>Ga0070667_100005666_pt1 | contig 10430 bp, 8 predicted proteins | sample KBSS33metaG_FD_64659 | JGI IMG/M metagenome (GOLD analysis project Ga0070667, IMG submission 64659) | Switchgrass rhizosphere microbial communities from Kellogg Biological Station, Michigan, USA - KBS S3-3 metaG | ecosystem: Host-associated > Plants > Roots > Rhizosphere > Soil ...
TAAATGGCATGGTGCACTCCGTCCCGCAATATGTAGCGTTGCGCTTCATTGCCGGATTGGGACTCGCCGGAGAATTGGGCGCAGGCATCACCCTCGTGAGTGAATTGCTGCCGAAAGAGAAACGTGGCGTTGCAGCTGCAATGATCGCTTCATTCGGCATCCTGGGTGCGGTCACGGCATATTTATTCAGCCTCTCCTTCAGTTGGCGCACCTGCTATTATGTGGGAGGCATCCTGGGATTGTTGCTGTTGATTCTTCGGGTATCCGTTCACGAAAGTGACATGTTCAGGAAGGTGGAGTCGTCGCACGTGCAGAAGGGCAATTTCCTGATGTTCTTTCAGACGAAGGACCGGTTCATCAGGTACCTGCGATGCCTGTTCATTGGCATCCCGGCATGGTATATCATTGGCATCCTGGTTACCTTCTCTGATCAATTTGGTGCTGCTATGGGAATTCCCGGCATCGATCCGGGCAAGGCGATCATGTATTTATATTTGGCAATTGCTTTTGGCGATATGAGCGTTGGATTGTTGAGTCAGAAATTGAAAAGCAGGAAGAAGCCACTCTTCATCTTTTATGGCATCACGATTTTCTTTGCCGTTTTGTTTTTCCTGCAACAAAATGGCAGTCCTGCCGCCTTCTATTGGATCTGCGCCGGACTGGGCTATGGCAGCGGCTTTACCGTGGTTTATATTACCATGAGCGCCGAACAATTTGGCACTAATCTACGTGCATCAGCAGCCATTAGCATTCCCAATATGGTGCGCGGCTTCCTGCCTCTAATTATTCTGCTTTTTAAATGGATGCGCTCCTTCGTGGGCAGCTATACCAAAGGCGCCTGGATAACCGGAATCATTCTTTTTGCAATTGCCATTACTGCGGCCCTCTTTACCGAAGAGACATTTGGAAAAGACCTTGATTTTGTAGAGGAATAAAATTACCATCCAAAGTATGTCCGCGCATTGTAGTAACAGATGTCCTGGATGATCTTGCCCGTCCATGGCAGATCATTCGGTAATTCGCCATTTTCTATTTCGTCTCCCAACAGGTTACAAAGAATTCTGCGGAAGTATTCGTGGCGGGGAAAAGAAAGAAAACTCCTGGAATCGGTGAGCATGCCAACAAACCTGCTGAGCAATCCCATATTGCTCAATACATTTAATTGATCCGTGATGCCGTCCTTCTGATCGAGGAACCACCAGGCAGAACCCCATTGAATTTTCCCTGCAACAGACCCATCATTGAAATTGCCGGCCATCGTGGCGAAGAGTTCGTTGTCGGACGGATTGAGATTATAAAGAATGGTTTTAGCCAGCCTGTTTTTGGAATCAAGCCTGTCCAGGAATTTTGCAAGTGATGCACCCTGTGCGTAATCTCCGATGGAATCCCATCCTGTATTTGCGCCCAGCTGTTGCATCATTCGGGAATTTGTATTTCGCATCGCGCCCAGGTGAAATTGTTGCACCCATCCTTTTTCTGCATTCCAGGACGAGATGGCTTCCAATACAGCAGACTTGAACCTGGATTCCTGCGCAGCGGTGAGGCTTTCCTTTTTCAGAATGAGTTCAAAGCATTCATCCAATTCCCAATCCCTGTATTCCTCCGCATAAATTCTGTCAAGCCCGATGTCAGAAACGGTGCAGCCATGTTTAGAGAAGTAGTCGTGCCTTTTTTTCAGCGCGTCGAGGTAATCCGGGAAATTGCGGATGTGGGTTCCCGTTTGTGTTTGAAGGCCTTCTAGAAAAGCTGAAAATGCAGTTCGGTTAGATATATTCACGCAAACATCGCAACGAAATGCGGGTAAAACCTTGATCGCATAGCCTTCTTCGCGTAGCCTTGCGTGGTAGGCAAGGTCATCCAGGGGCTCATCGGTGGTGCACAGGATCTCCACCTTCATTTTTTCCAAAAGTCGCCTCGCACTAAAATCGGGTTCAAGCAATTTCCAGGAGGCATCTTCATATACGGTATTCGCAGATTTAGAATCCAGCAACGCCGTAATGCCAAAAAATCTTCTCAATTCCAGGTGCGTCCAGTGATAAAGGGGATTGCGGAGTGTATAAGGAACGGTCTCTGCCCATTTGAAAAATTTGTCGCGGTCAGTCTTCTTTCCGGTGATGAAATCTTCGCTTACGCCGTTGGCGCGCATCGCACGCCACTTGTAATGATCTCCGTAAAGCCATGCCTGGGTGATGTTTTCGAATTGAGTATTGCGGGCTATATCTGCGGGTGGCAGATGGTTGTGATAGTCAATGATGGGCAGGTCGCGGGCGAAATCATGGTAAAGCCTGACGGCCGTTTTGGATTGTAACAAAAAATCCTCATCCATGAATAGCCTTGCCATACTATGAATATAATGATTTTTGGATGCCCAGTTCAAGTCCGCGAAGCTCTGCGAGCCCCCGTAGCCGCCCAATTGCGCTGTATCCCGGGTTGGTGGTTTTTTTCAAATCATCCAGCATCTGGTGCCCATGATCGGGCCGCATGGGAATGGAAGCTTTTCTTTTTTGCATTTGCAAAGTAATCTCTTTCACCACGGCAAACATGTCCACATCGCCTTCCAAATGATTCGCCTCGAAGAAATTTCCAAACTCATCTCTTTTTGTGCTTCGCAGGTGGATGAAATAGATCCTATCGCCGAGCCGGTTCACCATTCCCGGCAAATCATTGTCGGCACGAACGCCAAAGGAGCCGGTGCAAAAGCACAGGCCATTGGAAGCAGAAGGAAGTACACGCAGCAAATTTGCAGCATCGCCTTCTGTACTCATAATCCTGGGTAGTCCAAGAATCGGAAATGGAGGATCATCCGGGTGAATGGCCATCTGCATCTTATATTTTTCACAAGTGGGAAGAACTTCCTTCAGAAAAGAATACAAATTTGACCTGAGCGTTTCTGCGTCGATTTTATCGTAAGTCTTCAGCGCCGCAAGCACCTGCTCCTCATTAAATGACTGCTCACTACCGGGCAGTCCCATCAATATCGTTTTGAATAATTTCTTCTTTTCTTCTTCTTTCATTTCTTTCAGATGCTCTGATGCGCGTTGCACCTGTGCTTCCGTATAGTCTCTTTCAGCACCGGGTCGCTTCAACAGAAATAAATCGAAAGCAGTGAAAGCAGCAGATTCAAATCTCAATGCCCTGCTTTTGTCTTCCACCTCATATTCGATATCCGTGCGCGTCCAATCGAGAATGGGCATGAAATTGTACGTGATGATTTTTATGCCGCATTCGCCCAGATGGGCGAGGCTCTTCTTGTAGTTTTCAATAAGCGATTTATAATCGCCTGTTTTTTTCTTGACGTCTTCATGCACGGGCAGGCTCTCTACTACCGACCAGCGCATGCCTTCTGCTTCTATCTCGGATTTTCTTTTCCGAATTTCTTCAATCGTCCAAACCACACCAATAGGCATATGATGTAAGGCTGTAACCACGCCGGTGCAGCCCGCCTGCCTGATATCGCGCAGGCTCACGGGATCATGGGGTCCAAACCAGCGCATGGTTTGTTCCATGAAGCAGGAATTGTCCGATTTCATTTCATAAAATTAAGTCGCCTGCGCTATCCAACGCCGTAAGGAGAAAAATAGAGGAAGACACATACGATGAATACGATCACGATCAGTGACAGGATCACGTCCATTCGATTCCAGCTTGCGCGGGAAGCCAATCGATCTGCTGCCACCGTTGTGGCGAAGGTTAAACCCTTCAATTGTTCTTCCTTTGGTTTTTCCGTCAGGAGGCTCACGGTCACCATCCACGCGATGGAAAAGACGAACAGGCTGATACAGAAATAAAGGAAGTTGACAGTGGCAAAACTATAGAGGAAGCCTGTGAGGTGATCCTTGTTCAATTCCAGGATGATCCTGACCATACCAACAACGAATCCGATCACCATGCCGCTGTAGGCACCCTTGGCATTGATTCGTTTCGAGAATACACCCAACAGGAATACGGCGGCGATGGGCGGTGCCAAATAGGATTGCACACTTTGCAGGTATTGATAAAGCACGCCAGAAATGCCCTTCATGATGGGAATCCAGATCATGCCCAGCACAACGGCTACTCCTGTGGCGATGCGGCCCACGCGTACCAATTCTTTGTTGTCGGCGGCGGGTTTGTACTTTTTGTAGATGTCCATCGTAAAAAGGGTGGAGCATGCATTATATACTGCAGCCAACGAACTCATGAGTGCGGCGAGGAGACCTCCTGCGAGTAATCCGCGCAAACCAACGGGCATCAGTTCTTTTACGAGGGTGGGGAAGGCCTGGTCGCCATTTGGCAGGTCCAGTTTTCCCTGTTGTGCGAGCGAATAGGCGATCAATCCTGGTATCATGAAAATGAAGAAAGGAAAGAGTTTGAGGTAGGCGGCGAAAATGGTGCCGCGGCGTGCCTGACGCTCGTCGCGACCAGCAAGGCAGCGTTGCACGATATGCTGATCGGTGCACCAATACCAGAGTCCCACGATGGGAGAAGCGAATAGAATGCCCGCCCATGGAAAATTAGGATCCGAGAGTGGCGGGAACATATTGAGTTTGCCTTTTGGAAGCGAAGCAACCAGCGCATCCCAGCCACCGATGGTGTGAATGCCTACCAGCATCAGCGTGAGTGATCCCAGGATGAGCACGATGGCCTGCAGGGTTTCGGTATACATTACCGCGTGCAGTCCACCCAATATGGTATAAATTCCCGTGATCACCACCAGCACGATGGCTCCTGTCCAGAAATCAACGCCCAGGAAAGAGGTTACAACAAGGGCGCCTGCGTAAATAGTAACAGAAACTTTTGCGATGATATAACTGAACAGCTGAATGAGCGACAGCAGCATTCTCGATTTCGAATTGTACCTGCGTTCCAAAAATTCAGGCATGGTATATACCATGCTGCGCATGTAAAAGGGAACAAAGACCCAGCCCAGTACAAGGATGATCCAGGAATGTAATTCGTAGTGCCCCATCGGAACGCCAGATTGTGCGGCGGTTCCTGCAAGCCCAACGACGTGCTCACTTCCCACATTGGATGCGAGTATGGAGGCACCGATAACGAACCAGCCGAGGTTCCTGTTGGCCAGGAAATAATCCTGCGGGGAATCTTTTTTTCTTCTGATCGACCAAACGGAAATCGCCGCGATAACGGCCAGGTACAGTCCTACGAAAATCCAGTCAACGGCACCGAGAAAATGCATGGCAAGAATTTTTGATAAGCAATTAGTGGATACAAGGGTGAAATATAAAAAGAAAACGGGACTTCTTTAAGAAATCCCGTTTCCGTTTTTAACCCAAAAACCAACTCACTTATTTTCGGCATGGAATTGACTATTCATCTCATCATCGCTTGCTAAAAAATTGGGTGAGAATTTCAGATTGCTGTTTTCTGAAAGGAACAAATCATTCATTTCATCATCGGTGTTTGTCGTACTGTCCAGCAACGGCAGGTGCTCAATTATAAAATCATCATTGATTTCTTCGTCGGCCTTCAATTGTTCGTCCAGCATGTTTGACATGTTCAGGCTGAAATTGACGGTTGTATTTTTTTCGAATTTATTTTCCGGGGTCATGAAGCTGGCGTAGTGTGCTTCCGGTTGAGTTTTCACTGCAACCGCCTTTACTTCTGTTGGCTGCAAGGCTGCTTTAGCTGCTGAGCATTCAAACATTTTATGGTTGATGAGCGTGCCAGTCATCACAATTGATCCTACACAGATAGCGGTGGTGAGCATTATATTTTTCATAAAACAAAGTTTAACAGTAATGTGTTTCTTAATTCTGGAACAAATGTAATACGTGAAATAGCCGCTTTTTGAGTATTGAGTTGAAAGGGGAAAATGATGCGACGTGGAGAGAGAAGTAGGAGAGTTAACCGGTTGATCAGTTAACCAGTTAACCAGTTAAACCAGTTAACCAGTTGATCAGTTGATCAGTTAACCAGTTGATCAGTTGACTAGTTTATATACTGGTTAACCGATTAACTGGTTAACTAGTTAACTAGAAGTACCCCATCGGGTCATCCACTACGCGATAATCCTCGTTAAAGCCGCTAATAGCCTGCATATCTTCAGCCGAAATAGCAAAATCGAAGAGATCAAAGTTCTCTTTCAGCCTTGCTGGATTGGAAGATTTTGGAATGGTGGAAACGCCCAGCTGAAGATTCCATCGAAGAATGAGTTGTGCGGGCGTCTTCTCATATTTTGTTGCCATCCTGATCAACTTCTGATCCTTAAATTTTTTACCGCGTAACAATGGGGTGTAAGATTGCAGCTGAATTTTTTTCTCCCTGCAATAGTTGAGCAGGTGTTCAAGGTATAGATACGGACTGAATTCTACCTGGTTCAGTACCGGTACTTCATTGGCATAGGTGCTCAATTCTTCCAAAAAAGGAATCAGGTAATTTGCGACACCGATGGCCCTCACGCGTTTTTCGGAATACAATTTTTCCAAAGCCTTCCAGGTATCTTTTCTTTTTCCCCTGATGGGCCAGTGCACGAGATAGAGGTCAACATAATCGAGTCCTAATTTTTTTCTGCTGACCTCATAAGCATTCAATGTTGACTCGTAACCCTGGTCGAAATTTGCAACCTTGGTGGTTACAAAAACATCTTCGCGCTTTAAACCGGATTCCGCAATGGCCTTTCCGACTTCTTTTTCATTTCCGTAAATCGCCGCCGTATCCAGCAGGCGATAACCGATCTCGAGGGCAGCGAGTGTAGCCCTTCGCGCATCGTCTCCGTGCATGTCATAAACCCCAAGGCCCAACAGGGGCATAGTTACCCCATTGCTGAGCCTGGTGATCTTATGTTGATGTTCGTGGCTTACCATCGGTCAAGTCCCAATAACTATCTGCCCAGTTCGTTCAATTCTGCTACACCATACTTTGTCTTCTCCCACTTCCTCGGATCACCGGGAAATGCATATCCTTCCGGCGGATTTCTTTCTTTCCATGAATTGATGCGCCATTCGCGCAGGGCTTCATTGTCTTCCTCTGCAGGCATCATGGAAATGTATTGCGCTATCCTCACTTTGTTGCTACTGGTGTTTGGCCTGATGCCATGCGGTTGAAGACTATTGAAGATGAGCAGGTCGCCTGCCTGCAGTTTCACTTTCACAATTTCAAAACCCGTGGGGTCAGGTTTGTAATGATCGCGATCTTCCGGCTGGGTGAGCTTCCAGGTATCGTAGGTTCGGAACAATTCGGGAATGCACTGAAAGCCGCCCATGTTTTCATCGTCCTGATCTGCGAGTGCCAATACGCCCTGCACATTTACGGGCCTGGTTTCGGGATCATAATCCCAATGAATAAAACCCTTGTATTGAAATCCGGGCCGCATGGGCATGTTCAGGTTCGCGCGATCGATTGTAACCCACAATTTCTCAGTTCCCCAGATATCGACAAAGGCATCATAGATTCTCTGCATTTGACGATTGTCCCAAAGCCGCTGGTTGTTGTACACTTCTACCATTCCGGTATTCGTCAACTCCTTCATCTGAATTTCAGCGCGTGGGGGCGCGTACCAGGTTTCCGGGTCGTTGGAATCTTTTTCTTCAAACTCCCAAAGAAAATCTGCGGTGCGTTGCGCCTGCTCCCTGGGCACGGCGTTCCTGATCACCACATAACCATTTTCAATCCAGAATTTCCAGTCTTCCTCGCTCAGCACGCGCAGTGGCTTGCCGTTGCTTCTGTCATTGAGTTTTTCGACGCTGCTTTTCGCCGTAGAAGGATTGCCCGGAATATCCTTGTGGGCCATCGTTGGAGCCATGGTGGGCGCCATGGTGGGAGTTTCTTTTTGCATATGACAAGTATTAATATTAAATCAAAATTACTATCCCAACACGGCTACGATCTAGGCCAAAAATTGCCAATCTTTGCACTGTATTGACATATTTGCGATCCCCAGGGTAAAAAAGTATATTTATGGACAAATAACTGGCAATTGAAAGTTAGGTATGAAGAAATAAAGCCCGATACTGACAGTTCCTTCCGAATTCTTCTCACGCCTGGGCTGAACGACTTTTTTTACTGGCATTTTCACCCGGAATATGAAATCGTTTATGTTGAGGCAACGGAAGGCACCCGGCATATCGGTGATCATATTTCGCGATACCGCGAAAGCGACCTGGTATTTGTAGGGCCGAATATTCCTCATCTCAATTTCGATTATGGTGTTCACACAGATTGCTCCCAGGTGATTGTTCAAATGAAAGAAGATTTCCTGGGAAGGGAATTCCTGGACCTTCCCGAGCTTAAAAATATTCGCCAGTTATTTGAAAAAGCGCGACAGGGTCTTAGCTTCTATGGCGAAACGAAAAGCAAAGCGGCTGAAATACTGAAACGGCTTCCCGGCATGGTGCATTTTGAACAATTGATCGCGCTACTGCATGTGTTTCAGCTTATGGCCATATCAAAAGAAGTAACGGAGTTGGATAGCCGACCGGTGAATGAGCGATTCCTGGGAAGGGACCAGGAAAGGATGAATACCATCCACCGGTTTATTGAAGGAAATTATCATCGCAATATCAGCGTAAACGAAATGGCGGCCATGGTTCATTTAAGCACGGCCGCCTTTTGCCGGTATTTTAAAAAGACAACACGAATGACGTTCACCGATTTCCTGAATCAATATCGCGTTAACCAGGCCAGGAAAATGTTGCTGCACGATAAGAATGTAACCGAAGCCTGTTTCGAAAGCGGCTTTGAAAACCTTTCTTATTTCTCACGCACCTTTAAAAGATTTTCCGGAGAAAATCCATCCCAGTTTCGAAAAAAACTGGCCACACATTAATCCGATCCATTTCGCTCTTACTAATCCAGGTCGTCGTATTGATACAAGGGATCCACCTTGGTGCCGGCCTTCATTTCAAAAACCGGTTTGATCACCCCGTCTTTTAATCCATATACCCATCCGTGCAGGTCGGGACCATTTGTTTTCTGCCAGGCCCGCTGGATGATGGAGGTTTTGGCCAGGTGTGAAACCTGTTCAATCACATTGAGCTCCACTAAACGATCGAATCGCTTCTCCTGATCTCCGATATTTTCCAGTTCTGTTTGATGCAAACGGTAAACGTCTTTGATATTCCTTAACCACATGTTCAATACCTGCTTGTAATCATGATTGCTCATGGAGGCTTTTACGCCGCCGCATCCATAGTGACCGCAAACAATGACGTGCTTCACTTTCAGATGCGTTACCGCGAATTCCAAAACACTCAGCAGGTTCACGTCGGTATGGATGACCATATTGGCAATATTTCGATGTACGAAAATTTCGCCGGGTTGCGTACCGGTAATCTCATTAGCGGGTACACGACTGTCGCTGCAACCGATCCATAAGAATTCCGGTGACTGAATATGTGCAAGCCGGTTGAAATATTCGGGATCTTCAACTACTTTCTCCTTTGCCCATGCTTTGTTCTCCAATAATAATTTCTCGTAAGTTTTCATGCTTATTGATTTAATCTTCCATACTTAACTCTGGTACCTGCACCACGACGTTCCGGAATAATTTGTGTGTAGAATTGTTTTCGCTTTTTTTCATTTCCACCCTGATGTTCTTCAGGTGTGCATGGTGGATGAATTCATTCATCACGTCCACAATGTCCTTGTCAATAAAATCTGCGCGTGTTACGTCAATCAAGACGCTGGAATTGGGGGGTACTTCTTCCAGTTTTCTCTTCAGGATGGGCTTGTTCAGGAAAGATACGTCTTTCCTGAGTCTGAACAACCAGTTCTGCGTGTCGTTCACCACCATCAAAGAGGATTTGAAATTGCTTCTCACCAGGAAGAACAAACCCACCATCAGGCCAATCAGAATTCCGATTAAGAGATCAGTGAGGAGAATCGAAACGATCGTAATGACGAAGGGTGCGAACTGATCCCAACCCTTTTTGTAGAATTCCCTGAAAAGTGTCACCCTCGCAAGCTTGTAGCCTGTGAAGATGAGGATCGCTGCGAGTGCAGAGAGTGGAATTTTGTTGAGCAGCACTGGCAGGAAGGCCACAAAAAGCAACATCAGTATACCATGCATAATCGTTGAAACCTTCGACTTCGCTCCCGCGTTGACGTTAGCAGAGCTGCGAACGATTACCGAGGTAACGGGAATGCCCCCAAGCAAACCGCTGACCATATTTCCCACGCCCTGTGCCTTCAATTCCTTATTGGTTGGCGTAACGCGATTCAAGGGATCGAGTTTGTCTACGGCCTCAACACCCAATAGCGTTTCAAGGCTCGCCACAATGGCGATGGTGAGTCCCGCCTTCCATACTTCAGGATTGGTGAGATATTGCAGTTCAGGAAAATTCAAAAAGCCGAAGAACTCGTTGAACGATTTCGCCACGGGAAGCGTTACCAGGTGTCCGTCGTCGAGCGTGAGGGTAGAACCATTGGATGCAAAAATGGCGTTGATCCCGATGCCCAGCGAAACCACCACCAATGGTGCGGGAACCAACTGC
>Ga0070667_100005670_pt1 | contig 10429 bp, 11 predicted proteins | sample KBSS33metaG_FD_64659 | JGI IMG/M metagenome (GOLD analysis project Ga0070667, IMG submission 64659) | Switchgrass rhizosphere microbial communities from Kellogg Biological Station, Michigan, USA - KBS S3-3 metaG | ecosystem: Host-associated > Plants > Roots > Rhizosphere > Soil ...
ATTTATTGTTTGGGGATCCCGCACCAGGGATGCGAAAGACGCTACACATCACATTTGTGGATGATCCCATGATTTTTAAACAAGGTGTGTCATTGGTCTTCACATTGGTGAATTCGATTTTGTACGTCCAGTAAAAATTTCTTTTTATTTAAATGAATTAAGGGTGTTTTGAATTTTTTTTTTTTGCTTCCACAAATCAAGAAGAATGCATTGTCTGCTGTTGCGCAACGTACATCGTATCGTGAAAAAGGAGCTATTTCGCACCTTTGGATTTTCTGCGAACTACGCCTGGTTATCTTTTTTTACACAAAGTTTAACACGCTGGCATTATTCCTATGTTTATCAAGAGAAGCACGTGCTATGTTTGCAGAATGCGCGAACAGTGTGGACTGCGATGCAACAATTGAATTTAAATGGATTAACAGGATGGAATTCTTTTGTTGCAAATCTCGATGCTATGCGTCTCGTTGGTCATATTGGCACACTACAGACTTTGAAATTGTTTGTAGACATTTGGGATGCATGCATACTTGCAAATATATCCCCTTTGGGCATACGTCGTATTCTTACGCACAAAAATACACAAGACCTTTACAATGTGGTGCACAGTTCATCGGATAACTTTGATTCACGAAATCAATCAAGTATTATTCCCAACACAATTATTTGCGCGACAAATTCGTTTTTGAATTTGTTCAAACTTGGGCAACATGCAAATATTTCTTTATTGCTTGATATAATTTGGTTGCACCAGCTGGATATTTCGTTTGAACGTGCTGCCATGTTTCCAATTATCGACACGCCTGCAAAGCCAGATCCAGTGCCCCGAGAAAAACACAAGCAGTTTTTAATCTTTTTGCTACCAGAAGAGCACAAAAACTATGCCTTGATACGATCTGGGCCATTTCCTCTTTTGTTAAAACAACATGAACTGCATGTTAAAACTTGTATGCAAGTATATTGGATCATTGAATTGTACTACAAGATACGCATACTTTGTTCATTGTGGTATGCGTGCAAATACCATGAATCTAAACAGCGGCGTTTGACAGTTGTGTTCCGTATACGCACTGCACTCCAGAAATGGCTTTTGCAAACGCGAAAAAAACAAGCTAAAAAAGCACGTAGAAAACAAAAAAAACTTGCTATTCAAGAGGCAAAATTTGATATTATTCGACCAATCATTGATGTTTGGTGTTTTTGGGTCCGTAAGAAGCAGTTTGTACACAAATTTCTTGATGAAAGCAAAGGTTTGCACGACGCTATCGTAGCGCATATACACAGAAAACGCAGTCAACGCAAGCATCACGATTTCCATGTCTCCATTGTCAATAGTTGGTGCAAATGGACACGCCGTTCACGAGTGATTCGAATGATGAAACAAAACACATCATTATGCAACGCGATTCAAAGGCGCGTGTACAAGATACGTCAAGCACGCAAAGTGTTCTATATGTCAACTCCTCAAGGTGCGTATTGCTTGGCACATCTGCGTATGGTGCGTTCATTATTGAAACAGCTATTACGCATTGCTACGAAATGTTTGGGTTTCTTAATTGACAAATTGAATGGAAAAACAATCGAATGTCGCGAATATTTAGAAATTGCAACCTTTGCTCTCGAACCTTTCCACTTCCATCTGTTACGATGCCCACGATTTAATGAGAATCCAGACATTGATGAATTGATCAAGATATTTGAACCACTATGTTCCAAGAAATTTACAAACAAAGTATTAAAATGGATTATGTGTGACAAAAAACTCGTTCCATATGTAGGATGTGTGCCTGTTTTTCGCCATATATCAACCTTATTTCTTGAATACCAGGCATATTTGGTTTGCATTCCTAATGCTATGTTAGCATCTTGTTTTATCCCGTTTACACTGGTGGGCATTGAAAAACAATGGTACAAGCGTTTTTGTCTTGACCATGAAGATCTAAGTCGTGTTTGGTGCATTAATCAAGAATTGCTACAAGAGATGGTTTGTGGATGGATCTTACAAGGTGGACGTAATTTTGATTTATTAGACATGCTAACACAAATTTCACAAGCGTGCATCACAGCAGAAAAATTGCAACCATCCACAGCCCCAAAAACCCTAAAAAAACAAAAACTTATTTTTACTTCCAAAAAAAACTAACAAAAAGGAAAAAAAAAAGAAATGTCAATAACTGCAAAAAGTTTGATTGGAGCGCATTTACTAGAGGATGTAGTGGTAATTGTGATTAAATATGCATATTCACCATCGTGTTTGCTGGTTTCCTTTGATCTTGAATCAACTGGCTTACAAGTCTTTACAGATCAAATCACAGAAATTGGTGCGGAAAGTGCAGTTTTATTTGACGATGAATCATATGAATTCTTGCATCGACAACAACCATCCGAGCCAAATTTTCAGACGTACGTCAAATGCACACGCGCGATCTGTTTAAAATCGCAAAAAATCACAGGAATAACAGAAGAGACATTAGCACGTGCACCTAATATTGCAACAGCAATGAATCAGTTTGCATATTATATCAACAATGATATATGCAAACCATTTGATCCTCAAACAACACGCATTTTAGTTGCGTACAACGGCACTAAATTTGATCTTCCTATGTGTATTGCAGAACTAGAACATGCTGGTATCTCTGCATCGAAATTCATGCGTCAATTACGATTTAGTTATTTACTGGATCCCTTGCTCATGGCACGTGATGTTGTTGATACGACATTATTACCTCGTGACAAGGATGGAAAACCTTGTTTCCGACTTGGTGGAGTATATGAAGCATTGTGCGGTAAGCCACTTATTGGTGCGCATGGCGCATTAGCAGATTCTTCAGCTGTTTTAAAATTGTTGCTGGAACAGGAATGTTTTAAGCAAGCTTTATTAAAAGATTTGGTATCCAAAAGCCCAAAATATTTATGCAATATCATGAATCTCGTTACTCAAGTTGTACAATCCATCCCTAAAGTAATCCCGCAAAAACAAAATGAGCCAAAACAAAAAAAAACCAAGACTTTATTGCAATTTTATCAACCTATTGCCAAAGATCCTGCTTAACATTCATCATCCGACGACGAACTTGAACTTTCCTCACAATGATCTTCTTCTTCCTCCTCTGACTCTTCACACGCTCCTTGTGCAGGACCTTGCGGACCACATGGCTCACATGATTCCTCATCACTACTACTTGAATCATTGCAAGGTTCTGGATTGCATGGCGAACATGGTTCACAGGCATCGTTTTCGCTATCACTTGAACTATCACATGGTTTTGGAGTGCATGGCTCACATGAATCGGAACTAGTATCATCACATGGTTCACAGGCTCTATCAGGTTCTTTGTGCTCGCAACAATCTTCTTTTTCATCTTCACAACTATCTTCCGAACTATCGCAATCATGATTTGGTTCTGGGCAAACGTCTTCCTCTCCACAAGTATCGGATTCTTCACATGGTTTGCACTCCTCTTCTTCAGAACAAGAATCTTCAGATGATTCTGATTGTGGACAATCTTCCTTTTCATCAGAAGATTCGCAATTATTTACTGGTGTTTTACACTCTGATTCTGAAGACTCAGAATCAGAACATGAATCTCTGTTGCCACATGTCTGTTCCTCGGGATCGTTCTCACATTGATGATCTGGTTCATCCCGATTTTCACACTTACATTCTCCATGAGGCATTTCTTTCGAACCTTTTTTTTTTGTGTTTTTTTTTATTTTTCTCTTAGTTTGCTTCATCCTAAATACAACAATCGTACTCTCCAAAAAAAGAGGAAACAAAAGAGAAAAGAAAAAAAAATATGACATTGCCACTATGTGATGAACATGTTACAATGGTTGCATTTACTGCAGCTTGGTGTGGTCACTGCAAAGCCATAAAACCGGAATTGGATTTATTGCGTGCTCGACCTCAGACCGACTTTCATTTTTTGCAATTTGATACTACTGATGTGGAAAACGAACAACTGTTTAAAGATTTTAATATTGAGGGGTTTCCAACCATTTTAAGATTTGATCCGAAATCAAATCTGTGGAAACGATATCAAGGGGAACGCACGGCAAGTGCCATATACAGTTGTACACAAACACCAACATGTGGCGACAAGATGTGGCCCAATTTCCCAGCTATTATGAAAACGCCTCATTCACATGAAGTAAAAAAACTACCAGAAAATCTTAAATCGATATTTCACGTCTGTTCTGATCATCCTACGTTGTTTGCATTCACAGGTGTGAATTGGTGTGATCATTGTGTGGATGCACAACCTAAATTGGATACACTAAAAGCAGATGCTTTGAAAACGCATTTGTTTCATGTAAAGCAATATGATTGGGTACTGCCGCCAATGGAACAAACCGCAACGGACAAGGAAGCAGAAAGAATCATTCAAGAATTTAAAATTGCATCATTTCCAACTTTTATTGTTTATGACAATTTTAAAAAAGTCTTTGTGCAAGTTCGAGACATTGAGGGATTAAGTGCATTGTTTGCAAATCCAGAAGCCTTGGAAGGCTTTCGCAAAACCATTGTTAATACATGGCCCAACCTGCCTGCAGAATATGAGGAACAAAATTGTCCGCCAGAACAAGAGATGACTGGTGCAACTCCAAGTATGGTTGTTTTTGTGCAAGACGAAACCCTCGCGCAGGAAGAAGAACAGGCAGATGTATCATTTTTAGCTTTGGATTTTTGTGGTGCATGTCCAACCATTATCGCGTTTACAGGAAAAGAATGGTGTGACCCATGCAAAGCCGTTGAACCTGAAATGAAATTGCTTGATAAATACCAAGGTTGTGGAAAGCATCATTTTAAGCAGTTTGATCATCGTCTCAGTCATCGAGATGAAAGTACACTTATGGCTGAATGTTTTGGTATTGAGACATGGCCTACATATCTAATCTTTGATCCACAGACGCGTAATTTCCATCATTATCGTGGCCCGCGCAAAGCGCGTGATATGATGTATTGTGATCTACGTAGTGCACCCATCTGGCCTACGCCAAGAGATCTTGCAATCAATATTCATATGACACCACCACCACCAAACACGCAAATGCAACAAAATGCAGTGCAGCGGCGTACAACAAATGGTCGCTTGAAACTTTGTGCGCATTGTCCAACGGTTTTAGTGTTTGCGCTGTCCACAAGAACATTTATGCATCTCAAAGAACCAACAAACAAGAGCACAGATAAGATCCATGTGTTACACTTTACAAATCCACATGCAGATGGAATTGTGTTTGAATTGTTTGGAATCGACAATTTCCCAACAGTGTTGATTTACAGTCCACAACTTAATTTGTTTTACAATTATACCAAAAATTGTTCTAGTTTACTAGCAATCAAAACAATCTACTACCAACAACCAGGACTCAAGACATGGAACACGCATCCACGTGTGGAGCTCATGCGTTAAGAATAAAATAAAAACAAAAAGAAAAAAAATGGAAGTTTGGTTCATTGTGTTATTTTCGTTGTTAATGGTTGGTATTATCGCATCCATCATAGCGTTGTTTGTTTTACGTGGTAAAGATCACAGTAATCCTCCATCCAATGTTGGGCCACAGGGACCAATAGGCCAAACAGGTTTTGATGGACCACGTGGGCCACAGGGCTTCATTGGACCCCAAGGAGGTGGAGGATCTGGAGGTGGTTCTGTGGAGGCTTTTTTGTTTGGTTTTTCTTGCAGCTCGATCAAAGTGGAAGACGGAACAAGTTTTGATGAAGCTGGTAATGTTCAAACCGCAAGTTTTGATGGTGATTATTGGCTTCGTAGAGCACCATTGGGTCAAGTTTCTGCCGTTACAATTTCGTTACGCGTTGCCATATTCATGCAAAACCCGAATAATCCACAAGCGCGTTTCCGCGTTGCATTACCTGTTCCACTTGCAGACATTGGATCAGCAGCTATTACGTCATTTGTTGGTTATATATTTACAAGACAACCTGGTACAACTGGGGACCCCATTTTTCTCATTAACGTAACTACGAATGGACTATCAAGTTTGCTTTTATCGTTTTTTCAAACGACTGGAAACATTTGGAATAACACGGGATCCCATCCACAGCTTGACGCATATTTCAAAATTAATTACTTGTCATCAGTACATTGATAAAAATTAATAAAATAAAAACGATACAGATGAGTGCAAATTTTAGTGCATATCACGCTTTTTTTCAGTTATCACAATTGCAAAATGTGATGTGTGTTGTTTTCTTGAAACAAATGGGTGCTAATTTATTGGAAATTGATCTTGCACAACAACACATGATGAACCTTGAGATGTTATGGTCCTTATTTTCAATAGAATTACAAAAGAGATTGGCAACGTGTAGATTTCTTGCGCATTTACATAAAATAAGTTACAATGATGATGATTGTGCCGCATCATTTGCATCTGTTTTACGAGAACATGAGGCATTAGATAATACAATTATAAAATTACGACGCTTTTCAGAATTATCCATTATCGAACGCACCCAAAAATACCAAGATGTACCACAAATTGTCGCACTTGGCGCAAAACATGCCATTTGGATGATGAGTGATTCGTGCAATGACGATTTTGTTGTTACATGGAATAAAATATTAAATGACCTTGATAAAAAATAAAAAAAAAAATGAAATGAAATGAATTTAATCGTCTTGCCCGATAGTCTGCTTGTCTTAATCTTGTTATATTTGGAACGTGAAAAGACTTCTCAATGGTATACATTAAGTCGAGTAACGAAAAAATGGAAATTAAATCGTTTTGCAGCATTTATGAAGCCATGCGTTTCAAGCTCCACTTTGCGTAATCTACATGATTGGAATGCATTAGCAAGACTCAAAATTCAAGATATCGGAACAAAGTGTGACACAAACACAAATACAATCATGAAAATGTTGCATGTGCGTGAATGTACGTTGCAAATACTCACACCATATCCATCACAGTGGTTCATACCTCCACGCACAGAATGTTTGCGATTGGTTTGTGGCAAATTGGAAGATTGTAAAACAATTCAATTAGTGAACTGGCCCGTTACGATTCATAGCCTCATGTTACACGAAATGAATTTTGAAGTTGTGGGATTCCCTTATAAAGTAGTTCATGCAGTACAACAACTTCGTCAATTAATCATCCGACATCGCTTCACGTCTTTTTTTAATCGTGAATGGTTAACATATGCAACAAGATTAAGAGTGTTATCTTTGGACTCAATTCATGCAAGACCATCTTTATCTTCCACACTCACCAAATTAACACATCTTCAATTATCTGGTAATATTGCACTAGAAAGTTTTGCAGCACTAACATTTTATCCCCGATTACACACATTACATATTACCTTGGACAAATTAGAATATTTTGACCCTGGGCATTTGATCACGCTTGTAGCTTTAAACAAACTGCAAATTTCAAACATGTCGTTCACAAGTTCGTTTTTTGTTTGTTTGAGCGCATTGACACGCTTACAAGAACTAAGTGTTATTAATTGTGTAAATTGTGGAGATTTACATGATTTAGTTCAAAACGGTACGAATTTATTGACGTTAGGGATAAACAGATTACATGTTTACAAAACACGTGTTATGACACGAATGACATGTTTGTTCAAAATTCGAGAATTGGCGCTGTTTGACTGTTTTCCACAATCAATATTGGCTTTCGAGTCATTATTGTGTTTGCAGAAACTAACAATTTGTTGGACGCGTGGCACGACACTAACACAAGAACTTAAAAACAATATCAATATTCTAAGAACAGCATGCCCTCTCATGACTATTACCATTTTGCAAGATGTTAATCTCTGTACACAACCCTTTTTTAAAGACTCTTTTTTTTAGGAGTAGAAATGGAAGCAGATAATCCGCCTCCCGTGAATACAAAGAAAGATGACACGGTGGAAACTAAACCTGCAATTACTACCAAACCACCACAGCCTCCACGACGTGTGAAATATGGTATGAAAGTAAGAGTGAACGGCCGAACTGGTACAAATGCATATGTTGCCGAATCTATTCGCAAGTTTATTTCTCAAGACAAATAAGAAAACGTCTTGAGATAAATATGGAATTTCTCTAGTTTTGTTTATGGGGTACTCACTGATTTAGCATGGCCCATAGTTGAACTGGGTATGTTTGTGATTTGCCTTTGAAATAATTTTTTTTTTGCGAGTAACATATAAAGAATCTTCTTTTAACTGCAAGTCCTTTGCACGAAGGGGTTTTTGTTTTTAAGTTTTTAATAACTTTACATACTGGTTTTTTTACTCACATTTGTCATTTGAAATATTAAGCCTTGGTGAGGAAATACCAACGATAATCGTTTTCCGAAAAAAGTTTTCTCTTGTAGCACAAGAACAAAAATCAAGCAATCCAGCTTTCGCCAATGTTGGCGATTTTCGTAGTTTCAAACATCGCTCACAGAATTTATGCTCTTTCATATGTTGCATATTGGGAAAATATTCCGCTAGTTTAATTTTAAATTGACGACATTTTTGTTTCTGGGTTTTTTGAAACATATTCCATGATTGTTCTAACACCTTTGAACCAATAAAGCCACGTTGGTTTTTAACGATTCCAAACTCATTTACAAATTGCGCTACTGGTGGTTGGTGTTTTTTAACTTCTGGTTCTTCTTGCTCATCATTCATAAACTGCCCCAAATGTCTTTGATATGCGTGTGTTTTTTGTTTCTCAAATGCCATCTTTATTGGTTGTTGGTGATGCTGTTGTTGGCGATGTTGTTGTTGGTGATGCTGGTGTTGGTCCATGTGCAAACGCTTATTAGATAAAATAGTGCTGTTTGTTATGGGGTTGAAACTTCTTTTTGCATATTTATGCTCAGCGGCGTTAGACAACGATGCAGTCGAAGATAAAAATTTTGTTGTTGGCGGCTCCGCTACTGCAGGTTGATAGGAATATGGTGATTTCAAAATGTCAGATAGTTGAATAATCAGCTCACATACAAGTGATCGATCAAATTCCAATTCTTGTAGTCTTTCATGTGAAAGTCCATATATTTCACATGTTTTCTCTGGTTCACAATCCATACAAAAAACTCTTTGGGAAAGCTTGTGTTGACTTGGGACTAATAACCCTAACACCTCATAAACCTTAGATAACGTTTTACACATTAACTCAATTTGGTTATGCTTATTTTTTTGATGGAACTTTGTTGTAATAATAGCACAATGATTTAGTATGTTAGGTCCAAGCAAATTCACCAGACGCATAATTCGTTTGATAATGGGCTCACTAAAACGCGCATTTTCTGATGGAACAATAAACAAAATCACACTAAAATCTTCTGTTTTCATTGATTCAATCAATGCTTCTTCATGATTGTTATCCGAACCAAAAGTGTCATTCATACCAGGATGGTCTTCAAAAATATAAGATGTTGTTTGTTGAGTTTGAACGCTCATTGTTTTTGATTCTGCTTCTGCAGAAACACCAAATGTACTTCGTAACATTCGTGCACCATCTTTTTGTTTAACATATTCCATAAGCTTATTACCAAGCGTACTTTTTCCAGATCCTGCAACCCCTTGTAAAATATACTTATATGGTTGAACTTTCGCCATTTGTTGCGAGCGAAAAACTCTTTCCCTAAATATTTTATCTTAGTTTTTTTTTCTCGCATTTCTGTTTCAAGAAAGTGAAAAATAATTTGTTTAATATTTTTTTTAGGAAAAAAAGAACCTGTCCAGATGTTGCAAGAACTTTGCGAGAAGTGGGCGGATTTACCTTTGGTTGCCAAATTCTACATCATTCAAGGCGTGGCATTTGGAAGTATTATGGCGATTTCTGATTTTAAACTTAACTGTTTGCCTGGTATTCAGCATCTATCAGCCGCTGACACAAATGTTATATCAAAGGGCATCATGTTATGTACGGGTGTGACAGGTGGTGCAATTTCCAGTTTTGCTTATGGGATACTGACTGGTTTAGCATGGCCCATAGTTGGATTGAATGTTCGTGATCTCCCTTTGAAATAATTTTTTTTTTTAATGTTTTGCCCAAACTTCCGACATAATCCACTTGTGTATTGCGTGTAAATTGCAGCGCAGCAAATTTCACAGTAAATGTCCAGTCCGCGAGAGGTTGTCATTCATCAGGGTTAATTTTTAATCCTGGTTCTTCAAGTACTTCGCGAATAGCAGCATCTTTCAAAGATGCATCGGAACGCTCCATGTAACCAACAGGACTCATAAGATATGGTCTCTTTTTGACTTGCACTAGCACTGCATAAATAGACGTTTTATATTCTGCTAACAAGACTATGCACCCACCTTGTAAGATATCGTTTGCAGGGAAATGCTTGAGAGCATGCGTATTACCAAATATGTTGCCATGTGTTTTTGTTTTACCAATCAAAATATTTTAATTTACGATCGTTGAAATCACTTGGAGTATGAGAAAGAATCACATGATGTTTG
>Ga0070667_100005685_pt1 | contig 10416 bp, 11 predicted proteins | sample KBSS33metaG_FD_64659 | JGI IMG/M metagenome (GOLD analysis project Ga0070667, IMG submission 64659) | Switchgrass rhizosphere microbial communities from Kellogg Biological Station, Michigan, USA - KBS S3-3 metaG | ecosystem: Host-associated > Plants > Roots > Rhizosphere > Soil ...
GTCTTTCGCGACCGCGGTGGAGCGTCTGGGCGCGCAGCGCTGGTTGAGCGAGCGTGCCGGGGCGCCCGCGCGTGCCGAGTACGAACAGGTCGAGGCGCGACGCCACGACTTCGGCACGCTGACGAGGCGCTATCGCGATCGCTTCCAGGCCCTGTATGACAGTGCCGCGAGCGATGACGACAAGCGCCGCGCCAAAGCCGCGTTGCTTGCGGACCTGCGTGTCGACTACGAGACGATGAAGCGCGAGCGCTGGGGCGGGTTTTCCGGGTATGACGGCTGGTTCGCCCGCGCCAACAATGCATCGTTCGGCGTGCTCGCCGCCTACAACCAGCTGGTGCCGAATTTCGAGCGGCTGTTCGAGCGCGAAGGCCGCGACTGGAGCGCCTTCTACGCCGAGGTCAAGCGGCTGGCGGCCCTGCCGGTGGTCGAGCGGCGCAACGCATTGCCCTAGGGAGAATCACACATGCCCGACATCCACATCCGCCGCGACCACGCGCTCGGCCTCGCCAAGGCGCGCAAGGTTGCGCTGCAATGGGCCGAGGATGCCGAGGCCCGGTTCGACATGGAGTGCACGATCCTCGAAGGCGAGACCAGCGACACGGTCGAATTCACCCGTGCCGGCGTCAAGGGCGAGCTGGTCGTCGCGCCGGACCACTTCGCGCTCGACGCGAAGCTCGGCTTCCTGCTCGGCGCGTTCAGCAAGACGATCGAGTCGGAGATCGAGAAGAACCTCGATGCGCTGCTCGCCAAGAGCAGCGCGCCCGCGAAGGCCAGGCCCGCCGCGAAGAACGCGCCCGCGAAGAAAGCGGTGAAGAAGTAGCGGCTACTTGAGCGACTCGATCAGGTCGACGTATTCCTGCATCGCGACCTCCGCGCTCTGGCCTTTCGCGGCGTTCCAGGCGTCCCACTTGGCGCGCCCGACCATGTCGGAGAAGCCCGGCCGCTTGCCTTCCACGTCGCCGCTGCTGGCCTGCTTGTACAGCGCGTAGATCTTCAGCAAGGTCATGTTGTCGGGTTTCTCGGGCAGGCTCTTCGAATCCTCGACGGCTTGCTCGAACTGCGACTTCAGGTCGGCCATGGCAGCGCTCCCGTGGGTGAAAATGTGCATTGACGGCGTCGATGTTAACCAGCATCTTGGGCCAGCCGCAGAACAACAACTCACGGAGAAACCCCGATGCAGACCTCGCCAGAGCGCAGCTCGCAGCGCATGTCGCGCGTGGACACCGCGTGGCTGCGGATGGACAACGACGTCAACCTGATGATGATCGTCGGCGTCTGGCTGCTGCAGCCCGGCATCACGCACGCGGCGCTGTGCGAGCGGGTCCAGGACAAACTGCTGAAGTACGAGCGCTTCCGCCAGAAGGTCGTGCCCGATGCGATGGGCGCGATGTGGGTGACGGACGCGGCCTTCGACGTGAAGCGCCATGTGCTGCACCAGAAGCTGCACCGCGCGCGTGGCCAGAGCGAGCGCGAGGCGCTGCAGGCGCTTGTCGGCGAACTGGCGAACACACCGCTCGACCCGGACCACCCGCTGTGGCAGTTCCATCTGATCGACGGCTACGAAGGCGGCAGCGCGCTGGTGGCGCGCGTGCACCACTGCATCGGCGACGGCATCGCGCTGATCTCGGTGATGATGGCGATCACCGACGGTGGCATCGACCCGCCCAAGCGCAAGCCGCGGGCGCTGCCCGAGAGCGATGGCGACTGGCTGTCCGATGCGGTGATGAAGCCGCTGACCGACCTGGCGTCCAAGGCGATCGGCATGTACGGCGGCGGCGTCGGCAAGACCATGGAGATGCTGTCGAACCCGCAGCAAGGCCTGCTCGGCGGCATCGAGATGGCGCGCCTGGGTGCCAAGGTGCTGGGCGACGTCGGCGCGATGGCGCTGATGGCCGACGACTCGCCGACCTTGCTGAAGGGCAAGCCGCTCGGCCAGAAGGTCGTCGCCTGGGGCGAGCCGCTGCCCCTGGACCAGGTCAAGGCGATCGGCAAGGCGCTTAGCTGTTCGATCAACGATGTGCTGCTCGCCTGCGTGGCCGGCGCGATCGGCGCTTACCTACGCGAGCAGGGCGACGACCCGACGGGCAAGGAGATCCGCGCGATGGTGCCGGTGAACCTGCGCCCGATCGAAGAGGCCTGGAAGCTCGGCAACCGCTTCGGCCTGGCGCCGCTGACCTTGCCGATCGGCATCGACAACCCCGTGGAGCGCGTCTACGCGGTGCGCGTGCGTATGAACCAGCTGAAGGACAGCTACCAGCCGCTGCTCGCGTTCGCGGTGCTCGCGGTGGCGGGCCTGATGATCAAGCCGGTGCAGGACGGCCTGCTCGGCCTGTTCGCGAAGAAGGCGACCGCGGTGATGACCAATGTGCCGGGCCCGGCGAAGCCGCTCAAGTTCTGCGGCGCGACGCTGCGGCAGACCATGTTCTGGGTGCCGGCCTCGGGCGACATCGGCGTGGGCGTGTCGATCCTGTCGTACGGCGGCGGGGTCCAGTTCGGGCTGATCACCGACAAGAAGCTGTGCCCGCATCCGCAACAGATCATCGACCGCTTCGAGCCGGAGTTCGAGAAGCTGCTGCTGATGACGATGATGCTGCCGTGGGGCGACAAGTGACAGCAGAATCCTAAGCCTCGTCCCAACGTGTTCGGCCACGCACGCCGAAGATTTTCCGGCGCGAGCCCATGAACAGACGACCGAGCCCAGTTTGCCTATCGAATTCCCGCGTTCGTCGCGGCACAGCAGCGACGCTCGCGCTCGCGCTGTGGTCCTGCGCCGCGCCGCTTTGCGCGGCCGATGCGCCGCTCCCGGCCGCGGCGTTCGTGCGTCGGGGCGAGTTCGCCTATCCGACATTGTCGCCCGACGGTCAGCATCTCGTGCTGAGCCGGCTCGTCAGAGGCGACGGGCCCGACGCCGCGGTGATTCGGATCATCGACCTGACGCGCATGGCAGTCGTCAACGACTTTCAGATGCCGCAGTTTGAAATCCCCGCCGGCTTCTGGTGGCTGACGAACTCGCGCATCGCCGTAGCGACGGCGCGTACCTTCGGCACGGTCGACCGGCCGCTGACGACCGGCGAGGTGCAGGCGATGGACATCGACGGCAAGCGCCAGGAGTACCTGTACGGCTACAAGCCGGGCAATGTGCGCGGCGCGACCGTCAAGCGCCGCGGCGTGGTGGTCACGGCAGACTACGGTTCCGGACGAGTTAAAGCCGTGTCCGCTGCGCTGAACGGGCATTTTCTGCTGACCGAGAATCCCTGGTCGTGGAAGATCTCCCGGGAACGCTCGGTACTCTGGGACATCGACTCGGTGTCGACGAGCCGGCATCAAATGGCGGCGATCGACAAGGAGGACTTCGACTTCATTTTCGGTAGCGATGGCAAGGCCCGCTATGCCTATGGGGACGGCATCGACTCCGAGCCGGCGGTGTATGAATACGTGGACGAGACCACCTGGCGCAGCGTGCTCGGCCCAGACAAGCCGGGTTTCCGGCCACTGGCCCTGTCGCCTGACGATCGTGAGGTTTACGCGCTCATGTTCAGGAAGGCGGGCGGCGGGGCACTGGTGCGCCGTGCTCTGCCCGAGGGTGATCCGGTGGTGCTGGTCGAGGACCGGGTCGGCGAGATCGACACGATCGAATGGGGCCCGCGCCCCAGAACGCCGTTCGCAGCGACCACGGGTGTCGGGATCCCGCAGCTTCGATACTTCGCCGAGGACCGACCCGAAGCCGCGCTGCACAAGGCGATGAGCGCGCAGTTCCCGGGCGGCTATGTCCACTTCTTCAACTTCTCCGACGACGGCAAGAAGCTGCTGTTCTCGGTGAGCAGCGACCGCGACCCCGGCGCCCTCTATCTGTTCGATCGTGAGACGAACAAGGCGTTGTTCGTGTACGCGGACAGCCCGGCGATCGACCCGGCCAAGATGCCGCCGCGGCGGCCGATCCACTTCACTGCCGGCGATGGTCTTGAACTCCACGGCTACCTGACCTTGCCCACCGCGGCGGGCGATGCGAAACCCCCGCTGATCCTTGTGCCGCACGGCGGGCCGCATGGCGTGTCGGATGAATGGTTCTACGACGCCGACGCGGCTTTCCTGGCGAGCCGCGGCTACGCGGTCTTGCAGGTCAACTACCGCGGCTCGGGCGGTCGAGGACCCGGCTTCGAGAGATCAGGCTACCGGCAGTGGGGCGCGCGTGTCCAGCAGGATCTGCTCGACGGCGTTCGATGGGCGGTCGCGCAAGGCGGCGTCGACGCCTCGCGCATCTGCGCCTATGGTGCCAGCTTCGGCGCGTACTCGGCCATGATGGTGGCGATTCGTGCGCCCGAGCTCTTCAAGTGCGCGGTCGGATACGCCGGCGTCTACGATCTGGCGAAGATGTACGAAAGCGAGGAAGTCGTCGAGAGCAAGCAGGTCTTCAACTATTGGGTGAAGGTCGTTGGCCGCGACCCCGCCGAACTGGCTCAGAATTCACCGGTACAGCTTGCCGAAAAATTGAAGGTGCCGGTGCTGCTCGCCCACGGCGGCAGCGACTGGCGCGCGCCGCCGGAACAGGCGAAGGCGATGCGCGAGGCACTGACCAAGGTCGGGCGGGCGCCCGAATGGATGTTCGTCGACGGCGAAGGCCACGGCTTCTACGTCGAGAAGAACCGGATCGCGTTCTACGAAAAGCTCGAGGCCTTCCTCGGCAAGTACCTCGGCAAGTGAGTCGCGGCCATCGGCGCGATTCACGGACCGACGCTCAGTCCTCGAGCTCCGCCTTCGCCATCTCGACGTCGAGCCGCTCCATCGCGTCCATCGGTGTGGCGGCCGCGGCGTCCTCGTAGAGCTTGGTCGCCTCCTTCATCTTCTTATCGCCCTCGAGCATCACCAGCCCGTTGGCGTACTCGACCATCGCGATCGCCGAGGTCGGGTTCAGCTTCAGTGCGGTCTTGTACATGCTCAGGCCGGCGTCCTTGCTCGCGCCCTGGGTGCGGCCGAGCAGCGAGCCGACCTTGTCGATCACCTCGGCATGGAAGGCGCCGAGCGCGATGTGCGCGTCGGCGTGCTTGGGCGCGAGCTTGATCGCGGTCTCGAGCGCGCTCTTGACCTTGCTGCCCAAGCCCTGCGCGAGCGCCTTCGCGATGCTGATGCCCTGGCTGTAGCGGCCCAGCGCATAGGCCATGAAGTAGTAGGCGTTGGCGTTCTTCGGGTCGGCGCCGATCTGCGCCTCGGCGCGTTCGGCGACTTCCATGAACAGCGCGAGCTTGGTCTTCTCGCTCTTCTCCAAGTAGTTCGCGTAGATCGCCTGCGCCTTGTTCGCCACCGTGATGCCCGCGCCGCCGGCCTTCAGCCCGGCCTCGGTGGCCTTCTGGAACTCGCCGGCGTGGAACAGTGCCCACGCGGCCAGCACCTTCGCGTCGGTCGGCAGCGGCTCGGCATCGCCGGCGTGCAGGCGCGCCCAGTGCGTCTTCAGCGCAGCGGTGTCATAGGTGTAGTCGGCCGCGGCGTGCGGGAAGGCGGTCCATTTGGCCATGTCAGTCTCCTGGGTTGTAGTTGCCGACCAGCCCGTGCAGGTGCTCGCGTTGGTCGGGTTCGAGATAGGGCGACAGCAGGCTGAGCACGTGGAACGCGCCGCGCAGCAGCGCCGCGCCCGCACTTTCGGGCTCGAGCGCGTTGCGCGGGTCGCGCACGTACTCGTAGCTCAGCCAGTAGGTCAGCACGACCACCATCGCGGTGGCGACCGGCTCGATGTCGGCGCTGTCCATGCGCATCGCGTTGCTGCGCGTCAGGCCGTCGAGCACGTTCTGCACCGCCTTGCCCTTGTTCTTCAGCACGAACTGGAAATGCGTCTCCAGGCGCCGGTTCTTCGACAGCAGGTCGTTCAGGTCGCGGTACAGGAAGCGGTACTGCCAGATCAGCTCGAAAAGCATGTGGAAGAACAGCCACGCGTCCTCGACGTTGCGCACGTCGTCGGCGGCGCGCAGCAGCTCTGCGAGGGCGCGCTCGTAGCGGTCGAACAGGCTGTTGATCAGCTCGTCCTTGGCCGGATAGTGGTAATACAGGTTGCCCGGGCTGATGCCGAGTTCGGCCGAGATCAGCGTGGTCGAGACGTTGGGTTCACCGAAGCGGTTGAACAGCGCGAGCGTGACTTCCAGGATACGCTCGGCGGTGCGGCGTGGCGCCTTCTTGGTTTGCGTGGCCATCGTGTCGTTGCTCGTCCCCTGGCGGCCAATCTAGCATCAACCGTCGGCGCGCCGCATCCGCATCGGCCATGAGCGGTGCCGGCAGCGCGCGGCAGGGCGCAACCCTACAATCCCGCGCTGCATGCCCGCCATCTCATTCCAGCACGTCGGCAAGACCTACTCCAGCGCGCGCGGGGCGGTCCAGGCGCTCGACGATGTCAGCTTCGACATCGAACCCGGCGAGTTCTTCGGCCTGCTCGGGCCGAACGGCGCCGGCAAGACAACGCTGATCAGCATCCTGGCCGGCCTGGCGCGCGCCACGAGCGGCGCGGTCAGGGTCCTCGGCCACGATGTCGTCGCCGACTACGCGCAGGCGCGGCGCAGCCTGGGCATCGTGCCGCAGGAGCTGGTGTTCGACCCGTTCTTCAGCGTGCGCGAGGCGCTGCGTATCCAGAGCGGCTACTTCGGCGTGCGCAAGAACGACGCCTGGATCGACGAGCTGCTCGCCAACCTCGGCCTGGCCGACAAGGCCGACGCGAACATGCGGCAGCTGTCCGGCGGCATGAAGCGCCGCGTGCTGGTCGCGCAAGCGCTGGTGCACCGCCCGCCGGTGATCGTGCTCGACGAGCCGACCGCCGGCGTCGACGTGGAGCTGCGCCAGACGCTGTGGCACTTCATCGCGCGGCTCAACAAGGAAGGTCACACCGTGCTGCTGACCACGCACTACCTCGAGGAGGCCGAGGCACTGTGCGGGCGCCTGGCGATGCTCAAGCAGGGCCGCGTGGTCGCGCTGGACCGCACCTCTGCGCTGCTGGCCGGTACCGCCAGCACGATGCTGCGCTTCAAGATGGACGCGCCGCTGCCGGCGTCGCTGGCGACGCAGTCGCGCGTGACCGGGCGCATCGTGCAGATCACTGCGCATGACGCGGTGGAAGTCGAGACCATCCTGGGCGTGTTGCGCAACGCCGGCTGCCAGCCCGAGGACCTGGAGATCGGCCGCGCCGATCTCGAAGACGTGTTCCTCGAGATCATGAGTGGCACGCCGCGCGCGGGCGCGCCGCTGGGAGTTGCCGCATGACGCCGGTTCATGTGCTGTCCGGCGCGAACACGTTGCTCTACAAGGAGGTGCTGCGCTTCTGGAAGGTGGCGTTCCAGACCGTGGCCGCGCCGGTGCTGACCGCGATCCTGTACCTGCTGATCTTCGGCCACGTGCTCGAGGACCGCGTCAAGGTGTTCGGCTCGGTCGGCTACACCAGCTTCCTGATCCCGGGCTTGGTGATGATGAGCGTGCTGCAGAACGCGTTCGCGAACAGCAGCTCCTCGCTGATCCAGAGCAAGATCACCGGCAACCTGGTGTTCCTGCTGGTCGCGCCGCTGTCGCACTGGGCCTGGTTCGTGGCCTACGTGGGCGCGTCGGTGGTGCGCGGCGCGGTGGTCGGTGCCGGCGTGATGATCGCCACCGTCTGGTTCGCGCCGCTGCACCTGGCGCAGCCGGGCTGGATCGTCGTGTTCGGCCTGGCCGGCGCGGCGCTGATGGGCGCGCTCGGGCTGATGGCCGGGCTGTGGGCCGAGAAGTTCGACCAGATCGCCGCGTTCCAGAACTTCATCATCATGCCGATGACGTTTCTGTCGGGCGTGTTCTATTCGGTCGACTCGTTGCCGCCGTTCTGGAAGGGCGTGAGCCACCTGAACCCGTTCTTCTACATGATCGACGGCTTCCGCCACGGCTTCTTCGGCGTCAGCGACGTGTCGCCGTGGACCGGCTTGGTGGTCGTGGGCGCGAGCCTCGTCGTCATCTGCGGGTTGTGCCTGCACCTGCTGAAGATAGGCTACAAGATCCGCCACTAAGGTGCGGGCCAGGTGGAAGACGGGGCACGTCGGGCTCGTTGTGTCAGGCCAGGCGCCGTCGTGGCGGCGGGCTCGGTGGCCGTACCGCTAAAATCGCGTCACCATGGCCGATCCCACCCCCGACGACATCCAGCGTTTCATCGCCCAGGGGCTGGCCTGCGAGCACATCGATGTCGAGGGCGACGGGCGCCACTTCTTCGCCACGATCGTGTCGGCCGCGTTCGAGGGCACGAGCCGCGTCGCGCGCCAGCGCCGCGTCTACGAGGCGCTGGGCGATAGAATGCGCGAGCAAATCCACGCCCTGTCGATGAAGACGCTCACACCGGCCGAATGGGCCGCAGTTTCCAAGGTCACCGCCCCGGTCGCCGAGCCCGGTTCGGCTTCCGCACACCACCACCACTGAACACCGGCCGCAGGCTTCGCTGCGGCCGACGGCGTGGTGTCGGCCCCGACCGAACCCTCCGCGCCGAAGGCCGTGTGCGAAGCCTGGGGCGACGCTAACCCTATGGACAAACTCCTGATCCGCGGCGGCCGCCGGCTCGAAGGCACGGTCACGATCTCCGGCGCGAAGAACGCCGCGCTGCCCGAACTCTGCGCGGCGCTGCTCAGCGCCGAGCCGGTGACGATCCGCAACCTGCCGCGCCTGCACGACGTGCGCACCGCATTCAAGCTGCTCGCCAGCCTGGGCGTGGCGATCGAGCACAGCGATGCCCGGCCCGAGGTCGTGACGCTGAACGCCGCCAAGGTCACGTCGCACGAAGCCTCGTACGACCTGGTGAAGACGATGCGTGCGTCGATCCTGGTGCTCGGCCCGCTGCTGGCGCGCTTCGGCGAGGCGCGGGTCTCGCTGCCCGGCGGCTGCGAGATCGGGCTGCGCCCGGTCGATCAGCACATCAAGGGGCTGCAGGCGATGGGCGCCGAGATCTCGGTCGAGCACGGCTACATCGTCGCCCGGGCGGCGCGCCTCAAGGGCGCCCGCATCACGACCGACATGGTCACCGTGACCGGCACCGAGAACCTGCTGATGGCTGCCACGCTGGCCGACGGCGAGACGATCCTCGAGAACGCCGCGCAGGAGCCCGAGATCCCCGACCTCGCCGAGATGCTGATCGGCATGGGCGCCCAGATCGAGGGCCACGGCACGCGCCGCATCCGCATCAACGGCGTCGAGCGGCTGCACGGCGTGACGCACACGGTGATCCCCGACCGCATCGAGACCGGCACCTTCCTATGCGCCGTTGCGGCGACCGGCGGCAACGTCCTGCTGTCGCACGCCGACGCGCGCCACCTCGAGACGCCGATCGAGAAGCTGCGCGAGGCCGGCGTGCAGATCGAGGCGGGCGACGGCTGGATCCGCGTGAAGAGCACGGGCCGTCCGAAGGCGGTGAGCCTGCGCACCAGCGAGTACCCGGCGTTCCCGACCGACATGCAGGCCCAGTTCATGGTGCTCAACTGCATCGCCGAAGGCACGGCAGCGGTGACCGAGACGATCTTCGAGAACCGCTTCATGCACGTCGGCGAACTCGTGCGGCTGGGCGCGAAGATCGAGGTCGACGGGCACACCGCGGTCGTGCACGGCGTCGAACGCCTGTCGGGCGCGACCGTGATGGCCACCGACCTGCGCGCGTCCGCGAGCCTGGTGATTGCCGGGCTGGTGGCCGACGGCGACACGGTCGTCGACCGCATCTACCACCTCGACCGCGGCTACGACCAGATGGAAGCGAAGCTGCGCGGCATCGGCGCCGACATCGAAAGATTCAAGTGATCACGTTCGCGCTACCGAAAGGCCGCATCTTCGACGAGATCGTGCCGCTGCTGCAGGCCGCGGGCATCGGCGTGGCCGAAGACCCGGAGAAGACGCGCAAGCTGATCGTGGACACCACCCGCAGCGATGTCCGCCTGGTGCTGGTGCGCGCCTCCGACGTGCCGACCTACGTGCAGCACGGCGGCGCCGATCTCGGTGTGGTCGGCAAGGACACCTTGCTGGAGCACGGCGGCGAGGGGCTCTATCAACCGCTGGACCTGAACATCGCGAAGTGCCGCATGAGCGTCGCGGTCCGGGCCGACTTCGACTACGCCGCGGCGGTGAAGCAGGGCTCGCGCATCCGTGTGGCCACCAAGTACACGCAGATCGCCCGCGACCACTTCGCGAACAAGGGCGTGCACGTCGACATGATCAAGCTCTACGGCTCGATGGAGCTGGCGCCGCTGACCGGGCTGGCCGACGCGATCGTCGATCTGGTGTCGACCGGCAACACTTTGCGCGCGAACCAGTTGGTCGAGGTCGAGCAGATCATGGCGATCTCGTCGCGGCTGATCGTCAACCAGGCGGCGCTCAAGCTCAAGCGCGAGCCGTTGCGCGCGATCATCGACGCGTTCGAGGCGGCGGTCGGGCCCTTGCCATGAGCGC
>Ga0070667_100005697_pt1 | contig 10403 bp, 9 predicted proteins | sample KBSS33metaG_FD_64659 | JGI IMG/M metagenome (GOLD analysis project Ga0070667, IMG submission 64659) | Switchgrass rhizosphere microbial communities from Kellogg Biological Station, Michigan, USA - KBS S3-3 metaG | ecosystem: Host-associated > Plants > Roots > Rhizosphere > Soil ...
CGCAGCATGATCTCGGCGATGCCGCTCATGCCGATCCCGCCGATGCCGATGAAGTGGACGGGGCCGATGTCGAAGGGCACGGGGCGTCGGTTCATGGGTCCGGTGCTAGCATCTGCGGCCGCGTCGTGGAACCGGCGCCCGCTGCGGCGAGATGCTCTCCCTGCGCTTGCTCAGCCAGCCGTCTGCTCGACGACGTCGGCCAGGCGTTCGGCGGCGTCGGGGATGGCGACGGAGCGGGCGGCGGCGGCCATGCGGGCGAGGCGGGCGGGATTGCCAAGCAGCTTCTCCAGCGCGCTCGCCAAGGTGTCGACGCTGAGCTGGTGCTCGCGGGCGATCTCGGCGCCGCCGGCGTCGGCCAGCAGCTTGGCGTTCTGGCCCTGGTCGTCGTCGATGGCGATCGCCAGCGGCACCAGGATCGAGGGCCGCCCGGCGATGGCGAACTCGCAGACCGTGCCCGCGCCCGAACGGCCGATCACCAGATGCGCCGCCTTCAGCCTGGACGCCATGTCGCGGAAGAAGGGCGCGGTCTCGGCCTCGACGTTGGCCTCGTGGTAGGCGCGGCGCGCCACGTCCATCGACTCCGGCCGGGTCTGCTGGGCGACCACCAGCCGGCGGCGAAGCGCCTCTGGCAACTGCTTCACCGCTTCGGGCACCATCTCCGAGAGCAGCCGCGCGCCCTGGCTGCCGCCGGTCACCAGCAGGCGGATCGGGCCGTCGGGCTCGGGCGAGACATAGGGCTCGGCCGCCAGCGCCTGGATCGGCGGGCGCACCGGATTGCCGACGACGACGGCGCGGGCGGCGACCTTTGGCGGGGCCTTCTGCAGCGTCGGGAAGGCGCAGGCGACGGTCTTCACATGCGGCGCGAGCATGCGGTTGGCGCGCCCCATCACCGCGTTCTGCTCGTGGATCACGGTCGGGCGGCCGTCGAGGATGGCGCCGACCAGCGCCGGCGCCGAGGGATAGCCGCCAAAGCCCACCACCACGCGCGGGCCGAACTGGCGGTAGGCGGCGCGCGCCTGGATGGCGCCGTGCAGGACAGCGAGGCCGGCGCGGGCCATGCCGAGGGGATCACCCGGCTTATAGGTCGCCGCCGAGAGGCCGATGCGGCGCTCGGCCGGGAAATCCTGGGCCAGGCCCGCGACCCGCTCGTCGGAGGCGAGCACGATCGTCCAGCCGCGGCCGATCAGGGCCTCGGCCAGGGCCTGGGCGGGAAACAGATGGCCGCCGGTTCCTCCGGCGGCGACGACGGCGACCTTGCGCATGGGCGGGCGGCTTTAGGCGAAAGCGCCCGCTTTGGCGAGCCCCTCGCCGGGCGTATAGGCGCCGGGCCGCCGCCGCGTGAGCGCCAGCGCCATCCCCAACGTCAGGCCCATCGCCAGCATCGAGGAGCCGCCGTAGGAGATGAAGGGCAGGGTCATGCCCTTGGTGGGGATCATGTTCAGGTTCACCGCGACGTTGATGATGGCCTGCTGTCCGACCAGCACGAAGAGACCGGCGGCGGCGACCTGTTCGAAGGGGTCGTTCAGCTTCATGGCGCGATAGAGGCCGCGGGTGACCAGGAGCGCGAAGAGGGTGATCAGCAGCAGGGAGAACAAGAGGCCGTACTCCTCCGCCCCCACCGAATAGATGAAGTCGGTGTGCAGGTCGGGCACGTGGCGCTTCATCACCCCTTCGCCCGGGCCGCGGCCCAGGAGACCGCCCGCACGGATCGCCTCGGCGGCGCGGTCGACCTGATGGGTGTCGGCGCCGTCGGGCGAGAGGAACTTGTGCACTCGCGCGGCGACGTGCGGGAACAGGAAGTAGGTGGACGAGAGGCCCGCGACGGCGGCCGCGCCCAGCAGCATCACCCAGGAGATCGGCACGCCCGCCATCCAGAAGGCGGCGCCGAAGGCCACGGTGATCAGCACTGACTGGCCGACGTCCGGCTGGATCAGCAACAGCGCGATGGAAACCGCATAAAGGCCGAAGGCGATGGAGACGCCGGGCACCCCCTGTCCCTTCTGGCCTTCGGCGAACATCCAGGCGACCAGCACCACCAGCGCCGGCTTCATGAACTCGGACGGCTGCAGGGTGAAGCCGCCGACCTCCAGCCAGCGGGTCGCGCCCTTGGCGTTATGCCCGAACAGCGGCAGCGCGATCATGATCAGGATCGCCGCCAGCCAGATGAAGAAGGCCGCGCGCCGCAGGGTGCGCACCTCCAGCATTGAGACCGCGAGCACCATCACGGCGGCGCCCGCGCCGAAGACGCAATGGCGCACGGCGAAATGGAACGGGTCGCCGATGTTCATCCGCATCGCCGCCGCCGGACTGGAGGCGAACGACAGGCCCACCCCGATGGCGATCAAGAGCGCCGTCACCCCCAGCATCCACCGATCGACCGTCCACCACCACACCCCGAGCGCCGAGCGGTCGGAGCGGGCGAAGGCGTGAGCCTGTGTCGAAGGGGTCATGGGACGAACGCCCCCTCCGTCTCGGCGCGTTGCGCGCCGATCCACCTCCCCCGCTTCGCGGTGGAGGATCTGGGCCGCAAGATGCTCCACCGCGAAGCGGGGGAGCTGTCAGCGAAGCTGACTGAGGGGGCGTTCAGCATTTCTGGAAGCATCATGCCGCCCCCTTCGCCGCGCCCTCGCCGGCGAGATGCTGGACGGCGGCGCGGAAGGCCTCCCCGCGGGCCTCGAAGTCGGCGAACTGGTCGAACGAGGCGCAGGCCGGCGAGAGAAGCACGATCGCGTCCTCGCCAGAGGCCCGTGCGTCGGCGAAGGCCTGGGCGACGGCGACGTCTATCGTCCCCGAGAGCTCGACCGGCGCCTTGCCCTTCAGCGTCTCGGCGAAGGCCGGCGCCGCCTCGCCGATCAGATAGGCCTTGGTGATCTTGCCGAAGAGGTCTCCCAGCGCATCGATGCCACTGGTCTTCGGCTGGCCGCCGGCGATCCAGTAGAACCTAGGATAGCTCGACATCGCTTGGCGCGCGGCGTCGGTGTTGGTCGCCTTTGAGTCGTTGACGAAGCGCACCCTGCCGATCGTCCCCACCGTCTCCATGCGGTGGGCGAGGCCCGGAAAGGTCATCAGGTGCTCGGCCGCCTCGTCGGCGGCGACCCCGACGCCCTTGGCCGCAGCGTAGGCGGCGGCGGCGTTCTGCCAGTTGTGGCGGCCGGGCAGCGAGCGGGCGCGCTTCAGGTCCGCCGCCTCCACCGCCCGCTCGCCCGTGGCGTCGTAGAGCAGGCCGTCGAGCGCATAGACGCCGCGGCCCATCGCCTTGGAGGCCGAGACCGGCACGATGGTGCGGCGGTTGGCGGCAGTGATCTCGGTGCAGATCCGCGCGCCCCACGGATCGTCGACGCCGATCACCGCGGTGTCGCCCTTGCCCTGGTTGAGCAGGATGCGGCGCTTGGCGGCGACATAGCCTTCCATCCCGCCGTGCCGGTCAAGGTGGTCGGGCGAGATGTTGAGGATGATGGCGACGTCCGAGTGCAGGCTCGAGGTCAGGTCGAGCTGGTAGGACGAAAGTTCGAGCACGTACACGGCGCCGCCGTGCATGTCGTCCAAGCCCAGCACGCCGACGCCGATGTTGCCGCCGATGCGCACGTCGCGGCCCGCCTGGGCGCAGATGTGGCCGATCAGGGCCGTGGTGGTCGACTTGCCGTTGGTGCCGGTGACCGCGATGATCTTCGGCCGCTTGTGCTCGGGCGCGGCGTTGACCGTGCGGGCGAAGAGTTCGATGTCGCCGAGGATCTCGACGCCCGCATCGCGCGCCTTCTCCACCGTCCAGTGAGGCGCCGGGTGCGTCAGCGGCACGCCGGGCGACAGCATCAGGGCGGCGAACCGCGACCAGTCGGCCTGGGCGAGGTCCTCGACGGGGAAGCCCGCCTGGGCGGCGGCCGCGCGCGCGGCCGGCTTTTCGTCCCACAGCACGACCTCGGCGCCGCCGGCCACGAGCGCGCGCGCAGCCGCCAGCCCTGTGCGGGCCAGGCCGAACACGGCGACCGTCCTGCCTTCGAAGCCGCGGACCGGGATCATGGCTTGCGCGTCCCTCCCTACCGAAGCTTGAGGGTGGCGAGGCCCAGGATCGCCAGCATCAGCGAGACGATCCAGAAGCGGATGACGACGGTCGATTCCGACCAGCCGAGCTTTTCGAAGTGATGGTGGATCGGCGCCATCAGGAAGACCCGCCGGCCGGTGCGCTTGAACCAGGCGACCTGGATGATGACCGAGAGGGTCTCGGCGACAAACAGCCCGCCGATGACGCCCAGCACGATCTCGTGGCGGGTGGCCACCGCGATGGCGCCAAGCGCGCCGCCGAGCGCCAGCGATCCGGTGTCGCCCATGAAGATCCGCGCCGGCGGGGCGTTGTACCAGAGGAAGCCCATCCCCGCGCCGATCATGGCGCTGCAGAAGATGGCGATCTCGCCGACGCCGGGGACGAACTGGAGCTGCAGGTAGCGGGCGAAGACGAAGTTGCCCACCAGATAGGCGATGAAGCCGAAGGCGGCGGCGGCGATGATCACCGGCACCGTGGCCAGGCCGTCGAGCCCGTCGGTGAAGTTCACCGCGTTGGCGGCGCCGACGATGATGAAGGCGCCGAACGCCAGGTAGAACCAGCCCAGGTCGAACACCGCCTGCTTGATCAGCGGCAACACCACCGATGTCAGCAGCTGTCCGCCCTCCGGCGGCTTCTCGGAGAAGGCGAGGATCAGCAGGATGGCGGCGACGGCGAGCCCGGCCTCGATGGCCAGGCGCGCGAAGCCCGACAGCCCGGCCGTGGTCTGCTTGGTCACCTTGGCGTAGTCGTCCAGGAAACCCAGCACGCCATAGCCGGTGGTCACGAGCAGCACCGCCCAGATGTAGACATTGCGCAGGTCGGCCCACAGCAGGGCGCCGACGATCAGCCCGGCCAGGATCATCACCCCGCCCATGGTGGGGGTGCCGGCCTTCTCGATGACGTGGCGCTCGATGCCTTCTTTGCGGATCGGCTGGCCCTTGCCCTGTTTGGCGCGCATCCAGCGGATGAACCGCGAGCCCATCAGCACGACAACCAGCTGGGCGGTGAACAGGGCCAGGCCGGCGCGGGTGGTGATGTACTTCAGCACATTCAGCACCGGCACGTGACCGCCGGCGGCCAGCTGTTCATACAGCCAGAAGAACATCAGCCCTTCTCCCCGACGGAATCCAGGCTCGCCAGCGCCTGAGCGACGGCGGCCGCCTTGGATCCGTTCGACCCCTTCACCATCACCACGTCGCCGGGCTCTACGGCCTGGACGACCAGCGGCGCGAGTTCCGCCGCTGTCTCGGCGTACCCGCCTCTCCGAGTCGGCGGAAGGGCGTCCCAGAGGGATTTCATCAGCGGCCCGGCGCTGAACACGAGGTCCACGCCAGCTGCCTCCAGCGGTTCGGCGAGAGCGGCGTGGAACTGCGCGGCGTCCGCCCCGAGCTCCAGCATGTCGGTCAGCGCGACAATGCGCCGCCCCGCCGTCTTACGCGCGCCCAGCGTGGCGATCGCCGAGGCCATCGAGATGGGGTTGGCGTTGTAGCTCTCGTCGATCAGGGTGAAGGGCCCGCCGTCCTTGCGGACCATCTTCTCCGCGCCACGGCCGGCGAGCGGCTCGAACGATCCCAGCGCCGAGAGGCCGTCGCTCAGATCGACGCCCAGCGCCTCCAGCATCAGCAGCACGGCCATCGAATTGAGGCCCCAGTGCTGGCCCGTCTGCAGGATCGGGAAGTCCAGGCCGCGCCCGTCGAGTCTAGCCTGAACCATCGCGCAGCCGGCGCCGACCTGGAAATCGATCAGCCGCGCGTCGCAGCCCTCGCCGGTTCCGAAGGCGCGCACCACCGCGCCCGCGCTCAACGCCTGGGCCTTCAGGAGGTCGAACCAGCGGTTGTCGGCGTTCAGCACGGCGACGCCGCCCGGCTCGAGCCCTTCGAAGATCTCGGCCTTGGCGCGCGCGACGCCGCCCTCGCCGTCGGGGAAGTTTTCGGTGTGCACCGGGCCGACGGTCGTCACCAGGGCGGCGTGCGGACGGACCATGCGGCTGAGCGGCCGGATCTCGTCGGCGTGGTTCATGCCCACCTCGAACACCGCGCGCTCGGTCCCGCGCGGCATCCGCGCCAGGGTCAGTGGGACGCCTATGTGGTTGTTGTACGACTTCACCGACGAGTGGGCCGGGCCCGCGAGCGTCAGCCCGGCCATCACCGCCTGGGTGACGCTGGTCTTGCCGACCGAGCCGGTGACCGCGCCGCGCCGCGCCTGGGGCGCCCGGTCGCGCGCGGCCTGACCGAGCTGCTCCAGCGCCTTCAAAGTGTCCGGGACGATCACCGCAGGCGCGTCGACATCCCGCGGGGCGAGCACTCCGGCCGCCCCCTTCCCCATCGCCTGGGCGACGAACTCGTGACCGTCTCGCACGCCCGCCAGCGCCACGAAGAGGTCGCCGGGCTCCAGGGTGCGGGTGTCGATCGAAACGCCGGTCGCGCGGAACTCGCCGCCAGCGGCGTGGCCGCCGGTGGCGCCGACGATCTCGGCCGAGGTCCAGAGCGGCTCAGTCACCGGCGAGCTCCAGCGCCTGGGCGGTTTCGGCGACGTCGTCGAACGGGTGGGTGACGCCGCTGACGATCTGGCCCTGTTCGTGGCCCTTGCCAGCCACCACCAGCACGTCGCCGTCCTGCAGCAGCGCCGCGGCGGCGCGGATGGCTTCGCGGCGGTCGCCGATCTCCTGCGCGCCCTTCGCCCCGGTCAGCACCTCGGCGCGGATCTCCGCGGGGTCCTCCGAGCGGGGATTGTCGTCGGTCACAATGGCGACGTCGGCCAGCTTGGCGGCGATGGCGCCCATCAGGGGCCGCTTGCCGCGGTCGCGGTCGCCGCCCGCGCCGAAGACGACAACCAGCCGTCCGCGGGCGTGCGGCCGCAGGGCCTCGAGCACGGTTTCCAGCCCGTCAGGAGTGTGGGCGTAGTCGACGTAGGCCTCGCCGCCGCGCGGGCCTGCGCCGACCCGCTGCAAGCGGCCCGGCGCGCCCTCCAGCACGACCAGGCCGGCCAGCACCTCGTCCAGGCTCAAGCCGGCCGCCAGGCAGAGGCCCGCGGCCACCAGGGCGTTCGAGGCCTGGAACCCGCCGGCGAGCGGCAGGACGAGGTCGCAGGCCCGCCCTTCGGCCTCCAGCTTCAACCGTTGTCCGGCGGGCGTGAGGCTACGCTCCGTCAGCCGGATCCCCTGCCCCGCCTGGCCGACGCTGAACACCGTCTGGCCGTTCTCCACGGCCGTGGCGGCGAAGGCGTCGTAGGCGTCGGAGTCGGCGTTCAGCACCGCCGTCCCGCCGCACGGCAGCAGGGTCTCGAACAGCCGCAGCTTCGCAGCCCGGTAGACCCCCATGGTCCCGTGGTAGTCGAGGTGGTCTTGGGTCAAGTTCAGGAAGCCCGCCGCCGTCAGGCGCACACCGTCCAGGCGGCGCTGATCGACGCCGTGGGAGGAGGCTTCCATGGCGAAGTGGGTGACGCCGCGCTGGCCGGCCTGCGCCATCAACTCGGCGACGTCAGCTGCGTCCGGCGTCGTCAGACCGGGCGGTGTCACCTGCTCGTCGAAGCCGCCGGGGCCGGTCAGGCGCACGCCGAGCGTGCCCATGCTTCCGGCCCGGCGCCCGGCGTGGGCGAAGATCTGTCGGCAGAAGTTAGCGACCGAGGTCTTGCCGTTGGTGCCGGTGACGGCGACCACCACGGGCGGCTGGGCGCCGTGGAAATTCGCGGCGGCCAGCGCGTAGGCGCGGCGCGCGTCGGCGACCACGACGGTCGGCGCCGAAAGGCCCAGGTCGCGGGCGGCGATCACAGCCGCGGCGCCCGCGTCCGCCGCCTTGATCGCGAACTCGGCGCCGTCGACCTTGGAGCCCGGCAGGGCGGCGAACAGGAAGCCCGGACGCACCTTGCGGCTGTCGGCGGTGACCCCGGTGATCTCCGGGTCCGGCGCGACCTCGCGCTTCACGAGCTCGGACAGGCGCGGGCTCAATGCTCTTCCCTCGCGTCGTCGGGGTGGGGGGCGACGTCGGTGAAGGGTGCGGTGTCCATCCGCCGCTCGACACCAACAAACGGGGCGATGCGTTCGATGATGCGGCCGGCGACCGGGGCCGCGACGATGCCGCCGGTCGGGTCGGCGCCGGTCGCGTCCGGCTTTGGCTCGTCCATCAGCACCAACACGAAATAGCGCGGCGCCTCGACCGGCCCGTCGGTCGGGAACACCGCCGCGAAGGAGGAAACCTGTTTGGTGGTCGAATAACGCCGCGCCACGGGGTCGTACTTGTCGCCGGTCCCGGTCTTGCCGCCGACGTTCAGGCCCGGGATGTTCGCCGATTTGCCGGAGCCGCCGGTGACGTTGGAGCGCATGATCTGCAGCAGCGTCTCCGACGTCCGCGGCGACACGATCTGCGGCCCCTTCGCCCTGGCTCCGGGCGGCGCCTTGTGGATGGTCAGCGGCAGGAGCTGGCCGCCGTTCAAGAGGCCGCAGTAGGCCCGCGCCACCGCCAGCGGCGTCACGTTCATGCCGTGGCCGAACGAGGTGGAGGCCATGGCGTCGTCGTCCCAGACGCGCGGCGCCAGCGGCCGGGCGGTCTCCAGCAGCTCGACCTTGGCCGGTTCGGTCAGGCCGAACGCCTTGAAGTACTTCTCCAGCCGCCGGACCCCGACCGCCTGGGCCAGACGCGCCGTGCCGATGTTGGAGGAATGCTGGAAGACCTCGACCAAGGTCAGCACCTTATGCGTCGCGTGGTAGTCGTGGATCGTGCGGTATCCCAGCTGGAACGGCTGACGCGCGTCGAAGGTGCTCATCGGCGTGGCCACGCCGCTGTCCAGGCCGGCGGCGACGGTGAATCCCTTGAAGGTGGAGCCCATCTCGTAGATGGCCGCGGCGGCGCGATTGAGGCGCGCGTCCAGCGGCGCCGCGCCCGCCGCATTGGGGTCGAAGGTGGGATAGTTGGCCAGCGCCAAGATCTCGCCGGTGTGCACGTTGACGACCAGGGCGACCGCGCCCTTCGGCCGGAACTTGGCCACGCCCTTGTAGAGCTCGTCCTCCGCCGCGGCCTGGATGCGCAGGTCCATGGAAAGCGGCATGGCCTGGCCACCGGAGGCAAGCTTGTGAATGTCGCTGTTGAACGCCGCCTCAGCGCCGGCCAGGCCCTCGCCGCCGCCGTCGACGAAGCCGATCATGTGGGCCCCGGTGTAGCCCAGCGGATAGACCCGCCGCTCCTCGGGCTCGAAGCTCACGCCTGGAAGTCCGAGCTCGTAGACCTTGGACTTAACCTCCGGCGTGAGGCCGCCCAGGACGAAGGTGCGCCGCCCGGCGCGCAGCGCCCGCTCCAGCCGCGCCGACTCCAGTTCCGGCAGCGCCGAGCGAAGCGCCCGGCGGGTCTCCGAGGCGTCCCAGATCTCGCGCGGGTCGATGTAGAGGCCATAGTGCAGCAGGTCGGCCGCCAGCAGTTCGCCGTTGCGGTCGACAAGGTCGCCGCGGGCCGAGGTGATCGGCGGCGCGTAGCCGTCTCCCTTGCCCGCGTCGGTGAACAGCGCCGCGTTGGTCGCCCCGATCGCCAGCGCCGCAAAGCCGGCGGCGAACAGCGCGCCAACGAAGAAGATGCGGATGCGCGTGTCGTCCTCGGGCTTGTCGGACGCGCGCGCGCGCTCGAAGGCGTGCTCCAGCCGCCACATGACGCGCGAGAGCCAGCGGGAAACCGTGTCGGGGCCGAAGGATTGCAGGCCGAGACTCATTGGGCGGGAGCCTCTGGCGCGGGCTCCGGCGCGCGACCGGTGGGATCGAAGGAGAGCGCCTCGTGCGGCTTCACGGGCATGCCCTCGCCCGGCAGCTTGCCGGTGTTGGCCGCGGTGCGCGCGATGTCGGTCAGGTCGCGCGGTTCTAGGTCGCGCTTGATGGAGACCGGCCCCAGGCCGAGGTACGCGACGGAGAGCCGCTCGAGCCGCGCCGGGTCTTCGAGGTGCGCGACCTCGGCCTGCAGCAGCCGGATGCGGGCGCGCTCCTCGCCGATCTGCCGCTCGGTGCGCGCGATTTCGGCCCGCTCGCGGCCGGCCATGGTCTTGGCCAGATAGGTCCCCAGCACCAGCGCCACCAAAAGCGACGCCAGCACGAGGTCGACCAGGCGGAAGCCGCGCACCCTCCGATCGAGCAGGTTCATACCGCCTCCTTCCAGACCGGCGCGGCGGTGCGCACCGCGGCCCGAAGCTTCGCCGAACGCGCGCGCGGATTGGCTTCGACCTCCGCCTCCGTCGGCGCCTGCGCGCCGTTGAACAGCAGCTGGAAGCTCGGCGGCGCGCCGGCCGCAAGCGGCGGCGCGTGGCGCGAGCCCGCCGGCGTTCTACCCGCCCGCACCGCTAGGAAGGTCTTCACGATTCTGTCCTCGAGCGAATGGAACGTGACGACGCA
>Ga0070667_100005707_pt1 | contig 10398 bp, 8 predicted proteins | sample KBSS33metaG_FD_64659 | JGI IMG/M metagenome (GOLD analysis project Ga0070667, IMG submission 64659) | Switchgrass rhizosphere microbial communities from Kellogg Biological Station, Michigan, USA - KBS S3-3 metaG | ecosystem: Host-associated > Plants > Roots > Rhizosphere > Soil ...
GGACCCACTGGCTGCCATGCGATCGCGCAATGGCGGTTCCCTGCGCGAGGAGCAGCCCGCTGACGCCTTATACGCGTTCGACGGCGCGCGATCCCGGCTGGCAATGGCGGATCCCGCTGCAGCACCGCACCGGCAACGGCCTCGTCTATTCGAGCAAGCATATCGACGACGACGCGGCCGAGAAACTGTTGCTCGCCAACCTCGACGGTGAGCAACTCGCCAACCCCAACAAGCTGCGCTTCACCACCGGCAAGCGGACCAAGATGTGGAACCGCAATTGCGTGGCGATCGGACTTGCGGCGGGCTTTCTCGAACCGCTGGAATCGACCAGCATCCACCTCGTCCAGGCTGCTGCGATCCGCCTCGTTCGGTTGTTCCCGGATCGCGCCACGGATCAGGCGACGATCGACGAGTTCAACCGCCAGTCGGATTTCGAGTGGGAGCGAATTCGCGACTTCATCATCCTCCATTATTGGGCGAACGAGCGCGACGGTGATTTCTGGCAATATTGCCGGACGATGAAGCTGCCGGCGACGTTGCAGCGCAAGGTCGACCTGTGGCGCGCGAACGGCCGCATCTTTCGCGAAGATGAGGAACTGTTCAGCGAGGAGAGCTGGATCCAGGTGTTTCTCGGTCAGGGCATTGTCCCGCGCGGCTACGACCCATTGGTCGCAATCAAGAGCGACGCGCAGATCGAGCAGTTCCTCGGCAATATCGCCACGACGATCGAGCGTTGCGTCGACGTCATGCCGGCCCACGAGGAATATCTGGGCAAGTTCTGCCCGGCGGAGCCGGTTGCATGAAGCGGCTCGCAGTCGCGTTGATTCTGGCAGTTGCAATCTGCGCACCGGTTGCGGCCGCCCCGACGGCGGAGGTGTGGCTGACCACCGCCGACGAGACGCAGAAGCTAGCGCCGCAGCCGGCGCTCAGGGCGGGCAGTGCGGCGACTGGCGATGAGGCGATTGCGATCGATGCCTCGAAGCATTTCCAACGCATGCACGGCTTCGGCGCGGCGATGACCGATGCTTCGGCCGAGCTGTTCAGCAAGCTTCCGGCGACCAAGCGCCGCGCGATCATGGCCGAGTTGTTCGGGCGCAAGAACGGCGGGCTCGGTTTCTCGTTCACCCGGCTGACGGTCGGCGCGTCCGACTTCTCGCGGACCCACTATAGTTACGACGACACGCCCGGGAACGCGCCCGATCCCGCACTCAAGCATTTCTCGATCGCCCCGGCTCGGCAATATGTGCTGCCGCGCGTGCGCGAGGCGCTGGCGATCAATCCCCAGCTCAAGGTGATGATCAGCCCGTGGAGCGCGCCGGCGTGGATGAAGACCACCAGGAGCCTGATTCAGGGCCAGCTGGAGCCGAAATACTATCCGGCACTCGCTCAATATCTCGTGCGGACGGTCGAAGCTTTCGAGCGCGAGCGCGTTCCGGTGGCGATGCTGACGATCCAGAACGAGCCCAATTTCGAGCCCGATTCCTATCCCGGAATGCGGGTCAACCCGCCGCAACGCGCAGCGATCATCGGGCGCCATTTGGGGCCGTTGTTTAAGGCGCGCGGGATCAAGACGCAGATCCTCGATTGGGACCACAATTGGGATCATCCGGAAATGCCGCTCGAAGTGCTTCGGGATCGGCAGGCGCGGCAATTCATCGCCGGTGTCGCCTGGCATTGTTACGAAGGCGACGTGCCGGCGCAAACGCCGGTCCACGACGCTTATCCGACCAAGGACGCCTGGCAGACCGAATGTTCGGGCGGGCAATGGGGACCCAAGTTCGGCGAAACTTTGGGCTGGATGACCGACAAATTGATCATCGGCGCAGCGAACCACTGGGCACGGGGATCGCTGACGTGGAATCTCGCGCTCGACCCGGCGCATGGCCCGCACAAGGGTGGTTGTGGTGACTGCCGCGGCGTGATCACCATCGATCCCGCGACCGGCACTATCACGCGCAACGTCGAGTATTATGCGCTCGGGCACGCCAGCCGGTTCGTCTTTCCCGGGGCGTATCGCGTGGCGTCCGTTCGGCACGGCGCGGATGTGGAGGCAGCCGCGTTCCTCAATCCAGACGGAAGCCGGATCGCAATCATTCACCGTGCAGCGGGCGATGGTCCGGTAACGATTGCGCTCAGCCGCCGCCGCTACGTTTTGCCCCTGCCGGTGGGCGCGGTCGCGACACTGCGCTGGAGCCGGTGACCGGCAGCGCCACAGCGACGCGCCACACGGCGCTCGCCTTCGCCGCGGTCACCAGCCTGTTCTTCGCCTGGGGGTTCATAACCTCCAACAACGATCCACTGATCGTCGCCCTGCGCGCCGCCTTCAGCCTCGATTATTCGGAGGCGCTGCTGACGCAGATCGTGTTCTTCCTCGCCTACGGCTTGCTGTCGCTGCCGGCCGCATGGGTCAGCGGCAGGATCGGCCCGGTCGACACGATCATCGGATCACTCGCGCTGATGGCGATCGGCTGCCTGGCGGTCATCGCCAGCACCAAGGCCGGAAGCTTCTGGCCGATCCTCGGTGCCTTGTTCGTTCTCGCCGCGGGCTTCACCGCGCTCCAGGTCGCGGCCAATCCGCTCGCTGCTGAGCTCGGCCCGCCCGACCGCAGTCACTTCCGGCTCAATTTCGCGCAGGCCTTCAACTCACTCGGCGTGGTGCTTGGCGTCCACTTCGGGTCGCTGGTGATGCTCGACAGGTCAGTGCTCCGTGGGGCGCAGGGATCGCGGAGCGCGCTGCTTGGCGCGATTGATCGAGCATTCCTGATCATGGCCATCCTGCTCGGGCTGCTGCTGGTTCTGTTCACGCTGCTGCGCCGACGGGTGTCCGACGCCGCGCCGAACCACCGGCGAGACGCGCCGGTGCGGATGTTTGAAGGACTGCAGTCGCGCTGGGCGATCTTCGGCGCGATCGCCATCGGTCTTTACGTCGGCGCCGAAGTCTCGATCGGCAGCATCATGATCAACTTCCTCAACCAGCGGCAGGTGCTTAGCCTGCCGGTCGAGGACGCCGGGGCCTATCTCGCCAATTTCTACTGGGGCGGAGCGTTGGTCGGGCGGCTGGTTGGGACTCTGCTGCTGACCCGCGTGCGCGCCTCGCGCCTGCTCGCCGGTTGCGGGATGATCGCCGTGCTGTTGTGCATCACCGTTTTGGCCGGATCGGGTCCGATCACCGGCTATGCGGCACTGGCCATCGGCCTCACCAACTCGATCATGTTCCCGACCATCTTCACCATCACGCTCGAGCGCTCGGGCGTGTCGCAAAGCTCGACCTCCGGGCTCCTGTGCCTGGCGATCTTCGGCGGCGCGGTGCTTCCGCTGGCAGTTGGCGCGATGGCCGACCGGTTCGGGCTCGGCGTGTCTTTCGTGGTCCCGCTCGCGGCCTATGCCGTCATCGCCGCGTTCGCGCTGGCCGCGCGCGAATCGCCGGTTTCCAGCGAGCCTCCGGCCAGCGCGGTACCCATCCCATGATCATCGCCGCAGTCCTGATTGCCGCCGCGCAGTCCACCTTCACCGTCACTAACGCGAAGTTCGATGGTCCGCGCCCGGCGAGCGCTCGGCTCGTCTGGCGCGATGAATTCGGCGGCGCGCGTCTCGATCCGCGCAAGTGGACCCATGACACGGTGCGCAACAAGCAGGGGTGGTTCAACGGCGAGCTGCAATATTATTCGGCTGGCCGCAACCTGCGCGTCGGGCGCGGAGTGCTGACGATCGAGGCGCGGCACGAAACGCCGTCGGCGCTCTCCGACTGGGGCGGCCAGCATTATACGTCGGCGCGGATTATCTCGAAGGGTTTGGGGTGGAACTACGGCTTCTACGAAATCCGCGCGAAACTGCCCTGCGCACGGGGCAGCTGGCCGGCGATCTGGATGCTGCCCGTCGACCTCAGGAAATGGCCGGATGACGGCGAAATCGACATCATGGAGCAGGTCGGCGCCGAGCCCAACCTGATCTACGCCTCGCTCCACACCAAGTTGTTCAATCACACGATCAAGACGCAGCGCAGCGCGCAGAGACTGGTGCCGACCAGTTGCACCGCATTCCACACCTACCAGCTCGACTGGCAGCCCAATTCGATCACCATCGGCGTCGACGGACGGGGCATCCTTCGCGTCCTCAACGATCAACCCGGCGGCAAGGGCGCGTGGCCGTTCGACACGCCGTTCCACCTGATTCTCAATCTCGCGATCGGCGGTGACTGGGCCGGTGCCAAAGGCATCGACGATGCCGCCATGCCGCAGCGCATGGAGGTCGATTATGTGCGCGTCTGGCAGGTTCCGCTCGATGGGCGCGGGTCAGATTCCGGGAGACGTTAAGTGACCAGAAGCCTTGCATTGATAGCAACCGCGCTCTTGCTAAATTCTGCGCAGCAGGCGGCGACAGCTCAGGCGGCCTCGCGATCGGCGACGCGTCCGATCTATCATGCCTGGTTGGACCCGAAGCTGTCGCCAGACGAGCGCGCCCGCGCCGCGCTCGCCGCGATGACCCTCGACGAGAAGCTGCGGCTGGTGTTCGGCTTTTCGGACCAGGCGCTGACCGATGTCGGCAAGGTCCCGGACGAAATCGTCTCGCCCGAGCTCAAGAATTACGTCGTTACACACCTGGTCAAAGGTTCGGCCGGGTTCGTTCCCGGAGTGCCGCGCCTCGGCATCCCCGACCAGACGCAGACCGACGCCTCGATGGGCGTGCGCAACAGCTTTATCCCCAGCACGGCGCTGCCGTCGTCGCTCGCCACCGCGGCAAGCTTCGACGCCGCAGTGCCGCGGGCCGGGGGCAGGATGATCGGTGCCGAGGCGCGCGCAACGCGGCACAACACGATGCTCTCGGGCGGCATCAACCTGGCGCGCGAGCCACGCAACGGGCGCAACTTCGAATATGCCGGCGAGGACCCGTTGCTGGCCGGGACGATGGTCGGCGCATTGATCGACGGCATCCAGTCGAACCGCATCATCTCGACCATCAAGCATTATGCGGTGAACGACCAGGAATCGCAGCGCACCACGCTCGACGTCACCGTCTCGGCCGAGGCCATGCGCCAGTCGGACCTGCTCGCATTCGAATTCGCGATCGAGCAGGGCAATCCGGGCTCGGTGATGTGCTCGTACAACCTCATCAACGGCCGCTGGGGGTGCGAAAACGACTATCTGCTCAACACGGTCCTCAAGCACGATTGGGGCTATAAGGGCTTTGTGATGAGTGATTGGGGCGCGGTCCATTCGACGGCGCCGGCCGCGAACAACGGCCTGGACCAGTTCACCGGTTTCTGCTGCGCGGCCGACAAGCCATGGTTTGGCCCGCCGGCGATGAAGGCGGCACTGCAATCCGGCGCGATTTCCGAGCAGCGGCTCGACGACATGGTCCAGCGGATCCTGTGGGCCTTGTTCGATTCGGGTGCGGTCGATGATCCCGTGAAAGTTACGCCGATCGACTATGCCGCGAACGCCGCCGTCGCGCAGAAGGCGGCGGAAGAATCGCTGGTACTGCTGAAGAACGACGGCGACCTGCTGCCGCTGCGCGGGGTCAAAACGATCGCGGTGATCGGTGGCAATGCCGACAAGGGCGTGATGGCCGGCGGCGGATCGTCCGACGTGACGCCGGTCGGCGGTGCGATCATGATCGAGCAGCATACCTTCCTGCCGTCGCCGCCGCTCGCGGCACTGAAGCAGGAGTTGCCGCGCACGCGCATCGACTTCGATTCGGGCGCGGACCCGGCAGCGGCCGCGGCGCTGGCCGCGAAGGCGGACGTTGCGATCGTCTTCGTGACCCAGCATGACAGCGAGGGTTATGACGGGAGCCTCAACCTGTCCGGCAACCAGGATGCGCTGGTCGCCGCGGTCGCCGCCGCCAACCCGAAGACCGTGGTTGTCGTCGAAAGCGGCGGCGCGATCTTCATGCCGTGGGGCGGGCAGGTGCCGGCGATCCTCGAAGCTTTCTATCCCGGCATTCGCGGCGGGCCGGCGATCGCGCGGATCCTGACCGGCAAGGTCAATCCGTCCGGCCATTTGCCGATCAGTTTCCCGGCCTCAACTGAGCAGCTTGCTCACCCGCAGATCGCTGGCCTCGGCCCCCCTGGCGAAACTCCGACCGCGGTCACCTACGACGAGGGCGCGGCGATTGGCTATAAATGGCATGACGCCAAGGGCACCAGGCCGCTGTGGGCGTTCGGCCACGGCCTCAGTTACACGAGCTTCGCTTTGTCGGAACTGACGGCGCGGCTTGAAGGCAAGGCAATCAAGCTCAGCATCACCATCGGCAATACGGGCAAACGCACGGGCAAAAGTGTTGCACAGGCATATGTCGCGCCCGCCGATTGGCAGAAAGCCGGATGGGAAGCGCCCCGGCGACTCGGCGCCTTTGCCAAAGCCGAGCTCAAGCCCGGGAAGAGTCAACGGATCGAGATGGTGGTGGATCCTCGATTGCTGGCCACGTATGAGGCGGCCCACAATAGCTGGCGGATCAAGGCCGGGACTTATCGACTGACGGTCGGTGATGCGTCGGACGCGCCAATGCTGACTACTGAAATTGCATTGCCCGCCAGCATCTGGAGCGCGTCCAACGGTAGAGCGCAGTAAGATGCTGCCCTGGCCGTCGAGATCACCGGGCTAAAGCCCGCGTCAGTGCCGCCGTGCTAGCCCTTACCCAAGGGAATTTCTGTGGAAATCAATTCAGGAGCTGAGAGCGTCGCTCAGGAGCTTTTTGACACGGGCTACCAGCTCGGGTGTCCGTTGCCTGAGAATTCCACGCGCCGGCTCCGGCAAATGCACTACCGGGTCGCCGTTGTCGCCGAAGACGTAATGGTCGAACATGTTTCGCCACGCTGCCAGTTCGTTCGGGGGCAAGTCCTTCAGCGTAATGACCGCGTGGTAGAGCGCGTAAATCGGGCTCAGCAAGGGCGGCTCAGCATCGCGCCACCAAAAATTGATCAGGGATCCGAAATCCTGGAGTGACAGAACGTCGTGCCACCACAAAGCAGGAATGTAGAGTGCGTCACCCGGGTCGAGCTCCGCTCTTTGCGCAGTCTTGAGGGCCTCCGTGAACTGTGGGTAGGTCTCAAGGTCGGGGGCGTCGATGTTAACGAGGCTGGTCGGCTGACCGGCCAGAGTGAAATCCAGCGGTCCGACATACAGGTTCTTTAGTTCCTTGGGCGGGAATAACGTAAACCGCCGTCGGCCCGCCACAACGCAGGCGAGGTTCTGCGACTGGTCCCAGTGCGTGGTGGTGTGCGTCCTGTTACCGATCCAGAGCGAGATGAGCGTTTCCCGCGTCATGTCTAGCATGTTCACCGGGATCGCTGAGACAAGGCTAGGCAGGTGCTTGGGAATCGGAATTCCGCCAGCGTACATTGAGTAGGGCTTCTCGTGTCCGAGCTGGCGCAGCAACAACTCGAGCAGTTGATCGACCGTCGCCAGCTTTCGCTCAAAGTTGAAGCCGCTCAATTCCGCATCATAGTTAAAACGACCTTCGATCTCCGGCGGACCAAACCATACTTGGATAGGTTCGTCCGTCGCGGCATCGCGGAGCATTTGAGCCAAAGATTGGGGCCCCGCCTGGCCGGCACGGACCACCGACCAGTCCGCGACAAGGCCGCGGAATACCGCCGGCTCGCCCTTCGGCACGATCTCGCGCTCGAAGGTCGCACGATCCATCGGCTCATATTCGACGATCGGTCTCATTCACCTCGGCTAGCAGCGCCGCATGCGCTTCGCTAGGAGCCAGCCAATGGACCCCGGCAGCTGAGATAGCTTCCCGACGTCAGATATGCCGAACTGGGCGGCAAGCTTGGTCATAGGCTGATCCCAGACGAGCTCGTAGAGCTGGCGACGAGTGAGTCGCATCGCGAGGCATCGGTCTTCGCCTCGGACTGGGGTAGAGCTTGATCCATGGGGTCTTCACGTCGCAATCCATGAAAGGACCGTCGATGCATAGCGCAGCGCGTAAAATCACCATGCTTGCAGGCCTATGCCTTGCCTCCGCAGCGGCCGGGCAGGCCGGACCGAAATCCTATCCCCTGGTCGGCGAAGGCAGCAGGGCCGCAGGCACTGTCACGCTGACCGACGGCCCGCGTGGCGTCATGATCCGGGTCGAAGCGGATGGCCTCGCGCCGGGCTGGCACGGGATGCATATCCATGCCGTCGCGACTTGCGCCGATGCCGGCTTCAAGGCGTCGGGCGGGCATGTTCACGACGCCGCGGTCACCAGCCCGGTTCACGGCCTGCTCAATACGGCGGAAACCGACCGCGGCGACCTGCCCAACATCTTCGCCGGCAGCGACGGCAAGGCGAATGCCGAGGTCTACGCGCCAGGGTTGTCGCTCGGCGCAGCAGCGGGGCGGCTCAATCTGCTCGATGCCGACGGTTCGGCCCTGATCATCCATGCCGCGGCGGACGACTATCAGACCCAGCCGATCGGCGGCGCGGGCGCTCGCGTCGCGTGCTCAGCAATCAAATAGGGTGCAAGTCCACAACCGCCACCAGGCCTTCGACTCCGCCCGGCAGGGCGATTGATATAATCCGAAAATCGTCGGGCCGGACATCAGCCGCCGCGAATTCCTGTTCGAGGTCGCTGGCGTCGAAATGCCGGTGGGTTGCCGGTCCCGCGAACGACCAGCGCGCCATGGACTGGGCGGCCGTGACGTAAATGCCGAGCTGTGCCCCGCTGCGACTGACGCGCCGGCACTCAGTCAGCAATGCCGGAATGTCGCTGCAGAAATAGAGGACGTTGGCAGCGATGATGCGGTCGAACGAGCCGGCAGCGAATGGCAGAGCGAGCATGTCGCCCTGGATGATATCGGCAAGCCCCGTGCGGATCGCCCGTCCCAGCCGGCGGCGCGCGGCCGCAGCCATGGTCGCCGAGCGGTCGACCCCAGCCCGGAAGGCGAGGTCGCCGAGCATCGCCAGCATTGCGCCATCGCCGCAGCCGATATCGAGCGCGCGATGATGCGCCCGAATCCCGAGCGCGTCGATCAGTGCCCGGCTTGGCCGGCGGTTGGCCAGGCGCATGACCGGCCCCAGTAGCTGCCCACTCCACCCGGATGGGCAGGCCAGTTGCCGGCCAAGCGCGCCAGCCGCCCGCGCGGGCAACCTCAATGGAGCTTGGCGAGTAGCGCACGAACCTCGGCGCGCCGCCCGGCATCCCACACCGGACGGTCGGCGTTCGCTGGTGCCTGCAACGCTCGGGTCAGGAATTGCCGAGCCCGGGCATTGTCACCTTCCTGCGCCAGGAAATCGCCATAGAAATAATTATTGTCGAGCCCGCGCGGATCCTGGGCGAGAGCCTGCTGAAAGTAACTCCGCGCCTTGGCGGTACTGCCGAAGCCGATCGGCCAGCCGGGCACCTTATAATAAAGCACGCCAAGGCTCATCGCCGCACCACCGTCGGCGACGCGCGGATTGATGGCATAGGCCTTGGCCAGAATGTCGCGCGCGCGCGTCGCCACACCGAGTTGGCGAAAGGTCGAGGCGCGCGCGGCTTCCTCGCTGACCACGATTCCCTCCCACAGCAGCGGCTCGGCCTTGCCGGGATATTTGGCGACAACCTTTTGCGCCTCGCCCTCGAGCGCGGCGAGCTGGTTGAACTGCGCGCTGCGGTCCTTCACCTGGTAACGGATATGCGCCCACGCATTGTTGATCCGCATCACGTCGCTTGCCATCTGGGAATTGTCGGCCGCGGCCGCGGGTCGGCTGGCTAGGGCCAGGCTGGCGGCGCCGAACAAGACCGCGAGATACCGGGACATCATAAGGCATCACTCCTTGAACCGTGGTTGTCGAACAGGCGCCTGGCCTTCGCCGTGGTGCTGGCGAGTCCGGCATCCACCAGGCGGGGGAAAGCGCCGTTGAGGCGGGTGTAAAAGCGTTCGGCAGCGCCGAGCGTGACGTCCTTGCGGCGCTCGGCGATGGCGCGGGCGAGCCGCCGGGCGACATCGGCCGGGTCGTCCGCCGTCATCTTCGCCACCGCCAGGAATCGATTGACGGTGTCGTCGTTGAATCCGGTCCTGACTGCGCGCGGCGCGATGTAGGTGACCGCGATGCCCGACTGGTGGAGCTCGCGCCTCAGGCCCTCGCACAGGCCGCGCAGGCCGCACTTGCTGCTCGAATAAGTCGCGAAGTGGGGATAGTTGACCGCGCCCATTACCGAGCCAACCGCGACCAGCTGTCCGTCGCCGCGCTCCAGCATCTGCGGAACGACCGCGCGCATCAGCAGCGCCGGCGCGACCAGGTTGACGATGTAGCCGGACCAGATCGCCGACGGGTCATGCCGCTCGAAGGGGCCGAAATATTGGATTCCGGCAAGATTGATAAGGATGTCGACGCGGCGGTCACCGAGGTCGCGGGCGAGCATTTCCAGCCCGTCACGCGAGCCGAGGTCGGCGATCAGGGTCTCGGCGCAATCCGGGCACTCGAC
>Ga0070667_100005709_pt1 | contig 10397 bp, 9 predicted proteins | sample KBSS33metaG_FD_64659 | JGI IMG/M metagenome (GOLD analysis project Ga0070667, IMG submission 64659) | Switchgrass rhizosphere microbial communities from Kellogg Biological Station, Michigan, USA - KBS S3-3 metaG | ecosystem: Host-associated > Plants > Roots > Rhizosphere > Soil ...
CGTGGCTGCGGCGCCACACTGATCGGTGCCCGAGTCACAGGCGTGCGCGTCACCCCGATATCCGGCTTCTGAGTTGGCTCGGGTGCAGCAGGTCGCGCCTGCGGGTACGGCTGGGTATCCGCGGAGCCGGCGTCCTCGGCCGGAGGTAGCGGCGGAGGCGGCGGGGGTGGTGGCAGCGGCGGGAGAGCCTCGACGGGTGTCGGCTGAGCGGTGCTCGGCGAAGGTTGGGCGGCGGTCGTGGATGCCTGCGGTGCCACCGAGGTCGGCTGGCCGGGGCCCGTCGAAGAAACACCAGGCCAGACGAACAGGACAAGCGGTACAGCGACAGCGGCGGCCGCAACGGCGATGAACGCGATCGTTGCCTGCTTGGTGCGATACCACGGCGCCGGGGGAGGCCGGAAAGTCAGCGTGCTGTTATTCGAGGCGCGAAGCTGACCGTTGATCGTCCAGGTATTGACCGTGGGCGGCGCGAGCCGTCGGGTAGGTGGCGGGGGTTCGTCGCGTTCTTCGCCGACGTGGTGGACGGGTTCGCTGCTTGGAGGTTCGGCGACCTCGTCCACCGAAATGGAGTCGGTGACCAGCTCACGGCCGAACCACCCGTCGTCTTCATACGGGTCGTCCTGCGGGTAGTCGAAGCCCCGATCCGGCCGGGCTTCGCGCTCAATCACACACCGATGCTAACGCTGACGTGCAACGCAGTCGCAGTTCAGACGCTATCAGGGTGGTTCCGCGCCCTGAAGTGCCAGCGTATCAACGGGTTTCGATTCCGCGAGGAAGCGCCGTCTGCTACGTGACGTACGATCCGAAGGTGACCAGCACACCCGCGGAGGATCAGCGCCTGCGGGACCTCAAGCTGCTGCGACGCGTGCGCGACCGGATGGACCGCGAGTACGCCCAACCGCTGGACGTCGAGGCGCTCGCCCGCGGCGTGAACATGTCGGCAGGCCACCTGTCCCGCCAGTTCAAACTCGCCTATGGCGAGTCGCCGTACTCCTATCTCATGACTCGACGCATCGAGCGGGCGATGGCGTTGCTGCGTCGCGGCGACATGTCCGTCACCGAGGTCTGCTTCGCGGTCGGGTGCTCGTCGCTGGGCACGTTCAGCACGCGATTCACCGAATTGGTCGGCATGCCGCCCAGCACCTACCGAGAACAGACGGCCGGCGTGACGGAGGGGATACCGTCATGCGTCGAGAAACAAGTCACCAGACCGATCAGGAATCGAGAAGCGCCCGTCACTACGCTCCACCTAACGTGAGCCTCATGGACATCAGCATTCACTCGAGCTTCCTCCCGCACGAAGACCCGGAAGAATCCCTGACCTTCTACCGCGACACCCTCGGTTTCGAGGTTCGCCTCGACGTCGGTGGCGACAAGATGCGCTGGATCACGGTCGGTCCGCCGAACCAGGCGGATGTCAACATCGTGCTGTATCCGCCGGACGCCACTCCCGGCCTCACCGACGACGAGCGCCGCATCATCCACGAGATGATGGCCAAGGGGACCTTTGGCACGCTCCTGCTGGCCACCAAGGACCTCGACGGCACTTTCGAGCGGGTGCAGGCGGGCGACGTCGAGATTGTTCAGGAGCCGACCGAGCAGCCGTACGGTGTTCGGGACTGCGCCCTGCGTGATCCCGCAGGCAACATGGTCCGCATCCAGGAGCTGCGCTGAAAAATGCCGACCAAGACCAAGGCGAAGCAGCAGATCGCGGACAGCCATGATCTGATCCGCGTGCACGGCGCACGCGAGAACAATCTCAAGGACGTCGACGTCGAACTTCCGAAGCGCCGGCTCACGGTGTTCACCGGGGTCTCGGGCTCCGGCAAGAGCTCGCTGGTGTTCGACACGATCGCCGCGGAATCGCAGCGGCTGATCAACGAGACCTACAGCGCCTTCATCCAGGGCTTCATGCCGAATCAGGCGCGACCGGAGGTCGACGTCCTGGAGGGCCTCACCACGGCGATCATCGTGGATCAGGAGCGAATGGGTTCCGACCCGCGCTCTACCGTCGGCACGGCGACCGATACGGGTGCGATGCTGCGCATCTTGTACAGCCGGCTCGGGAAGCCGCACATCGGGTCGCCGCAGGCGTTTTCGTTCAACGTCGCCTCGATAAGCGGAGCCGGTGCAGTCACGATGGAGCGCGGCGGCAGGACCGTCAAGGAGCGCCGCGAATTCAACATCGTCGGCGGTATGTGCCCGCGCTGCGAGGGTCGCGGCTCGGTCAACGACATCGACCTGACGGCGCTGTACGACGACAGCAAGTCGCTCAACGAGGGTGCGCTCACCATCCCCGGGTTTTCCATGGACGGCTGGTACGGGCGAATCTTCAACGGCTGCGGCTTCTTCGACCCCGACAAGCCGATCTGCAAGTTCACGAAGAAGGAACTGGATTCCCTCCTGCACAAGGAAGCGACCAGGCTCAAGATCGACGGCGTCAACCTGACCTACATGGGCCTGATCCCGCAGATCAAGAAGTCCTTCCTGGCGAAGGATGTCGAGGCGATGCAGCCACACATCCGCGCCTTCGTGGCGCGAGCGGTCACGTTCACGACGTGTCCCGACTGCGACGGCACCCGGCTGTCGGATACCGCCCGATCGTCAAAGATCAAGGGCAAGAGCATCGCCGACATCTGTGCGATGCAGATCAGCGATCTCGCCGAATGGATCGGCGGGCTGGACGAGAAGTCCGTCGCCCCGTTGCTGGCGTCATTGCGGCACACTCTCGACTCGTTCGTCGAGATCGGCCTCGGCTACCTGTCACTGGACCGGCCGGCCGGGACGCTGTCTGGCGGTGAGGCCCAGCGCGTCAAGATGATTCGCCATCTCGGTTCTGCCCTCACCGATGTCACCTACGTCTTCGACGAGCCGACGATCGGGCTGCATCCCCACGACATCCAGCGCATGAACGAGCTTCTGCTGCAACTGCGCGACAAGGGCAACACCGTGTTGGTTGTGGAGCACAAGCCCGAGGTGATCGCGATCGCCGACCACATCGTCGACCTCGGTCCCGGCGCAGGCGGCGACGGTGGTCAGGTGGTCTTCGAAGGCAGCATCCAGGGCTTGCGAAAGAGCGACACCGTTACCGGCCGTCATCTCGATGACCGGGCCTCGCTCAAGGAGGAGGTCCGCTCGTCGTCGGGTGGGCTGCAGGTACGCGGGGCGAACACCCACAACCTGCAGGACGTCGATGTGGACATCCCGCTGGGCGTGCTGGCTGTGTTGACCGGCGTCGCAGGCTCCGGCAAGAGCTCGCTGATCGACGACTCGGTGGCCGGACGAGACGGCGTGGTGACGATCGACCAGGGTCCGATACGCGGCTCGCGGCGGAGCAACCCTGCCACCTACACCGGTCTGCTCGACCCGATCCGTAAGGCCTTCGCGAAGGCGAACGGCGTGAAACCGGCGCTGTTCAGCTCCAACTCCGAGGGCGCCTGCCCGACGTGCAACGGCGCCGGCGTCATCTTCACCGAGTTGGGTGTGATGGCCACCGTGGAGTCGCCGTGCGAGGAGTGCGAGGGCAAGCGGTTCCAGGCCTCGGTGCTGGAGTACACGCTGGGCGGCAAGAACATTGCCGAGGTGCTCGCGCTGTCCGTCACCGACGCGCTGGACTTCTTCGGCGACGGCGATGCGGCCACAACGGCAGCGCACAAGATCCTCGAACGGCTCGCCGATGTCGGCCTCGGCTACCTGTCGCTCGGGCAGCCACTGACCACGCTGTCCGGTGGTGAGCGGCAGCGCCTCAAGCTGGCCTCGCACATGGGCGACAAGGGCGACGTCTACGTCCTCGACGAGCCGACCTCGGGCCTGCACCTCGCCGACGTCGAGCAGTTGCTTTCCTTGCTCGACCGGCTCGTCGACTCAGGTAAGTCGGTCATCGTGATCGAGCATCACCAGGCGGTGATGGCCCACGCCGACTGGATCATCGACCTCGGTCCCGGCGCGGGTCACGACGGAGGGCGGGTCGTCTTCGAGGGCACGCCACGTGACCTCGTCTCGAAGCGGTCCACGCTGACCGGCGAGCATCTCGCAGAGTATGTCGGCTGCTGACCGCGGCTACCACAACCACGGCGGAATCTCCGCAGGCAGCTGGACGGGTGGAATGTCGGCGGGTAGCCGAACAGCAGGGACATTCGAGGGCAGCTGGACGACGGGAATCGCGGCGGGCAACTCGACCGTGGGGATGTCGCTCGGCAGTTGGACGCTCGGCACATCGGCCGGGAAGGGGAACGGTGGCAGGCCGACGGGGATCGGCAGGTCGGGCAGCGGCAGCGCCGAGACGTTGGACGGCAGCGGGATGGTGGGCGCGGGTTGATCCGGCGGTGCCGCCGAAGCCCGTCCCTGCGCGCTGGCCAGCGCTATTAGCAAGGCACACAGCGCAATGCTCATGCGCGACATAACACCAGGTTAGGACCCCAGTCTTGCCAGACCTTCCGGAGTGGTTAAAGATGCCAGGAACCGACATTCGCTGGAGGCGCCGACGTGGCATTCGACGTGGACGCTCTGCGGCAGAAATACGCCTTTGAGCGGGACCGGCGACTGCGGGCCGACGGTATTGCGCAGTATCTCGAGATCGCTGGTCCGTTTGCTGGTTTTGCCAACGACCCTTGGTGCGATCCGAACTTCACGCGCGATCCGTTGTCTGACGAGGTCGATGTCGCGATCATCGGCGCCGGTTTCGGTGGTCTGCTCACCGCTGCCCGGCTGCGGGAACTCGGCGTGCGCAGCGTCCGGCTCATCGACAAGGCCGCCGACGTGGGCGGCACCTGGTACTGGAACCGGTACCCGGGCATAGCGTGTGACGTCGAGTCGTATGTCTATATGCCGCTGCTGGAGGAGTTGGGCTACATCCCAACCGAGAAGTACGCCAAAGGCGACGAGATCTTTGCGCACTGCCGACGCATCGCCGAACACTACGATCTGTATCGCGCTGCGTGTCTTCAGACCGAGGTCAGTGAAGTCCGCTGGGATTCAGCACTTTCGCGATGGATCATATCGACCAACCACGGCGACTCGATGCGGGCGCGCTTCGTCGCAATGGCCAACGGGTATCTGCAGAAGCCGAAACTCCCCGGAATCGAAGGAATTACGGCGTTCCAGGGACACGCATTTCATACCAGCCGATGGGATTACGACTACACCGGACCCGACCTCGCCAAGCTCTCGGACAAGCGAGTGGGGATCATCGGCACCGGCGCTACCGCTATCCAGTGCGTTCCGCACCTGGCGAGATCGGCCGAGCACCTGCTCGTCTTCCAGCGCACACCATCGACCGTTGATGTGCGTGGCAATCGCCCGACCGATCCGGGTTGGTCGGCGGATCTGGAAGACGGCTGGCAGCACCGCCGGATCGAGAACTTTCAACTGCTCACCGCCGGTGGTGAGGCCGAAGAGGATCTGGTCAACGACGCCTGGACGAGCATCGTCAAGAAGCTCTTCATGATGCGGCAGACCAAGGTTGCGGGGATGTCGGACGAAGAGCGTTTGCGCACAGCAGATATGGCCGACTTCGCCAAGATGGAGGAGATCCGGGCCCGCGTCGACTCGATCGTGACCGATCGCGGTACGGCGAAGGCTCTCAAACCCTGGTATGGCTACTTTTGCAAACGACCGTGCTTCCACGACGAGTACCTACACACCTTCAACCGGGACAACGTCACCCTCGTCGACACACAGGGTCGCGGTGTCGAGGCGATATCGGCGGCCGGTGTCGTGGTAGCCGGCGCGCAGCACAGCATTGATTGCCTGATCTTTGCGACAGGGTTCGAGGTCGGTACCGACTATTCACGGCGCACGGGTTTCGAGATCATCGGTCGAGAAGGCTTGACACTGACCGACAAATGGCGTGATGGTGTCCGCACCGTGCACGGCCTGAGCGTCCACGGCTTCCCGAACTGTTTCATCCTGAGCATCGCCCAGTCGGGCTTCACCGTGAACTTTCCGTATCTCCTCGACGTTCAGGCGCGGCACGCGGCGTGGGTGATCGCGTGGGCATTGAGAAACGACGCAATCGAGATCGAGGCCACCCCCGAGGCTGAAACAGCATGGGTTGAAACGGTCGTCGCACACTCTTCGGCGAGCGCAGGGCGGGCGAAGTCATGCACGCCCGGGTATTACAACAGGGAAGGCCAGGCCAACGCGAAGACCCGCCAGGGCAGCTTCTTCTACGGTAGTCCCACCGAATACGCCGACATTCTCGAAGCGTCCAGGGCAGCCGCGACACCGGAGGGATTCGAGGTTCGATGAGTTCCGGTCCCCGATTCCTCGCGGGTCGCGTGCTGGCGCTCAGCCACCGCCATTCACCGCGCGTTCTGATCATCGGCGCCGGATTCGGTGGACTCGCCGCGGCGGTGGCGCTGCGGCGCAAGGGCATTGATGACCTGTTGATCGTCGAGCGAGCCGACGGCGTCGGGGGAACCTGGCGCCAGAACGTGTATCCGGGCGCAGCCTGCGACATCCAGAGCCACTTGTATTCGTTCTCGTTCGCGCCCAACCGGGCATGGAGTCGCACCTACGCCTCTCAGCCGGAGATCCTTGCCTATCTGGAGACGGTCGCCGACGACTTCGACCTTCGCCGTCACCTGATGCTCGGCACTTCCGTGCGCAGGGTCGTCTGGAACGAGGAAGCGCAGCATTGGGATGTGGAGCTGGCCAGCGAGGGTGCGAACCGCGTGATAGTCGCTGACGTCGTCGTCAGCGCTGTCGGATTGTTCGGCGCCGTGAGATATCCGGACATCGATGGGCTTGCCGATTTCTCCGGCGAGGTCATGCACACTGCGCGGTGGGATACGTCCGTCGACTTGACGGGCAAGCGCGTCGCGATCGTCGGCACGGGCGCAAGCGGCGTGCAGGTGGTACCCGAACTCGCCCACACCACAGCGCAACTGACGGTCTTCCAGCGCACGCCACCGTGGATGGTGCCCAAGGAGGATCGCCCTTACACCATCGAGGAGCTTGCGCGATTCCGTCGGCACCCGTGGGCGGCGCTGCGTGAGCGGTGGCGGCTGTGGAAGTTGCAACACGACAACACCGCGTTGACGCCTGACCATCCGCGGCTGGCCGTGGTTCAGGAAGTGTCCGAGAAGTTTCTGCGGCGACACGTCGCGGACGACGAGCTGCGGGATGCGTTGACACCTCGCTATCCGTTCCGATGCAAGCGGGTCCTGCTCGGTGAAAAGTACTACGTCGCACTGCAACGCCCGCATGTTGATCTGGTGACTGACCCGATCGAACGGATTACCAGCACATCCGTTGTCACCGCAGGCGGCAAGATCGTCGATGTCGACGTGTTAGTGCTGGCGACCGGCTTCGAAACCAGCCGCTACCTGTCCGGACTCGATGTCATCGGGATAGCAGGCGAAAATCTGCACGATCGTTGGGGTTTGGACCCACGCGCCTATCTGGGCGTCGCGGTCAGCGGCTTCCCGAACTGTTTCATGCTGTACGGCCCGAACACTAATCAGGGCGCCAACTCCATCATCTACATATTGGAGGCCGGTGCACGGCTGGTGGCCAGTGCCGTGAGTCGGCTCGCGCGTCGCGGCGGCTTCGTCGATGTGCGTCCCGAAGCCGAGCACCGGTTCAACGAAACGATCAACTCTGAGCTGGAGCGGACGATCTGGACGCGATGTGACAGCTACTACCGATCACCCTCCGGTCGTATCGTCACGCAGTGGCCGCACTCGGAACTCGACTACGCACGGGCGACGTGGCGATTACGGCCGCGCGATTGGGTCCATATCAACTGACTCACGAGATCCCGAAATCGATTACACCGCGGATGAGTTCACCATTCTTGAGATCCGCGTAAGCGTCGTTGATCTCGTCGAGCCGGTATCGCTTCGTCACCATCTCGTCGAGCCGCAACTTGCCGGACTGGTAGAGCCCGGCCAGCATCGCGATGTCCGATCGGGGATTGCACGTTGACGTTGATCGGCCCGATCGATCGTGACGGCAACCCGGTGAGCACGCACGTGCCGCGCGCTTGAACTCGACGGGCTCGACCGCGACGATGCACAACGCGAAGTTGATGCGCGCGCCCTGCAAGGCCGCTGTGGGATGCCACCCGTGCCGACGACGACAACGGTGTCACCCTCGCGAACGTTGGCTCGGTGGACCGCCGACCCGTATCCGTTTGGGATGGCGCACGCCAGCAGCGCTGCCGGGATCAGTGGTAGGTGCGGGTCGACCTTCACGATCGAATCAGCGGACACCACAGTGTGTTCGGCGAATGCGCCGATCTTCGAGACGTGTCCGAGATTCTGGCCATCGGTCGTGTGATGCCGAAACGTGCGATCCGTCGGCATCCCAGGCGCGAGCGTGCCGGCGCCGACGTCGCAGATGTATTCCATGCCAGATGTGCACCACCGACACTTCCCGGATACCGCCACGAACGACGTCACCACGTGGCCGCCGGGGGTGAACTGGGATACCCCGTCACCGACCTCGATGACGACGCCGGAGCCCTCGTGGCCGCCGATGGTGGGCGACATCGACGGCAGCCCGAGCGTGCCGAGAACGTCCTTGGGCGCGGCCATCAGGCCCTGCCGAATGTGTTCATCGGAGTGGCACAACCCCGCGGCAACGAGCTGCAAGAGCACCTCGCCGGCGCGCGGCGGGTCGAGATTGATGTCCTCGACCGACCACGGTGCACCGTATTCGTGCAGCACCGCGGCGCGGGTTCGCATCAGCCGTCAGGAGTCTCGCTGCGTGGACCGGCTTTTCGAGGACCGCTTTCTTGTCGGGGATTCCGTCGTGCGGGTGGCGAGTCGGCCCAGGGTGGAGACGCCTGGAACCGAGGACACCGCCTTGTAGACGTCGTTTCCCGTCGCGACGAGTGCTTCCAGTTGGGGCAACAATGCGTCCATCGTCCGGATCATCGGATCGGCGAGGGCGAGATACCGCTCGACGCGGTCGAGCGCAGTGTTGAGGCGCTCGGTGGCCGTCGCCAGATTCTGCACAAGGTCGGGTATTTGACCTGCGAGTTGGAGCGAAGCGGGTGGGATACGCATCGCTCCGCTGGCGACGGCCTGCGCGGTCTCCGCTGCCGCCTGTGCGGCCTCCGCCGCCGCCTGCGCGGCAGCCTTGATGTCTTTCGGGCTCGGAACCTTCTGGCTCTTCATATGACAACGATGCCGTATGCCGGCACGACTGTGTGGGATTTGCCGGGTGCAACATCCCGCCCGAAACTGATCTTTTTGATCGATGGATCGGCGACAATACTCGCCGGGGGCACTGTCTGCGGCGACGAAATGGAGTAGCCGGGTGTTGCGAGGGGGCGTTTTCATCGGTGTCGACCGCACCAAGGGTGGAATGCCAACGCTGCGCGCCGCAGCATCCAGCGCCAAGAAAATGTACGACTGGGCGATCGATCCCGCACTTGGGGGGATGGCGGCGGACTGCGTCCGCCTGATCTCCGATGCGGACGGCGCCGTCGTTACGGTTGAGCAGATCAAGACCGCGGTGCGCGATGTCATCGCGGGAGGCGTTGATCAGCTCATTCTGTACTTCTCGGGGCACGGCATGATCATCAACAACCTCGAGACGTGGCTACTGAGCGAGGCGCCCGATGACGGTGACGCGGCGATCAGCGTCACACGGAGTGCCCAAGGCGCTCGGTTCGGTGTCACGCCCCATGTAGTGATCGTGTCCGATGCGTGCAGGACCCCCGCACAGGAGCTTCAAACACAGTCGGTCAATGGCGCTTCGGTGTTCCCGAACAATCCGACCGAGGCACCCGAGAAGCGTGTCGACGTCTTCTATGCCACGGCCCCCGGACGGGCAGCGCTGGAATTGAACACGACTGATTCTCAGGGCATTTACACCGAGGTCTTGCATGGGGCGCTGATCGGCAAGGCGCCCGACATGCTCGAGCCGGGAGAAAGCGGTGACGCAGCGCGGTACATCTGGTCGGGCCCACTGGGTGAATACCTGGAAACCGCGGTCGCAGAGCGGCTGATCGCGCTGCATATCGACAGAGATCAAACGCCGAAGTTCGATGTGCAGTACGGCAAGAAGAACCTACGGTGGCTGGCCCGTGTGGTCGTCGCGCGGCCTCGCGGTGGGATACCGCGGTCGCCGCTGGACCGGAAGTACGGGGCACCGGCCACGGCTACGCCGCTGCAACCCAGGCGTGGGCGGGACGTGTCAGCGCTTGATGAAGCCGTCACCGTCAGCCAGGTTGCGGAAGGTCTCGTGCGGGCGATCGGCAACGAGCCCGATACTCCATTCGGCGAACACCTCGCGCTGGCCGAGCGAGCACCGGCGCCGGGCACGAAGCGCTTCGTCGAGTCAGTAAAGGCTCTGGCGCAACCGTTTTTCGAGTCAGGAGCAGATCCCCAAGCGGCGGTCAGGGTGCGGGGCGCACAGCTCGTCAGCGCAACGCCGTTCGATAA
>Ga0070667_100005716_pt1 | contig 10390 bp, 7 predicted proteins | sample KBSS33metaG_FD_64659 | JGI IMG/M metagenome (GOLD analysis project Ga0070667, IMG submission 64659) | Switchgrass rhizosphere microbial communities from Kellogg Biological Station, Michigan, USA - KBS S3-3 metaG | ecosystem: Host-associated > Plants > Roots > Rhizosphere > Soil ...
GGTCGTGCGGTGGTGACTTCTGCACCGCCTGCGCGGCGGCGCCGACGGACATCGTTTCCCAGCCGTCGATGTCCATCAGACCTTCGTTGTAGCCGGCCCCGTGGTAGAACTTGCCGGCGCTGGCCGGGCCGTTCATCAGGTCCGCCGGCACCCCCCAGTCGGCTCCGGGCCGTTGCTGGAACAGCCCCATCGAATCCAGGTTGTTGCCCACCTTGTCGTGCGGGTAGTTCAGGCTTTGCCGGGCGACGTCGCGCTCCGCCTGGGTTAGCTGCTCCGGCGGGTTGGTGCCCCACTTGACGTCCGTCGAACTGCCGTCGTTGGCGTACATCAGCAGGGACGATTCGGCGATGCCGGCGGTCACCCCGACCCACGCGGCCCGGTACATCAGATCCGCGTTGAGCGGCAGGGTGCGCGCCGCGGACATGATCTCCTGGGCGTGCCGGTCGGTGGTTGCGCTCATCTCAGGTCCCGTACAGCACCTGGTAGTAGGTGCGCACCTTCGGCTTGGGCGGGTCCGGCGGCTTGCCGCCGCCCAGCCCGCGGGATCGGGCCAGGTTGGTGTAGTCGGCGGCGGCCTGGACGGACTCCATGAACTCGTAGTGCATGGCGTCCTTGGATCCGGAGTAGTCGCCGCCCCACCGGAACCCGTATTCGTTCCACAGGTCCGGCATCCACGACGGCATGTCGGTGACCAGCGGCGACGTATACGGATTCGACGGGGCGTTGATGTCGACGGCCAGACCCCACGAGTGGTTCGAGGGATTGTTCGACCCGGAGATCGCCCGGCACGAGTAGCCCCAACAGCCGTAGCTGGGATCGGAGCTGGTGCCGAACCGATAGCCGCGGTTCTTGCACTCCTGGACCAGCATCGACGTCAGATCGACCAGCTCGTAGCGCATCCCGCCGGGGAACTTGGTGCCGGACACCACGAACCCGGAGTTGATCTTACTGCCCTGGCAGTTCGGCCAGCCGCTGCCCCAACTACTGTGCGCCACGGAATCGGCCCTCCTCGTCCAACACTCGTTCCTCCTGCGTCGGCTCCTCCTGCTCCTCCGGCTCGTGCGGCCAGCGGTTGCGGCTCGGGTTCGGCCGGGCCAACGGCGGGATGGCGATCAGGGTGATCCGCCACCCGTACGCCTCGACCTCGCCGTCGAGTCGCCAACCGCAGTCGCCGACCGCCTTGGCCAGGGCCTTGACCACAGCGAGATGATCCAGATCCTTGTCGGTCATCGCACTCCCATCAGGGCCAGATCCTCGAAGGCGACCCAGTTGATCTTGCGGTTGACGGCCGGCGGGGCGTCCGGCGTCCACACCCCCGACGGCCGCAGCGACTTGGCCGGATTCACCGCGGCCAACCACAGGTCCACCGACGGCAGCCCGGTCTTGCGCTCCATCAGGTAGGACTGCGGATCAAAGATCGTGTAGCTCAGCCCCTCGCGGTTGACGCTGGTCACTCGCTCCGGCAACTCGCATTCGCCCTGCCCGGGGTTGGCCTGCAGCCACATCTGCCGGGCCAGGTAGATCAGCGCCCGACGGGCCGACGCGGTAACCGTCGACCCGAACCGGTAGCGCATCCGAATGAACTCGACCCCGCTGGGCGAGCACCCGCAGATGGTGGTCATCCAGTACTCCAGCGAGCACCGGGCGGTCGAAAAATAGGCGTCCTGACCGATGACGCAGGGCAGCGGGGTGATCGGCTCGGCCAGGCAGTCCCGGTCGATCCGATCCACCCCCAGGACCTCGCGCAGCGGACGCCAGTTGGGCGTCAGCCGCCGGATCCGGGGGGCCGCGACAAAGTCCTCCTCCGCGGTGCCGGCCGGGTGAACCAGGTAGCCGGTGAGTCGCAGCAGGACCTCGCTGGCCACCGCGATGGCCGCCAGCACCGTGTCGTCCGGCGGATCGGGCACGTCGTAGTCCGGATCGGGTGTACCGGTCACGATCTGCGAGTAGACCAACGGATCCGACCAGTCGACCCAGCAGCCGTTGCACTCACTCATTCGGTGCCTCCTCCCGGAACCGCCGACGGGCGGCCCCCAGGATTGTCTCCCCGGGGCCGCCCGCCGTCCGTGTCAACCGGTCAGGTCGGAGCCTTGCCCAGCGCCCATGCGGTGCCGTTCCACCACGCGGTGGACAGGTCCGCGAGGTTGACGTACTGCTGGGTGACCCACGCGGTGGTCGGGCTGGCCACCACGGTGGACAGCGCAGCCAGGTTGGCCGGCGTGGTCGCGCCGGTCGGCGTGTAGAAGCCCGGCGTGCCCGCCGTGGCGCCCGTGGCCGGGATGACCGGAGCCGGGACCTTGCCCGCCACCCAGTCGCTGCCGTCCCAGTGCGCGTCCGTGTCGTCCAGCAGCTCGAAGTACTGACCCGTCGTCCATGCGGTGGTGTTGCCCAGCGCACCCAGGTCCTGCAGGGCAGCCAGGTCCTTGGGTCGGGTCGCGTTGACCGGCACCATCGTGGCCGGCGTGCCGGCGACGATGGCGATGATCGCCACGCCCAGGTTGCTGTAGCAGCCCTGCAGCCCGACCGGTGCGTACGCGGACCGGGCGTACAGGAACGGCCGATCCGTGTAGGTGGGGAACTCCCAGTCGAACGCACCGTCCGGCGGCACCGGGGTGACGCCGGTCAGGTCCATGACCGGGCCCGGGCCGAAGGCGGCGTTGCCGCCTCCGGTCCCGGCGAACACGGTGGCGAGGTTGCCGTTCTCCACAACCCGGTCGCCATCCAGCCGGTACTTGCCGTAGGGAATCAGGTAGTGCCAGTACGGGCAGGTCTGCGCGGCCTTGCCGCCAACGACAGCCTGGGCCCAGACCTCGACGGCGACACCGTCACCGCCGCCCTCCTCGCCGACGGCCCCACCGGCGTAGCCGACCGCGACGACATCCTCGACCGCGGACCCCAGGGGGGCGCGGTCGGAGTTGCCGGGCACGGTGAGCACGTCGCCGCCAACCATCATCTGGGTGACCACCGGGTCGGGGTCGCACAGCTCGAGGTTGGTGTTGACGGACTTCAGGGAATCGGGCGACTTGTAGTACACGCACACCGCGCCGCTGGCGCTGGTAATGCTGATCTCCTCACCCTCGGAGTACTCCGGGGTGAAGCTGAACCGAACGAACCCGGACGTCATGTAGACGTCACAGGCGGAACCGACGGTGGGGGCGCCGTCGGATCCCAGGCGCGTGATGCGAGCTGCTACACCGCGTACCGATGCGGCGTTGTCGTGAACATATCCGGCCATGAGCCTGGTCCTTCCTCCTTGCGATTAACGAGTAGGGACCGGAATCAGGCGCACGGCTTGCCGCTGGCGAAGCACCCGGACACGTTGACCGCGCTGGTGATCCACAGCGATTCGCAACCGATGTGCGCCGCGCTCTCGAAAATCTCCGAGAACTGCTGGTAGTCGTTGGTGCGTACCAACGTCGAGTCCCGGACGATGCCCAGGTCCAGCGACCCGCCGTCGAGCAGCAGCCAGGTGCCCTCGACGAACAGCGCCCACTGCACGCTGGTCGGCCAGGCCGGCAGCGCGGTGGTCAGAGCCGGGAAGGTGCCGCCGCCGGTGGCCGGGTCGGCGGAGTCCAACGCCCACGTCACGTTGATCCCGCGGTCCTTGAAGAACCCTTCGATCTCCGCGTCGGAGATGCCGAAGTGGCCGCGCAGGTTGCCGTAGTCCGGGCCCGCGATGATGTCGCCGCGCAGCAGTTCCTTCACCCAGGACGGGATGATCGCCCGGAGCTTGGCCTGGCCGATGCGGTACCGGTCGCGGTAGTACATGGCGGCGCGGCCGACCGTGTCGAGCAGGTCACGGATGGCACCCCACCCGGTGCCGCCGTCGGCGACCGCGGTGGAACCCGCCTTGATCTGCGCGAGCAGGGCGGCCTCGGCGAGCCGGGCATGCGCGACCAGAGCCAGCTTGGTGTTGGCGGTGACCAGCTCCGGATAGACCCGGGACTGCATGACGCCGAAAGTGAGGCAGAGGGTGACGGCCTGGATCTCGGCCGTTTCCTCCGGCGGGCATTCGATCCGCGCGCACTTCTTCCACGTGGTGTCGTCGGCCAGGTCCACGTCGGCGTCGTCGGCGCAGGTCCAGAACCCGACCCCGGCGTTCAGGTCGGCCAGCTCGGGGCCCTTGCTGAACCGGATGCCGCCCCGGTCGGCACGGAACCCGGCGAGAGAATCGCGCACCGGCCGGGACGAGTCGCCGCCGCAGTCGAACAGTTCGTAGCGGGTCGTCAGCGGGGCGCAGCAGCCGCCGGCCGCGACGATCGCGTCCATGTCGGTGACGGCCTGGATCTTCTCCCACGCCTTCTCCGGGTCCCCGAAGTCCAGCACCCGGTCGGCGGGGGCCTCGGACCGGACGGACGCGACGATGACGTGTTCGCCGTCGCCGCCGCCCAGCCGACCCAGCTGGTTGATCCGGGTGGTCATGGCCTGCCCGAACTGCTGCAGGCTGGTCAGGGTCTGACCGGTGGAGAAGCCCGGGATGTCCGAACCGGCGAGAACCACCGATGCCGCGCTCGCGACAACCGGCTCGGCCTCACGGGGGACGACTGCGGTGGACGAGGCGGCCACGGCGGTTCCTTCCGACGTTGTGGGGGTGGACTTGGTCTCGATGGTGGTGACGGTCCCCGGCGGGGCGGTCACCGTGGCGGTGGTGTCGGTCGCCTTCTCCGCGTCGTCGTCCGCGTTCGGATCGGGCGCCTCGGTGCCGGGAGTTTCGGCCGGCGGAGTCGGCGGCTCGGCCGCAGGCGGCTCGGCCGCAGGCGGCTCGGCCGGCGGTTCGGCGGGGGGGTCGGGGGTGACGGCCGGCTGCTCAGGGGCGGCGCCGGTGTCGGTGCCGACGGTTTCGGCGGCGGCGGCGATGTCCGGCGGCTGCTCGGCCGTCGGCTCTCCTGCGCTGCTCCGGGATTCCAGCTCGGTGCGCACGGTGTCCAGTGCGGCGGCCAGCTCCTCGAGCGCAGCGTCGTCGGCCTCACCCTGGTCGGCTTCGTCGAACGCGGCGATCAGGTTGTCCGACAGCGCGTTCAGTTCCTCATCGGACAGCTCGGTCAGCCGGGCCAGATCAGCCTGGTAGTCGGCGAGCGACGCCATGAGTTACCTCCAGATGGGTCAGTAACTAGGACCATCGGTGGAGGTACCGGACCGCGGGCGTGGTCACCGCTGTCGTCCGATCGCTCGGGAGGGAGCGTACAACAGAACCGCCCCGTGTCGGTTGACACGGGGCGGTTCTCGTTATTCAGTTGTCGACCCACTGTGCACGCTCTCGTTGCCGATCGCCGTGGGCCCGCCCGCCTCGAAGGGCGGACGCGTCTAACTCTGGGTCCAGGCCATGACCTGTTCCTCGGTGGCGTTCTCCCATTTCGGGTCGTCGTTGATCGACGCGAACGAGTCGTTCAGGACCCAGCTCTTGGAGCCGGCGTCCCAAATCTCCACATCCGTCGAGTCCGGCCAGTACCACCTGGCCGCACTGTAGGGCTGGTCGTCATTGATCCCCGGCGTGCTGGCCAGGAAATACCCGGTGGGGGTCCCCTGCTCGGGGGCCGGCGCGGCCTCACTTGGTGATGTCATCGTGCACCTCCTTCGGTCTCAATATACCACATGACGCCGGGTGATGTCATTAAGGGAACAGCGTCTCGGGTGGTGCCCCGGCCGGCGGCGGCTTCTCGCCCGGCGGGTAGCCGTGGATGTCGTTCACGCCCTGCGGGGCGTTGTTGCGCACCAGACCCGCGCCCAGCCCGTTCATCTGGTCCTCGATCCGCTGCCACTCCGGCGACCGGTGCACCGTCTTGCGCTGATCCTCATACAGCCCGTGCATCTGGTCCTTCACCCGCTGCGACTCCGGCGTGTGGAACTGGACCTCGTAGACCGTGCCATCGTCCCGCCAGACGTTGACGTTGACGCCCTTGTAGGCCCGCCCCGCCTCCGGCGGCCAGGTGTTCTTGACGACCACCTTGGCGTTGTCCCGGGTCAGCTGGTCAATGACCTCCTGCGACCGGCGGCCGAACTCGTCCTCTGGGAAGTGCACCGTGTATCGGACGGCGTCCTTGATGTTGGCCGCGGCGTCCTCGCGTTGGAGCTTGTCCTCCTCGACGTTGCGTTCGACCTTCTCCTGAACCCCGGCCTCCGCCTTCAGGCGGTACTGGAAGCCGTACAGCTTGCCCTCACCGGCCCCCGGCTCCCGGTAGTTCGCCGGGTCGGAGTCGCCGACCAGCCCGGCCAGCTCCGCAGAGATGTCCGGTTCGGCCTCGACCCCGCGCTGGTAGACCTCACTACCCAGTCGCTTCGCTTCATCGGAGACGATGATCTTGCCGTCGGCGTCGCGTTCGACCCGCGGCAGCGGTCGGCCCTGCTTGTCCGTCGGCTCCGGCACCGCGGCCTTCGCCTCCAGCTCACGCGGGGTTGCCCGGCCCGCCTCGTAGGCAGCGTGATTGGCCTCCGCCGCCGGACCGGTCATCTTCTCGCCCGGGGTGACCTGGTCCGGGTTCGGCAGGGCCTTCGGCGATTCCGGCGCCTCACCCGGCAGTTCGCCGCGAGCCTTCGGGGCCACCCGGATCCGGGTCGCCGCATCCTTCAGCGGGATCGTCTCCGACTTGCCGTCCGGGTACTGGACGACCGGGCCCTTCTCGGTCAGGTCCTTGATCGTGCCGCGCTTGCCCTTGCCGCCGCCGTGCTGATCCAGTACGTCGACCGCGCCCAACTTCTCGATCCACTTACCGCCGATGCCGCGCGGATGCTGCCATTCCAGGTACTTGCCGATCCGGGCGGCGGTCAGTGCGCGCACCGCATCGACCCGGGCGCTGGCGGCCAGCGCCGCGGAACCGGTCAGCCAGTCATTCGGGATCAGGTCGGTCCGCTTCAGCTTCTTCGCTTCGCTGATGATGTGTGCCCGGGTGGCCGCCTGGTCCTGCGGCCGGGCCCGGCCGTACGCCTTGATCGCCTTCTTCAGCGACTCGACGTCACTGATCGGGTAGCCGCCGATCTTGGCCCGTTCGCCGGCCACCAGGCCGGCCGACGTCACGCCGTGGACCCGGTCACGAATGGCCTGCCGCACGTCGTGCGACAGGCCGTCACGAAAATCCGGCGTGCCACCTCCGGCCGCGACCGGCTGCTCCTTCGGTGTCGTCACGTGCACCCGTCGGCGCAACCGATCCCGGCGGATCTGCCGGACCTTGGCCCGGACCTCCTCCCGCTTGCCCTGCCCGTCCTGCTCGGGCGGCGTCTCGCCGGGGTCCAGTGGGGTCAGCTTGGACACGTCGGTGCCGGAGTTGCCGGTGGGAGTCAACTGCGTCGCGGGGACGGACGGCGTGGTTGACACGGTGGTGCCCTCCGCCGATGTCACGCCGATGTCGGCGAGGAGAGCCTCGAGCGCGCTGACCCGCTCGGCCAGGGCCGCGTCGGACAGCAGGCTGATCTGCTTGACGTACAGCCGACGGGCGCCGGCCGCGACCATCGCCAGCACCTGACCGCCGGCCACCCGGGCCCGGGCGATCGGGAACCCGGGGACGTTGACGGCGCACGCGGCGACCAGCTCGAGGCTGCCCTTGATCGGCCGCCAGTCGCCGCTCAAGGCGCTGGCCCGGAACGCCCGCAGCTGCGCCGGGGTGACCTCCGGGCGCATCGCGCCGGCCACCCAGATGCCGTGCTGGTCTTCACCGATCGCGACGTCGGCGACCGCGCTGGCGGTGTCGTCGTAATGCTTGACCGCGCTGGCCGCGTCGGCGCTCAGCGGGGCGTGCCCACCGACCAGGGTGAGCTGACCGACGTTGACGTCGGCGCCGCCCGCGGTGCGCAGCACCCCGGTCTTGAAGAACGCGTAGTCGCTCCGGGACTTGGGCGCGTGGGTTTCCCCGGGCAGCCCGATGTGCGCGGTCTCCCAGTCGGCCAGGTGTCCGTAGACCCGGCCGTTGTCGTCCACCGTGATCGGGGTGGCGGCGGTCAGGCCGGGGTTCTCGAACCAGTCGGGGGGCGGTTCCACCGGGAATCCCCCGGCGATCAGCGACGCCACGAGGACATCCTGGACCCGCTCCGTGTAGATGCCGTCGGCCAGCATGTCGGTCGCCTTTCCGTCTTCGGAGATCCAGGTCCCCGTCCGAATGGAGGAGAGAAGTTGCAGCTCGGGGACCGGCGGTCCCGACCCGACCCGGTTTCGCTTGTCGCCGGGCCACATTCCGGTGTTCCGCTTGTGCATGTTCGCGCAGTAACCCTTAGCTCGCGCCCCCAAGTATTTGCGCAGGTACCGCACGCACCGGGTGAAATCACTGGGCGTGCCCCACCGGATCTTGGCGCCGCCCTTGCCGCCGACCGACCAGTAGCGGCGCAGCTTCTCCGCGTTCATGTTCGGGCTGACGGTCAGCGGGGCGTCGGCGACCAGCGCGGCGGCCACAACCTTGCCGGCCATGTCGTGGACCCAGTTGATATTGCTCGGATCGGGATCGCCGGACGGCGTCGAATGCGTGGCGTCGTCCTTGCCCTTGGCCAGGTGGTCGTCACAGACCGCGATATAGGCCATGCCCTCGGAATGCAGGATCCGCTTGGTCGCCGGGTTCTTGCAGTACTTGCATTTCTGCTTGTCCGGCAGATTGTCCTCGACGGCCGCGGTGACACCTGCGGTTTCCGCCTTGTCGCCCGGCTCGGGGGGCTCCTCCTGGTAGCTGGTCTGCACCTGCCGGTAGACGTCGGCGAACTGTTGCGGGTCGGTGATCTCCACGACCGGCGGCGGGGTGACCCCCTGCAGGTCGGCCAGCATCTCCGGGTCGGCCACCCAGCCGGTGCCGTCGTACCGTTCCAGCTCGGGGCCCGGCTTGAGCCGGAACACGTCCAGCACCGCGCCGGTGTCCAGCTCGTCGACGATGACGTAGTAGTTCCAGCCGTCGCCGATCGCCGCGTCGCCACCGGATGGCGCCGCGGCGGCCGGTGCGTCGGTCGGCTCCTTCGTCAGGTCGACCGCGGCCAACACCGGTTGACACGACGACGGCGGCAGGAACGCCCGCGGCATGACCGGACGGAGCACCAGTCGACTCGCGCCGGCCAGCACCGCCTCGGCCAGGTCCACCGCCAGGTCCCGGGTCAGGAACCGCATCTCCGCCGGCCCGCCGGTGTAACGGGACCAGCTCCCGTCGGCGGCCAGCACCTCCGGGGTGCCCTCGCGGACCCGGATCAGCGCGGTCAGCTCGTCCGGGGTGGCCTCGACCCCGTACAGCCCGGAATCCTCACACTCCGCGCAGTCGTCCAGGGTGGCCTGCGCCGGGGCGGCCAGCGACGCGATGACCCGGTCCACGGTGCGTGTGGCCCACGCCTGGGTCGATCCCAGCATCTGCCAGGCGTCCACCGCCCGGCCGCTGCCCGGCTCCGGATAGGTGCGGTCCCAGCCCGCCATCAGCATCATCCGAACAGCTCCTCCCGCTCGGGAGGGGCACCGGAAGTGACCAGCACGCCGGATGCGGCGGCCGGCGCGGGAGCCGGGGCCGGCGCCGGGGTGCCCACCGGCGCTCGCTTGCGCAGGTTCAGGGTGAGCACCCGGAACAGCAGCTCCTTGATCATCGCCCAGGTGGACGGCGGCGGGACGTTCTCCGGCTGCTGGTTGCCGCCGCGACCGCCGCCACGACCCCCGCCGCGGGCCTGGTTGACCCGCTGCCGGGCCGCCTGGCGGGCCGGGCTGCCCTGACCCTGGCCGGGCTGCGCCTGCCGTTGTGCGGCCTGCTGGTCCAACTCCTTCTGCTGCTGCTTGCTCGCCTTGGTCTGCGGCTCGGGCACCGGCGGCGGGGCGAACGGCTCGGACAGCTTCCCGTCGTCACCGACCCGGCGCAGCGACCCGTCCGCGTCCTGTACGTACAGGTCGTCGTTCACCGGGTTGACCACGACCCGCTGGCCCTCGTCCAGCTCGCCGATCTTGTCGATCTTGTCCTGGTTGGCCTGACTGACCACCACCCCGTTGGCGACCAGCTCGGACGCCTTCACCTTGCGGGCCGGCGTGGGCGACACGTTGCCGTCGGCCTTCATCTCGTTCAGGTGCGGGTCGACCACGCCCTCCTCGAGCGCGCCGGGCAGCTCCTCGTCCTTGATCGCCGGGGCGTTGTCCGGGGCCTGCGGGTCGACCTGGTCGGGAGTGGCCGGCTTGTTCGGCACCCCCGGTTCCGGCTGGGGATTGTTGCCGTGCAGGCCGCCGGTCTCGTCCAGGTTCTGCCGACCGACCGGCTTCACGTGCTCGGTGACGTCGACCATGCCCTCCTGGATGTCCCGGCGGTGCCGCGGGTCCAGCTGGGTGCCGTAATAGCCCTGGTCGTCGACGACCCACACGGTGCCGTGCCGGTCCTTGGCCAATACGGTGTCGGTCGGTTCGTCGTAGTACAGCTTGAAACCCTGCGGGATCTCCCGGACCTTCAGGTTCTCCACCTTG
>Ga0070667_100005741_pt1 | contig 10369 bp, 7 predicted proteins | sample KBSS33metaG_FD_64659 | JGI IMG/M metagenome (GOLD analysis project Ga0070667, IMG submission 64659) | Switchgrass rhizosphere microbial communities from Kellogg Biological Station, Michigan, USA - KBS S3-3 metaG | ecosystem: Host-associated > Plants > Roots > Rhizosphere > Soil ...
CCGGCTTCAACGAATTCCACCAAGTGTTTTCATGAGCTCCACGTTGTGAGCTTCGATGTCGCCGGACAACATTGTCCGGCCAAGACATACGGAGACCACGATGGCCACGAGCAGACTTGTCGCATCCGCAGCCGCTGCTGCGTTCGCGTTTTCCGCCGCTGCAGCACTCAACGCCTGTGGCGGTGGCGATGACCCGGCCGCTACCGACCAGAAAGGCCAGGCGAGCCTGGAGGTGTACGCCGAGCTGACCCAGTCGGGCATCGCTGCCATCACGCAGACGCCGAGCGGACAGCTGATCATCGGCTACCACCCCTTCTACCTGACGCCGACTTCGGTGCAGGTGGCGACGCTGAACGCGGATCGCAAGTCGAGCACGCCCTACCCGCCGGCGGGCTCCGGCCTGCTGCAGAGCTGCCGCAATCCCGATGGCAGCTTCCTGCCGCCGGTCAATGGCCGCTACGACTTCTGCATCGACTGGGTGCTCGGCTTTCATGCGGATGCGAACGGAATCCTGTGGATACTCGACTCGGCGAAATCGACCGACCGCGCAGACCCGGTGCACCCGAGGCCGGCCCAGTTGCACGCGAAGTACGTGGGCTGGGACACGAAGACGAATGCGCTCTTCAAGGTGATCGATCTCGACGCCGTCACCCTCCCGCAGTCCCAGCACAACGATTTCGCGATCGACCTCAAGCACGGCGTGCTGATCGATGCGGACGAGGCGATCGGCGAGAACTCGAACGGCGTCGGCAGCACTGCGGCGCTGGTCGTCACCGACATCGCGACGGGCACGAGCCGGCGGGTGCTGCAGGGCGACTCGCACGTGTTGCCGAACGGCGATCCGATTCGATGGACGGCGCAGGCGGGACAACCGGCGGCGGCGTGGGGCCTGCGGGTCGGCGTCGACGGCATCACGCTCGACAAGAATCAGGAGTGGCTGTACTTCGCGCCGCTCAGCGGCTACGAGATGTACCGGGTGCGCATGACCGATCTGCTCGACAAGACCCTCAGCGATGCGCAACTGTCCGCCAGGATCGAGTTCTACGCCCACAAGCCCTACAACGGTGGACTGACGATCGACGCGAACAACAACCTCTACCTGACGGAGGTCGGCCGGGCCACGATCGGCATCATTCCGCCGGACACGCGCGTGTATCGCGACTACGTCTCGGACCCGAAGATGATCTGGCCGGACGGCATCACCTACATCTCCGATGGCTTCATGTACTCGGGAGCTGCCCAGCTGATCCAGACGGGAGTCTTCCAGGCCAATGCGACGCCGTCGGGCACCGCCAACAACGCACCTCCCTATCGGATCTATCGATTCCGGCCCGAGGCGGCGGGAACACCGGGCTCGTGACATCCGCCGTGGCGGCGGACCGCGGCGGTCCGCCGGCCACGGAGTCCGCCCTCGGGTTCGCATAATCGATCATGCAGCTCGATGATCTCGATCTCTTCCTTCGCGTCGCGCACGCGCGGTCGTTGAGCGAGGCCGCCCGGCACCTCGACCAGACACCGTCTTCGGTCAGCGCCAGGCTGAAGCGGATCGAGGCGGAGCTCGGTGTGCGCCTGGTCGAGCGCACGACACGCACGCTCCGATTGACCCCCGAGGGCGAGCGTTTCGTGCAGACCTGCGAGGCGATCACGGCGACCTGGTCCCGCGGCCGCGGCCTCCTTCGTCAGGATGCGCGCGCAGTCGAAGGGCGCATCCACATCGCGGCGCCGACCGATACCTGCACCCAGTTCCTGGCCGAGTGGATCGGCGACTACGCGAGGATGCACCCGCGCCTGACGGTGACGCTCCGGGTCGGCGATCGGATGCACGATCTGCCGCGTGAAGCGGTCGACATCGCGATCCGGTACGGCGAGCTGAGCGACTCGTCCATGGTCAGCCGGGTGCTGGCGCGCGCACGCCGCGTTCTCGTCGCCTCACCGAAGTATCTCGAGCGAGGCGCGCCGCTCCTGGCGCCGGCCGATCTGGCGACCCATCGCTGCCTGGCGTGGCTCTCGCGCGATCAGCCCAAGGTCCAGTGGACTTTCGTCTCGCCCGAAGGGTCTTCGGAGACCGTCGTCGTCGAGCCGGCCCTGTGTGGCGATTCGCTCCTGGTCCGACAGTGGGCCTTGAGAGGCGAGGGCGTGGCCTACAAGGCCAACGTCGACGTCGCGGCCGATCTCCGAGCGGGAAGATTGGTGCGGTTGCTCGAGGAATACGAAGGCGAACCGGTGCCGATCAGCGCCGTCATGCCGAGCGGTCGCCACATGCCGACCCGCGTGCGTGCGATGGTCGATCACCTGGCCAAGCGATTCGCCGAGCTCTAGGGCCAGCTTCAGGCGAGCCACGGCGGCAAGGCATCCGGAGACAGTCGATAGCGCGCGATGGCGTCCGCGCACGGGGACGCCGGGATCGAACCCTGATCGCGCAGCGCCGTGAGCGCGGCCAGCACGACGTGGTGACGATCGACCTCGAAGAAGGCGCGCAGGGCCGCGCGGGTGTCGCTGCGCCCGAAGCCATCGGTGCCCAGGACGGTGAGGGGAGCGTCCAGGTACGACGCGATCAGCTGCGGCCAGGCGCGCACGTAGTCGGTGGCGGCGATCACCGGCGCGGCACCGCCCAGGCACCGCTGAACGTGGCTCTTGCGCGCCGGCTCGGCAGGGTGCAGCCGATTGAAGCGCTCGACCTCGCGCGCTTCGCGCGCCAGCTCGCTGAAGCTGGTTGCGCTCCACACCTCGGCGGCGATGTTCCAGTCCGACGCCAACAGCTCGGCCGCGGCGATCACCTCGCGCAGGATGGCGCCAGAGCCCACGAGTCGCACGGTGGCGATCGCATTCGCCGGGGCACGGCCGGCGTAGCGGTAGATCCCACGGATGAGATCGCCTGCCACGCCCGCGGGCAGCGAGGGTTGCGCGTAGTTCTCGTTCATCAGGGTGACGTAGTAGAAGACGTCCTCCTGGCGTTCCATCATCTGGCGCATGCCGTGATCGAGGATCACCGCGAGTTCACCCGCAAAGCAGGGGTCGTAGGCGCGGCAATTCGGCACCGTGCTCGCCTGCAGCAGGCTCGAGCCATCCTGATGCTGCAATCCTTCGCCGCCGAGCGTCGTGCGCCCGGCGGTGGCGCCGAGCAGGAAGCCACGCGAGCGCTGGTCGGCCGCTGCCCAGATCAGATCGCCGATGCGCTGGAAGCCGAACATCGAGTAGTAGATGTAGAACGGCAGCATCGCCTGGCCGTGCACCGAGTAGCTGGTGGCTGCCGCCGTCCAGCTGCTCATCGCGCCGGCCTCGCTGATTCCCTCTTCCAGGATCTGCCCGTCGGTGGCCTCGCGGTAGCTGAGCACCGAGCCGATGTCTTCGGGCTCGTACGCCTGGCCGTTGAACGAATAGATCCCCACCTGCCTGAAGAGGTTGGCCATGCCGAAGGTGCGCGCCTCGTCCGCGACGATGGGCACGATGCGCGGCCCGACCGTCTCGTCCTTCAGCAGCCCGGTGAGCATGCGCACGAAGGCCATCGTCGTGCTCATCTCCTTGCCGTCGGCGCCGACCGCGAACTCGCCGTAGCGCGCCAGCGGCGGCACCGGCACCGGCATCGCCGCGCCGCGCCGCGCAGGGGAAAAACCGCCCAGCGCGGCGCGACGAGCGTGCAGGTAGCGCATTTCGGGGCTGTCCGCGGCAGGCTTGTAGAAGGCGAGCGACGCGGCCTCTTCGTCCGAGAGCGGCAGGTCGAACCGATCGCGGAAGGCGATCAGGTCTTCGCGCTCGAGCTTTTTCTGCTGGTGCGTCGTCATCCGGCCCTGGCCGGCATCGCCCATGCCGTAGCCCTTCTTGGTTTGCGCCAGGATCACCGTCGGTCGGCCCCGCGTGCCCGCCGCCGCGTGATAGGCGGCGAAGATCTTGACCAGGTCGTGACCGCCCCGCTTGAGGCGGTCGATCTGCTCATCGGTGAGTCCCTGCGCGAGCGCAGCCAACGCTGGATCCTGGCCGAAGAAGTGGTCGCGGTTGTAGCGGCCGTCTTTCGCGGCGAAGGTCTGGAGCTGGCCATCCACCGTGTTGGCGAAGGCCTTCACCAGCGCGCCCGCGGTGTCGCGCGCGAACAGACCGTCCCAGTCCGAACCCCACACCAGCTTGATGACGCGCCAGCCGGCACCGGCGAACAGTGCCTCCAGCTCGTCGATGATGCGGCCGTTGCCGCGCACCGGGCCGTCGAGGCGCTGCAGGTTGCAGTTGACCACCCAGACGAGGTTGTCGAGCTTCTCGCGCGCGGCCAGCTTCAGCGCGCTCATGCTCTCCGGCTCATCCATTTCGCCGTCGCCGAACACGCCCCAGACCCTGCGGCCGGACGTGTCGAGCAGCCCGCGGTGCTGCAGGTACCGCATGAAGCGAGCCTGGTAGATCGAGCTGATCGGCCCCAGGCCCATCGATCCGCTGGGGAACTGCCAGAACTCGGGCATCAGCCAAGGATGCGGGTAGCTCGACAAGCCGCTGAAGCCGAGCTGCCGGGCAACGATTTCCTGCCGGTAGTGGGCCAGGTCGTCCTCGCCGAGGCGGCCTTCGAGAAAGGCGCGGGCGTAGACCCCGGGCGCGCTGTGCGGCTGGTAGAAGACCAGGTCGCCTGCATCGCCGCCGCGAAAGAAGTGGTTGAAGCCGACCTCGAACAGGTCCGCCGCGCTCGCGTAGCTCGCGATGTGGCCACCGAGCTCGCCGTAGGCCTTGTTCGCGCGCACCACCATCGCCAACGCGTTCCAGCGGATCACGGAGGCGAGCCGTTCCTCGATCGCCAGATCACCGGGGAAAGCCGGCTGGTTCGTTGCGGGGATGGTGTTGACGTACGGCGTGCCCGGCGCGGGCTCCCAGCCGACGGAGGGGTCGCGCGCCAGGCGGACCAGCATGTCCATGATCTCGCACACGCGCGCGGCGCCCCCCACATCGAGGAGCGACGCGAATGCGTCGCGCCACTCGATGGTCTCCTGCGAGTCGCTGTCGACGAAGCCGGCTGCCTGGGCGAGCCGCGACAGGATGGAGGCATCGCTCATGCTTGTGTCCGCCCTCAGAAGCCTTCCAGAACGATTTTTCCGCGCGCCTTGCCGCTCTCCAGGAAGGCATGCGCACGCCGGAGGTTTGCCGCGTCGATGCGCCCGAAGTGCTCGCCGAGCGTGGTGCGCAGCTCACCGGCATCGACCAGCCGCGCCACCTCGGCAAGCAGCTTGTGCTGTTCGATCAGGTCGACCGTGGCGAACAAGGATCGGGTGAACATCAGCTCCCAGTGCAGCGAGACGCTCTTGCGCTTGAGGGCACCGATGTCGATGGCGCCGGAAGGGGGATCGTCGATCAGGCCCAACCGACCTTGCGGGGCGATGAGCTCGACGATGTCGGGGAAGTGGTGCTCGGTCTGGTTCAGGCTCGCCACGTACTTCGGTGCAGCCAGGCCCGCACGTCTGAGCTCTTCGGCGATCGGCCTGGCGTGGTCGACGACATGGTGAGCACCCAGGCTTCGCACCCACTCGGTGGTTTCTGGACGCGAAGCCGTGCCGATCACGGTCAGCCGCGTCAGCCGCCGCGCCAGCTGCACCATGATCGAACCGACGCCTCCCGCGGCGCCGACGATGAGCAACGAGTGATTCCCGTCGCCGCCGCGTTCGATGCCCAAGCGGTCGAACAGCATCTCCCAGGCCGTGATCGCGGTCAGGGGCAGGGCGGCAGCCTGAGCATCGCCGAGCGACGTCGGGGCGATCGCAGCGATCCGCTCATCCACCAGGTGGTATTCGGCGTTCGCGCCCGGCCGGTCGATCGCACCTGCGTACCACACCCGATCGCCGGGCCTGAACAGCGTGACCTTCTCGCCCACCGCCTGAACAGTGCCAACGGCGTCCCAGCCCAGGATGGCCCATCGGCCTTCGGGCGGGTGCGAGCGGATGCGAACCTTGGCATCCACCGGATTCACGGACACCGCCTTCACGGCCACCAGCAGATCCCGCTCGCCGGGCACCGGCTCGGGCAGCGTCACATCCTGCAGCGACTGCGGATCGGAAATGGGAAGGGGCTTTCGGTAGGCGATGGCCTTCATGGGCGAGTCGTCGGCTGTTGAAGGACCGCACGTGCGGCGGTCTTTGGCTGTGGACTCTGCCGGCGAACGAGGATGCGATCGAGTAGCACCGCCCGCAATGAGCTTCCAGCATCGCTTGAAGATCAGCGGCCGCCGGCAGCGGCCGGGCGGGGCGTCGAAGCGCTCGGCGCGTCGCTCGCCCTGCGACCCCGACGCCGCCCGCGCCCGTGCTCAGCGCCCCGCAAGGGTTCGCAGCGTGGTCGCCAGCGCGGCGGTCATCGCGTCGCCCACCGCGCGCAGCGGTCGGCTGTCTGCGTCGGCCTTGCGCGTCACCAACGATATCTGGACTGCGGGCGCGCCACGGCCCAGGCGCACGAAGCGCACCGGGTACGACTGGCAGAAGCCCGCGTCGACCAGGTGCACGAGGGCGATCCCCAGCCCGGCGCTCACCATCGCAACGATCGCGGGAACGCTGTCGAGCTCGAGCGCGCCGCGCCCGGTGCGGACCTGGCGCGTCACGTAGCGCGCGGCCAGCATCCCGGAGATGGTCTGGCGGTCGTAGCGGATCCACTCGTACTGCTTGAACAGCGCCGGCACCGAGTTCTCGGTGGCTTCCGGCGGGACGATCAGCCGCATCTCGCTGCGCAGCAGCGGCCGCCAGTTCAGGCGCACCGACCCGCCGCCCTCGGGCTGTGCGACCACCGCAGTGTCGAGCTCGCCGGACTTCACCGCGTCGGTGAGGCCGATGCTGCGTCCGCGTGTCGGGCGCAGCTCGAGCCGCGGGTAGCGCGCACGCAGCTCGGTCAACGTGCCGGGCAGCAGCGTCGGCATCATCGACTCGATGATCCCCAGCCGCACGACGCCCTCGATCGCGACGACGCTGCGCCGGCGCAGCGACTGCAGGTGCTGCATCCCCTGGCGCATCGCTGCGGCCACCTCGTGGGCCAGCGGCGTCGGACGGATCGCATGGCCGGAGCGGTCGAACAGCGGCTGGCCGAGGTAGGCCTCGATCTGCTTCATCTGCATGCTCACGGCACTGGCAGTGAGGTTCGTCTCGCTCGCGGCGGCGGCCAGCGAGCCGCCGCGCAGCACGGCGTCGAGCGTGTCGAACATCTCGATCTTCATCAGCTTTCCTTGATCTGGAACGCAAATTTAGTCGCTTTTCCTTGCGCACACTCTTGCCTAGACTGCACGCATCGATCCGAAGACCCGACGAACCTGGAGACAAGCCCGATGAACGACACCACTCCCCGCGGCTGGACGAGCGAAGACGCTCGCCGCGATACCTCCTGGACCCAGGACCTGAGCGCCGACGAGGTGGCCGGCTTCGACGCCGCGCTCGCCCACGCCAAAGCGGCGGGCAAGCCGTGGCTCGCGATGACCGCGGCCGACTTCCCGCTCAACCCGGCGGCGCGCGCTGCGGTGCAGCGCGCCTTCGCCACCACGCAGGGGCGCTGGGGCATGTGCCTGCTGAAGGGCTTCCCGGTCGACCGCTGGAGCGAAGAGGATTCCAAGCTGGCGTACTGGGGCGTGGGCCTGCATGCCGGCGTGGCGCGCACCCAGAACCCGGCCAGCCAGTACATGAACGACGTCCGCGACGAAGGCGCGGCGTACAAGGCGGCCAACGGTCGCAGCCGCGGCTACAACACCAAGGCCGGCCTGGACTTCCACATGGACTCGTCCGACGTGGTGGCGCTGCTCTGCCGCCGCACCGCGAAGGTCGGCGGCGAGAGCCTGGTCGCGAGCACGATCGCGGCGGCCGAGGAGCTGGGGCGCCGCCGTCCCGACCTGCTGGAGGTGCTCAAGCAGCCCTTCTATCACCACTACCAGGGCTCGCAGGATCCCCTGCAGCCGCCGTACTACGTGTGCCCGATCATCGGCAGCGACCCCGAGCACTTCGCGATGCGGGTCAACCGCAAGAACATCGTAGCGGCCCAGCGCGACTTCCCGGAAATCCCGCGCGTCACGCCCGAGCAGTGGGAAGCGCTCGACCTGCTCGAGGAGATCATGGCCGACCCGCGCTGGTGCTTTCGCATGCAGCTCGAGCAGGGCGACATGCAGCTCGTCAACAACTACGCGATCGTGCACTCGCGCACCCCGTTCGAGGACTTCGAGGAGCCCGATCGCAAGCGCCACCTGCTGCGCCTGTGGCTGGCCGTTCCGGGCTCGCAGCCGCTGCCGGCCGACTGGGCCGAGTACTTCATCGACACGCGGCCCGGCTCGGTGCGCGGCGGCCTGCGCGGCTCGCAATCGAGCGCGGAGTTCGCGTCGTACGAGCGGCGGCAGGCGGCGGCGCTGGGCATGGCGTACCGGCCCTGGGCACCCGTGAAGCTGCGGCAGGACGTGCCGGTCGAGGCGCGCGCCTGAACCGCGCGGCGGCGGCCGGTCGGCCGTCGCCGCGCACGCAAAGCGAAGGGTCCGGGGCGTGCGCGCCCGGACCTTTTTTTCGCCAGACCGCACTGTCGGGCCCGCGACGCTTTCCGTCCGCGGGCCTTTGCGCGTGATGCGGCGTCAGCCGGCGCCGGCCACCTCGGCGCGCACGTCGTCGCCGTGCTGGCCGAGCGTGGGCGCGGCGAACGGTGCCGGGCCGGGCGTGCGGCTGTAAACCCAGGGCTGTGTGAAGCCCTGGTAGCTGCCGAGCGTCGGATGGGCGAGCGTCGTGACCATCGCCTCGGCCCGCACCTGCGGGTCGTCGAACATGTCGGCGACGCTGCGCGACGCGGCGCAGGGAACGCTTTCGCCGAACTCGGCCTCCCACTCGCGGGCGGTGCGCGCCGTCAGCGCCTCGCGCAGGCGCGGCACGATCTCGTCGCGGTGCGCGGCGCGCTTCTTCACGCTGTCGTAGCGCGGGTCGTCGTGGAGGGCCATCAGCCCGGTCTTCTCGCACAGGGCGCGCCAGAAGTGCGGCGTGTTGGCCGACAGGTACAGGTAGCCCTCGCGCGTCGGGTGCAGGCCGGTGATGCCGCCCGAGCGCATGTCGCGACTGACATCGCGCGGCTCGTCCTCGCCCCACACCAGGCGCGCCGACTGCATGGTCAGCGCCGCGCGCAGAAGTGACACGCCGACCTGCTGGCCGCGCCCGCTCTTCTCGCGTTCGTACAGCGCCGAGGCGATTCCCGAGGCCACCATCGCCGAAGCGAAGTAGTCGACCACCGAGCCGTAGAGGATCTCGGGCGGCCCGCCCCGCTGGCCCTGCTCGTCGCACATGCCGCTGTAGGTCTGGAGCACCTGGTCGTAGCCGGCCTTGTCCTTCAGGGGCCCGGTCTCGCCGAAGCCGGTGACGGCGCAGTAGATCAGCCGGTCGTTCAGCGGCTGCAGCTGGGCGTAGGCGATGCCGAGCCGCTCGGGCACGCCGGGGCGAAAGTTGTGCACCAGCACGTCGGCGTCGCGCACCAGGGACATCAGCACCTCGCGGTCGGCGGGCTGCTTGAGGTCGAGCACGACACCGCGCTTGCTGCGGTTGACGCCGACGAACGCCCGGCTCTCGCCGGCCAGCGTCGACGGGTAGTGGCGCAGGTTGTCGCCGCCGGGCGGCTCGATCTTGAGGACCTCGGCGCCCTGGTCGGCGAGCAGGGTGCAGCCGTAGGGACCGGCGATGTAGGCGCTCAGGTCGAGCACGCGCACGCCGGCCAGCGGCCCGCGCGCAGACGGGTGGGGGGCGGAGGTGCTCATTCGGGGACGATGTTCTGCTGCTTCGCAAGCTTCTGCCAGCGCGGGATGTCGGCGGCGATGGTCGCGGCGAACTGCGCCGGCGTCATCGGGGCGGGCAAGGCGCCTTCCTTCAGCAGGAACTCCTTGAACTCGGGCGAGGCAAGCACCTTGTTCACCTCGGCGTTGAGGCGCGCGACGATCTCCGGCGGCGTGCCGGCCGGCGCGAGCAGGCCCCACCAGGCCTCGAAGTTGTAGCCCGGCACGGCGCTGGCCATCGGCGGCAGCTCCGGCGCGATCGGGCTCGGCTGGGCGCTGGTGACTGCGATCGCGCGCATGCGCCCGCCCTTGACGAACGGCATGATCGACGGCCCGCTGGAGATCAGCAGCTGCACCTGGTTGCCGATCAGGTCGGTGACGGCCGGGCCGATGCCCTTGTAGGGCACGTGCAGCACGAAGGTGCCGCTCAGCGCCTTGAGCTGCTCGGTCGCGAACTGGTTCGTGCTGGCGATGCCGGAGCTGGCGTAGGCGTACTTGCCCGGCGCAGCCTTCAGCACCGACACGAGCTCCTTCGGCGTCTTCGCCGGGAAGTCGTTGTTCACGGCGACGATGAACGGGCCCTTGGCGATCATCGCGACCGGGGCCAGGTCCTTCACGGCGTCGAACGGCAGCTTGGTCTGGATC
>Ga0070667_100005743_pt1 | contig 10365 bp, 6 predicted proteins | sample KBSS33metaG_FD_64659 | JGI IMG/M metagenome (GOLD analysis project Ga0070667, IMG submission 64659) | Switchgrass rhizosphere microbial communities from Kellogg Biological Station, Michigan, USA - KBS S3-3 metaG | ecosystem: Host-associated > Plants > Roots > Rhizosphere > Soil ...
AAAGTTCTTTCCGATATATGTTGTGGGCGATGCCGCCTGCATTGCTTTTGTGCGCTCTGCATCGGACAGGTTTGGGAACAGAGCAGTTGCCGTCTGGGCACTCGCAAGGGGATATACACCGATGCTGGCTTGCACGTCCGAGCTGACGTTGTTGTTGCCGCCGGTACCTTCGAACTCCGCCATGCCGTTCGTGCCCGCCGCGAGAAGTGAAAGCATGCCGCCCGCCGAGTAGCCCGCAATGGCGATCCTGTTTGCCTCGATTCCGATTTTCGCTGCGTTTGCACGCACCCACCGAATCGCAGCCTTCGTGTCGTTAATTTGCGCCGGCCACGGGTCTTGGGTCTGAAGACGATAGTTCGCGGAAACATTTGTATAGCCCAGGCGTCCGAGCGCTCGCACGTCGTTGACGATGTAGCCGGCATTCTTGTTGCCGGTGAAAAAGCCGCCACCGAAAAGATGAATGATCGCCATCCGTTTCGGAGTCACGCCTGCGGGCGGATGATAAACATCGAGTAGAAGATCGATGTTGCCACCTTTACCGAAGACAATGTTGGAATCAACGCGCAGATCACTCGTATTGTTCTGCGCCTCGGCCGTTGGCGCGGCAAGGCTCGCCAGTCCAGGAGCCAACGCAAGCGCACTAGTCACTTTTACGAAACCACGTCTATTGATCTGTTTCATCTTCTTGTTTCCTCCTGTGGAGCTGCCTTTTCGGCAACGATCATACGCCATTTGCACAAGTTTCCACACAGTGCGGTGTGGGAGCGAAGAGGGTTAACAATCACGCACCACTTGTGTTCTTGAGGGGTTCGATTAGAATAGCGCGCACTATTTTCTGATCTGACAATTCAGCGACGACCGATGCGCCATTTTCGGCGCATGGAGACCGAGATGAATACTCAGGCGTACCCGCTACACCAGGTTTCGCGGCTTCAATCCATGCTGCGAAGGTTTGTAACGGCACCTTCGGGGATTGTTATCATTTCCATTTTCCTCACTTCTCCTGTGCCTTCCGCGCTCGGCACTCCGACCTGGACGAAGGTAACGAATCTGGCGCCTGGCTCCGCAGGCCTGATGCTGCTGCTCACAGATGGCACCATCATGGTGCAAAACGGAGCTTCGCAAAACTGGATGCGTCTAACGCCAAACGCCCAGGGTAGCTACATCAACGGAGTCTGGACTCTGAATCCGATTGCCCCGATGAGTACGCCGCGCTTGTACTACGCATCCCACGTGTTGCCCGATGGCAGAGTCTGGGTCCTTGGAGGGGAGTACACGGGACCGGGTTTGGTTGCGAACAGGTCGGCCACGGCAGAAATCTACAATCCGATAACGAACACCTGGTCCGCAGCGGCCACATATCCCAATACGCCCGGTTGTCCGCCGGTCAGTAGTTTTGGTGGGTTCGTGATAGCCGGTTCATCGGTTGTCACTGGCATTCTCTCGACTGAAGGATGGCAACCCGGTTGGAACGTTAGTGGTACTGGAATTCCCGCCGGTACGCTGATCGCAAGCATCGATAGCCCAAGCCAGATTCACTTATCTCAAAACGCGAACCTTACACTTGCCAGCGCGCTCAGCTTGACGGCAACCTCGACGGGCAACACGACTTCCGGGACGAATATTGTTTCAGGACTTCCCTCGACCACGGGACTACAGATTGGTTTCGGAATTACCGGAGCCGGAATCCAGGCCGGCACCACCGTGACGAGCTTTGACTCCCCAACGCAAATACGCATCTCCAGGGTCGCGACAGCCACAGCTTCGGGCGTTGCGCTCACGTTCGGCGTTACCATCAGACCACCCGCCTGCTTTGGAGACACTCCCTCGATGCTTCTGCCGAGCGGCAAAATTCTCGCGGGCAATATTGTCAACAACCTCACGTATCTATACGACGTCGCAACCGACTCGTGGGCTGCCGGCAGAACCAAGATATACAACGATCAGAGCAGCGAAGAGACGTGGGCACGCATGGGCGACGGAACCATCCTGAACTACGATATCTTTCAAAGCAACAGCGCCGGCACCGGTTACGCAGAGCGCTACAACCCCGCGACCAACACGTGGTCCAGCATCAGCCCGGCTGTAGGGACGGCCAGCGGAACTCTCCCGCTTTTGAGCAGCGCGTCAATCGGCTTCGAGCTCGGGGGAATATTGAGACTCTACGACGGCCGCATGTTTGTCATCGGCGCAACCGGGCATACGGCATTGTACGACCCTGCACTCAACAGCTGGGCTGCCGGACCTGATCTCATTGGCTCTCTCGGCGGTGCCCCCTTCCTCTTTTCCGCGGACGATGCACCGGCGGCGATCCTTCCGAATGGCCATGTCATTCTTGCCGCAGACGCAGGCCTGGGGCTGCCGACGACAGGAAACACCTCGTCGGGATCCACGATCGTCACAGGGATTCCTTCGACAGCACAAATTCAGACGGGCTGGGCTGTGTCCGGTACCGGTATTCCTTCTGGTGTAACGGTGTCCAGCGTCGATTCTGGCACTCAGGTTCACATCAGCATGGCGGCAACAGCCGGCAACACCGGAGTGGCTCTGAAGTTTGGCGCCACCTTCAGCAAGCCCACGATGCTCCTTGACTACGATCCCGTGCTGGGAACGATATTTCCGGTTTCCCCCGTAATACCCGATCCGAATCTCAATAACATCCCGTCCTACGTGACGCGAATGTTGATGTTGCCGACCGGTGAACTTCTATTTTCCGACTCGACGAATCAACTGTGGGTTTACACGCCAGACGGTGCTGCCGCGCCTTCCTTGAGGCCTATGGTTGCCGCCGTGACCAACAATGGGGCCGGTCTGTTCACTCTGTCCGGTACGCAGTTGACCGGACAATCGTCGGGATCAAGTTACGGTGACGATGCCGAGAGTGATGAAGATTATCCGGTGATCCGTCTCGTCAATGCTGCGGGGACCGTTTATCGGGCACGAACGACCAACTGGAGTCCGATTGGCGTTGGTACAGGTTCCACACCGCAAACCGTCGATTTCACGCTCGACCCGGCAACCCCCAACGGTCCGTTCTCCCTGATCGTAAGCGCCGCCGGGATCTCTTCAGATGCTTTCCCGATTTCAATCGGGCCGGATCTTTCTGTCTCGAAATCTCACTTCGGTAGTTTCATACAAGGGCAGACAACGGCGTCTTACAGCATCGAGGTAAGCAACGTTGGAACTCAGGCTACGACGGGGACTGTGACCGTCAGGGATATCGTGCCATGGGCGTTTACGCCCATTTCAATTTCCGGCACCAACTGGACATGTACACAACCAGCCGGTCCTTGCACGCAGAATGCGCCGCTGTTGTCCGGCGATAGCTACCCCCTCATTACGATCACCGTGTCCGTCAGCCTGACTGCTCCGTCCAGCGTTACGAACCTTACCCTGGTCCTCGGGGGCGGAGACGTCAATTTCGCGAACAACGCGTCATACGACGTGACGACGATCGATCCGGCCACGATCTTTCCTCTGGACGTCGCGTCCGAAGAAGATGACCACGACTGACGAAATCCGGAAGCGGGGATGAAAAGGCGTTCTCCGCCAATGCCGCTGCGTATAGCATTGCCTGATGAGTCGTACTCGCAGGAATCTTCCACCTACTTCGAAAAGCCGAAGCGTAATTCTGAGGCTCGTTCTGCTGGTCATCCTTTTGTTCATTTTCTCTTCGGTCGCGGCCGGGCTTTACGTGGACAAGCTGTGGTTTGACAGCCTGGGTTTCAACTCAGTCTTCTGGTACAGCATCAAAGCGCGTGGGCTGTTGTTTCTCGCGGTGTTCGCCGTAACTGCAGCAACCCTCTGGCTGGAGTTGCGCGCAGTCGTCGCCGTCGCAGGCAACGCGAGGCGCCTGCTGGTCGAAATTGGCGGGAGGCTGTTAGAACCACCATCCCCGGATACAATCAAACGCATCATAAACTGGTTCAGCATAGCGTTTGCCCTGATCGTCGCTGCGATCCTGAGTTCGCAATGGCTGACCCTCGCCCGCTACCTGAACCGGCCGGACGGAAACGGCGTCGTTGATCCCATATTTGGACGGTCTCTGAACTTTTACCTCTTCGCGCTTCCGGTCATGCAGATGGCCTATGCATGGTTCATGTTGGTTGCGATCTTAATGTTCGTCGCCGCCATCCTGATGTATGGAAGTGGGGCGACCGTCAACCTGCGTGGCATGTCTCTCGCGGTTAGCGTGTTGTTGATGGCCCTTGCGTTGCGAACATTTCTCTCGCGTTACGAACTTCTGCTTGAGGATCACGGACTTTCAAGCGGCATTCGCTATGTTGACCATAACGTTTATGCGTTGAGTTTGCCGGCGACGGCCGTTTCACTGGTGATCGCGGCCATTGTGATCACGCTCAATCGGTCCTCCAAAATTCGGACCGCTGTTCTGCCGCTGGCACTTCCGGTTCTCGCGCACATTGTAGGTGGAGTCGTGATTCCGGGCTATGTGACGACATTTGTCGTCCGGCCGAATGAACTCCGGGCAGAAACACCTTACATCCGGCACAACATCGAGTTCACCAGGAAGGCATTTGGCCTGGACAAGGTCGAAGAGATGCCTTTCGACCCACGTCGCACCAATGCCGTGTTTGACCCGGCAACACACGCCGCGACTCTGGCCAACATGCGCCTGTGGGACTGGAAGGCGCTGCAGGATACGCTCCGCCAAATTCAGGTAATCCGAACGTATTACGATTTTCCGGACGTAGATCTCGATCGCTACACCGTCGATGGGAAGTTGACGAGCACGATGCTGGCTTCTCGCGAGATGGACATCGAAAAACTGCCGGCAGGCACGCGAAACTGGGTCAACGATCGACTGATCTATACGCACGGCTACGGAGTGACCATGAACGCCGCAAGCCGTTTCACATCCGATGGCCTTCCTGATTTCCTGCTGTCGAACATGCCTGTCGACAGTCCAGTTCCCGGCATTCAAGTCAAACGCCCCGAAATCTATTTCGGAGAACTGACCAACTGGCCGGTCTATGTGAAAACGCGACAGAAAGAATTCAACTATCCCGAAGGCGACATGAATAACTACAGTGCGTATGAGGGATCGGGAGGCATTCGGATGGGATCCCTCTTCCGCCGATTGCTGCTTGCCACCGAGGTCGGTGATCTGTCCGCCGTTCCCTTCTCAAACGATATCGTGCCAGACAGCGTGCTGCTGCTTCATCGCAATATCATCGACCGTGTTTTGCACCTTGCACCGTTCCTCACGTTCGACGACGACCCTTACATGGTCGTTGGAGACGACGGCGCGTTGTATTGGATGCTGGACGCATATACGACATCGGACAACTATCCGTACTCGCGATCCATGGTCGTCGAAGGTCGTTCGGTGAACTACATTCGCAATAGCGTCAAGGCCGTGATCGACGCATACAACGGTAACGTCACCTTCTACGTTTTCGACGACACCGATCCCCTGATCAATGCCTACCAGAAGATGTATCCCCAGTTATTCCAGCCTAAAACGCAGATGCCGGGTTTTCTAATGCAGCATATTCGTTATCCCGAGCTTCTCTTTGAAACCCAGGCGCTGACTTACAACTCTTACCATGTGGATGACGAAAAGGTGTTCTACAGCAGGGAAGATGTCTGGTCCGTGGCCCAGCAAACACGATCGCAGAGCGATGGACAGTCTGCCCAACGAATCGATCCGGCCTACGTCCTGATGTCATTTCCCGGCGAGACCAAACTGGAGTTCGTCTCCATGATTCCCTTCACACCATCAAATCGAAACAACATGATCGGATGGCTGGCCGGGCGAAGTGATGGCGCCGACTACGGGAAGCTTCGCGCGTACCGTTTGCCGAAGACACGATTCGTGGATGGGCCGTTGCAAATCCAGGCAAGGATCGATCAGGACCCGCAGCTGTCCTCGCAATTGACGCTGTGGAACCAGCAGGGCTCGAAAGTCGTTCGCGGCAGCCTGCTGGTTATACCCATCGATGATGTTCTTCTTTATGCGGAGCCCATTTATCTCCAGGCCGAACGCAGTCCGATGCCGGCGCTACGATTGATTGTGCTGGCCACCCAGGATCGGCTTGCATATGCGACAAGCTTTGGTGACGCCTTGAAACTGCTTCTGGAAAACAAAGGTGGGGCAATCGAGCAGCCCCCAGGCGGAACTCCGACCAGCCCTACATCGACGGGTGCGGCCACCAGTACTTTGGTCACCCGTGCGAATCAGGCGCTGACGGACTATCGACGCCTGACATCGGAGGGCAAGCTTGGTGAAGCCGGTGCGAGGCTCGACGAGCTGAAGACGATTCTTGAGGAGTTGAATCGGACGAAGTGACGGTGATGCATCCGATCGCGTTGAACGTCCCTTGAACTCTTGGAGCAGCCGGGTTCGTTGATGTGTCGATAGCGAGGTTCGAGACGTAGAGCGGCTGAGCTACGACTTGACCGTCGGCAAAAAGCGTCCACAGGTTCCAGGTGTGTGGCGCAAGGCGCGACACACCTGGATCACGGTTCAAACGTATGGTACCCGGCCGAGGTGCCGGGAACAGCGGTTATCCTTGCCGGGCGGTATCGCTCGCTCAACCCCTGGCACGCCCGACAACTACGCGGCAATACCAACAAGCGCGCGAATTTCGTCGATCGCTTTCTGCTCGGGCTCGCTGACCCGCGTGCCACCAATGCCGAGGAATCCTCCTTCCTTCGACGCTTCGGCGACCTGCGTTGCAACACTGACCAGAAGTCGGCCGTATTCGGAAACATCGGCGGGACTATTCGCCGAAACAGCAGCGACGGCCTCGCGAACAAGGCTGGTAGCCGGCGCGGATTTCTGTTTTAGAACATCGGTCTCTTCCGAGCTGAGATCCACATCAAAGGCCAGGTTGACCAGCGCTGTCGGCAACGCTGTGTTCCGGGATGCAGCGATCGCGGATGCTGCGGCCGCGAGCTCCTTCGAGCGTCCGATTACACCCGACGGAGATGCATCCATCACGGCCTGAGCCGCCGCCATAGGTGCAATCCGGACCTTCGCCCACTGCTCGGCAGAGTAGCGAGCCTTGCTACCGGCGGCTTCCTTGCCCGCGTCCAGCGCCTTCATCACCATCTTCGATGCGTCACTGCCGCTTTTCATGAACTGCGTGTGTTCCTCCTGCAGCAGCTGAGCGACGCCGACCTTGTCGAGGTTCCGTGACTTCATCGTTTGCCCGACGAGATTCATGACCAGAGGGGCTGCCATCGCGATAAGCGGCCCAACTTTGAAGCCGAGAGATCGTTCAAGCGTGCCCGTTATTGCCGAGAGACCCGGTCCAAACAGACCGGGCAGAGTGCTGGTCGAAGCGCCTCCTCCGGTGATCATGCTGACGAGGCTGCCCAGTCCTGAAGAACTGTCGGTCTGAGGGATGAGCTTCATCAAGCCATCCATCCCCAGCGGGCTCTGAGCAGAACTTGCAAGAACTCCGGTCACGAGCGGTCCGACGACGCCCAGGCCTTTGCTGACGAGATTGTTATCCAGACCCCGCTCTTACCGATCTGTCCTACAAGATCCGGAGTTAACGATTGAGTGAGTGATTCGATGAGCGATGCCATTGGCTCCTCCTAATTATCGGAATGAAGTTTGCTGCAGGCGCACTCAGTTTTCCCACGAACTCGAGAGCGGGTCGACAAAGCGAGTTCGGCTGGGAAGCAAGAGCAGGATAGGCGTGTGCAATAACGCCAGCCTATCCAGTAGAGTGTGTATTGTCGGTGTGCATCGAGACCTTCCGGAAAAACCGGACACGACTCCCCATGCTTTACCTGGCTGCTGGTACCGGAATGCATCCCACTGTTTCAAGGGTTCTGCCGGAGGAGCGCGCGTTGATGCCTCAATTCCCTTTCACACGACTTGCGTTTCGCGAGAATTTATTCTAGAATCTAGAACAAATGGCAAACACACCCATCCTCAGCAATTTCGAATTGATGGTCATGCTGGCCATCATCCGTATTGGCAACGACGCTTACGGTGTCTCCATATCGGAAGAGATTGAGAGAACCACGGGGAGCGAAGTGCTGCTGGGAAGTGTGTACGATGCGCTGACACGGCTCCAGGCGAAAGGGCTCGTTATGTCTTCTCTTGGAGAGGCCACTCCTGAGCGCGGCGGACGAGCGAAGCGCCATTTCCGCACGACGTCTCAGGGCTTGAGGCTCGTTCGCGACACACAGCGATCTCTGGTGAAACTCTGGAAAGGACTTCCTCAACTCAAAGGAGAAGAGGTATGACACTTCGACGTACACCAACGGTAGCCACATGGTTTCTCAAATTGTTTTGTTCGGATGCCGAACACGAATCCGTTATCGGCGACCTGGCGGAGCAGTTTCAGCACGGCCGCGGACGTTTCTGGTATTGGCGGCAGGTGCTCGATATTGCGTTCCTTTCGCTTTATGGCAAGGTTGCGCGACGGCCATTGACGGCAATGCACAGGGTTCCCGTTGGTTCCCTGTTTGCACTCGTTCTGGTCCTCGCCGCACTTGCCGCGGTTGCGCTTTCCGACGTCGGGCCCATTTTTCTCGCTGCAGTTTTTGGCGGTGTTCTTTTTGGAATCGTGAGATTTGAACAAACTTCCCACGGGACGCGGTCTGCACCGGTAACCGAGTCCCCTGCACCCGGAATCGTGCGAATCGACAGTTCGAAGATTCCGATTGGCGGCGGCATTGGCGCCGGAATTGTGATCCTTATTCTGTTGACTGCCGTCCTTCACGATGTTCCAGAGCTTCGGTTCTGGGCGATTCCCGGATTGCTGGCTGGTGTGGTCGTCGCAATAGGTCTGCGGGTCTGGAGAAAAGTGCATCCGAGAGACATGGATAAGCACTGGTTGTCGCTCAAGTAACGCCGGATAGGGGACGGGGAGATCTGGGGACAGCCTCCGAATTCGAACGACAGAGTCTTCAGTCTGCGTAGATTTCTCAGTTCGAATTCGGAGGCTGTCCCCAGATCTCCAGATCTCCTCCTTTACCGCAACCGGACGGCGGGAAAGTAGCCGCCCAGAAGGGTGCGAGTCCAGATTGCATGTGTTGATCCCCGTGTCGCTCGGTCGGAGAAGTGATAGTCATAGACCGTAGCCCGAATGAGGCGCGGCGGCGTATCCGGAAACGGATTCTTTTCGAAAAGCCTCAACACGTCTGGGGAGCCTTCGAGCAGACGTTCGACGAGACGCGTGAACCATGGAGATGCCTCGTTTGGCCCAAGCGCTGCAAACCACATCTGCCAATCCAGACGAGGCTGGTAAGGCGCCACCCACGGAAGAGGCTTCAATACATCGCCCGGTTTGAACTGGAACTCATACGGCTTCCATTCCCTGCCGTCCTCGCTTCCCTCGATAACAATTTCATGGCGCGACGTCGTCATGACCGCAAAAAGACCATATCGATTCACGAGGGCCAGGCCCGGAAACACTTCGGGAGGTTCCGAGACTACGCGCACCATCGCCAGAAGCTGCAGCGTTCCCATTACGATCAAGAACGTTCCCAACGGGAGTGTTGCCCAACGCCACTGCCGCGGCGGGCCCTCGGTAGGTGGAACGGAACGGCGAAGCAACCCGTAAAGATGCTGATCGTCGAAAAGAGAAATGCATAGAACGATTGTGAGCACGTTAAAGAATGTGTAATTGCCCGTGAGCGCAATCAGAATCTGGAACGTGATCGTGATCCAGGCGCCAATGATTCTCAACTTCCTCGGCATCAGGAAAAGAAACGGGACGATCAGTTCCGCACCGAACACCATGGCGCAGGAAAATTTTTGGAAGCCCTCGGGCAAATGGTGCGCGTACCAGGCCAGGGGAGTCGGCAGCGGCTGAGTCTCATAGTGGAACGTCAACGCCGTCCAGTTTCTCCAGGTCGGATCGCCGCTGAGCATCTTCACCAACCCGGACTCCAACATGAGTCGGAAGAGAAGCAACCGCAACACCCAGATTCCGATGCGCGAAGTAGATCTTGCGTACGACGGCACGAGACCAAACGGAGTAACCAGAATCGCGGCAAATCCCGTCTCCAGCAACAGTGCGTCCCATTGGAAGGTGAAGAAATCCTGTCCGATCATCGAGACGTGGAGATAAAGAACATACAGGCCGACGACCGCCACCATTGGCACAACGCGAACGAAGAGCATCGCGGCCAGCACGATTCCGGCCCATGGCAGGATGCGTAAGAACGCGTCGGTCACGTTTATAGACATCACCGTGGGAACAACCTCGCGCGCAGGCACGATGCCGTGCTCGCCGACCAGCCCAACGAGCTGTGGGACCAGAGAAGCAAAGGCGATGAAATAAACTACCGCGAGACCGCGCAAAAATACGGATCGTGTCAGGCCAGAGATTGGCGGCTCCACTTCTTTCCCCCAAAGCAGCCGCGTCATCCCGTAAA
>Ga0070667_100005745_pt1 | contig 10365 bp, 10 predicted proteins | sample KBSS33metaG_FD_64659 | JGI IMG/M metagenome (GOLD analysis project Ga0070667, IMG submission 64659) | Switchgrass rhizosphere microbial communities from Kellogg Biological Station, Michigan, USA - KBS S3-3 metaG | ecosystem: Host-associated > Plants > Roots > Rhizosphere > Soil ...
GATTATTTCCAGCGTCTGCGCCTCGCTCTGGATGCGATGCACCGCGCGCTGCACATCCGGGTCGAAGTCCTGCACGCCGATGCTCAGGCGATTGAAGCCGGCCTCGCGCAGGCCGGCAATATACGCGCCGTCCACCGCGCGCGGGTCGATCTCGATCGAATACTCGCCCTGCGCGGCGAAGTCGAAATGGCCGCGCAGCTGCTGCATAAGTTCGCCGACCTGCTCCAGGCTGAAAAAATTCGGCGTGCCGCCGCCCCAGTGCATGTGCGCGACCCGCGTGTCTTCGCCGAGTCCATTGACCTGCAGTGCAATTTCTTCGTTCAGATATTCAAGGTACTCGACGCCCTTCGACTTGTCGCGCGTGATAATTTTGTTGCACCCGCAATAGAAGCACAGAGTGCTGCAGAACGGCATGTGGATGTACAGTTCGAGCGGACGCCGGACCGCGCCAACGTTGCGGCGGGCAAGCCACGACTCATACGCAGCGGCATCGAACGATTCGACAAAGCGGTCGGCGGTCGGATACGACGTGTAGCGCGGACCATGCTGGTCAAAGCGCCTGATTAGATCGAGATCGATTTCGATCGCGGGCACGGGGGGCGCGTTGCAATGCCCGGCATCCGACAGGTTTGCATTCATGTGAGTGCCTGATTGCCAGAGACTTGTTCGCGCCAGTATCGGGGAGTTTGTTCCGGCTGGTTTGATGCAGATCAAAAGCTGTATAGAATCAATGCAATCCAAAAACGTGCCCCCGCAGAGTGGCTCTAACCTCATGCCCATGCCCAGCCTGCCCCCCCGCACCAGCGGCCGTACGCTGATCGTTTTCGGACCGCTGCTCGCCGTCGGCGCCGTCGGTGCGCTGCTCGCCATCGCCGCCGTGCACGCGGGATGGCACGCTGAATCGATGCGCCTCGTCGCCACCGGGCTAGGCAGCGCGGTGATGGTGCTCGCCCTCGTCCTCTATTATCTGCAAACAATGCAGCGCCGCGCAGCCGACCTCGCGCTGCAAAACGTCGTCGCCAAAGTCGACAGCGTCGTTGATTCTGCGATGGATGCAATCGTCACGGTCGATGAGCATCAACGCATCGTGCTGTTCAATGCCGCGGCAGAAAAAGTTTTCGGGTGGCCGCGCGAAGCGATGCTGGGGCAGCCACTGGAAAGACTGATTCCGGCGCGCCTGCGGCAGGCCCATGCCGGCCATATCGCACACTTCGCCGCGACCGGCGTTACCTCGCGGCGCATGGGCGACAAGACGGTGCTGCTGGGGCTGCGCTCCAACGAGCAGGAATTTCCGCTCGAGGCCTCGATCTCGCAGCATATCGAGAACGGGCGCAAATTCTTTACCGTAATCCTGCGCGACGTCACCGAAAGCTCGCGCGTGGAGGAGCTTTTGGCCCGCAACGAGTCGCGCCTGCGCGGGATCCTCGATTCGGCGATGGACGCGATTATCACCGTCGACGACAGCGAACACATCGTGCTGTTCAATGCCGCGGCCGAGGCGGTATTCGGCTGCCCGCGCAGCGAGGCGCTCGGCGCGCCGCTCGCCTGGTTCATCCCGGAGCGTTTCCGCGCGACCCATTCGGCGCACATCAGGCGGTTCGGCGAGGCCGGCGTTGAATCGCGCCGCATGAACGCCCAGCGCGTCGTCACCGGGCTGCGCCGCAACGGCGAAGAATTCCCGATCGAGGCTTCAATTTCCAGGACAAGCGAGCACGGCCGTACCTACTTCACCGTTATCCTGCGGGATATTACCGAACGCATGCTGGCGGAATCGGCATTGCGACGCTCAAAAGAAGAGCTTCGCGAGTTCGCGGCCACCGCGAGCTCGGTGCGCGAACAGGAAAAAAGCCGCGTGGCGCGTGAATTGCACGACGAGCTCGCGCAATCACTGACGGCACTCAAGATGGACGTGACGTGGCTCAAGGAGCGTGTCCCCGCCGAACAGCAAGCGCTCGTTGGCAAGCTCGAATCGATGCAGGAAATGCTGGACGGCACGGTCAAGGCCACGCGCCGCATCTCGTCCGATTTGCGGCCGCTGATGCTCGACGATCTCGGCCTCTTGCCCGCCGCGGAATGGCTGGTGAACAACTTTATTCAACGCCATGGCATCCATTGCCGCTTTACCGTGGACCCGCCCGATCTCGACCTGCAGGATCCGCATGCGACGGCGATCTTCCGCATCATGCAGGAGTCGCTCACCAACGTCGCGCGTCACGCCCATGCATCGAACGTCGATATAACGCTCGACGGCTCCGCCGGCGAAATCACGCTGCGCGTGCGCGACAACGGTTGCGGCTTTGCGCCCGCCGACCCGCGCAAGCCCAACTCGTTTGGCCTGGTCGGGCTGCGCGAACGCGTCTATCTGCTTGACGGCGAAATCTCGGTGGACACGGCGCCGGGCAAAGGCGCTACCATCGAAGTGCGAATTCCATTGCCGCAAGAGGCCCCGACCGCATGACCCGCATTGTCATTGCCGATGACCACACGATAGTCCGCGAAGGCCTGAAGCAGGTGCTGGCTGCAGCCGGCGATCTAACGGTAGTCGCCGAAGCGAAGAACGGCGGCGAAGTCATGCAGCGCGTGCGCGAATTCGACTTCGACGTGCTGCTGCTCGACATGTCGATGCCGGGCAAGAGCGGCGTCGAACTGATCAAGCAGGTGCACGGCGAAAAGCCGAAGCTGCGCATCCTGATCCTCAGCATGCACGAAGAGGAACAATACGCGGTGCGCGCGCTGAAGGCGGGCGCGGCCGGCTACCTGACCAAGGAAAGCGCGTCCGATCTGCTGGTCGCGGCGATCCGCAAAGTCGCGGCGGGCGGCGCCTATATCACCCCGGCAGTGGCCGAACAGTTCGCGCTCGGCGCAATGGCCGATGCGAACGGCCCGCGCCACGCGACGCTCTCGGATCGCGAATACCAGGTGTTCGAGCTGCTGGTCGGCGGCAAAAGCATCACCGACATTGCGGATCACCTGAACCTGTCAGTCAAAACGGTCAGCACCCACAAGGCGCACATCATGCAGAAGATGAACATGACCAACCATTCCGAGTTGATGCGCTACGCGATCAAAAATCGCCTCGTCGACGATCCCGACCAGTCCTGCTGAGACGCTACTAGGAATATTCCTACCCCGCCGCTAAGACTCTCCTGATGCCTTAAATCATCCGTCGCCGATATTCGCGGCGGAGCGGTTCGCGGATACTGCGAGGCATGGATAACGCATCAGCCGCCCGCACCAATGTGTTTCTCGTCGAAGATTCGGCGCCGATACGCGCGCGCCTGTCCGAGATGCTGGGCAATCTGGCGGGCGTCACCGTGGTCGGTGAAGCCGGGTCGCCCGCGTCGGCGATCGACGGCATTCTGCGCACTCAGCCGGACTCGGTAGTGCTGGATTTGCACCTCGACGGCGGCACCGGCATCGAAGTGCTGCGCAAAGTGTGCCCGGTTGCGCCGCACATCGTCTTCATCATGCTGACCAATCACTCGGATCCGCAATACCGCAGGATCTGCCTGCAAAACGGCGCAGCGCATTTCCTCGATAAATCGACCGAATTCGACAAGGTCAAAGAAGTGATTGCCGGCCTGAGCGGATGCACTGCTCGCGGGACTTTCAATGAACATTAAAAAAGGGGATGTCATGCAAACTACCGCGGTGCTGCGCTCTTTTCCGGGACGCCCGAACTTTAACGCCGTGCCGTCCAGCGACGGCTGCGCACATCGTGGGCAGGCTTCCGCCACGTGCCAGACCTGCGGGTTGCGCGAGCTGTGCATCCCAGCGGGGCTGGCGCTGCGCGAAATCGACCAGCTGAATTCCATCATCAACCGCAAGCGCCCGTTGAAGCGCGGCGATTACTTGTACCGCACGGGCAGCGCCCTGCAGTCGATCTATGCGGTGCGCACCGGCTTTATCAAAAGCTGCGTGCTGCACGACGACGGCCGCGAGCAGGTGGCGGGCTTCCACATGATGGGCGAACTGCTGGGTATGGACGCGATCGGCTCCGGCAACCACATGTGCGACGCGATCGCGCTCGAAGACAGCGAAGTCTGCGAAATCCCCTTTGCGGAGCTCGAGCGCCTCGGCCGCGACATCCCGGCGCTGCAGCAGCATTTTCATCGCATCATGAGCCGCGAAATCACGCGCGACTACGGCGTAATGCTGCTGCTCGGCAGCATGCGCGCGGAAGAGCGCCTGGCAGCCTTCCTGCTGAATTTGTCGCAACGCTTCGTCGCGCGCGGCTACTCGTCGACCCAGTTCATCCTGCGCATGACGCGCGAGGAAATCGGCAGCTACCTTGGACTCAAGCTCGAAACGGTCAGCCGCGCGTTCTCGCACTTCCAGAACGAAGGCATGATTTCGGTCCATGGCAAGGACATCGAAATCAAGGCTATCGAGCGCATCCGCGCAATGCTGGGCCAGTCCGCTTGAACCTCCGTATATCTATAGCAGCCAGCGCCCGCCACAGTTTCCTTTCATCACCAAAGCGATGCCGGCCGACACGGGCATCGTCAACACCGCGAAGAAGTTGCAATGCGACGTGGGGGTCATGGGCAGCCACGGGCGGCGCGCCTCGCGACCGCCGTCATCGGCAGCGTCACGCACTGAGTGTTGCTGAACACTAAAGTGCCGGTGTTCGTTTACCGTTGAACCGCGCCCTCAGAAATTGTACTGCGTGAGTCTGAGGTAGGAGACGACGTCGTCAGTTTCTTCGCGCGACCAGCGCAACCCTCGCTCCGTCTGCCAGTTATCCACGATCTTATATAGTTGCGCACCATTCGCCGCCATCCGCGGCTCGCGTCGGTGCACCTTGCTGGTATGGCACGCCACACAGTGATTTTCATACAGTGAACGGCCGCGCTCGGCATCGGCGCCGAGCGCGGCCGGCGGGCAGACGATCGCCAAGGTTACGATGGCGAACGCGACGCTATGGCTTCGCATGGTGCTGTTTTAACACCCCATCGATTTCGGACTCGACCTCGCACCAGGACTTCGCCTGATCCTCAGGGTGCTTGGTCTCACCTCGATGCTGCAGCGAACGAAAATAGGCGGCGTCGTTGATCAGGTGATAGCGCTCCTCTGCGGTGATTTCAAGCGTGGGCGCCTGCTTCCTCTTTTGTTTCGCGTTCATATCGACCTCCATTCAATATTTGCTCTCGACACCCTCCTGGTTCACGAGCGCAGCTCGCGGTGCCAATCCATGATGGGGATTGCCGCGTACGGCGCGGCGGTCCAGAGATTTTTCCAGATCGCGTTCCGCGGCGGCAAACGCGTCGCGCACAAGCACGTAGACATCGTCCCGATCGCCGCGCGTCACGACGACTTCCCCGCCTGGAAAAGTAACGTTGATCGTGATCGCAAACGACCGCGGATTCTGCCGGTGGCGATGCGGCTCGGATACGACGACATGACAGCCGGTCAGACGCGGGAAAGCCTGCTCCAGTTTCGCGAACGTAGCACGGATACGTGCATCCAATGCAGCGGAATGATCGAGGTCCTGCAGGGTAATTTTCAGTTGGGTTTGCATTTACTCCACCTTTCAGGTGCGTCCAAATCAATGATAGGCGTGGCGAATGCCACGCTATTGATCCACGTCAACGGCACAGTAGCTGATACGAACCCATGCGCGATCCGACCTCAGGGCGCAAGCACATATTTGCCGGGCGCATCCTCTAACGCATCCGCAACCCGCCGAGACGGTATCGACTGCCCTGACCGTTCGACCAGCCAACTTTGCCAGGCGGGCCACCAGGACCCCTCTTCGCACCGGGCGGCCGAATGCCACGTATCGGGGTCGGTATATTTGTCGCCGTGCCTATGCTTGGCAATCCGATAAGTGCGGCCGCGATGGCCGGGCTCCGACACGATGCCCGCATTATGTCCGCCGCTCGTGAGCACAAAAGTAACTTCCGTGTCGGTCAGCAGGTGAATTTTGTAAACCGAACGCCATGGCGAAACGTGATCGCGCTCGGTGCCCACGACGAACAGCGGAACCCGGACGTCCGTCAATGCCACCGATTTGCCACCGACCTCAAATCGCCCTTCCGCGAGATCGTTTTTGAGATAGAGGCTGCGCAGGTATTCACTGTGCATGCGGCACGGCAGTCGCGTCGCATCGGCGTTCCAGGCCATCAGGTCGGTAAGCGGCTGACGCTTGCCCATCAGGTAGTCGTGCACCATGCGCGACCATACGAGATCCCTCGAATTGAGCAATGCGAACGTGCCGGCCATCTGTTTACCATCGAGAAACCCTTGGTCCCGCATGATGTCTTCGATGTAGGCGATCTGGCTCTCGTCAATGAAGAGCGAGAGTTCTCCGGGTTGCGTGAAGTCCGTTTCCGCGGCGAGTAGCGTAACGCTGGCAAGGCGATCGTCGCTATCGCGCGCCATGGCCGCCGCCGCAATCGACAAGAGCGTGCCGCCGAGGCAATATCCGACGCTGTGAATCTTGCGCTGCGGTGCGATGCCGCAAATGCTGGCGAGCGCGGCCATGATCCCGTCGTTCAGATAAGCGCGCAGGCCTGTATCACGGTCGTCCGCACCGGGGTTTTTCCATGAAATCATGAACACGGTATGACCCTGGCTGACCAGGTAATTGACGAGCGAATTGTGTGGCGACAGATCGAGAATGTAATATTTCATGATCCACGACGGCACGATCAGAACCGGCTCCGGCCGGACTTGTGCGGTGACCGGCGAGTATTGCAGCAATTCCATCAGACCATTGCGAAAGACGACTTTGCCGGGAGTAATCGCGACGTCGCGGCCGACCTGAAAGGCTTCCGCTCCAGCGGGTTTCGTGCCGGCGCTCTGGCGTTGCCAGTCTTGCAACAGATTGAGCCCGCCCTGCCAAAGATTCGTCCCGCCGGTGCGGCACGTCTCGCCTAACACTTCGGGATTGGTCCACACAAAATTGGACGGCGATACCATGTCTAGCAGCTGGCGCGCGCCGAAGGTCACGACCTGCTCATGATGCGGCGTCACGCCGCGCACGCCGGTGGTCGCGTTGTACCACCACTGCTGCGTCAGCAGAAACGATTGATAAAGCAGATTGAATGGCCAGCGCTGCCAGTCGGGATGCGCGAAACGCCGATCTTGCAGCAATGGCTTGATGCATGGGGTGCATTTGTTGCCCAGTCCAACGGCGGACTGCGCATAAATCAGCAAGCGGTTGTACTTGCGGACGGCTTTTTCGAGCAGTCGCTGGCGCTTCCCCGGTGACATCGACAGGTGGGTAAACCAATCCATGTAGGCTGCGATCAGAGAGGCCGGGGAAAGTCCGCTTGTAATGCGTCCGATAGCCGCATGCAGCATGCGGTCAAGGTTTTGCGCATGAGATCGTTCGACGTTGCCGTCTTCAAAGGTCATTTTCATCCTCGGCTTCTATCCGCGGCAATATGGTTGTCTCAGTTCCAATTATGGTCGTGCCGGTTAATGGTTTGATGATCTACATCAAGTTCCGCGTGACGGACCCCGCCTAAAGTTGCAATAATGAATAGCGGCCATGCCCCAGCCAAAAGCAGAGTCGCCGCGTGGCAAAGGGGCTGATAGATCAACGTTTTCAAGTTCATTCGACACACAGGAGCGCAAAATGACTCAAGCAACAACGAAACTGGTGACCGACCTCAGGGTTTTGGCAGCCGATGCCGAAGAACTGGTGAAATTGACAGCGTCCCAAACCGGCGAGAAATTCGCCGCAGTGCGCGACAAGCTGCAGCGGTCCCTCGCGGACGCAAAACCGCGGCTGGTGCAGGCGCAGGCAACAATTACGAACAATGCAAAGGCTGCCGTTAACACCGGCGAAGCGTACGTGCAAGAAAATCCGTTGGCCGCGGTAGGCGTCGCCGTCGGTGTCGGGTTGCTCATCGGCCTGCTGATCGGCCGACGCTAGCCCCGTCGCGCTCCGGTTCGAGCGCGCAGCAAAGCCGGGTGAACTCGTGGACGGAAATGTCACGCCGCTGTTGACCGCTCTCAGCGACCCTGCGCGCTATCCTCATCCGGTTCGCCGCGTCGAGCTGTTGGAAACGCATATTTCCTGGGTGCTGCTGACCGGCAGTTACGCGTACAAGATAAAAAAGCCGGTCAATCTCGGCTTTCTCGACTTTACGACCCTCGAGGCGCGCAAACACTACTGCGAGGAGGAGCTGCGGCTCAACCGCAGACTGGCACCCGAGCTTTACTTGGCAGTTGTACCGATTACCGGTACCCGTCAGCGCCCGCTGATGGGCGGCGAGGGCCCGCCGCTCGAATACGCGGTCAAAATGAAAGAGTTCGAACAACCGGCTCTGCTCGACAATGTGCTCGCCCGCGACGAAGTCGGCACCGCAATCATCGAACAGCTGGCGCGCAAAATTGCGAGGTTCCATAGCGAGCTTCCGCCACAGGCGCCTGTGGCCGGCTTAGACGTCGGCGCATCGATACTGGCGCCGGCCGTCGAAAACTTTGAACAGATGCTGCCGCTGTTCGATGCGCCCGCGGAGATCGCCGCACTGAACGCAATCCGCGCCTGGACGCGGAGCGAGTTCAAGCACGGTGAGGCGCAATTCGCGCAACGCCAGGCGCAAGGCTGCGTGCGCGAATGTCACGGCGACCTCCATTTGGGCAATATCGTATTGCTCGACGGCACCGCCGTCCCGTTCGACGGCATCGAATTCTGTCCCTCATTGCGCTGGATCGACACGCTGAGCGAAGTGGCATTTCTGATGATGGACTTGGAAGCGCACGGCCGCCGCGATCTGGCTTTCGTTTTTCTCAGTGCTTATCTCGAAGCGGGCGGCGATTACGCGGGAATCGGGCTCCTGCCCTTTTACCTCGTGTATCGAGCGGTCGTCCGGGCGAAGGTCAATCTGCTGCGCTCGCGGCAACCGGGACTTACGCCCAAACTTAAGACGCAGGCGGTCGCCGGGTATCAACGGTATATCGCCGTCGCCGCAGCGTATGCGCGGGAATCGCGCGGCGCGGTAGTCATCACGCACGGATACTCCGGATCAGGAAAAACGACACTGGCGCGACAGCTTCTCGCGTCGCTTGGCGCCGTCCTCGTGCGATCCGACGTCGAACGCAAGCGCCTGCATGGACTGGTTGCACTGGCACGGGCTACCGCCGCAAACGGCGCCGGCATCTACACGGAAGATGAAACTTCACGCACCTATGCGCAGTTGTTGACGCACGCCAAAAACGTCGTCCAGGCGGGTTATCCGGTGATCGTCGACGCAACGTTTCTCAGGACCGCCCATCGGGCGGCGTTCCACGCGCTTGCAATCGCGCTTGGCGTGCCGTTCGCCATTGTGCACGTTGAGGCCACGCCGGCCGAATTGCGCACCCGCCTGCTGGCACGGGCGGCGGGCGGCGCCGATGCGTCCGACGCCACGCTACAGGTACTCGAAGCGCAAATCCGCGAGGGCGATGCGCTGTCCAGCGAAGAATTGCACGACGCAGTCTTCGCGCAGGATGGAAATACCGCGACCCGACAAAACCTATGCGATCAAGTAGAGCGCCGGCTGCGCCAGCCGAAAGCGCCACCAGCCGCCTAGCTCTCCGCCGCGATCCGGCGGCGCACCACCCACTTACGCGCCTCTTCAAGCAGCAGCAATACCAGCGCGAACGGCAGCATGAAAAGCCAGATTCCGACATCGAGCGGCGCAGTACCGAATATCTCCTGGCCGGGCGGCGTGTAAACGATTGCCGCAGCGAGAACCACCTCGAACGCGATTCCCCACAGCAACAGCCGGTTGCCGAATATCCCGGATGTAAAAACCGAGCGGCGCGCGTCGCGGCACACGAAAACATTCACGACCTGCATCACGACGATCGCGGCGAAGCACGCGGTGGTCGCGGTGAGATAAAGTTCCGCCGTGGCCGCCAACGGCTCACCGTAATGCCAGCCGCCGCGCATCAGTACGAAAAAGAATGCCGCCATTGCCGCTGCGGCCTCCAGCACGCCAAGGAACAAATATGCACGCATCAGCAATTGCGAGGTCAGCAGCCGTTCGCTGCGCGGTCGCGGCGGCCGCGTCATCCCGCCAGGTGCGGGCCGTTCCGCGCCGAGCGCCAGCGCCGGCAGCATGTCGGTGCCAAGATCTACCGCAAGTATCTGCATGATCGTGAGCGGCAGCGGAATCGGCGTAAGCGCGTAAGCGAGGTAAGGCACCAGTTCTGGTATGTTGGACGACAGGATGTAGGTGAGAAATTTCCGGATGTTGTCAAATACCGCGCGCCCCTCTTCGATTGCCGCGACGATGCTTACGAAGTTGTCGTCGAGCAGGATCATGTCCGCCGCTTCCTTCGCAACGTCGGTGCCGATAATCGCCATCGCGATGCCGATATCGGCGCGTTTCAGCGCGGGCGCATCGTTCACGCCGTCGCCGGTCA
>Ga0070667_100005746_pt1 | contig 10365 bp, 12 predicted proteins | sample KBSS33metaG_FD_64659 | JGI IMG/M metagenome (GOLD analysis project Ga0070667, IMG submission 64659) | Switchgrass rhizosphere microbial communities from Kellogg Biological Station, Michigan, USA - KBS S3-3 metaG | ecosystem: Host-associated > Plants > Roots > Rhizosphere > Soil ...
CATTGACGGAGAAGACGACGATCGCGGCCAGAACGCCGAGGATCACGATGACGATGAGCAGTTCGATGAGTGTGAAGCCATGTTCGTTCTTCCGGGCTTCACGGAGGCGGTTGAGCATGGTTGTTTCTCCCCTTGAATAAATTTATCGATGATGATTTCGGGGGGAAAAAGTGGCGGCCCTGCAGTGCCCGGCTTCTTCACACCGAAGTAACACCGGGAATAATGGCACGTATCTCGCCGCTCGGCTAGTCGAAGTTTTGGATCTGCCGTGAATCGAGCCAAAATTTGGTTGCAATCGGTATTGATTCGCCCACTGACAGTGACTTTTTGACTTAATTTCGATGCTACATAGGGATAAACCGGACGCGAAGTGAGCTATATCACGATTTTGCAACGGCTGGCGCCTTGACGTCATGGCAGCGGCGACGTGGCGGGTCGGAGCGAATCAGCGTCGGCGCGACTTCAGGTGTTACACCCCGTGGTTTCGCATGCGCTTCCAGCTCTTCGCGGTACCGCTGAACGCCGGGAACACCGACATATAATTGAGCGTTCAACTGGGAAGTCGATATCATTCATCAAAGCCCCAAAAGGAGGCGCATCATGTCGATCTTCCGCTTGAACCACGCCGTGCTCTACGTCCGCGACATCACCGAGACCGTCGCGTTCTACCGAGACGTGCTCGGCTTCGATTACATCCCCGGCGGCGACAGCATCCCCGGCGGCGCCTTCCTGCGCGCCCCCGGCTCGACGAACGACCACGACCTGGGCCTGTTTCAGATCGGCAGCCAAGCCGGCCCGTCCGGTGCCGGACGGAGCACAGTCGGGCTCTATCACCTGGCCTGGGAAGTCGACACACTCGGCGACCTGCAGGACATCGCCGTGAAGCTGGACTCCGCCGGGGCATTGGTCGGAGCCTCGGATCACGGGACCACCAAGTCGCTGTATGGGAAGGACCCGAACGGGCTCGAATTCGAGATCGTGTGGATCATCCCGGCCGACCGCCTCACCGAGGCCGACCGCAGCGGCAGCGTGCGGATCAAGCCGCTGAACCTGCCGGCCGAACTCGAACGCTTCGGACGTGACGCCCGCAGTGGGCTCGGGATCTCCCGCCCGGCCGAACTGGTGAACTAGCAAGGGCAGAACCGACGGTGACGGTTCCGTCAGGTTTGCCAGACGGTGGCGCCGGATCGCTAGGCTGATTTTATGGCCAGCACTGTGAAGAACGAGCCCGACCGCAACCGGTATGTGATCTTGGTTGACGACATCGAGGCCGGTGAGGCTGCTTATCGGAACCACGACGGTCAGACCGTCATCGTGCACACCGAAATCAGCCCGAAATTCGGTGGCCAAGGCCTCGGATCGACTCTGATCCGCTTTGCCCTGGACGATCTGCGGTCAACCGGGCGCGAAGTATTGCCACAATGCCCCTTCGTTCGAACGTTCATCACCAAGAATCCCGAGTATCTGGACCTCGTCCCCGCTGCCTCGCGGCAGCGATTCGGCTTGCCCGCCGCCTAGCACCCGCGAGCTTCTCAGCGGGTCGGTGCCAGGATGAAGCCCATGCAGACGATCTATGAGGCCGCCGGCGGTACCGAAGGCATTACCGGCGTCCATGACGAGATGGACCAACGGGCGATCGCCTGCTTCGACGTTGCCCTGACTGATGTCGGATTAGACAACAACGAAGCGCTGCGCCAAGCCCCGCACGACTATTTCGCCTGGACCACGACCGTCACGATGGCTCACTACCATGACTCCGCCGACGACGTCCCGGACGGCCTGACGATCCCGAACTGGTCATGGGACGGACTGGCCCCGGCACAGGCCCGGGCTACTGAGTCTCCCGCCCACCCCCTTCGCGGGAGACCTTGACCGCGATCCAAGCGACGGACGACCCGTGCGTCAACGAGCGGAGCAGATGCTCAAGTCGACCACCCGCCTTTAGCGCTCATCCATGTCCTCCCAGGTCGGCTCCTTCAGGATGTCGTAGACCTCCTCTGCGGAGAACGGGCACATTACTGCGGACCGTCCAAACTGGGTCCAGTAATAATTGTGCGCCCGTGGGTCACTCCACACCTTCCGACTATTTCGCTCGTCAACCCACTCATTGTATTCCACATAAGGTTCCTGACGAACTTCAATTGCCTTCTTACCGTCGACCAAGAGGCGTTCGATGCAGCGCATGGCATAAATTGTGGTGAGTTCATGATATGTCGCGACGTGCAACCCGCCACTGGTGTTTGGCCCATAGAGGGACCAAAAGTTTGGCAAGCCGGGAATCATCGCGCCTTTATAGGCCATAGCACCCCGAGCAGCCCATAGGTCGTTAATACGCAATCCATCTCTACCGACGATCTCCATTGGGTACAGGTATTCAGTTGCCTTAAAGCCCGTCGCGTAGACAATTATGTCGGCTTTGTATTCCTGGCCGTCCGCGGCCACGACGCCGCTCTTTGTAATTCTCTTAATTCCCGCCGTGACCAGACTGACATTGTCACGTTGAATCGCATCAAGAACAGAGTATTCCTGATCAACAAGAACCGGGCGTGCTGACCACGGAGGATGTTCAGGCGTCATGAGCGGGATTAGCTCCGGGTAGGAATCACCGAGCTTGTCGTCAAGGAACTTCATCGAAACATCGCGCATAAGCTTGTTGGGAAGACTACACGTATACGGGTCATCGAAGTCCGGATCGATTTCGCTCGTCCAGTGCAGGCCGTTGATCTCCCGTTCGGCTTGCATCCTCATAAAGTTGGTGTGGTAAGGCAAGTTTCGATCGAGCCAGTTGACCTGTGGCGGGAACTTCGATCGGTAGCCTGGCCTCGGCAAGAGCCACTGAGGGGTACGTTGAAACACGGTGAGGTGCTCTGACGTAAGGGCAAGTTCAGGGGTCATCTGGTATCCGCTACATCCCGTACCAATGACGATCACACGCTTGCCAGCCGGGTCGAGATCTTCGGGCCAACGTGCAGAGTGAAAGGACGAACCCTCGAAATCAAGCATGCCTTCTATTTGCGGCATATTGGGGCGGTTAAGGAAGCCGACACAGGTGATGATAGCGTTGGATCGGGAGATTCGTTCACCGTCAGGTCCTCGTGAATAGACCTCCCAGGTATGCGCGTCTTCATCCCAGACGAGCTTTGTTACCTCTGTATTGAAGCTGATGTCCTTGCGGATGTCGAATTTGTCGGCGACCCAGTTGAAGTACTTTACGTTCTCATCCCACGTACAGAATGGGTAAGGGTACGGAAAATCAACACCGTACGTATGAGTGTAGGCGCGACTCGGAGAATCTACACGCGCTCCTGGATAACGGTTTTCAAACCACGTGCCACCTACGTCTGAATTCTTCTCGATTACGGAAAATGGAATGCCTGCCATCTTCAATTGCGCAGCGACGTTAAGCCCGCCGAGTCCCGAGCCAATCACGGTGACGGAGAAGTCCTTAAGCCGCGTCGGGTCCACGTTTTCACGCCACTCGAACATCCGCGGGGTGAGAGCTAGTTCTTCAATCCAGAGATTCATTGCCTCGGGCGGAATTTCTTCTCCGAAGGCCATATTGACGCTCTCCGGGAGCCGATCTTGTGGGCCAGGCCCGATTGGGCCAGCACCGGCATCGCGGTATGACTTGAGAAAGTCTTCTGCCTTCCGGCGAATGAGTGCGACATCCGCCTCGTCTGTGATCGGGGGAGGCATAAAAACGCCGGGCGGGTTCGGGGGAACCTTAATGTCGGCTAATTCTTGGTCGCCGGTTAATTGATAGATGATTGCTCTGAGCAGCAGGGGTTGGGCGTAGCTGAGAGCGTCGTCTATCTCTTCATCGGTTGCCGCAAGTAGCTCGGCACTTGCCTGCTTCGTAATGGACATAAGACGTCTGAACCTATCCTTGGCCCAAGTGGCCTTCCGGGCGAGCCATGCGGGTGGCGTGGCGCGCGCCGCCGCGTCGACGTGTGATCGGCTGCGAGTGTGCTCCGAAAGCTTATGATCTGTCAAGCAACTTAGTTGACCCCATGTAAAGACTGGTCAGCCGTGGCGTCAGTCCTCGACTCGGCCCTCGCCCTCTCCGAGCAGCTGCACGGCCGGCACGAGGCAGTGCCCGCGGATGCCACGTTCGACGACCTATCGGTCTCGTCGAAAAGACGTGTCGCGCGGCCGCGACCGCCCGTTCACGTCAGCCTAGGTCGCGTCGGCAACGAAGCTGAGCACTTCCTCCGCGGCCGGATTGATATTGCTGAAGGTGAGCCGTCGCCGCCGTCGCGCGGATTACCATCGACCGAATCCGCGTCTCGCCGACCAACCCCGATGCAGCTTTCGTGTGACAGTGTGACAACTTTTGCTATCGGAGTTACTCTCCTAGGTAATGCCATTCTCGTAAGGGTGGGAGGACTGATGGTGGGCGACATTGACCTCCGAGAATGGGTCGTGGCCATCACCGGCGGTAACGACGGATTGATGAGCGTGGTCCCCTCCCGGAGGGCGGCCTACGACACCCGGGTGCGCGACTCAATCACTACGACGGCGAATGAGGAGGACTTGCGTGACAACACTTTCTGACGTCCGTTCCGAGCACGACGACGGCGAGGGCACGAAGCGTAGGATCCATTGGTTCGGGGAGGCCGACGCAACCGAGTTGATGGCCAGCGGCGTCATGACCGCGCCCGCAATGACACCCGAGATGACCAACGCCTACGCCACGAGCCCAATACACGAGGGCGTCGCGGTACGTGTGCTGTTCCAGGACAACTCACCAGACGGGTTCAGCCTGGTACACGCGTGGTTCGGCGAGGACTATCCCCTGCCCCGCCACACTCATTCGGCCGACTGTATGTACTACGTCCTGAAGGGCGAATTGCGGATGGGCGCCAAGACCATCCACTCCGGTGAAGGACTCCTGATCCCAGCCGGGCGTCCGTACACCTACCGGGCGGGCCCGGGCGGCGCCGAGGTGCTCGAGTTCCGAACGACAAGCAGCTTCGATATGCAAATTCTCGACAAGGACCCGGCGCGTTGGCAGGCGTTCGCCGCCACCGCCGTCGCCATGGCACCCGTCTGGATTCAGACCCGGCCGGACTGGGCGCAAGAGTTTATCGCCAGCGGGGCATGACCGCCGCGAAGGCCGACGGCAGTTGGGATAAGCCGAGACGGCGGTTGTCAGCGAGACGCGCAACAGCCTGAGCTTTCTCAGTCGAGTGCTCGGCGAGCGGGGCTGACGAGTATTGGATCGATGTTGACATCAACTTGTCGACCGGTCTGCGCTTGCCTTCTCTTGAAACGGCCGCAAATCTGGATAGCCTGTCTGTTCCCATGCGCCGTCGACGAACAAGTTGATCCCGGAAATATAACTCGCATCGTCGCTCGCAAGGTAGAGAGAGGACGCCGCGATTTCCTCTGGCTGCGCCGGCCGGTTGAGCGGGATTCGGTCCATATAGGCATCCATGACGCCGGGCAGCGCCGCTATGGGCGACGTCATCGGCGTTGCAGTGAGCCCAGGGGATACGGTATTGACGCGGATGTTGTACTCGGCCAGCTCAAGCGCTGCAACCTGCGTGAGCATATGTGCGGCCGCCTTGGCTGAGCAATATCCCGCCGCGCCAAACATAGGGACGCGAGAGTTTAGCGAGGCAATGTTCACAATTGCGCCGCCATTGCCGGTTCGGATTATGGCATTCGACTCGTGCTTAATGCCAAGTAGTACCCCTGCCTGACAGATGCGAATAGTGAACATATAGTCGTCTAGCTCTATTTCGCGGATAGAACCACCTCTGGCGGTACCCGCTATGTTGAAGCCAAGATGAAGGCCGCCAAAGCGGTGAACCGCTGTATTGACCATGTTCTCAACGTCCGCTTCTATGGCGACGTCGGTCGGCACACCAACAAACGATGTGCCCAACTCTGACTGCATTACGGCAAGGCTGTCACCATTGATATCGCCCGCGACCACGGAGGCACCTTCTGCGATCAGCCTGCGACAAACAGCCGCCCCGATTCCGGATGCGCCCCCAGTGACCACTGCGATCTTTCCGCTGAATCTTCCCTCTGATGAGGTCATAAGTTTCACCACTTCTGAGCCGCTTCTAGCGGTCTTCCGATATCTCGACCTGAGAACAGAGATCGCACCGACATGGCGGTGCATTTCGAAGTAGATTTCGTCGTTGGATTGTCTCCGACGCGCGCCTACCGCTCAATACGGCGCGCAGTGTCCACGCTGTCCTGTTCCACTGGAACTGCCCGGCAGGGTTGGGAGGCGAGAGTCTTGATCCTGCGAAGCGCATGGCCACTGTGGCTATTTTACTTCCGGATAATCCTCTCGTTCATCCGTCCGATGTTTGTTCGGCTAAATAATAGAATTTGACTGATGCGTGTGTCAACGCTTTGTGCCGCGTGAACGATTATCTTTGACCGCCGGTCGCCTTCCGGCGTATCTCCCGTGAGGTGCGTGATTTGGGTCTTGTCCTCGTAGGAAGAACAACCTCTGGATCCGCAAGCCGCGTCTTGACTGATCATGATCACCCCAGCGGTGAAAGGCGTCGGATCAGGACCGCAGAGAGGCGTAACCGTTGCCTCGCTAGGCTTGTGGCGGCGCTACCGATTTGAACCAGATATCGGCCATTAGGCTGACGACCTCCTCAAGCGTTAGCTCGACGATGAATCCGCCGCCCTTCCAGAAAGTCCACGTCTGGTCGAGTAGGAACAACATCAGCCTCACACGTGCATGTGCCTCGGCTCGGCGTCCCGGCGGCCACGACGCCACTACATGGGGCAGCGCATCGTTGAAGGGCGGAGCCTGCCCCACGGTCTGGTGAACCGGCGAGATTTCGCACGCCGATGCGTCGTGCATCGCACGGAGCAATGGCTCGTTACGCTCCCAATAGCCCAGAGCTTTTCGGATCCAGTCCTTTACGCCCTCCATATTGCCGTCCAGGATGTCCGCATCCAGCCGCACGTAAGCGCGCTGAAGGTCGGGGACCAGGTCATCGAACAGCGTGATGAGGATGTCGTACTTGGAACTAAAGTAGAGATAAAACGTCGGTCGAGTCACGCCAGCTTCACGAACGATATCGTCAACGGACATCGTCGAGTACCTCGTTGTGCCGAGAACCTTCAGCGCGGCGCTCAGCAATCTGCGCCGAGTCTGCGCCTTCTGCTCTTCCCGCTTACTAGGCCCTTGGACCGGCCGACGAGTTCTTATGGGACGGACAGACGCTTCAAGGGCGCTAACGCCCTCCAACTCGGCATAGTCCATCTCGCGTGACCCCTCACTTCGCATGAGTCCACGATACGTTAGTTGCGTCCCTGACATTGCGACGAGCCCCGGCGCCTCTCAACTAGCGCAACCTGCCGGGAGGACGATGTACCCCTCATCCGCGAGCTGGCCGCCGCCGGGAGCCCCGCGGCCGTCAGTCCTGGCTCTGAAGATAGCTCGCCAGCCCTACTTCGGCTGGCTAGCCGACCTCGTCAGCAACACCGATTCAGCACGGCCGATCGTGTAAACGCCGATCAAAGCGGGCGCGACCCAGCCCGGCATCTCGGGCATCTAGAAGGACTTGATAGCCCGCACTCGATTCGCCCAAGCGCGTTGGTAGGAGGCGGTGTGAGGTGCGAACCACTCCCAGGCATGCGGAATACCAGAGTAAACATGAAGTTCAATTGGCACCCCAGCACGTGAATGATTCAATGCATAAGTGATGTCTTCGTTGCGAAATATATCGACATCACCGACGTCGATATACAGGGGCGGCATCCCTGTGCAGTCTTCAAGCCGTCCAGGCGCGACGACCGGCGAGACGGACCCGGAGCCAACATTGCTACCGAGGACCGCATACCAACCGGTAAAATTGCTATCGTAGTTCCAAGTGACAAGCGGAGTGAGCGCCTCGTCCGGAATAGTATTCCTGTCATCCAACATAGGATAGATAAGGATTTGCTTTGCGACCTTCACTCCGCGTTCACGCGCGAGGATTGCTGCCCCAGCAGCGGGGGCACCGCCGCCGCTGTCTCCCATGACGGCAATTCGGTCCGGATCTATGCCGAGTCCGTCAGCGCGCTCGCGTAGCCACACTAGCGCAGCAAAAACGTCTTCGGCGAGCTTCGTGCCAGATGATTCGGGAGCGAGCCGATAGTCCACAGAAAGGAAGGGCACTCTTGTCGCAGAGACATACCGCGCAACAAATCTTTCAAAAATCTCGACACTACCCATGATCATCCCGCCACCGTGAGCGAATACAACCGCAGACCCGGGCGGCGTATCTCGCGTTTGGTACCAACGTGCCCCGATTCGAGCGCCATCCTCGGTATCGATCTCGTGCACTGAAACCTGCACATCTGGAGACTCGGGGATCAGCTGCGCCATCGCCAACAGGCTAGCGTCACCCGTCTCCCGCAGCGATCGCCAATCGCCCCGAGCCGCCACTTCGGCCTCACTGGCCGCTGACGCCAACTCCACCATTACTGACTCTAATTCTGGGTCATATGCATAGAACATGAGGACTCCCTAGACGCGGCCATAGTTAACACCCGGGTGAGGCGAAATCAAAGGGGATCCGCCCACTGTATGTCTATCGATACTGCCTTTCAGCGCCCAGCCTGTAACAGTTCACTGTGCCCAAGTCACCCGAGCTCGGTCCCCTGTCCCAGCCTCACCAACTCGTCGGCCCGCGGCGTGGTCGCCCCTTCTCTCGATCGACGGCGCATTAGTCCACGGACGATGTCCAATTGCTGCGCCATTGCGCCCTCTGGGTGACGAGCTAGATTGACCACCCCAAGAGCAATCGCGAGCGGTTGAATAGCCTGCACAGTATCAGGATTCGAAATCCAACGCGGCAGAAGTAGGAAAAAGAGAGCGTAGAAGAATGCTCCGACGATCGCGCCCGGAATACTATTGATTCCCTGAATTGCCAATATCAAGAGCGCCGTTAATGACAGCATGTAGGTGAAGTACGAAGTTCCAATCTGCTGCTGCAGACCGCCGTACAAGCAACCGGCAAAGCCCGCCATCGATGCAGAAATGAAGAACACGGCGACCTTCGCTCTGACCAGGCTCATACCAAGCGCACTTGCCGCGACCGGCGAATCCCGCATGGCCGTAAGTGCCCGACCAAATCGGCTACGTCTAATCATGAGAATGCCGACCGCATATAGAACAACCACAACCACAAATAGGTCTATCTGGGAATTGACGCTGGTTAGATGATGGCCCGCGAGATTTGGCACTGGCACTGTGAACTGAGTGCCTACAACGCCAATCACGTGTGAATTTGGGAAGACGCCGTTGTCCATGAGCAGCGCGAATCCGAGCGTCGATAGCGCAAGGTATAAACCCTTCAGCCGAAGAGACGGTAAGGCAATCAGAACTCCTACCACACCGGTCAGGAATGTGGCAAGAATCGCCGCCGGTGCGTATGCCATATGCTTCGCTAGATGACCGAGGAACACCGCACCAATACCGAGAAAAGAGAACTGCGCCAGTGATATCTGCCCACCCATGCCGGTAACCAAAACGAGCGACAAGAGCAACGCTGCGTAAAGCAATCCCGTTCCTACTACCAAGGCGTTGAAGGATGAGAGCGTTGGGGCTACAAGCACCGTCGTTACAATGCATGCGACACCAACTACAAGCCAAACAATCGGACGCGACGCGACTGGCTCGGGAACAGGTTCATAGCCGCCTAAGGTATCGCGCTCCTGCCGCATAATGATCAGTACCACGAACAGGACAATGAACGGAAGCGAAGGGATGAGTGTTTGGGTAAAGTTGCTGGCTGGCGGCAAATACCCGCTACACAGAGAGACAGCTACTCCAAGGCCCATTGCGACCGCGAATGTCCATGGAACAGAGGACAACCCCCCGACGATCGCTGCGGCATAGGCTGCGACCACCAGCAGGGAGAGCTGGCTAATATCCAAAGAGATTGTTGGTGCGATCAAGATCGCCGCGAGGCCGGCTAGCGTGGTGCCTAGGGCCCACGAGAATGACGTCACGCGGCCAGGCACAACGCCGTTCAGCTGCGCGAGCCCTGGATCATCTACGACAGCCCGCATCGTCACGCCCATACGCGTATATTTGAAGATGATCCGCAATCCAATAGCAACGAAGATGCTGAGAAGGATAACTGTCACCTGGTCCCAGGTCATATTCAGGCTTGGCGCGACTTTGAATTGGCGCTCTCCCCAGAGACTTGGAAGGGCCCGCAACTGCACGCCCCAAATGTATAGGGCAAGTCCTTCGAGAGCCGTGAATAAAGAGAGCGTGGCCATTAAGCGAATAGTAACGCTTACGCGTTGTAGGTGCCTCATGGCTAGAACATCGAACAGGATACCCATGATGGGGCCCAGGAGCAGTAGTGCGACAGCCAATGCGAGTAGGGT
>Ga0070667_100005747_pt1 | contig 10364 bp, 10 predicted proteins | sample KBSS33metaG_FD_64659 | JGI IMG/M metagenome (GOLD analysis project Ga0070667, IMG submission 64659) | Switchgrass rhizosphere microbial communities from Kellogg Biological Station, Michigan, USA - KBS S3-3 metaG | ecosystem: Host-associated > Plants > Roots > Rhizosphere > Soil ...
GCAGAACCCAGTTCGAGCCCAGGGATAGGATCGATAATTCACACATCAGGAACCCCCTTCCTAGCTCTGAAAGGGGACTCCCTGCATGGTTAATGATTGGTTAATTTCGACGACGCTCCCGCCGAGTTGAGTCAAGTCGCCGCAGGCGATTCCACAGACGAAGCCCCCGACGGGCCTGGAAGGCGAGCGGCGGGGGCCTCTGGGGCGCGTGGGTTTAGGCGGGCCGCATGCGCCTTGGCTGTTAAACGGTCAGGTCGGCGCGAAGTTGCCGGGGCGGCGGGGCGGGCGCGTTCGAACACACGCCGTAGTTGAGCGATGTTAAGAACTATCCGCATCGCATAATTGTGCAGCTATGTTAGTTTTGCGCCCGCGTCGCCGAGCCGCACCCCAAATCTCCTCGGCGTCGCATGGCCCCGGCGAGAAAGCTGACCGCCGGGGCCGTCCCGCGGCTCCGTCGCCCAGCCTCCCATCAGACCAGACGGCCTGTCGAATTCGCCTCACGGGCGACGGTCCGTCTCGGCGCGGGTGAGGCGGGACATGAAAAATTCGCCTGGCAAGCGAACCGTGGCCGCAAATCTCAGGTTGGTCGCATGTCGGGTAGGTGTTCCCCCCCATTCCCGACAGACCCTCGGCCCCCGTCTGCCCCCCGGCGGGGGCCGCTTATTATGCGCAAGGTCCCGGATCGGGCGCGCCGGCGGAGTCCTATGCCGGATGTGATTGGCGACGGGACTGGCGGCGGAGGGCCCTCGGCGGCGTCGGGGCGAGCGGCGCGGCCGGTTGCGTCAGGCGCGGCGGCGCAGGGGCCGGAAGGTGCTCCGCGATGCTCAGCCATTGACGGGCGACCGCCGCCCAAGGAGCCCGGCGCGTCTCCTCCTGCAGGTCGTCTCGCACGGCTTCGGCCAGGCCGGGAGTCTGCGCGATGATGTGGGTGAGCAGAAATTCGAGCGCCTCGAGGCGGTCCTCGACTTTCATGGGCGTCTCCTCACAGGGCTGCGCCGGTGGACCGGCGTCGATTGGCGGCATAGCCGTCCCAGCGACGCTTAAAGTCAAGCTCGAAGACGAGGGGCGCCGACCTCAGGGGCGCGGCGAATGATCGCTCCCGCTGCGTAACGGCGCGGCCGCCTGGGTCCCGGCGGCGGCGTCATGGCCGGTCCTTGCGGAGCTGGTCATGTTCAGGACGAAGGCCGCGCCGGCCAGGGCGAGGCCCACCACCACCACCAGCAGGGCGGCTTCGGCGTCGCTGACGCCGCTCTCGTCGCGAAGGAACGATGTCGCCCGGTGCATGTCGGCCTCGACTTTCCGTCGACCATTGCGCTCCGCCGGGATGGCGATCAAGCGCGCGGTGGCCGGGCGCGCCCGCAATTGTTCGCCGACGCCGCCGGTCAGTTCGGCGCCCGGCGATCCGTGGTGAACGAATAGATTTGCTGCTCCGTCTCGTCGTAGACGTCGATCTGGTCGAAGCGCCCCCAAAGGTGCATCTGGGCGAGGATCAACCGCGGGACATCGTCGACATCGCAGTCCAGCACGCGCAGGTCGGGCGTCATCACGCCGGGCCGATGCAGATAGCAGGTGTAGGTATGTGGCATGTCATGGTCCGTGCCCGGCTTGCGGGCGGTCGTCGCGGATTATTCGTCGTTGCTCGCGATCCTGGGGTAGGGCGCGCGGGCCCTGGTCCCCAGAATGGCGTCCCAGGCTTCGTCGTTTCCGACGGGCGCCAGGATGAGATGGTCGTTCGGATTTAGCATGGTCCGCAACCGGCCGCCCTGTTCCTGCACGGTCACCAGCACGTCGTGACCGGTCGCACGGTGTCCGGCCACGATGGCGGCCAGCGCCGTGGTGGCGATCCCGCGCGAGGGAAATCCCAGCTTCGCCCCATCGTCGTCGGACACCAGCCAGATCTGGCCGACTTGGAAAACGCCGTACCGGACCCGGTTCATTCCTGTTCCCTTTCGGGACCACCAGAGCGCGCTTTTTGCAACGCCGTCTGTCGGGAGGCGGACATTATGCCTGAAAAGAGCCTACTAGATCAAAATACTCCACAAGAAGTCGGCAGGCAAAATTATATATCTTTTTCCGAAGTTTTTTGATTTCGTGAAATATAACTTCCCGGATTCCTTAGCGGGGTCCAAAGAGAAAGCGACGGGACTTTCCGTCCTGTCTGGAACGCAGGTGCAGCTTCTCAATTTCTTCTTGTCCGCGCTGGAGCCGGACGACCTGGCGGCGCTGAGCGCGGGCATGTCCGAAGTGACGATGGGGCCGGCCCAGGTGCTCTTCGAAACCGGCGATTCCGTCGACGCGGTGTATTTTCCGGGAAGCGCCTGCATCTCCGTGGTGGTGGTGATGCGCGACGGCAAGGCCGTCGAGACCTCCACCGTGGGCCGCGAGAGCGTCGTCGCCCTGATCGACGCCATGACCGGCCGACCCTCCCGGTCGCGGGTGTTCAGCCAGATCGGCGGCAGCGCCATGCGGCTCGCCGCCTCGGCGTTCCGGGCGCGGCTCGCGGCCAGCCCCAAGCTGCTGTCCTTGAGCCTGCTCCATGCCCGCGCCACCGCCTTGCAGGCCGAGCAGGGGGTGGCCTGCAACGCCAGCCATGGGGTGCATGGCCGCCTGGCGCGGTGGCTGTTGATGACCCAGGACCGGGTCGGCGCCGACAGCTTCCCGCTGACCCAGGAATACATGGCCGTGATGACCGGCGTGCAGCGCAGCACGGTGAGCACCATGGCGGGGGCGCTGAAGAAGGCCGGCGTGATCGACTATTCCCGCGGCAACCTCAGGATCCGCGACCGCGCCGCGCTGCTGAAGCACGCCTGCGAATGCTATTCCATCGTCGGCGAGCAGTTCGAGGAGTTGCGGAAGCCCAACTCGCATTGAAGACGATGCGATCGCACATCGGACGCGCCAGGCCCGGTTCGATCTCTTCATGAATGAGGACCGCGGGAAGTGGTCAAATCGGTAAGTCGGCGAGTTGAGAAGCCTTGGTGCGATCACGGCAGATCTTGAGATCTTCCCGCCGTGGCGCGTCATATACCCGAGCGCGGGTCAAGCTGGTTCATGTGTGTCGCATTTGTGCATCACCATTGAAATAACTGACAAAGTGTCATCCCGCGCGGCTTGACCCATCACACGGCGCTAAGGCACGTCGGGCACTGTCCAGTTCGTACGAGCTGACCTCTCCGCGCTTCGCTACTTGGTAAATGAAATCTTGCGAAGGATTGGGTGGGGCGGTTTTGAGAGTTGCAGCCTTAGGGGGAGAAACATGCTGGGTTACAGAAATCGACGATTGACGCGTGCTGCGCTGTTGCTGGGCGCCGCCGCTGTCCTGGCTCCGGTCGCTGCGATGGCGCAGGAAGTGGGACTCGAAGAGGTCGTCGTGACCGCGCGGAAGCGCGAGGAGAACCTGCAGGAGATTCCGGTCGCGGTGACCGCGATCACCGGCGAAGCGATCAAGGCCCAGTCGATCGAATCCATTCGCGACGTCGCCAACCAGACGCCCTCGCTGGCCCTGACCCAGGGCTCGGCGGGTCGCTCCTCGGTCGTCGTGACCATCCGTGGCCAGACGAACAACGACCTGCTGCTGACCGTTGACCCCGCCGTGGGCATCTATCTCGACGGCGTCAGCATCGCCAAGACCATCACCGGCGAGCTCGCAAACCTGCTCGACGTGGAGCGGGTGGAAATCCTCAAGGGCCCGCAAGGCACGCTCTACGGCCGCAACACCACCGGCGGCTCGATCAACATCTTCAGCAAGCTGCCCGGCGCCGACCCGCAAGGCCAGGTGTCGTTGCGCACCGGCAGCTTCGACCGCTACGGCGGCACGCTGGTCTTCAACATGCCGATCAAGGGGGACGATCTCGCCCTGCGCTTCGCCGCCCAGTACGACAAGCGCGACGGTTGGGGCACCAACATCGGTCGCGACCAGAAGGTCGGCGGGGACATGGACGGCGGGTCGGCGCGGCTTACGCTGCTCGCGCGTCCGGTCGAAACCGTTCAGTTCATACTCCGCGGCGACTACACGGCCAGCGCGACGAGCTCGATCGCCCAGAAACCCCGGGGCCTGGTTCCGCAGCTGAACGGCGCGAACACCGTGGCCTTGAACATCGTCGGCGCGGCCGCCGGCCTGACGCCGGCGCAACTGGCGACGCCGGCCGGCCGCGCGGCGGCCATGCAGTACTATGCGGGCCAGGTCGCGGGGCTGGGCTTCTGGGACAGCAACTCCACCTACGGCAACAGTGACGACAGCTATAGCTGGGGCGTCTCGGGCACCTTCACCGTCGACCTGCCGTCGGACATGCAGTTCAAGTCGATCACCGCCTACCGGGCGGCGGACCGCAACACCTTCTACGACCAGGACGGCACGCGGTTCTCGCTGCTGCACACCAACGGCTACACGCACCAGGAAATCCAGAGCCAGGAGCTTCAGCTCAGCGGCGCCCTGCTGGACGAGCGCGTGAACTGGATCGTCGGCGGCTACTATTCGCGTGAGTTCGGCTTCGACGGCACCCAGTCGGTCTCCCTGGGCTCTGAGGCGACGCGGAGCTTCAACGAAGGCCACGTGCGCAACAAGTCGCTCGCCGGCTTCGGCCAGGCGACCTTCAAGGTGACCGACAAGCTCTCCCTCACCGGCGGCCTTCGCTACACCGAGGAAGACAAGAAGCTGGTGTCGACCAACCGCCGCCTTGACGGACTGTGCAACCTGCCGACCACCCTTCGCCTGAGCGGCCGTTGCATCGTCATCCGCTACGATCAGTGGAACGCGTGGAACTACACCGCCTCGGTCGACTACAAGCCGGTGGACGGCGTCCTGGTCTACGCCAAGACCGGCACGGGCTTCCGCTCCGGCGGTCACAACCTGCGCGGCGGCGTCGACCCCACGACCTTCACGACCTTCAACCCGGAAAAGGTGAAGGATTACGAGCTTGGCTTGAAGGCCGACTGGCTTGACCGTCGGGTGCGCACCAACCTCGCGGTGTTCCGCACCAAGTACAACGACATCCAGCGGGTCGTCATCGTCCCGTCGATCGTGAACCCGAGCGCCACCGTCGTGCAGAACGCAGCGAAGGCGACCATCAAGGGGGCCGAGGCCGAGATCACGGCCCGTCCGATCGACCGCCTGATCCTGAAGGCGACCGGCAGCCTCACCGATCCGAAGTACAAGGCCTACCGCGACGGGTTCGGCGCCGATCTGAGCCGGCAGCCCTTCGTCTACATTCCGAAGAAAACCTACAGCTTCTCCGCCGCGTACACGCAACCGATGGACTGGGGTCAGGTGTCGGCCCAGCTCGATTACGCCTATAAGGGCCGCGTCTACTACAACGCCGACAGCGTCTATAGCGGCAACGCCAATATCGTGAACGGGCTGCCGGACTTCCGCTACCAGAGCGGCTATGGCCTGCTCAACGGCCGCCTGAGCGCCAAGTTCGACGACGCCAAGCTCGAGGTGGCGGTGTTCGCCAAGAACATCACCAACAAGCGCTACATCGCCTACGAGCTGGACATCACCAACACCCAGATCGGCTTCGTCAGCTACGTGCCCGGCGAACGCCGGACGTGGGGCCTCGAGGTCACCAAGACCTTCTGGTGAGAACGCCGGGGGCGGGCGCAAAGCCGTCCGTCCCCGCGCATCCTCGCTGGACCTGCGGCCAGCGCCTAACCGTTCCCGTCTTGGTGCGCGACGCCAGCTCCACACCGGGGTGAGCGGCGCCTTACACGAAATGCGGCGCCAACGGCCGCTTGGCGCGTTCCTCTGCAGTTAGAGGAGCATCAAATGGTCACGGATTCAGAGGCGCATGGGCCAATCACGTCAGCGGACCAGATCCGGAAGATAGCCAAGCGGGAAGCTGCAGGCGACGTCGTGGATCAGCAAACCGCGGCATCGGCTTCCTCGACGGGCCATGTGGGGTCCAATCGCCTTCGGGAGGCTGCCCTGGAAGTGAAGGATCAGGCCAAGGTTGTGGCGGGGCAAGTCGCCACCAAGGCCACGGAAGCTTACCAGCAGGCCAAAAGCATCGCCGAGCGGCGCGCCGTCGATGGACGCAGCGCCATCGCCGATCGCCCGTACGCGGCGGTCGGTTTGGGAATCCTGATCGGCCTTGTTGTGGGCCACGTCCTAAGCGCCCGCCGACCCGCCGTCGTTTACCTGAGGGTGAAGGGCGCTGAACATCTCGCGCACCGGTAGCTTCCAACACCGCGCCGAGGGGGAACGCTCGCTTGACGACGCCGTTTCAAGTCTCATGCAACCTCCCAAGCCCTCAACGCCAGAAGCGGACGATCGCGAGATCCTGGACACTGGCCAGGAGGAGGTCTTTTCGCGCACTGAGGTGGAGCGCGGCGAGATCGAACACGGATCCGAAGCCGGAGGCCACTCTCCGGTGGGCCACTCGCCGCCCGAGGCCCGTCCGCGCTAGCTCCAGCGTGCGCGCGCCAGCCCACGCGCAGCCAAGCCGATCATGCTTACGATGGCGGGACCCAGCAGATAGATGGCGCGATAGAGGATCAGCGCCGCAGCTGTGGCGTGGGCCAGCGATCCCGCATGCAGGCCCAAGACAGTCGCCTCCAACACGCCGATGCCGCCTGGCACGCCGGCGAGGCCGCCGAGCAGGGACCCCAGGCAGAAGACTGCGAGAAAAGACGGAAAAGCGTTGAGATGACCGTAGGTCAAGACGAACAGAGCGGCGCCGGAAAAGACCCAGTCGCCCACGCCAGCGCAAAGAGCCATCGATCGGTTGGGCCTGTTCCGCGCAGCGCTCCCACGGGGCCTATGCTTGAACAGAACGAACCATAGCGAGGCCGGGGTGACCAGAATCACCGCGGCGAGCGCCACCGTCCACGCGGGCATGGAGAGCGCTGCGGATATTGGCCGGATGGCCGCCAGGGAACACAGTCCCATGGTGACGAGGCCTGCCAGAGAAGTCGCGGCGGTGTAGAGGAAGACCAGTTCAGCGACTTCGGCGGCCGAGAGCCTTGCCGAGGCATAGATCCTGATCCGCAGGGCGGTTCCGCTGGCCGGACCAAAACCCACCAGGCTGGAGAGCGAATTGGCGACGAAGGAGCGGCGCGCCGTCTGGATCGGCGGCTGCGGATGTCCGATGAACCTCAGCGCCTGCCACTCGACGATCGCCAGGCAGACGTAACTCGCCGCCGTGAAGGCCGCCGCGAGCGCGATGGACCAGACCGGCGTGGCCCGCAACGCCGCGGCGATGGCGCTGAGCTTGACCTCCCTGAGCTCTCTTCGGATCAGCCAGGCGGCCGCGATCAGCACCAGGGCCGGGATCACGACCTTGACGACGGGCGAGCTGAGGACGCGGTTGAACGGCCGTTCAGAGATCACGACGGATCGCTCGGCAAGCTCCAGCGTTGTCTTCGAAGACCGCCAGGAGGTTCAACGTGTCACGAGATCGAAAGGCCATGGGAATTCTTTCCCTGTCCGCAGTCCTTCTTCTGACCGGGTGCACCTATTTCAAGAGCGCGCGCGATCGTCTTTGGAGCATGTCTCACACCTGTGAGGATCAAGCGGTTCAAATCTATTTCGACGAGGCTTCAGCCGAAGTCACCCCCGAAGCGCACGCTGTTCTTCGCAGGGCCTCTGCGGCGGCGAGGCGATGCCAGGTGAGTGGGGTGGACGTGGTGGGCCTGGCCGACGCACCAGGCGCGCCTCAAGCAAACCTCGAGCTTTCAAGGCTGCGGGCCGAGGCCGTCGCTGAAGCACTGCGGTCGGCCGGATTGCCTGAGGGGACCTTCAGCGTAAGTGAAGTGGGCGAGGCTGCATCCGTGACTCCCTCCGGCAGGGCGCGTCCACTCCGTCGGCGCGCCGATGTCACGATTCACATGACTGCGAGACGGGGAGGCGGATAAACCGCAGCTCAGCCTTCGCTCCCGCGCGGCTGTGATGCCGGCTCTGTCTGCGAGATCAGGCCGGCTCGCGCAGGTTCTGGATCGCGCGGAGCACCTGGTCGGCCAAGTCCGCACGGCAGACCAGCAGGTCGGGCATGTAGGGGTCGGCGTTGTTGTAGCGGCAGGGTGAGCCGTCGATGCGCGAGACGTGCAGGCCCGCCGCCTGCGCGACGGCGACGGGGGCGCAACTGTCCCACTCGTACTGGCCGCCGGCGTGGAGGTAGATCTCGGCTTCGCCGCGCAGCACCGCCATCGCCTTGGCGCCGGCCGAGCCCATGGCGACCAGTTCGGCGCCCAGCGCCTCAGCCACCTGCACGGCCTGGGGCGCGGGGCGGGTGCGGCTGACCAGCATGCGGATCTGTCCGCCCGGCAGGGGCGGCGAGGGCGGGGCCTCAGTCGACAGGGTCAGGTCCAGGCCGGGCAGGGCGACGGCGCCGGCGACCGGCGTCCCGTCGACGCAGAGCGCCACATGCACCGCCCAGTCGGTGCGGCGCTCGGAGTATTCCCGCGTTCCGTCGAGGGGGTCGACGATCCAGACTCTGGACTTGTCGAGCCGGCCAAGGTCCGCCGCGCCTTCTTCGGACAGGACGCCGTCGTCGGGCCTTTGGGCGGCGAGCGCGTGGACCAGATAGGCATGGGCCAGGGCGTCGCCCGCCGCGCCCAGGGCCTTGTCGGCGATCAGGCCGTCCGCCTGCACGGTGATGAGCAGCCGGCCTGCGGTCGTGGCGAGCTGGGCGGCGAGGGCGGCGTCATTCATGCGCTGTCTCTTTCGTCAGTTTTCGAGTGATGAGCTCAGCGGCTTCTTCGGGGGAAATGGTCGTCGTGTCGATTCGGATCTCGGGATTTTCGAGGGTTTCGTAGGGGCTTTTGGCCCCGGAGGAGTCGATTTCGGCAATTTATATCGCGATCGGACGCCGCCCTTGCGGCCGGTGAAGCCGGGATGATTTGATGGCCGGGTCGGGCGGACAAACGCCGCTAGATCGCGGAGACCGCCACGCCGTTACGCCCGGACATCTGGAGGATCGGCCTGGTCGAGGCGCCGGTGCAGGACTTGGCCGGCCGTTCGGGTCTTGAAGGCGCGCGCGTTCACTGGGCGAGCGTGGCCCGGCCGTTCACATTCCTGGCCGACCCGTTCGGGGTCTGGCGCGACGGCGAGCTGCACGTTTTCGCCGAGGCCTATGACTACCGGACGCGCCACGGGGTCGTCGACCACCTGACGTTTCGGACGGACAGGACGTTCAGCGACCGGCGCACGGTGCTGCGCGAGCCCTGGCACCTGTCCTATCCGTTCGTGTTCGAGGCCGACGGCGAGGTGTGGATGGCGCCGGAGGCGTTCCGGTCCGGCCGCCTGACGCTGTATCGGGCCCGGGCCTTTCCGGAAGCGTGGGAGCCGGCCTTGACGCTGGAGCTGGACACGCCGGCGATCGACCCGACCGTTTTCCGTCACGACGACCTCTGGTGGATCGCCTATGCCCCGCGGGGATCCCAGGCGGCGAAGCAGGGCCGGCTGCATCTGGCCTATTGCGAGAGCCTGACCGGCGTCTGGCGCACGCATCCGGACAACCCGGTGCGTATCGACCGCGCCAGCAGCCGGCCCGGCGGCGCGCCCTTCCTGCACGAGGGCGTCCTGACACTGCCGGTTCAGGACTGCTCGCGCACCTACGGCGGGGCCATCCGCCTGCTGCGGATTCTCGAGCTGTCGCCCGAGCGGTTCGTCGCGGAAGCCGGCGAGCCGATCGCGCCCCCGGCGTCGGCGGACCCGTTCACCGATGGGATGCACACCCTCAGCGCCTGCGGCCCGGCGACCCTCATCGACGTCAAGCGGATAGACCGTTCGCTGGGCGGGTTCGCCATCGACGTCGGCCGCCGGGCGGGTCTTTGGCGCCGAGGGTCCTAGCGGCCACCCGGGCCATCACGTCCGCGCCCGCGCGGGCGAAGGCATCCGGTCCGAACCGGTCGAGGACCGTGGTGCGGGCCGCCTCTCCCATGGAACGCAGCCGCTCCGGATCGGCCAGCAGCCAGGCCAGGGCCTGGGCCAGGGCGTCCGCGTCGTTCGGCGGAACGACCAGCCCGCATTCGCCGTCGCGCACGCTGTAGGGCAGTTCGCCCACCGCGGAGACGAGGCACGGAAGCCCCGCCTGCATCGCTTCGTGCACCGCGATGCACAGGCCTTCCGAACGGGAAGGCTGCAGGTAGAGGTGCAGGCCGGCCAGGAACTCGCGAGGCCGGTCGGTGAAGCCCGTCAGCCGGACGTTGTCGAGGCCGGCGGCGGCTATCGCCGCGGCGAGGGCCTCTCGGTCGCGCCCGTCGCCGGCGATGAGGATTTCGAACGGGGCCAGCGGCGACAGCGCCTTGGCCGGGAGCCGCGTCAGGGCCTCGATCAGGATGTCGTGGCCCTTCACGGGATGCAGCCTCCCCAGCGTGCCGATGCGGACGGGCTCTCCGGGCCGCCAGGCCCGCGCCTGCGGCGCCGC
>Ga0070667_100005751_pt1 | contig 10363 bp, 9 predicted proteins | sample KBSS33metaG_FD_64659 | JGI IMG/M metagenome (GOLD analysis project Ga0070667, IMG submission 64659) | Switchgrass rhizosphere microbial communities from Kellogg Biological Station, Michigan, USA - KBS S3-3 metaG | ecosystem: Host-associated > Plants > Roots > Rhizosphere > Soil ...
GGTCCGAAGTTGTAGTACCAGACGTCGTACTGCACTTCGCGCTGCTGCTCGATCGGACCGTTCGCGCCGAACACTTCGATCGTGGTGTAGGTATCCGCGTAGAACGGATCGCCGCAGCGGTCGCGAACCTGAAAATCCTGAGTGCCTTCGGAGACGAGGCGGGTGCCGCAGCGCACCGCAAACGCGGACGGGCTGACCATCATCAGCGCGACCGCGAGGAATAGGATTCTTGCCATGCTGGATCTCTTCGTCCGTCGCCCGACCTGACGGACACTCAAGGATAGTCGCAAGTTCTGGCGTCGCGCGCGGTACTTGCACAAAGTACCGGTAAAGAATACGGCGCTCGCCTTTACATACCCAGAATGCCGGCGCGTCCATGCAGGATTTTCGCCAGCACGTCCGGCGCGTAGTCGAACGAATCGTAGTAAAGCCTTTCTTCCGGCAAACCTGCGTCGACGAACGCGCGTCGGCCGGCATCGATCATCGTCGGCGGGCCGCTCATGTAAAGATCGAACGCGGAAAGATCGGGATGGTCTTCCAGCACCGCCTCGTGCGCGAACCCGCGCCGCAATTCGCCCGCGTGCTCGCTATCCGATATGACCGGGACGAAATGGAACGACGGAACGTCGCGCGTCCAGCGCTCCGGCAGCGCGCGCAGGTAGAGATCGCGCGGGTTGCGCGCGCCCCAGTAGAGCGTCGTCGGACGCAGCGTGCCGAGATGACGGAAATGCTCCACCAGCGCCTTGATCGGCGCAAAGCCGGTGCCGCCGGCGACGAGCAACATCGGCCGCTCGCTGTCCTCGCGCGGAACGAACGTGCCGAGCGGGCCTTCGACGCGCAGAAGATCGCCCGGCGCCATCTCGTCGAACACGTACGACGTGAAGCCGCCACCGGCGACGTGACGAACGTGCAGCTCGACATGATCGCCTTCGTGCGGCGCGTTCGCGATCGAGAACGCGCGGCGGCGTCCATCGGGCAGCAGAATGTCGACGTACTGACCGGCGAGCCGGCGCATGCGCTCGCCGCGCGCGGTGAGAAGCGTCAGGCGTACGACATCGTCGCTGAGGAGCGCCTTGTCGACGAGCTTGAGCGTCAGGAGACGCCGCGGAATATCGGCGACCGAAGCGACTTCGCGCGCGGCGATCACAAGATCGCTCGCCGGAACCGCCTGGCAGAGCAGCACCTGATGGCGCGCCTGCTCGGCCGCGTTGAGCGCGGTGGGTGGGTTGCGCGGATACGTGCAGATGCCTTTGATCAGCGTCGCCTTGCAGCTGCCGCAGACACCCGCGAGACACGAGTACGGCAACGCGAGACCCGCGCGCCGCGCGGCTTCGAGCACGGTTTCGCCGGGCTCGACGCGGAATTGCTTGCCGGTGGCTTGGAGGGTGACGGTATGGCGCACGGAGATATTGTCGCCGATCCCTTCTCATCCTTGCGTCTCAGCAGGAGAGGTGAAGCGCGATATAGTTCTCAGCTCCGCCACGGAGCGTTCGATGAGCCTCTGGAAGCAATCCACCGATCTCGACCGCATCAATGCCTGGGACGCGAACTCTCTGGTCGATCACCTCGGCATACGCATCACCGAAATCGGTGACGACTATCTGCGCGGCACGATGCCGGTCGATGCGCGCACCAAGCAGCCGTTCGGACTTCTGCACGGCGGCGCGTCGGTCGCGCTGGCCGAATCGCTCGGAAGTCTCGGCGGCACGCTCTGTCTCGATCCCGAGACCGAGATGGCCGTCGGCCTCGACATCAACGCGAACCACATCCGCGCCGTCACCGAAGGCATCGTCACCGGCACGGCGCGTGCGCTGCACATCGGCCGCGCGACGCAGGTCTGGGAAATCCGCATCGAGGACGAGCGCGGCAAGCTCGTTTGCATCTCGCGCCTGACGCTCGCCGTCGTTCCGCGGCGGTCGCCGAGAGCGGTGTGAGAGGCAACGCGACGCCGTACGCCGGGCTTTCGCCCGATGTGGTGCTCGATGCAATTGCAGCGACCGGTGCAGTACCGGACGGACGCTTGCTGGCGCTCGGGAGCTACGAGAACCGCGTCTATCAGGTCGGCATCGAAGACGCATCGCCGCTGGTCGTGAAGTTCTATCGGCCGGGACGCTGGAGCGATGCCGCGATCGCCGAGGAGCACGCGTTCGCGCGCGAGCTGACCGAAGCAGAATTGCCGATCGTCGCGCCGATCGCGATCGATGGGCGCACCTTGCTCGTGCACGCCGGCTTCCGCTACACGCTGTATCCGCGACGCGGCGGCCGCGCACCGGAGCTGGAATCAGCCGATCATCTCGCCTGGATGGGGCGCTTGCTCGCGCGCTTGCACGGTGTCGGTTCGCGCTCGCGATTCCGCGAGCGCGGCAACATCGACACCACAACGCTTGTGCGCGAACCGGCGCGTGCGGTGATCGCATCGGCATTGCTGCCCGAGCGCTACGCGGACACGTATCGCGCACGCACGAATGCGCTGGCCGATCAGATCGATGCGCGCTTCGCCGCGGTCGAGCCCGTTGCGCGCATCCGCTTGCACGGCGATTGCCATGCCGGCAACGTGCTGTGGACCGACTCGGGCCCGCACTTCGTCGATCTCGACGACGCTCGCATGGGTCCGGCCGTGCAGGACTTGTGGATGCTGGCGCCGTCGCCGCGCGCGCTCGACGCGTTGCTGGAAGGTTACGGCGAATTTCGCGATTTCGACCCGCGCGAGCTGTCGCTGGTCGAGCCGCTGCGTCTCATGCGCCAGGTGCATTGGGCCGGCTGGGTCGCCGCGCGCTGGGACGATCCGGCGTTTCCGCGCGCGTTCCCGCAGGTCGGCGAGGCGCGCTGGTGGGATCAGCATCTGAACGATCTTGCCGAGGCCGAAAGGGGTCTCGCCGACGATTGAACGCATTCTTGCCGCACCGCATCATGCTTCCGTTACCATTGCGCCAGCGATGATGAATTCCTTCGATTCCACCGCAGAGACCGTTCCGCAGGATCGCTGGCGGTCGCTGCGCTATGTGCTGCGCACGCCGCTGTTGCTGCTGCTCGCATTGATCTCGGGCCCGCTAGCGCTCCTGGTGCTGAATCCGGTCGCCGCGCGCATCCCGGCCGGCGGCACCACGCTCGACAAGTTCATGATCCGCTGGTGGTCGGCAACGCTGGTGCGGCGATTCGGCCTTCGCATCCGGAGTTTCGGCCAGCCGCTGCCGGGCGCGGTGCTCTACGTCGCCAACCACATCTCGTGGCTCGACATCGTGCTGATCCACAGCCAGCGCGCGGTGAGCTTCGTCGCCAAGAGCGAGATCGCGCGCTGGCCGTTCGTCGGCTGGCTGTCCGCGCGCGCGGGTACGATCTTCCATCGCCGCGGCAGCACCGATTCGCTCGCGGCGGTGATGGCGACGGTCGTCGAGCGGCTTCGTGCCGGCGGGCCGGTCGGCGTATTCCCGGAAGGCGGCAGCGGGCACGGCGATAAGATCGGCACGTTCCACGCGCGCATCTTCCAGACCGCGCTCGATGCGAACGTGCCGGTGCAGCCGGTCGCGCTCCGTTACGGCCGCGACGGCCACCAGGATCCGAGCGTTCCATTCGGCCGTAAAGAAGGCTTCTTCCCGAACTTCCTGCGCGTGCTCGGCAATCCACCGATGGACGCGGAAATCCATTTCCTCGAACCCGTCGCCGCGACGCCCGACGCGCGCCGGCGTATGGCCGAGGAAAGCCGCGCGCGCATCGTGCGCGCGCTCGGTTACGGCGACGAATGAAGGCAGCGGACTTTCAGCCGCCCTGGCTGCTGCGCAATCCGCATCTGCAGTCGGTGCTTTCGTCGAGCGGGCTTCGGCGCTGGCTGTCGCGCCACCGCGGCGGCGATGTCGAAGCGCACGCGATCGAGCACATCCTCGATTGCGGCGAAGGCGTGCGCCTGCAAGGCTTCCACACCAGGCAGCGCGTGCTGCCCGACGCGCGCGGTCTGGTCGTGCTGCTGCACGGATGGGAAGGCAGCGCGCGGTCCAACTACGTGCTCAACACCGGAGCGCGATTGCTGCGCGAAGGCTTCGACGTGTTCCGGCTCAACTTCCGCGATCACGGCAAGACGCATCATCTCAATCGCGAGATCTTCCACTCGTGCCGCATCGACGAAGCCGTCAATGCCGTGCGCGAGATCGCGTCGCGCTTTCGCACGCGCGGGTTCGCATTGGCCGGTTTCTCGCTCGGCGGCAATTTCGCGCTGCGCGTCGCGCTGCGCGCGCCGGCTGCAGGGATTCCACTCGGCTACGCGATCGCGGTGTGTCCGGTGGTCAGTCCCGCAAGCGGGCTTTTTGGTCTTGAAAAAGGCCCGTGGTTCTATCAGCGCTATTTCATGCACAAGTGGACGCGCTCGCTGCGCACCAAGCAGGCGCTGTTTCCCGATGTCGAGCTCTTTTCCGCCGATGAGCTCAAGGCCGATCTTCGCGGACTGACGCGCTCGCTCGTGCTGCGTCACACCGATTTCGGATCGCTCGAAAACTATCTCGACGGCTATTCGATCGCCGGCGATACGCTTTCGTCGCTGCGCGTCCCGGCGACGATCCTGACCTCGGCGGACGATCCGGTGATCCCGATCGCCGATTTCCGCTCGCTCAAACTGCCGCCGCAGGTCGAGCTCGATATCGCCGAGCACGGCGGGCACTGCGGATTCATCTGCGATTTTTCGTTGCGGAGTTTTACCGAGGATTACATTGCCGAGCGGATTGCCGCGTTTCTGGCGCCGGAATCTTCGCGGGATGAGCATCAGCCCGTCGTAGCGCTGACGGTCTGAACGACTTTTCAGTCCGCCGGCACCGTCCGCCCACGCGCCCATTCCCGCAACGCCGCCACGCGCTCGGCCATCAGCACCGACAGCGGCCGCGTGTTGCGAATTTCCGCGAGCAAGTGTCTGTGCGCAGGCACGGCTTTGTCGGCTGCTGCCGCATAGAGTGCGGCGACGACGACTTGCTCGATCTCCGCGCCCGAGAATCCGTCGGTCGCGTCCGTGAGTGCTGCAACATCGTAGTCGTCGACGCGCAAGCCGCGCCGCACGAGATGCAGGCGAAAGATCTCCGTACGCGTCGCGGCGTCGGGCAAGTCGACAAAGAACACTTCATCGAACCGTCCCTTGCGCAAAAGCTCGGCCGGCAGTGCCTGCACGTCGTTCGCGGTGGCGACGAGGAATACCGGCGTGGTGCGTTCGGCCATCCAGGTGAGGAGATAGCCGAGCACGCGGCGCGATACGCCATCGTCCGCGCTGTCGGTCGCAAGCGCTTTTTCGATTTCGTCGATCCAGAGCACGCAGGGCGCGAGCAGCTCGGCGTTCTTCAGCGATTCGCGCAAGTTGCGCTCGGTCTCGCCGTGATACTTGTTGTAAAGCGTGCCGATGTCGAGCCGGAGCAGCGGCACCGCGAAGCCGCCGGCGGTCGCTTTCGCCGCGAGGCTCTTGCCGCAGCCTTGCACGCCCAGCAGCAGCACGCCTTTGGGCGGATCGAGCTTCGCCGCGGTTTTGTCGCCTAAGAACGCCGGTTTGCGCTGCGCGATCCATTGCTTGAGGCGCGCGAGGCCGGCGACATTCGCGAATTGCGCGGTGTCGTACTCGAAATGCAGAAGACCGTCGCGATCGAGCAGCTTGTATTTCGCGCGCGCAAGCTCGGGAAGGTCGGCTGCGGTCAGCGCGCCGTCGTCGTAGATCAGCTTGCGCACGATGCGGCGCGCATCGTCGAGATTGAGGCCTTTGAGATTGCGCACGACCGCGCGCGCCGCGTCGGCGTCGATCTCGACGCGGCGGCCGTTCTCGCGCGAGTAGGCGAACGCCTCCTCGCGCACCAGCGCGGCGAGCGCGTCGGCATCCGGCAGCGCGAATTCGTAGCGCGTGACGACCGCGGCGAGCTCGGGCGGAAGCTCATAGCCGGCACCGACGAGCACGAGCGTGTGCTCGGCGCAATCGAGCCGCTGCACGATCTCGCGCAACAGGCGCAGCGTCATCGGATAGCGCAGATACGGCTGGAAATCGAGCAACAGATAGACGCCCGGCGTGCGCTCTTCCTTGATCGCGTGCAGCGTCATGCTCGCATCGGGCGGCGTCTCTCGATCGTCGTCGCTGTCGACATCGAGCCGCTGCAAGCCGTCGGTGATGCTCCAGCGATACAAAGGGCGCAGCGACTGCGCGATCGCATGCCGGAAGCTCTCGACGACGCGGCCTTCCTCGGCGGATTCGACGAGCAGGAGCGGCGCGCGCGAGCGCAGCAGGGTGACGAGATCCTGATTGACGGGCACGGGTTGCGGTCGTCGGCGTAAAAGGCGGCCGCGCCGGTACCGCGCGGGGCGCGCAAGCCTACCACGGCGCGCATCGGGCATAATTCCAGGCTTGCGCCGCACGCGGCCCCCGCGCTTGCGCTCGCTCATCGCCGCCCCCATTCGCACCGGAACATGCTCAAAGAATCGATCGATCTGCACCGTCAGGGCCGTCTCGACGAGGCTGAACAAGGGTATCGCCAGCATCTGGCCGAACAGCCGGACGACGCCGATGCGCTGCATCTGCTCGGCTTGTTGCGTCACCAGCGCGGCGACAGTGCGGAGGCGGGCGATCTCCTTGCGCGTGCGCATGCGCTCGCGCCCGAACAGGCGGGCATCGAGCTCAGCCTCGGCGGCATGCGGTTCCAGGACGGCGATTTCGACGTCGCGCGGCGCCACTACGAGCGCGCGCTCGAGCTCGATCCGAACATCGGCGCGGCGCATTCGGGTCTTGGCCAGATCGCAATGTTGCGCGGCGAGCGCAGCATCGCCGAAAGCCATTTCCGCACCGCGCTGCGCGCCGGCGAAGACGCGCAAGCGCTCGCCGGTCTTGGCGCGCTGCTGCTCGAACGCGGCGATGCGGACGGCGCGCTGCGCCATCTCGGGCGCGCGGCCGATCTCGCGCCGAACGATCCGATGATCCAGCTCTCGCTCGGCCGCGCGTTCGCTCAGCGCGGCACGATCGGGTTCGCCGAGCAGGCGCTGACGAACGCGATCACGCTGCGCCCTGAGCTTCATGTCGCGCGGCAGATGCTCGGCGAGCTCTTGCTCACCGCCAAGCGTCCCCGCGAAGCGGAGCCGCACTATCGCGCATTGCTCGAGGTACCCGAACACACGGCGGCTGCGCACGTCGGGCTCGGCGACGTCGCGCGCGCGGAGAATCGCGACGAGGAAGCCATCGCGAGCTATCGCGCCGCGCTCGCGATCGATCCCAATCAGTCGCTTCCGGTACGCGCGCTGGCGTGGTCGCTGACGCGCATCGGCCGTCACGACGAATCGATCGCGGCCTACGATGCGTATCTTGCACAGAAGCCGGACGATCACGACGTGCGCACCGCGCGCGCCGATCTTCTGATGCTGATCGGACGCCTGCGCGATGCGGCGGTGGACTGGCGCGCGCTCGCGGAGCGAAATCCCGCCGATCTCACGGCGCGCCATCGTCTCGCGCTGATCGAAGAGCACATCGGCGAGCTGAACGCGGCGAATGCAAACGCCGATCTCGTGCTGCGAGCGCGACCCGAAGATGCGGAAATGCTGCTCGTGCGCATCCGCGCGCTGATGCGCACGCACGACGACGCCGACGCGCGGCGCCTGCTCGATCAGATGAGCCAGCGGCCGCTGACCGAAGGCCAGACGCGGCTGCGCTGGAATTATTTAGGACGTCTGCACGATCGCGCGGGCGAAGCGGCCGATGCGGTACGTTGTTTTGCACAAGCACAGCGCGATTCGCCGATGTCGATGCCGCCGCTCGATCCACCGCGGCCCGAGCTCGAGTCCGCGCTCGCCGAGCCGGTTCGCGATCCGTGGCCGAAGGCGCCGGTGCTGCTGCTCGGCACACCGGGCAGTGGTGTCGAGCGCGTCGCGGCATTGCTCGCCGATCAGCCCGAGCTTTACGTACTGCGCGATCGCATCGGCTCGGTGCAGCGCGTCGATGATTTCAATCAGCCGCAGTTCCAGCAGTACTGCGGCGAGCTTTCCGATGCCGATCGCGAAGCGTTCCGCGAGCGCTATCTCGCGCCGTTGCGCACGGTTGGCATTCCGCTCGATCGCACGCTCGTCGACTGGCTGCCGCGCTGGGATGCGCATCTTCTCGCGCTGATCCGTCGCGCGATGCCGGGCACGCGTCTGGTGATCGTCGAGCGCGATCCGCGCGATGCGCTCATCAATTGGCTTGCGTTCGGCTGGGCGCGCGGGTTTCCGTGTCCCGATCCTGCGTTCGCGGCGGAATGGCTCAAACGCGCGCGTATGCATTTGCATTACGCCGATGCGCTCGATACGCCCGCGCGAATCGTCGTCAAAGCCGATCCGTTGCTGGACAACGCGGGCGTGAACGGCGCTGACCTCGCACAGTTTCTCGGAATCGACGAATTGCGCTCCGGCGCGCAGCTCGCCGGCATGGCGTACGGCCTCGGCGGATTGCCGGTGCGCTTTCCCGCGGGGCATTGGGAGGGTTATCGCGACGCGCTGGCGGGGCCGTTCGCATTACTGGAGTAGCACGATGAGAGCGGCAGCCAGGCTTTTGATTCTCGTGGTCTCAATATGCGCCGCGGCCTGCGCCGGCGCGAAACCGGCGGACCTCGCGCAGCTGACGTTGCCGGCCGGTTTTCATATCGCGGTCTATGCGCGCGACGTGCCGAATGCGCGCGAGCTCGCGCTCGGTGCGAACGGCACTGTCTTCGCCGGCTCGCGCACCGCCGGCAAGGTGTACGCGATGATCGATGCGGACCACGACGGCCGCGCCGAGAAAGTCGTCGTCGTCGCCGACGATCTCGATACGCCGAGCGGCATCGCGTTCCACGACGGCGATCTCTACATGGGTGCGATCAGCCGCATCTATCGCTTGCGCGCGATCGAATCGCATCTGGACGCGCCGCCGAAGCCCGAGCTCGTCACCGACAAGCTGCCGACCGATACGAGCCACGGCTGGAAATTCATCGCGTTCGGACCGGACGGCCGGCTCTACGTTCCGATCGGCGCGCCGTGCAACATCTGCGATCCCGGCACGACGCACGCGAAGATGATCAGCATGAAGCCGGACGGCTCGGACTGGCAGGATGTCGCGTTCGGCATCCGCAACTCGGTCGGTTTCGATTGGCAGCCGTCGACGAAAGAGCTCTGGTTCACCGACAACGGCCGCGACATGCTCGGCGATGATCTGCCGTCGGACGAGCTCAATCGCATCACGCGCGCGGGCGCGCATTTCGGCTTTCCGTATTGCCACCAAGGCGACACGCTCGATGCCGAGTTCGGCAAAGGCAAATCGTGCAGCGACTACACGCCGCCGGTGCAGAAACTCGGCGCGCATGTCGCCGCGCTCGGCATGCGCTTCTACACCGGCACGATGTTTCCGGCCGAGTATCAGGGCGCCGCGATCATCGCGCAGCACGGCTCGTGGAACCGCACGGTGAAATCGGGCTATCGCGTGATGAGCGTGCGTCTCGATGGTAATCGCGTGGTCTCGTACGAGCCGCTGATCAAAGGCTTCGAGCGCCACGACGATGTCATCGGCCGGCCTTCCGATGTGCTGGTCATGCCGGACGGCGCGCTGCTCGTCGCGGATGATTTCGGCGGCGCCGTTTACCGTGTCACGTATGCCGCTTCGGCGGCGAAGCCTTGAGGTGATGGTCATGCGCCTGCGTAGCGACGATATCGCGCCGATGCAACCGATTCCGCACGAGTTCGCGTTCGGCAAACCCGGCCCGAACGGTGAGCGAACCGTATTCGCCGAGAATCGGAATCCGCATCTCGCCTGGTCCGACGTACCGCAATGGACGCGCTCGTTCGCTCTTCTGTGTGTCGACACCGACGTGCCGACCAGCGACGTCGACGTGAACCAGGAAGGCCGCCACGTACCGGCGTCGCTGCCGCGTGCGGAATTCTTCCATTGGGTGATGGTGGATATTCCGCTCGAATGTCGCGAGCTCGGCGCCGGCAGCTGCTCCGACGGCGTCGTCGCGCACGGCCGTCAGGATCCGGACGGACCGCCGGGCGCCAAGCAAGGCATCAACGACTACACCGGCTGGTTCGCGACCGATCCTGCGATGAAGGGCGACTACTACGGCTACGACGGCCCGTGTCCGCCGTGGAACGACGATCTCATGCACCACTACCACTTCCGCGTCTACGCGCTCGACATCGAGACGCTCGGAATCTCCGGCCGCTTCACCGCGGCGGACGTGCGAGCCGCGATGCAGGGCCACATTCTGGCCGAAGCGGCGATCACTGGTACTTACACGTTGAATGCCGCTTTGCGACGCTGAGCGGGACGTGTCCGTCTAGGCTTATTCGTCATCCCTCTGCGGGATGGCGAAGCCGGTTTGTGGGGAAAACACGTCGGCTTTTTCGACACTTTCTATCTTGG
>Ga0070667_100005752_pt1 | contig 10362 bp, 11 predicted proteins | sample KBSS33metaG_FD_64659 | JGI IMG/M metagenome (GOLD analysis project Ga0070667, IMG submission 64659) | Switchgrass rhizosphere microbial communities from Kellogg Biological Station, Michigan, USA - KBS S3-3 metaG | ecosystem: Host-associated > Plants > Roots > Rhizosphere > Soil ...
CGATGCTCAACAGCTATTCGGGCTGGGCGGCGGCGGCGATGGGCTTCACGCTGCACAACACCGCGATGATCGTGACCGGCGCGCTGGTCGGTTCCTCGGGCGCGATCCTGTCGTACATCATGTGCAAGGCGATGAACCGCTCGTTCCTGTCCGTCATCGCCGGCGGCTTCGGTGCCGAGGCGGCCAGCGGCGGTGGCGAGGCGCGCGAGCAGCGCCCGTGGAAGCGTGGCTCGGCCGAAGACGCGGCGTTCATCATGCGCGAGGCCGACAGCGTCATCATCATCCCCGGCTACGGCATGGCGGTTGCGCAGGCGCAGCACGTGCTGCGCGAGATGGGCGACCAGCTCAAGAAGCACGGCGTCTCGGTGAAGTACGCGATCCACCCCGTCGCCGGCCGCATGCCCGGCCACATGAACGTGCTGCTCGCCGAGGCCAACGTCCCATATGACGAGGTGTTCGAGCTGGAGGACATCAACGGCGAGTTCGCGCAGGCCGACGTCGCTTTCATCATTGGCGCCAACGATGTGGTGAACCCGGCGGCCAAGACCGACAAGTCGTCGCCCATCTACGGCATGCCGGTGTTCGACGTCGACAAGGCCAAGACGATCTTCTTCATCAAGCGGTCGATGTCGGGCGTGGGCTATGCGGGCGTCGACAACGACGTTTTCTACATGGACCAGACGATGATGCTGCTCGCCGACGCCAAGAAGATGGTCGAGGACATCAACAAGGCGCTAGCGGACTAGGGTGTTTGTCGGTCCTGCCCCAACCTGTTCTCCCAATACGAACAGTCGCTTGAGCTGACTTTCGCATGCGCTTTCTGAGAACTTTCTTCATCCTCCTCGGCCTCGCCGCGATGCTCTGGTTCGCCGCGCACTGGTATGCGCAGTACCGCATCCGCACCGCTTTCGCCGAGGCGGGAATGAGCGACAAGGCGGCCGCCTGCATGGCGCATCGCCTGACCCAGCGGCTGTCGCTGCTGCAGATCCGCAAGCTGCAGGCGCTGCGGGAGGAGCGCAAGACCGTCGGTGGCCTGATCCGCGCCGCGCGCCGCATCGACGATGGCAAAGTCGTGCGCGTCACTTCCAGCTCGATCGCCCTGTGCACGGCAGGGCTGGCGCAATAGGGGGTTGGCGCAGTAGGGCAGGCGCGATGACGCTAGCCCCTTATGCCTCGCATCCGGATCGCTCGCGCGGCCGCGAGTTCGCTCTCGAGAACGCCGTCGCCCGCGGTCCGCGCAGCGCCTACCAGCGCGACCGCGACCGCATCATCCACTCGATCGCGTTTCGGCGCCTGCGCTACAAGACCCAGGTCTTCATCGCGCCCGATGGCGACCACTACCGTGTGCGCCTGACGCACAGCCTGGAAGTGGCGCAGATCGCGCGCACCATCGCGCGCATCCTCGGCCTCGACGAGGATCTGACCGAAGCGCTCGCGCTCGCGCACGACATCGGCCACCCGCCGTTCGGCCATGCCGGCGAGGATGCGCTGAACGCCGCGCTCCACAAGGCTGGCGGCTTCGACCATAATGCCCACACGCTGCGCACGCTGATGCGGATCGACAGCCCCTACTGCGAGCACGACGGCCTCAACCTGACCTGGGAGACGCTGGAGGGCTTGGCCAAGCATAACGGGCCGGTCGCCGAGCCGAACTGGGCGCTTGCCGAGCTCGATGCCGCCTACGGCCTCGACCTTGGCACGCACGCAAGCCTCGAGGCGCAAGTCGCCGCGCTGGCCGACGACATCGCCTACGACAATCACGATATCGACGATGGCCTGCGCGCCGGCTTTCTCGACCTCGACGAGCTGCTGGCCCACCCTTTCGTCGCGGCGCGGTGGGGCGAGGTGGAGCGCCGCTTCCCTGACGCTCCGCTCGACCGCCAGCTGGCCGAGCTGATCCGCAGCCAGATCGGCGTGATGGTCAACGACCTGGTTGCGCAGAGCCAGACCAACCTGATCAGAGTGACCAGCGTTGATGAGGTGCGCGCCGCCGGCCGCCCGCTGGTGGCTTTCTCCCCCGGCCTCGCCGAGGAGGAGCGCGAGTTCAAGCGCTTCATGTACGACAAGCTCTACTACCACCCGGTTCAACTGGAGACCGCCAAGCGCGCCCGCGCGGTGCTGGCAGAGCTCTATGCCGCCTATGCGCAGGAGCCGGTGCTGATGGACGAGGCCTGGATCGACACGCTGCCTCGCTTCGAACCCGACCGCAGCCGTCATATCGCCGACTATGTCGCCGGCATGACCGACCGGTTCGCGATCACCTGCCACGCCCAGATCTACGGCCGCACGCCCGAAGGCCTCACCAACGTCTGACCCTCCCACGGGTGGGGACGAATGCCGGACGGCGGTTGACTCGACCCTGCCCCTCCAGCAAGGCTGCCCTTGTCGCTGACACGCGCGGGAGAGACTCTGCTCGATTCGTCGAGCAGGGCGCCGAAGGAGCAACCGCCCCGGAATCTCTCAGGCAAAAGGACCGCGCGGGTCGACAGCGATGCTCTGGAAAGTGTCCCGACGCCACAGCGGCGCGGGGCCGCCGACGGTGTAACCCGGTTCGTCCGATTGGACGCGAACCCCGGGGAAGCTCTCAGGTTTCCGTGACAGAGGGGGCACCTGGAAACGGTGTGCCATGCTGTGCGGAGCTATGTCTTGAGCGAATACGACCTTCCCGACGACGAGACCAGCGACGAGCCGGAAGAGCTGGCGCCGCTGCTGTTGCCGCTCGACGCGTGGCACCGCGCACGGGGCGGCCGCATGGTCGAGTTCGCCGGCTACATGATGCCCGTCCAGTATGAGGGCATCATGGCCGAGCACTTGTGGACGCGCGAGCACGCCGGTTTGTTCGACGTCAGCCACATGGGTCAGTTGCTGGTGTCCTGCGAGGACGGATCGCCGGACGCCGCAGAGGCGGCGCTCGAAGCCGCGCTGCCGATCGACCTCAAGACGCTCAAGCTCGGCGGCGTGCGTTACTCGCTGCTGCTGGACGAGCATGGCGGCATCCTTGACGACCTGATGGTCGCGCGCTGGCCGGGCGGCTTCTACCTCGTCGTCAACGGCGCGACCAAGTGGGACGACATCGCCACTCTGCGCGATCTGCTGCCGGACGACGTAACGCTCAACCATCTCGAGGACCGCGCGCTGCTGGCTCTGCAGGGGCCAGAGGCGTTCGCGGCGCTCGAACGCCATGTCACCGGCGACTTTCCGCTTTCGGTCACCACCTTCATGAAGGGTGGCCGCTTCCGGATTGCCGGCACCGACGCCTGGATCAGCCGCTCCGGCTACACGGGCGAGGACGGCTTCGAGATATCCGTCCCGGCCGAGCATGCCGCGACGGTGGCCGACCTGCTATGCGCCGAACCTGAAGTGCGACCGATCGGCCTGGGTGCGCGCGATTCGCTGCGGCTCGAGGCCGGCCTGCCGCTCTACGGCCACGACCTCTCCCCTGACACCTCCCCGATCGAGGCCGACCTTGTGTTCGGCATCAACAAGCGCCGGCGGGAGCAGGGCGGCTTCCCCGGGGCCGAGCGCGTCCAGCGCGAGCTGTCGGACGGGGTCGGCCGCAAGCGCGTAGGTCTCGTCCTCGAAGGCCGCCAGGCCGCGCGCGAAGGTGCCGACGTTTTCGCGGGCGATCAGAAGGTTGGCGCGCTGACCTCGGGCGGATTCTCACCCAGCCTGCAGCGCCCGATCGCCATGGCTTACGTGGCAACCGCGAGCGCTGCGCCCGGTACAACGCTGACGATCGATGTGCGCGGCAAGCGCTTGTCCGCCATCGTAACGGCCATGCCTTTCGTCCCCCACCGCTATCACCGCTGAGGATTGACCCATGACTCGCTACTTTTCCGAAGACCACGAATGGATCGAGATCGAGGGTGATCCCCATGCACTCCGGGGCACCGTCGGGATCACCGATTACGCGCAGGGGCAGCTCGGCGACATCACCTTCGTCGAACTGCCGGCCGAGGGCGCGACCGTGGGTAAGGGCGACTCCGTTTCGGTGGTGGACTCGGTCAAGGCCGCTTCGGACGTCTACACGCCCGTCTCGGGCACTGTCGCCGAAGTGAACCCCGCGCTCGCGGACGAGCCCGAACTGGTCAACACCCAGGCCGAAACCGGTGGCTGGCTGTTCCGCGTGACGCTCTCGGACCCCAGCGAGCTCGGCTCGCTGATGGACGAGACCGCGTACAAGGCCTTCGTCGACGGGCTGTGAGCATTCCTCCCCGACCTTGTCTTCGGGAAGGGGGGCGCTCCGTCGCGATTGGGGGTGCGGCCATCGCGCCATCGCCCCCGCTCTCGTCAGTGCCAAAGCCGCTGCCACCTCCCCGAGCAAGCTCCCGGGGGAATTGAACACCAACCGGGAACCCGCACCATGCGCTACCTACCCCTGACCTCCGCCGACCGCGCCGAAATGCTGGGCGTCATCGGTGCCGCTTCGATCGACGACCTTTTCGTCGACGTTCCCGCGGCGGCCCGGCTCGATGGCCCGGTTGCCGGCCTCGCGCACCATGCCAGCGAGATGGCGGTCGAGCGGCACATGACCGCACTCGCGGGCAAGAACCTGGCGGCCGGCGCGGCACCGTTCTTCCTGGGGGCGGGCGCCTATCGCCATCATGTTCCGGCGAGCGTCGATCACTTGATCCAGCGCGGCGAGTTCCTGACCGCCTACACGCCCTACCAGCCCGAGATCGCGCAAGGCACGCTACAGGTGCTGTTCGAGTTCCAGACGCAAGTCGCGCGGCTGTTCTGCACCGATATCGCTAATGCCTCGATGTACGACGGCTCGACCGCATGCTGGGAAGCGATCCTGATGGCGGCGCGGGTCACCCGCAAGGGCCGCGCGGTGCTCTCGGGCGGGCTGCACCCGCACTATGCCCAAGTCGTGCGCACCATGGCCAAGTTCACCAAAGACGACATCGTCAGCCTGGCGCCTGAACTCGCGGCTGAGCCCGACGACGCGGCGGTGATCGCCGCGATCGATGGCCAGACTTCGTGCGTCGTCGTCCAGTACCCCGACGTCCTTGGCCGCGTTCCCGATCTCGCCGCCATCGCCGAGGTCGCGCATGCGGCCGGAGCGCTGCTGATCGCGGTGGTGACCGAGCCGGTCGCGCTCGGGCTGATCGAGGCGCCGGGCACTCTGGGCGCCGACATCGTCGTGGGCGAGGGCCAGTCGATCGGTGTCGGCCTGCAGTTCGGCGGGCCGTATCTTGGCCTTTTCGGCTGCCGCGAGAAGTTCGTGCGGCAGATGCCCGGGCGCCTGTGCGGCCAAACCGTCGATGCCGAAGGCAAGCGTGGCTTCGTGCTGACGCTTTCAACCCGCGAGCAGCACATCCGCCGCGAAAAAGCGACCAGCAATATCTGCACAAATTCAGGACTTTGTGCGCTGGCCTTCAGTATTCACCTGACGCTTCTCGGCGGCGAGGGGCTGGCGCGGTTGGCGGCGCTGAACCACGCGCGCATGCAGGCGACGGTCGAACGGCTGGTGCGCATACCCGGCGTCTCGCTGCTCAACACCGCCTACTTCAACGAAGCGACGCTGGTGCTGGAGCGCGACGCGCGCGAAGTGGTGCGCGAACTGGCTGATCGCGGCGTGCTCGGCGGCGTGTCGCTTGGCCGGCTGTTCCCAGGCGAGGAAGCCCTCGCGAACGGGCTGCTGATCGCCGCGACCGAGACGACCAGCGACGAGGATATCGAGACGCTTGCCACCGAGCTCGAAGCGGTCCTGACGGGAGTGCCGGCATGAACGCGGTGAACGCAAGCGGGTGGAAGCCGACCATGGGCGAAGTGTCGAGCGAAGGAGGAAAGGCAACGTCCTCCGGCGATTACGGGCTGATGCTCGAAGAGGCTCTCAGTTTCGAGCTTGGTGCGCCGGGCAAGTGCGGCGTCGATCTCGACGAAACCGACCGGACACCGGCGGCCGGGCTTTCGAAGTTCCTTCGCAAGGAGCCGCCAGCGCTTCCCGGTCTCACCGAGCCCGAGACGGTGCGCCACTACACGCGGCTGTCGCGGCAGAACTACGCGATCGATCTCGGGCCGTTCCCGCTCGGCTCATGCACGATGAAGCACAACCCGCGGCTCAACGAGAAGATGGCGCGGCTGCCCGGCTTCGCCGACTTGCACCCGATGCAGCCGCAAGCGACGATCCAGGGCGCGCTGGAGGTGATCGAACAGCTTGCGGACTGGCTGATCACGCTGACCGGCATGGCCTCGGTGGCGATGAGCCCCAAGGCCGGCGCGCACGGAGAGCTGTGCGGTCTGCTGTGCATCCGCGCCGCGCTCGATGCACGCGGCGAGACGCGTGATGTCGTGCTGGTGCCCGAAAGCGCCCACGGCACCAATCCCGCCACCGCCGCCTTTGCCGGCTTCAAGGTCGAATCGATCCCGGCGACCCCTGCCGGCCGGGTCGACCTCGCCGCGCTCAAGGCGAAGCTGGGGCCGAACGTCGCGGGGGTGATGATCACCAATCCCAACACGTGTGGCCTGTTCGAGCCCGACATGAAGGCGATCGCCGACGCGGTCCACGCCGCGGGGGGCTACGTCTACTGCGACGGCGCCAACTTCAACGCGATCGTCGGCAAGGTGCGTCCTGGAGACCTCGGCGTCGATGCCATGCACATCAACCTGCACAAGACCTTCTCCACGCCGCACGGCGGCGGCGGGCCGGGTGCGGGGCCAGTGGTGCTGTCCGAGGCGCTGGCGCCGTTCGCGCCGCTGCCTTTCGTCACGCGCGGGGCCGACGGATCGATCCACCTCGTCGAGGAGGAGAACGCGGGCGAGGGGCACGCGCAGGCGTTCGGCCGCATGGTCGCATTCCACGGCCAGATGGGCATGTTCACCCGCGCACTGACCTATATCCTCAGCCATGGCGCCGACGGCCTGCGCCAGGTCGCCGAGGATGCTGTGCTAAACGCCAACTACGTGCTTCGGGCCTGCGAGGACCTCCTGCCCGCGCCGTTCGCCGCCTCCGGCCCATGCATGCACGAGGCGCTGTTCAGCGATGCCGGGCTGGCCGAGGGCTTCTCGACGCTCGACATCGCCAAGGGCCTGATCGACGAGGGCTTTCACCCTATGACCGTCTACTTCCCGCTGGTGGTGAAGGGCGCGATGCTGGTGGAGCCGACCGAGACCGAGAGCAAGGCCGGGCTCGATCGCTTCATTGCGAGCCTGCGCAGTCTGGCCGAGCGCGCCAAGGCGGGTGACGAAAGCCTGCATTCGGCCCCGCACTTCGCGCCGCGCCGTCGCTTGGACGAGACGCTGGCGGCCAGGAAGCCAGTGCTGGTGTGGCAGGGCGAGCCGGGTGAGCCGGGCACGCCATCGCTTAGCGAGATCGGCGGGAGCTGAACTGCGATGCTCGCCGGCTATCGCCTGACGGACGCCATACCGCTGCTGATCTTCGCGGCGGTCATGGCGTGGCGCCTGCGCTCGCTCGATCGGGCGCGGCCCTTGCGAGTGGCGACGCTGTGGGTTCTGCCTGCGCTGGTGCTGCTGCTGGTGGGGCTGGCGCTATGGGGCATGCCGCCGCGGCCGACAGGCTGGCTGGCGCTGTTCGCGGGACTGCTTGTCGGGGCTGCTGTGGGGGCGCAGCGCGCGCGACTCATGCGACTGCACGTGGAGGGTGAGGGGGAGCACGCACACGTGATGATGCGCTCGTCTCCGGCGGCGATCATTCTGATCCTCGCCGTGTTCGGCCTGCGCCGTCTGTTGATGCCGGGCTATCATCCGGCGGTCGGCGGGCACCCCGGCGGCACTGCGGTCCTGCTGACCGATGCCATGCTGGGTCTGGCTGTGGGACTCATCTGCGCCCAGCGCGCCACGTTATGGGTGCGGTCCCGGGCGCTCAGCGCGCAGCACCGCTCGGTGTCGCGCGACTTTGGCTGACATGATCCGGGGTCAAGGTCTCGGGGGCGCGGCCCGGTGGCCGCGCCCGCCGCGCCTTACTTGATGGCGTCTTCGCCAGCCTGACCCACCGACTGCACGTCCTTGCCGGCGCCCTTCACGGTGTTGCAGGCCGAAGCCGAGAAGACGATGCCGCCTGCCACCAGGGCGAAAACCAGTTTCTTGACCATGTCGTTCGTTCCTTTGCACTCGCACAGCCGCGCTGGCGACCTTGCGTGCCGGTTGGAACACTTGCATCGCGATCAGGTTCCCGGCCTTCGCAAGTCGAGGGTAGGCAGGGGGGCAGCTTCCTCGGTCGCGCCTTCGTCGAGCGCGGAGGTGGGCGACACGCTGCGCGCCAGCCGGTGCTCGCGCCAGGTGATGATCAGCCCGGCGGACACGATCAGCGGCACCCCGATCCACATGGCGTGGACGGGCAGGGCGCCCCAGATCGCCCAGCCGTAGAAGGTCGACCAGATCAGCGCGCTGTAGTCCATCACCACGACGGTAGCGACCTGGCCGAACTTGAGCGCGGCGGTGAGGAAGAACTGGGCCAAGGTCCCGGCCAGGCCGATGGCGATCAGCAGCAGCCAGTCGCCGGTCGCGTGAGGTCGGGCATAAAAGGGCAGCAGTATCGCGGCGAACAGCGCTCCGAAGAAGGCGAACCAGAATACGCAGGAGATCGGCTCCTCGGTGCGGGCGAGGTCGCGGATCTGGAAGCTGACCATGGCCACGATCACTCCGGCGCCAAGGCCGAACGCCACGCCCAGCGGTGGCGCATGGGCACCACCTGGTTGTGCCACGGCCAGCACCCCGGCAAATCCGAGCGCGACTGCGGACCAGCGCCACGGGCCCACCCGCTGGCGCAGCACGAAGGCGCTCAGGACGACGGCGAAGAGCGGCGTCGTGAAGCCCAGCGTCGTCGCCATCGGCAGCGGCAGGAATGTGGCTGCGCCCAGGTTGCAGCACAGGCCCGCGGTGCCGACCGTGGCGCGCAAGCCGTGGCTGCCCAGACGCCGCGTCGCGAGCTTGCGCAACTGGCCGGTGAGGGCGAGCCATCCGCAGAGGATCGGCACACTCATCGCCTGGCGCCAGAACATCAGCTCGGGCAACGACACGCCGCGCTCGCCCGCGACCTTCACCAGCATGAACATGGTCGACAGCATCGCCATCGCCCCCAGCCGCAGGCCGATGGCGAGCATCGGCCGCTCGGCGGTAGCAGGTGCTGAATGGGCAAGCGTCACGATTTCGCGCTTTAAACGGCGCGCTGGGGCAGGCAAGGGCGGCGGACATGGACGATCCCGAGACTCTACTGATTGTGACCGGTGCCGCTGCCGCATTCTTCGCCGCGCTCGCATGGTACGCCGATCATCGCCGCACCCGGCGTCGCGACCTCGACCACGTCGGTTTCATGCCGTGGACGGCCTTGTTTTTCTGGTCGCTGCTGGCCGCGGTGCTGTTGCTGGGGCTGGCTGCGCGGGGGTGGTTCGGGGGATGAGCGACGATCAGGCCAGATAGGAGCGGCTTTCCTACAAGCGCGACATCTGGCTTATACTTCCGGATGAAGACCTATCCGCCCCGTCCTCGCCCGGCCATCCGCAGCCTGCCCGCGTTCACGCCGGTGCCGCTGCGCGCGCGCGCCGATGGCTGGACGCCCGAGCGGCAGGCTCGTTTCCTCGGGGCGCTCGCAGAGACCGGATCGGTCGAGGCGGCGGCGCGCAAGGTCGGCATGGCCCGCGAGAGCGCCTACCGCCTGCGGCGCAGGCCCTGCGCCGAAAGCTTCGCGGCCGCGTGGGATGCGGCGCTCGACCGGGACGGTGATGGGCACCGGAAGTTCACACTCGAGGAACTCGAACGGCGCGCGTTGCACGGCGTGCTTCGCTTGCGTTTCTACGCGGGCCAACACGTGGCGACTGAGCACAGGGGCGACAATTCCGCGCTATTGAGCCTGCTGCGGCAGCGCACCCGCGCGCGCCGGCGTGGTCCGCACGCGGGGCCGAAAGTCACACGCGACGAGGCGTGAGAGACTGAACTAACTCCCGCTCAGAGGCAGGCTTCGAGATACGCCTGGTCGAAGCCGAACTGGCGTGCCTTCTCCAGCGTGTAGGGCCGCAGGCCCGAAGGGCGGAATTCGCCCAGGATCTTTCCGTCGTCGGTCTCATCCAGGTATTCGAACTTGAACAGCTCCTGGGTGACGATGACTTCGCCCTCCATGCCGATCACCTCGGTGATGTTGGTGGTGCGGCGGGTGCCGTCGCGCAGGCGCTTCACCTGGACGATAATGTCGACCGATTCGGCGATCTGGCGGCTGATGGCTTCCTTGGGGATCTTGATGTCGCCCATCAGGATCATGTTCTCCATACGCCCCAGGCACTCGCGCGGGGAGTTGGCGTGCAGGGTGCACATCGAGCCGTCGTGGCCGGTGTTCATGGCGGCGAGCAGGTCGAAGCACTCGGCGCCGCGGATTTCGCCCAGGATGATGCGGTCCGGGCGCAT
>Ga0070667_100005759_pt1 | contig 10348 bp, 12 predicted proteins | sample KBSS33metaG_FD_64659 | JGI IMG/M metagenome (GOLD analysis project Ga0070667, IMG submission 64659) | Switchgrass rhizosphere microbial communities from Kellogg Biological Station, Michigan, USA - KBS S3-3 metaG | ecosystem: Host-associated > Plants > Roots > Rhizosphere > Soil ...
ACGTTGCCGGTCAGCCCACTGGTGGTGTCCATGCCGCCCAGCATCATCAGCACCGTGTACATCAGGATCTGCGTGTCATCCAGTGGCACCCCGTCGACCTGCCCTCCGAGGATCCGCCCGAAGACGTCGTCGCCGAAGTCCCCGCTCTCCCGACGCTCAGCCATGTTCTTGCTGATCTCGCCGAACATCTCCATCACCGCAGCGCCGGCCTTCTCCTGGTCGTGCGTGCGGTCGTGCACCATCGAATGCACCCAGTGCACCCATTGCACATACTTGGATTCGTCGAAGCCGAGCATCAGCAGAATGAGCTTGGCCGGCAGAGGCGTCGTCAGTTCGCCAACGATGTCGCACTGTCCGCGCTCGATGAACTCGTTGACCATCTGCGTGGCCATCCGGCGAGCGAGCGGCCGCAGGACCTCTGCCCGCCCTGGCGAGAATGCTTTGATCGTGATCTGCCGTAGCTTTTGGGTCAGCGGCGGATCCGATTCGATCGGAATGATGGGGAACGGAGCACCACTGGCGGGGACGCCCACCGAGGGATAAGAGTTGAACAGATCATCGTCGCGCGTGGCTTCGAACACTGACTGGTAGTCCAGCAATGTCCAGAACCCGCCGTGTTGCTCGGAACGCGCCACGGGACAACGTGACCGCATCGCGGCCAGTGTTTCGTGTGCCGATTCCCGGAACTCCGGCGAGTGGTGGTCGAAATTCTCGGCAACCGTGGTGTCTGTTGGCGTCGACACGGGCGCATCCTCCTTGATTCATCCAGCTGCTCTCCGCTGCGATTCACGCTTGATGGACGGAAGCTGGGCTCATGCGACTGCAACTACACTTTTATGTGTTATGTAGTTCACACCGCACACTAGAGTGTGATGTAGCCTATGGTCAACGGAACGACGAAACTGGTGGAGCGAGATGAGCACCCTCGACTCGGCGGAGCGGACGAACGGGCACCGCGCTCCGGCGTGGGGCGCCGATCTCCCCCTGACGGACGATGAGGCGCGAGCCCGGCTCATCGCAGCGGCCGAAGCGTGTTTCGCCGAGCGCGGACCAAGTCGAACCAAGATGACCCACGTTGCCGCGAAGGCAGCCGTCCACCGCACCACCGTCTACTCGTACTTCCCCAACATGGACGCCATCCTCGCGGCGTGCTTCGTGAAGGCGACCGACTCGGTGGTCGCGGCGGCCGAACCCTACTTCGCCGAAGATCGGCCGTTCATCGACCGACTGATCGACGCAGTATTGGCCGGCCTCCGCTCAGCCCGTAGTAACCCGACCGTGCTGTCGATGACTGCGCCCCCCGATCTGGTCCGAACACGTCACGCGGCGGAGCGGTCCGAGGCATGGCGCACCGAGGTCGTCGAAGGTCTGGCCGCTCGTTTCGCCACCGCGGCGCCCAATGAAGTGCGCACCGACGTCTCGCTGCATCAAATGGCTCACTGGGTCGTTCGAATCGCATTCAGTCTTATCGAGGAGCCCGGAACGCCCGACCTCGGCGGCGACGAGGGCCTTCTGCGTGCATTCCTCCCAAGCGCGATCGCACCACAGGTTCAGCCCGATAGCACTCGGCAATCGGGCTAACTCTGCTCGTTACGCGTCGTGTCATTGCAGCGGCCTACTCGCTATTCCCGCGCGCTGTCGCGCCCGATCTCGCGATGAGTCCGCGCGCCTGTCTCCTAGCGTTCTGCGCAACCGACTTGCTCAGGAATGGGACCGGTCCTACATATCTCAAATAGCTAACTCTTTCGCGGTTATGGTCAGTTCCGGGCGTGCGCCCATATCCGAGGTCGTGCCTCCCATCGCCGCGTGATGCCGACGACGTCGTCAACGGCTCCCCCACAAGGGCGCGTTGTCAGAATTTTTTTCTACACATATGTCGAAAATGTGGGTACTCTCCATTGTCAGTGGAGTTTTCGACGTAGGAGCACAGCGATGCAGAATTGGCCCACAATGCAGCCGACAGGCTGGTTCCAAGTGGCGTGGAGCGCCGACCTGAAAATCGGAGAAGTGCAAGCGCTCCACTACTTCGGCCGAGACCTTGTCGCCTACCGAGCACTCGACGGCCAGGCATGTGTCATGGATGCTCACTGCCAGCACCTCGGCGCCAACCTCGCCTACGGCGGATGTGTGGTCGAGGACGGCATCCAGTGTCCGTTTCATGGCTGGGTGTGGAACGGCCAGGGGCGCAACGTCCGTATCCCCTACCAGGATCGCCCGAATAGAGGTCGACGCATTCGTTCCTATCCGGTCACCGAGGTCAACGAATCGATATTCATCTGGCACGACGCCACGGGCCGAGAGCCCCTGTGGCAACTGCCCACCGGCTTCGAGATGCTGGGAGATCACGTCGCCTCGCGCGGCTACCATCCGTTCGACGCGAACTGCCGCACGCGGTTCCCGAATGTCCGCGTACATCCGCAGGTGATTGCCGAGAACGCTGTTGACCCGCACCACTTTCGATTTGTGCATCACACGCCGATCAGCCCCGTGGTGCTGCGTGAATACACCGATAGTTCCACGTGGTCATCGAAGGTCGGCTTCGGTCGACGGTGGGCAGATGGTGTGGATCGATCCGAGGACACTCTCAATACGATCGAAATTTATTTTTCGGGCGTGGGGGTGAGTTTCAATGGAGAACACACGCGCGAGGGGGTCAGGGTCATCTCCATCTGCCCCACGCCGGTCGACGACGAGACCTCGGATATCTTCGCCGGCTACTGGATCGATGGCGAAAACGATGATTTCGCCAAGCGGCTAGCAGAAGCCAAACGTGCTCTGCCCCAGGACGTTCAGATTTGGGATCACCAGCACTACATGGATCCTCCGGCACTCGCGACCAGCGAGGCGGCCGGCTTCAAGAAACTACGTGCGTGGTGCTTCAGCTTCTATCCCGAGCCTCAGACGGCGGCAGACCAGCTTGTCAGCCACAGCGTCTAATGGCCCTGCAGGGCGGCGCAAGTCCGACCGCACCCGCGAGTCGATACTCGACGCTGCGCGGATAGCGTTCGCCCGCAAGGGTTTCTCGGGCGTCACCATTCGTGACATCACCGACCTGTCCCGGATCAACCGGGCCAGTTTCTACTACTACTTTCCTGACAAAACCGAACTGTTCGTCGAGCTGGGTACAGCTACCTACCGCGAAGCTATGCAAGTCGTCGAGTCTTTCGGCGAGCTGGGCCACCCGCCGAACCAATCAGCCGTTCAGGGGTGGGTGAACAGTTACTTCTCGTACCTGGATCGCAACGGTGCGTTTGTCATCCGCTCTGCCGACGACGCACCGCAAGATCCGAAATTCCGTGCGGCGGCGACCCGCGCCCACGCCCGAACGGCGGCCGCTCTCGGCCAACGTATCGCCAAGCTAGCGGTCCGTCCACCCGAAGCCGAGGCCGTCGCGCTAGGGCTATCGGTGATGGCGATGGTCGACCGCACCTGGTTGATGGTCCAACACAACGAGATTCCGTCGGCGTCACGAGACGGTGTGGTCCTCGCGCTGTCGGAAATGATCGCACGCCTACTGCGCGGATGATCGTCCGAACAGCTACAGCCGGCCCGCGGTCCGCAGCTGCGGATGCACCCAATCCGGTGATCGCCTCTCCTTGAAGGCAAGGAACCCTTCACGGTCCTCTGGGCCGTCCAGGCTCACCTTCATCCCGATGCGGTCGTAGAGTCCGAGATGGTTGTCGAGACTGGACTTGGCGACCGCGCGCGCCTGCGGCGCCGTGCGACAGCACTGAGCGAGGACGTCACGCGCAGCTGGCATCAGATCGTCATGAGGCACCTTCGGAGCGACCAAGCCCCAGTCCACCGCCTCGTCGGCGGACAACACCCGGCCGGTGAACATCAGGTCACGGGTGCGAACCGGTCCGATCACTCTGGCGAGCATCTGGCTCTAGTACGTGTCCGCAATACCCCGGTACAACTCCGGCACTCGGAAAGTCGCCCGGTCGCTTACCACAGCCATGTCACTGCACATGGCGATTTGGAGTCCGCCACCCTGGGCGAGACCGTTCACAGCGGCGACGACGGGTTTGGCCGACTGGCGCAGACCGTCGAACGGTGTGACGTCCATGCCCATCGTCGAGGCGAAGTCCATCCAATTGTCTTCGCCCCCTTGGCCAAGATCCCCACCAGGGGGCGAACACGTCTCCGGTACCGGTGATCAAGAGGCCGGCCAGGTCATCGTCGGCATTCACTCGCGAGATGGCCTAGCGGATCCCGAAGTACATCGCGGGAGTCATCGCGTTGCCTGCCATCGGGCGGTCGAGCGTCAGGACGGCGAAGCCACCCTCGCTCGCGCTCGAATCTCAGAAAGGGCGTGCCCAGCCAGCCACCGCCAGGAGGGCGTGGGCTGTGGTCGTTGGGTGCGGTCGACATGTGGCTCCTCAATCATTGAATTTCGCCGTGGGCGGCTAGGCACGGGCCGCGAACAGATGTGAAGGCCCTGAAACTCTGATCCAATGGGGGCACCTTGCGCCTGCTCGCGCGTAGTTACCTACTGAACAACTTCAGCGGGCGCTCGACGAATTCGAAGACCACGCCATCCGGTGACCGCAGAAACGCGATGTACAACCCGTCGATCTTGGTTCCTGGTAGCGGGCACCACACCACATCTCCCATCTGCTCAACAGAATTCGGAACCGCTGCCAGTGCAGTCCTCACGTTCTCGACGCGCAATGCACAACGGTAGAGTCCCTGGCGGTTGCCGCCCCACGGCACCGGCACGTCGGTCGCGGTTTCCGGATGCTGGACGACCGTGACGGTGAACTGTTGTTCGTCTTCTGGAAGCGCGAAGCGCGCGACCACACATTCGACCGAATCGGCAGAACCGCCGGGCGCCAATTGGTTAGCCGAAACCGGTACCGTCGTCGGCGCTTCGACCTCGACGAAACCGATGGCGGTCAGGAACTGCGCGGTGGCGAGGATGTTGATGGCCGCGATGCGGATCCCGGAAAACAGTGCGCCACCCGAGGCGTCTAGATCGCTTGGGGCCTGGGCCAACTCGATGACGACACCGTCGGGGTCGAGCGCGAGCACCGACTTGGCGCCCGAGATGAGCCCATCGACCGGTTCACCGACCTGCACACCCGCCTTCCCCAGTGTCACGACGGCAGATTCCAGATCCGCCACCCATATGAGCGCCGCGCGGATACCTGGTCTGGTCGGGTCTGTGCGTTGGTCGCGTGCCAGGGGCGGGGATCGGAAAGCGATCGCCTCCAACGAGCAGCCGTGGCGTGGACCGCGCACGTCGTAGAAAAACACAGTCGAACAATAGGTTTCGTCGTCGATGCCGAGCATGGCCCCGTTGGTCGCGACAGTGGGGTCGGTGCGCATCCTGGCCGACAGCCCCAGAACGCCCGAATAGAGCTCCTCGGTCGCTTCCATCGACTCACAGTTCAGGTTGACATGCAGGAAACGGCGAGCCAGATCATCGGATACCATTACAGCACCACCGATTTGATTTTTAGATCAATGATCTCGTCGTCACTGTAGCCGAGCTCGCTGAGCAATGCGTCGGTGTGCTCGCCGTGTCCCGGCGCACACCGCAATTGCAGCGGCGTCTCGTCGAACTGCACGGGGCTGCCCGCCAACGCGAACTCGTTGCCGTTGGCGTCGGTGGTGCGCGGCAGGTAGCCGTTGGCCAGTACCTGCGGGTCGTCGTGGATCTCCCGCGCGGTGCGCATCACATCCCACACCCCGTCGAACCCCTCAAATGCTTTCTCCCAGTGGCGCAAATCGTGCGCACCGAAGGTCTTGCGCAGCTCGGCGATGCATTCGGCGCGGTTCTGGAAGCGCACTACCGCGTCGGCGAATCGCTCGTCGGAGACTAGGTCCGATCGCCCAAGTCGGGTGCAGAAATCTGCCCAGAACCGGTCGGCCTGCAGCAACACGAACGCGATGTGGCGCCCGTCGCGCGTTTGGTAGACGCTGGCCGCCGGGTTGGGCATTTCCGCCAACTGGAACTTCGGGATGTCCTGTCCGGTGATACCCGCGCCGACGACGTCTGGGCCTAGTTGCCATATCGCCGAACTGAGGAGGGAAACATCGACCACTGACGGCTTCCCCGTGCGTTCACGTTTGTACAGTGCGCCGACGATGCCCGAGGCGATGGCGAAGCCGCCGTAGACGTCGCCGAATGCGGGTCGTTGCACCGGCGGGTACGAGCCATCACCGGCGGCGTACGCCTCGCCAATCCCACCACGTGCCCAATATGCGGCCAAGTCGAAACCCCCCTGCGTCGCGAGATCGCCCTTGGTTCCGTAGCCATGGCCGCGGGCATAGATGATCTTCGGATTACGGGCGCGTACTTGCTCGACGTCGATACCCATCCGCTGACGCGAATCGGGCAGCAGATTCGTCAGGAAGACATCGGCGGTTTCGATGAATTTCATCAATAGTTCCAGGCCCTCTGACGACGAGGAGTCGAGGCCGAAGCTGCGCTTGCCACGGTTGGGCTGCTCGATGAAGTGATTGACGCCCCCGGCGCCCGTAACGACCCCGGAGCTGATCAGCCCGCGCTGCGGATCACCAGTCTCCGGGTGTTCGATCTTGATGACGTCAGCGCCCCAGTCGGCGAGCACTGCCCCCGCTGCCGGAACGAAGCTCCACGCGGCGAGCTCGACTACGCGAACCCCGTTGAGAATGTCGGTCATGCTTATGAATATCCGATCGTCTTGGTTTGCAGGTACTGTTCGAAGCCCTCATGGCCGTTCTGGCGCCCGATGCCACACCGTGGGCGTATCGGCCGGCAAAGCCGTCATTGGCGCTCCCTATCGTTGGACTGTCGTCACAAGCGAGTGTACTTCTTATAGATAACTATATATCTGATTCAGCAAGGTCGGATCAGTTACCGATCGAGGCGGCGAAGAAGTGCCCGCCACAGTCGACGACGTGAACAGGAACCATTATGTGGCCGAGGTAGCCCGGTACCGTCATGGTTTCCGGCAGCATCTTCAGGCCCTGGACTGTGGCGACGAATGGCTAGCAACGGTCTGCCGTTCAAGCTGGCGCTCGCCGCAGTCAAGACCGAGCCCGCGGCGGCGCGGCCGTGGCGCTACGCGCGGGTCCAACGGCTCTACGCCGGCTCCGCCGAGGTCGTTAAGGGTCTCATGGGCCGAGCGATAGGGCATTAGCCATGAGTTTCGTCACCGTGCGGGCAAGGGTATAGGGCGTTAGCCGTCGAATCGGTTAACCTACTAAACAGTTAGTTATTTTACGCCTGACAGTGGAGGTCGCTATGGAGGTCACCAGCCTTCGGGAACCGAAGATGGCCGATCGGGTGGCCACCGCGCTTCGGCGCATGTTCATCCGCGGTGAGATTCCCGAAGGCACCATGCTGCCGCCCGAATCCGAGCTGATGGAGCGATTCGGCGTGTCCCGGCCAACACTGCGCGAAGCGTTCCGGGTGTTGGAGTCCGAGTCGCTGATCGTCATGCAGCGCGGCGTGCGCGGCGGGGCACGGGTCGCGCGCCCGCGACGGGAGACGCTCGCACGCTATGCAGGGCTGATTCTGGAATACGAGGGTGTGACACTCAAGGATGTCTACGACGCGCGCACGACTCTCGAAGCACCGATGGTCGTGCAGTTGGCCACGGATCGGAAGTCCGCGGTGATCGCCGAACTGGCCGAGATCGTTGAACGCGAGGCGCAGCTGGAACCAGGCGCTGAGGCTGTCGACCAACTGACCGATTTCCACGCCGCGATCGCGCGCCTGTCGGGCAACAAGACGCTGCAAATCGTCAGCGACATGCTTCACCACATCGTTGAGAAGGCGAATCTGTCTCTACAGCCGACCGAAGGCGTTCGCGCCGAGCAGGCCGTGCGCCGCTCCGTAAAGACGCACCGCATGGTGTTCGACCACATCAAGGCCGGCGAGGCCGACAAGGCCGCCGCGCTGTGGAAGAAGCATCTGCAGAAGGGCGAGGAGTACGTGCTGTCGGGCTCCGAACTGTCCACCGTCGTAGACCTTCTCGAATGACGGAGGTCGACCCGCCGGTCGACCATGATCTCGAGACGCCGATTCATGTCCTGCGGCGCTTCGGTATCGACGTGGTCGAGGCGGATACTGCCGGCGCGACGATGTCGATGTCGCTGGCGGGCATGCGGAATCCGTTCACAGATGGCCCCACGGTCGGTCCACTAGGTATCCTCGTCGACGCCGTAAGCGGCATGGCGAACCACTTTCTGCGCGAAGCCAATGAGTGGACGGTGTCCAGCGAGCTCGCATTTGAGCTCAGCCCCAAAGGCATTGAACATGCGACTGCGCCGGGGGCTGCGCCGGTGTTGGCTGTCGGGCAGGTGGTGGGGCCGCGAGACAGGACCTCATTGTCGCTCTGCACGTTGACGTGCGGCGACACCGTGATCGGTAGCGGCAGCGTCCGTTCCTTCTTCATCACCTCCGACCACCTCATCCTTTCCGAGCCTGTAGAGACGTTGACCAAGACACCGCGAACCTCGCTGGCCGAATTGATGGCCGTGCAAATCACTACCGCCTCCGAAGGCTTGTGCGTGCTGCAGCAGCACCCAGATTCGTACCTAGACAATGCGATCGGTGTCGTCAATGGCGGCGTTGCGGCTGCGGGACTGGAACTGGTGGCATCGGCGGTCATCAACACAGCGCTTCCGCCGATGCGCACAGCATCGGTGCGCGTGAACTTCCTGCGGCCATTCTTCGCTGGTCAACGCTCACGCTACGAGGCGTCGCCCGTGAGAATCGGAGGCAACACCGCGGTCGCCGACGCGCAAGCCATTAACGATGACGGCAGCGCGGCGCTGACCGCGCGCATCACCGCCTACCGGTAACCGCTACTTCTTCGCGCGGGCGCGGAACGTGGCAACGCGGCTGCGGAACTCCCGTGCGGAAAACGACGTGCACTCCTCGGCCAGGGGCGTACTCAAGCACGCCAAGAGCTGCCCACGAAAGGTGCATGTTCATCGCAACTTTGCTGGAGCACAACACTTGTGGGGGCAACGCGGCCAGTCCCTCACTCGCCGAACACCGCCTCGGCCATCGTTCGAATTATAGAAATAGTTGTATGATTCGACGCGTGCCTCTAACATAGTTCGTGGTGCTGCTCACACCATGACCAACACCGCTCAGCATTCAGTCAATAGAAACCAGCGAGGGAGTATTTCATGGCGTTGCTCGACGGCCGAGTCGTTTTCATTACCGGCGCGGCCCGCGGGCAGGGCCGTTCTCACGCGGTGGTATGCGCCGAAGAGGGCGCCAACATTGTCGGCGTGGACATCTGCCACGATATCGACCTCGTCCCGTACGAGCTGGGCCGCATCGAGGATCTGGAAGAAACCGCCCGCCTCGTCGAAAAGACCGGGCAGAAGATGGTTTTCCAGCAGGCCGACGTCCGCGACAAAGCCGCACTACAGGCGGCGTTCGACAATGGTGTCAAAGAGTTCGGACACATTGACACAGCCATCGCCAATGCGGGCGTCCTCCTCAACAACGTCGACGAGACGGACGCCTCCGACGCGCTGCGGGTCGGTATCGACGTGATGCAAATCGGCGTGTGGAACACCTTCCAGGTTGCCATTCCCCACATGAAAGAACGTGGCGAAGGGGGCAACCTGGTGGCGACCAGCTCCATGGCCGCGCTGTTGGACTTGACCGATGGCCGCGGCGGTACCGATGCCTACAACATGGCCAAGCTGGCGGTCACGAGCTTGGTGCGGTCATATGCGAATCTGCTTGCCCCTGAGCGCATCCGCGTCAACGCAGTGGCGCCCACCAACTGCGCAACCCCTATGGTGACCGAGAACCCGGCACTGTTCAAGGTCATTGAAGCGTATCCGCACCTAGCAAATGCGATGCAGACGGCGCTGCCCGACTTCCCCATGATCGAGCCCAGAGATGTCAGCAATGCCATCCTGTTCCTGATCTCCGATCTGGGCCGGTCGTTCACCGGAAGCCTGCTCAAGGTCGATGCCGGCATGGACGTCCGCCGCTAGACCATGAGCACCGATCGGCAACAACGAATGATCGCGAGCGTACCGAAACTCGAATGGGCAAAGCTGCCGATGGCCGTCCACCGCGGAGCCGCGGGGAAGACGGTGCGCAACGCCGGGCCCGTGGTGTTTACGGATGGGTGGTACTACCTGACCCGAAGGGAGGATGTCCTCACGGTGTTGCGAGACGCGAACACGTTCTCGCCGAAGTACGCTTTCGACGTGATGGCCGATATCGCGATCCCCTACCCTTCGCAGGTGTTCCTCACACTGTTCGGCCTGCCGCTCGTATCAACAGTTAAATAGTTATCTATCGCCAGCGCCGTCATGGGCACCGGCAGGCGCTCAGCGGCGTTGATGGCGTCGCGACACTCCGACGTCAGGGCAAGTT
>Ga0070667_100005769_pt1 | contig 10335 bp, 7 predicted proteins | sample KBSS33metaG_FD_64659 | JGI IMG/M metagenome (GOLD analysis project Ga0070667, IMG submission 64659) | Switchgrass rhizosphere microbial communities from Kellogg Biological Station, Michigan, USA - KBS S3-3 metaG | ecosystem: Host-associated > Plants > Roots > Rhizosphere > Soil ...
ATGGACGAGGCGTTCAGCGCCTTGGACCCGCTTATTCGGCGGGAGATGCAGGAGCTGTTGCTGGAGTTGCAGAGCGATCTGGGGAAGACCATCGTCTTCATCACGCACGACCTCAACGAGGCGATGCGGCTGGGCGATCGGATCGCGATGCTCCGGGACGGGCGGATCATGCAGATCGGCACCGCCGAGGAGATCCTGATGGACCCGGCCAATGACTATGTGGCCGAGTTCGTCGCCGATGTGGATCGTTCCAGGGTGCTGACGGCCAGCTCGGTGATGGAGAAGCCGACCTCGGTGGTCGAGGCGACGGGCGGTCCGCGGGCGGCCGTGAAGGTCATGCGCGAGGCGCAGACCTCTGGGGCGTTCGTGGTGGGCCGTGATCGCAAGCTGCTGGGAGCTGTTTCGGCTGATGCGGCTGCCCAGGCGGTAAGGGATGGCGCTACGTCCTTGGACGGGCTGCTGATGACCGAGCTGGAGCCCGTCGGGCCCGACACGTTGGTGGCCGACCTGTTCACGCCGGTCGCCGAGAGCCCGCTGCCGGTCGCCGTGACCGACGAGTCCGGGCGGCTGCTCGGCGTGATCCCGCGGGTCACGCTGCTGGCCGCGCTGGGGAACGGCTCCGGCTCCACCGGCGAGAACCCGACCGTCGAGGAGGTGCTGACCGATGCCTGAGATTCCCCTCGCCAAGTGGGTGGATTCCGCGGTCAACTGGATGACCAAGCATTGGGATCCGTTCTTCTCGTTCATCAAGACGATCATCAACTCGGTCGTCGGCCACCTGAGCGACTGGCTGGCCGCGCCGCCCATGATCGTGATGGCGGTCCTGATCGCGGTGCTGTGCTGGTGGCTGCGCGGCCTGGCGGCCGGCGTGCTCACCTTTGCCGGGCTGCTGCTGATCGACTCGCTCGGTCAGTGGGAGAACACCATGATCAGCCTGGCGCTGGTCCTGGTGTCGGCGGTGGTCGCGCTGGTGATCGCCATTCCGATGGGGGTCGCCGCGGCGCGGCGGCCCCGGTTCGCGGCGGTGATCCGGCCGGTGCTGGACTTCATGCAGACGATGCCCGCCTTCGTCTACCTGGTCCCGGCCGTCACGTTCTTCGCGGTCGGCGTCACGCCCGGCGTGATCGCCACGCTGATCTTCTCGCTGCCGCCCGGCGTACGGATGACCCAGCACGGCATCCAGCAGGTCGACAAGGAGATGGTGGAGGCCGCCGAGGCGTTCGGTACGCCGCCGCGCCGCGTCCTGACCGGCGTGCAGCTGCCGCTGGCGCTCCCCACGATCATGACCGGCGTCAACCAGGTCATCATGCTGTCGCTCTCGATGGTCGTCATCGCGGGCATGGTCGGCGCTCCCGGGCTCGGCCAGGAGGTCTACGCGGCGATCAGCAACGCGCAGACCGGTGAGGGCGTCGTCTCCGGCCTGGCCGTGGTCATCATGGCGATCATCCTGGACCGGATGACCGGTGCCCTCGGGCAACGGTTCGCCCCGGCGGCCCGCAGGCGCGCCGAGCAGACCGCCGCGGGCGGCGGCGCCTCGGCGGTGCTGAGCTGGCGTCCGCAGCGGGCCCTGGCGTTCCCCGCCGTGGGGGCGCTGGCGATCCTGGCCATCGTCACCGGCGCGATCAACGTCGACGACGGCGGCAGCGGCGGCAAGGGCAAGCCGATCACGATCGGCTACATCAACTGGGACGAGGACGTCGCGGCCACGTTCCTGTGGAAGCGGGCCCTGGAGGACAAGGGCTACAAGGTCAAGGTCCAGCAGGTGGACCCGGGGCCGCTGTTCGCGGGCCTGGGCGGCGGAAGCGTCGACCTGTTCCTGGACGCCTGGCTCCCGGTGACGCACGCCCAGTACTACAACAAGTACAAGAACAACCTTGAGCGGCTGGGCTACTGGTACGACAAGACCAGCATGCAGCTGGCCGTCCTCAAGGACGACCCGGCGAACTCGGTCGAGGACCTGATGAAGGACCCCGACCGGTACAAGAAGCAGATCGTCGGGATCGAGCCGGGCGCGGGCGAGACCAAGATCATCAATGACAAGGTGATGCCCGACTACGGCCTGAAGGACGGCGGCTGGAAGCACGTGACCAGCAGCACGGCGACGATGCTGGCCTCGATCAACCGCGCGACGCAGACCAAGCAGCCGATCGTGGCGGCGCTGTGGAAGCCGCACTGGGCCTACACCAAGTACCCGATCAAGCCGCTCGCCGACCCGAAGGGCGCCTTCGGGGCGAACGAGAAGCTCGACATGATCGGCCGCAAGGGGTTCAAGAAGGACTTCCCCGAGGTCACCACGTGGCTGTCGAAGTTCACCATGACCGACCAGCAGCTCTTCCCGCTCGAGGACCTGGTCATGAACAAGTACAAGGGCAACGAGGAGAAGGGCGTCGACGAGTGGGTCAAGGCGAATCCCGACTTCCTCAAGAAGATCACCGGCTGAACCGGTTGATCGCCTGAGCTGGTTGATCGCCTGAACGGATTGACCGGCCGAACCGGTTGATCGGTTGAAGTTCGTCCTGTCGTCGAGGGCCGTTCCGCATCGCGCGGGGCGGCCCTCTTCGTCATCCGGACGCGCCGACGATGAGCATCACGGCCACCACACCGAAGCCCGTCGCGCACAGTGTCAGCACGCGGGGATGGCGGCTGTGCGCCTCCGGCAGGATCTCGGCCGCCGCCAGATAGAGCAGTACGCCCGCGAAAAAGCCCAGGTAGGGCCCGAGCGCCGCCTGCGGCACCGCCACGAACAGCGTGACCAGCGCTCCGGCGATCGGGGCGAGGGCGTCGGCGGCGAGCATGACGGCGGGCGCCCGGTCGGTACGGTCCAACGACGCGGCCGTGAAGGTGTTGAAGCCGTCCGCGAAGTCGTGCGCGATCACGGCCATCGCCACGAAGACGCCGACGGTCGTGCCCGACTGGAAGCCGAGCCCGATGCTCAGCCCGTCGATGAAGCTGTGCCCGACCAGGGCCGACGCCGCGACGATCCCGACCTTGCCCTGGTCGTCGCCGTGACCGCCGTGGGCGTGGTGGTGGTGTCCGGGGCTGTGCGGGTGCTCGTGCGGGCCGTACTCCGCCTCGTGCGCCTGGTGGATGGCGGTGGCCTGCTCGATCACGTGCAGCAGCAGGAACCCCAGCGCGAAGCCGACCATCGGCGCGGGCACGCCCAGCACGTGTGAGGACGACAGCTCCAGCGACTCGGGCACGAGATCGAACGCGGCGATGCCGAGGATCAGCCCGCCGACCAGGCCCAGCACGAGATGGCGGCGGTCGCGCACGCGCATCGCGACGACGCCGCCGACCAGCGTCATCAGGCACGACACCACTGCGAGGACCACGGCCATGATCAGGTCCTACCAGGTGAGCGGGCAGCGCACCCCCACATTCGCCCCAAGGGAGCGTGTCGGCGCGCCGCCGGATGCCTGTGCAACGAAGCGATAACGATCCTCTCGACCCGCTCCACCCAACCCATGATCATCCGAGTAGCGTCCCTCTTCGCGATCTTGAAAACAGAGGCCTCGAAGGGACCAACCCCCATGCATCGAATGGCCAGAACCTTTATAGCGACGGCGCTTCTCGCCGGTTCCGCCGGAGCCGTCACGGCCTGCGGAACGTCCTCCAGCACAGCGCTCAGCGGCGCCCAGAGCACCCACGAGAAGGCCGCCGCCGCGGCCGCGCTCACCAAACTGCACGCCACTGCCGCCGAGGCGTTCGTCCGCTCCGACGGCAAGGCACTCAAGCTGAACGGCCCCAACCTGCAGCCCGTCTGGGACGCGAACAGCTCCGACTCCTGGGGCCAGGCCACCTATACGGCCATCAAGGCCAAGGGCTTCACCGGCATACGGATGGTGCTCTTCTGGGACGACTTCGAGCCGAGCAAGGGCAAGTGGAACGAGACGGCCTTCAAGACCCTCTCCACCGCCCTCGCCCGCGCCAAGTCCGCAGGCCTGTACGTCGTCCTGGACTGCGTGCACCTCTACGGCCAGCCCGAGGGCCAGGGCCGCGTTCCCAAGTGGGCGCAGACCACCGACGGCATGGGCGCCGTAGCCAAGAACGGCCTGCCGTTCCTCCAGCAACTCGCCACCCGCTTCGGCAAGAACCCGGCCCTGGCGGCGTACGACCCGGTGAACGAGCCGTACCGCTGGCCGGTCAACCACAAGAGCGTCCTCGCCGACTACACCAAGATCGTGAACGCGATCCGGGCCAAGGACGCCTCGACCAACATCGCCCTGGAACCGACCTACGGCGACGCCAAGGTTCCCGCCAGCGCCTTCACCTCCTCGTTCAAGCCCACCAAGCGCACCAACCTGCTGTGGTCCATCCACGACTACTACAGCGGCAACAAGGGCCTGGGCTTCGACAGCAACGGCATCGGCACCTCCCCGAACCCCTCCGACGGAGACACCGGCTACAGCGCCTCCTCGGGCAAGGCCAACATGGCCAAGCACCTCCAGGTCCACCTGGACCTGGCCAAGGCCGTGAAGCTGCCCGTCTGGATCGGCGAGTTCGGCATCGGCGGCGGGGCATCGGGTCACGACGCCTACATCAAGGACAAGGTCGCCCTCTACAAGTCCAAGGGCCTGGGCTACTCCTGGTGGGAGTACTCCGACGGCGGCACGTTCTCGATGGTCAACAAGGACGACGACAGCTGGAAGCCCTGGGCCGGCTGGGTGAAGTAGAGCCACCGCACACAGAACCACTGCATACAGAAGAACGCCCCGGCGGTCATCACGACCGACCCGGGGCGTTCCCCTTTAGCTGGCTCGCCTGTTCAGCTCCAGCTTCAGCTGGATCGCTTATTCAGCGGCGACCGGCTCCTTCTCGGGCTCGGTCCCCGAGGACCCCTCGCCCTTGATGGAACGGATGAGCAGCTGGGAGACGTCCACGACTTCCAGCGACTCCTTGGCCGCGCCCTCGTTCTTCTTCTCGTTGATGGCGTCGCCCAGCATCACCAGGCAGAACGGGCACGCCGTGGAGACGGTGTCGGGGTTGGTCTCCAGTGCCTCGTCCACGCGCTCGGTGTTGATGCGCTTGCCGATGCGCTCTTCCATCCACATCCGCGCGCCGCCGGCGCCACAGCAGAAGCCGCGGTCCTTGTGCCGGTGCATCTCCTGCGTCTTGACGCCGGGCACCTTGGCCATGATGTCGCGGGGCTGCTTGTAGACCTTGTTGTGGCGGCCCAGGAAGCACGGGTCGTGGTAGGTGATGTTCTCCTCGATCGGGGTGACCGGGGTGAGCTTGCCCTCGTCGACCAGGTGCGCCAGCAGTTGCGTGTGGTGAACGACCTCGTACTGGCCGCCGATCTGCGGGTACTCGTTCGCCAGGGTGTTGAAGCAGTGCGGGCAGGTCGCCACGATCTTCTTCACGCCCGCGTCGTTCAGGGTCTCGACGTTCTGCTGGCCGAGCATCTGGAAGACGAACTCCATGCCGAGGCGCCGCGCCGGGTCACCGGTGCAGGCCTCCATCGGGCCGAGCACGCCGAACTTGACGCCCGCGATGTGGAGCAGCTCGGCGACCGCCTTGGTGGTCTTCTTGGCCCGGTCCTCCAGGGCGCCGGCGCAGCCGACCCAGAAGAGGTACTCCATGTCCTCGGGCATCTTCTCGTCGACGACCTCGACCTCGAAGTCGAGCTCCTCGATCCACTCGAGGCGCTTCATCTCGGACATGCCCCACGGGTTGCCCTTGTTCTCGAGGTTCTTCAGCATGACGCCGGCCTCGCTCGGGAACGAGGACTCGATCATCACCTGGAAGCGGCGCATGTCGAGGATGTGGTCGATGTGCTCGATGTCGACCGGGCACTGCTCGACGCAGGCGCCGCAGTTGGTGCACGACCACAGCACGTCGGGGTGGATGACGCCGTCCTCGCCGACGAGCTCCTTGTCCACCTCCATGGCGAGCTTCTGCTCGTCGGTGAACTTCTCGCGCTCCTCCTCGGAGGCGAGCATGTAGGGCGCCTTGTGGAACGCGTGGTCGCGCAGCTCCAGGATGACCATCTTCGGCGACAGCGGCTTGCCGGTGTTCCAGGCGGGGCACTGCGACTGGCAACGCCCGCACTCGGTGCAGGTGGCCATGTCGAGGAGGCCCTTCCAGGTGAAGTCCTCGATCTTGCCGCGGCCGAAGGTGTCCTCGTCGGGGTCGGCCTCCTCGAAGTCGAGCGGCTTGCCGTTCGACATCATCGGCTGCGCCGCGCCCAGGCCGTCGGGGCGGCGCTTGAACATGACGTTCAGCGGCGCGATGAAGATGTGCAGGTGCTTGGAGTTGACGACGATCACCAGGAAGACCAGCGCGACACCGATGTGCAGCAGCAGGCCGATCGACTCCAGCACCTCGAGGGTGTCGTGGCTCATGCCCTTGAAGAGCTGGCCGACCAGGTAGGAGAAGTACGCGCCCTTGCCGTAGGCGAGGTTGCCGCTGGCCCACTCCACGCCCCGGAAGAAGAACATCGTCCAGACGACGTTGAAGATCATGAAGAGGATCAGCCAGGCGCCGCCCAGGTGCGAGCCCTTGAACCGGGACTTGCGGCCCAGCTTCTCGGGGGCGTTCTTGATCCGGATGATCGCGAACGTGATCAGGCCGGCCGTACAGGCGAGCGCGATCGTGTCCTGGATGAAGCCGATCGGACCCCAGGTCTGGATTCCTGGGATGTGCTTGTCCAGCCCGAACAGCAGCGCGACGGCCGCTTCGAGGTAGACGGTGGCCAGCAGGATGAACGCCCACATGACGGCGGCGTGCGCGAGGCCTGCGACGGTCCACTTGAGCAGCTTCTTCTGCCCCATGACCTCGACGACCTGGCCCTCGACGTCGGCCTTCGGGTCGCGCTTGACCTGCAGGACCCGCTCGGGGTCGGGCTGGCCGCTCTTGAACAGGCTCCACAGGAACAGCACTCGCCGGCCGGCGAGCGCCAACGCGACCGCCGCTCCGGCGAGCCCAACCAACAACGTGATCAAGTACACAGTGCCGTCCTCCTGGTACGGGCGTTGGCTGTCAGAGTAGGGCTCGCGACAGACCGCAGTTCATCCGGGGCCCGAATACTACTCGGCAGTAGCTTATGCGTCACATATACGCAGAGCGATGCCCGCCACACCCGCGGGCCAACCACCGGATCCGCCAACGCCGAACAGGGCGTCCCCCGAAGAGAACGCCCTGCTCACAAGCCCGCCGCTACTTCGGCGCCGCGTTCGTCCAGTCCGTGGCGACGATCGAGGTCGACGTCATCGTCGTCTTGGGGGCGAGCAGCGCGTTCACGCCGCCGGGCTTGAGGATCACGATCTCGTTCCCCAGGGCCTTCCCCTTGGCCTCGTCGATGATCAGCCGGTGTTGCAGCAGGCCGTTCTGGGTCTGCTCGTTCCAGAGCAGCGCGGTGCCGGTCCTGCCCTCCGCGTCCTTCACGGGCCCGATGGCCTTGACCGACTTGAGCTGCGCCAGCATCCGGAACGCGCCGGCCCGCACCTGAGGCGTCACCGGCATATCGGTGATCATCCCGCCGGCCACCCGCATCAGCCAGTCGCCGGAGGCCATCGGCACGCTGTCGGTCTCGGTGTCGTGCCCGCCGTACCACCTCAGCAGCGAGGCCTTCAGCCGGGCCGGGTCCGACGGCAGGGCCCGCAGGTCCTTCATGGTCACGTTCCGGCCCAGCCAGAAGACCTTGTCGCCCCCGGTCAGCCGCATGCCGCTGGTCTCAGCCGGCTCAGCTGCGGTCTTGAACGTCGCCGGCTTCAGGATCCCCTTCTTCCCCCCCGAGGGGAGGGAGACATTGAAGGTCGTCGGCGAGCCCGCACGCTGCCAAGCCGCCTTGTCCGCCGCGCTCACCGGATGGGCGCCGAGGTTCTGCTGCCGCGCCCACTGCTTGGCCTTGGGCCCGGTGCCGGTCGGGGTCCACCCTTCGGACCGCTGCTCGACCACGATCGTGTAGCTGTTCGGGCCCTTTCCGACCCGGTAGTACGAGCGCTCCACAGTCGTCTGGTGCCAGAACGCGCCGTCCACCGCGTTCGACTGCTTCTCGGCGCTCGTGGCGGCCGTAAGCAGGACCGTGCGGGCGCTGACCTGCTGCGCCTGGATCTCACCGCTCGCGCCGGGCGGAACGGGCCGCTTGCCCTCACCATCACCGCCGCCTGAGGTCGCCGCCACTCCCACCGCGACCGCGGCAGCCGCACCCACCAGCCCCAGGCCCATGCCCCAGGCCGGTCGTACGCGCCGCCGAGCCGGAGCACTCACCGTGCCCGCCGCGCCCCGCCTGCCGGCCGCACCCGCCATCGCCCGCGTGAGTTCCCTCTCCCGCGTGGCCGCATCCACCGGAACGCCCGGGTCGAGTTCGTCCGGCCTGGCCTCCGCCACCGTGCGCAGCACATCGCCGTTCATGACATCTCCTTACCGCTGATCCCCACACGAGCCCGAACGGCATCGGAACCGTCACCCGCAACGCCGCCACCAGCGCCTTCGCGCCCACCACCACCGACCGCCGCGCCGCCATGCACGCCGCCCGAGCCGCCACGGACGCCGCCCGAGCCGCCATGGACGCCGCCCGACCCGCCATGCACGCCGCCCGAGCCGCCGCGGGCACCGCCCGAACCGCCGCGTACGCCACCAGCTGCGGGGGCGGTCGGCGGGACGGACGGGCCGCCTTCTTCTACGGCTCGGACCAGGCGTTTGCGGGCGCGGTGCAGGCGTACGCGGAGGGCGGCTGGGCTGCACCCGACCACCTTGGCGGCGTCGCGCGGGGTGAGGCCCTGCCAGGCGACCAGGATCAGGATCTCCCGGTCGTCCTCGTTCAGGGCCGCCATCGCGCGCAGGACCGCCAGGCGTTCGGCCACGTCCTCGGCCACGTCGCGCTCTGGCCGCTGGCCCCACCGGCGCAGTTCCGCGGCGAACGACTCGCGCCGCGCCTCGGCCCGGTGGTTGTCGCGCAGTACGTTGCGGGCGACCCCGAGCAGCCATGGCAGCGCGGGGTCCGGCACGTCGCCGAGCCGGCGCCAGGCCACCGCGAAGGTCTCGCTCACCACCTCGTCGGCGACCTGACGTCCGGCCCTGCTGACCGCATAGGCCCACACCCGCTGCCGGCAGGCGTCGTAGATCGCCGTGAAGCGGCGCGCGTCCTCGGACTCCCCGGCCTCATCGGCCATCGCCCGCACCTCCGTTCCGTCCCGTGCTCTTCCGTCACCAGGAAGTGGTCCGGAGGCGACCATCGTTACCGATCGATTTCGATGGTCGGGCCGTCAGGCCTGTGCGGCCTCCCGGGCGGTGCGGATGGCGGTGCGCTGCGCGGAGTCCAGGTACTCGTCGATCCGGGTGATGTGGTCGCCGCGCACCTGGACGTACATCGCACAGTGCAGCTCGACCTCCTTGCCGTTCGGCAGGACGCCGTGCAGGACGTGCTGCTGGAGCACGCCGTCGTCGAGCGGCGCGCGGCGGACGACCTCGTAGTGCAGGCCGGACACGACGCGGTGCAGGCCGGTGAGCACCTTGAGGTTGTCCTCGACGGCCTGCTCGACCAGGTCGTCGTTGTGCCAGATGACGGCGTCGGGGGCGTAGATGGAACGGACGGTGTCGATGTCGCCGGCCTCGAGCGCGGCGAAGAAACGGTCGATGAGCTGGTCGTGCATGGAATCTCTCCCGGGAGGATCAGGCGAGTTCGGAAATCGAGCGGGGGATGTCCCAGACGCCGGAGACCGGCATCGGGAAGACGATGGGCAGGTCGACGCCCGCCGCGCGGTACTCGGCGATGCGGGCCGAGCAGGCGGCGGCGTCACCTCGGGCGACGAAGGCATCGGCGACCTTCTGGGGTACGTGGCGGGCGGCGGCCGTGCGGTCCCCGGCGAGCACCGCGCTCCGTACGTCGCCGAGGTCCGCATTGAAGAGACGGCCGGTCGCGGGATGCATGACGTAGCGGGGAACGACTGCCCGCGCTGCCTCGGCGGCGAGCTCCTCGTCGTCGGACAGGCAAAGGTGAACGACGCACAGGATGCGAGGAGCGCCGCCGCCCTCACCGGCGTCACCGCGTCCGGTGCCACCGCCGTCACCGCGTCCGGCCTCGGCGGCGGCCGCCCGCACGATGGCGACGGCCTCGGCGGCCTGTTCCGGCGACATCAGGTTGAGGATCACCCCGTCGGCGATCCGGCCCGCCAGCGCCAGCATGCGCGGGCCGAGCGCGGCGAGGTGGATGGGCAGGCCGGGCCGTACGGGCGGCCGGTCGAGCGGGATCCGCGCCGACCGGAAGATCTCGCCCTTGTACTCCCGGCCCGCCAGGACGGCGCGGACGACGGCGACGTAGTCCTCGGTGGCGGCGAGCGGCGGCGGGGGATTGAGGCCGAAACGGTCGTTCATGACGGTGTTGCCGACGCCGAG
>Ga0070667_100005780_pt1 | contig 10322 bp, 8 predicted proteins | sample KBSS33metaG_FD_64659 | JGI IMG/M metagenome (GOLD analysis project Ga0070667, IMG submission 64659) | Switchgrass rhizosphere microbial communities from Kellogg Biological Station, Michigan, USA - KBS S3-3 metaG | ecosystem: Host-associated > Plants > Roots > Rhizosphere > Soil ...
ATCGCCATTTCCTCGCCCTCCGAGCCGTGAACCTGAAACATGTTCTCGCGATAGTGCGACCAGTGCCCCGATGTCTCCCAGAGCGCCTTATTGAAGAGGATCGGGGTCTTGACCTCGACGTAGCCATTCGGCAGCAGCACATCGCGCATGTAATTCGCGAGCGTGTTGTAGAGCGTCGTGCCCTTGTCCTGCCAGAACGCCGCGCCGGGCGCCCACGGATGGAACGTGAACAGACCAAGCTCGCGACCGAGCTTCCGGTGATCGCGCTTTTTCGCCTCTTCGATCTGCGTGAGGTGCGCTTTGAGGTCCTTGTCGGACAGGAACGCGGTCCCGTAGACCCGCTGCATCGCCTGGTTGCGGGCATCGCCCTTCCAGTAGGCGTTCGAATGCGACAACAGCTTGAACGCCTTCAGCTTGCCGGTCGACGGGACGTGCGGACCGACGCAGAAGTCGATGAACGTGTCCTTGTCCTTGATGGTGTAGCAGGAGACCTCGGCCTGGCCCGCGGTCTTCTCGTCGATCAGCTGCACTTTGAGCGGCTCGCCGCGCTTGGCGAAAAACGCCTTGGCGTCCTCGCGCGGCCACATCTGGCGCTCGTAGATCAGATCCTGCGACGCCAGCTCCTTCATCTTCCGCTCGATGGCGTCGAGGTCCTCGGGCTTGAATGGCCGCTCGACGACGAAGTCGTAGAAGAAGCCCTCCTCGGTGGCCGGGCCGATCCCGCACTGCGTTCCGGGGAACAGCTGCGTCACCGCGGCGGCCATGAGATGCGCCGTGCTGTGGCGCGTCAACGCCAGCGCCTCGGGGCTCCGGTCCGTCACGATCCGCACTGCGGCGTCGCGATCGAGCGGGTACGACAAGTCCACCATCCGACCGTCGACGATGCCGGCGAGCGCCGCGCGGGCGAGACCGGGAGAGATCTGCGTCGCGACGTCGCGGACCGGCGTGCCGGCCGGCACGCTGCGACTCGATCCATCCGGGAGCGTGATGTTGATCTGACTCATGGAAGAACGCGGAAGCCCTTCGACTCGCGTGACAGCACCGGCTCGCTCAGGGCATTCGACTCGTCCGCCGTGGCCTGCCATGAGCGTGGGCCGCGAGAGCGGCCGAGTCGAATGGTAATAGGCACGGGTGGACTCGAACCACCGACCTCCTGCGTGTCAAGCAGGCGCTCTAACCTCTGAGCTACGCGCCTACATCGTGAAAAACGGCCGTTAGACGAACCTTCAGTATACCACGCGGCTACTTAACGGCCTGCCGGAGAGCCTTGCCAGCGGAGAACCGGGGCACGCGGCGCTTCGGGATCTTGATCGCCACGCCTGTCTGGGGGTTGCGCGCGATGCGCGCCTTGCGGTTCGAGATCTTGAAGGTGCCGAACCCGACGAACGAGACCTGGTCGCCCCTCTTCAACGACTTCGTGATGCCGTCGATGATCGAATCGACGACGGCCGCGGCGCTCGCCTTTTTCAGGCCCGTATCCTTCGCGACCTTGGCGATGATGTCCTGCTTGTTCATGCGGCCGTTATACTACGCGGCCTTCTTGTCAGCAAGGTGTTCAATCGCCTTCTCGAGAATCGGATCGGCGGTCGGCGCCGGCTGCCCGAATTCCACGTCGGGGTCGTCCACCACGATGGTCGGCTCCAGCCCTTTTTCGTGCAACGGCGTTCCCGCAGGCGTGAGATAGCGCATCGTCGAGAGCCAGAGACCGGCGCCGTCAGGCAGCTTGATCAGCTTCTGCTCGGCGGCGCGGCCGATCGTGTGCTCGCCGATGAGATCCGCGCGCTTGTTCCCCGACAGCGCCGACGCAAACACTTCCGCCGCCGCCGACGTGCCGGTGTCGATCAGGACGACGGCCGGCAGCGTGATCGAGCCGTCGCCGGGGCCGCTCGCGATCGTCTCACGCGGTCCGTTCTTGGTTTCGCGCATCGCCAGCGTGCCCTTGGCCACGAACAGCCGCGCCATCGCGAGGCCGTCTTCCGGGGATCCGTTCGACACCCGCCGCACGTCCACGATCAGTTTCGTCGCGCCGTTCTTGACCGCGTCGGCCGCGTGCGCCTTGACCTGGTCGGCGGTGTCTTTCGAGATGCCAGCGACGCGGATGTAGCCGACACCAGGCGCGGCGACGCGCCCCGAGACGACGGACGGCGGTTCGGCCTGACGCACCAGCTCCACGACGTGCGGATCCGCCGCGTTGCCGCGAATGACGGTGACCGTAACCTTGGTCCCGGCCGCGCCGCGCAGCATGCGCGTCCCTTCCCACACCGACATCTCGCGCGTCGGCAGATCGTTGATCGCCCGGATGTAGTCGCCGGTTCGCAGGCCGGCCTTCGCCGCCGGGGAGTTGTCGCGCGCCGCGATCACGCGGAGATAGTACTGACGCGTCAGCTCGAGGCCGACGCCGGCGGGCGGCAGCGGCGTCCCGGCCTCGACCTGCTTGACCTGGGCGGCCGTGAGATAGGCGCTGTCCGGATCGAGGCCATCGGCCAGGCCGTGCATCGCGCCGTTCATCACCTTGTCGATATTGACCTCCTCGACGTACTGGCTCGAAATCATCGTCACCACGTCGTCGAAGATCTTGAGGTGCTGATACGGCGCGTCCTGGCCGGCCATCACCTTTCCGAGAAATCCGCCGACGATCGCAAACGCGATCACGGGGGCGGAGATAGACATCACAATCAGCCGGGTGCGGGAACTCATGGGACCTCTACTGCTAACGTTTCTTCAACCATTGTAACGGGTCCACGGGCTGACCGTCGACGCGTAGCTCGAAGTACAGGCCTGTCGTGCCGGCGTCCGTGACGCCGACCGAACCGATGGCGTGCCCGCGTTCCAGCCGGGCTCCTTTCTTGACAGCGATATCGAGGAGGTCGCCATACAAGCTGAAGGTCTGCGATCCATGGTCGAGGATCACCAGATTCCCGAATCCGCCAAAAGCGCCCGCAAACGCCACGGTTCCATCGTGAATCGCGACCGCCGTCGCATCCTCGGCCGTGCCAATCTCCATCCCGTTGTTCGACGTCGCTGATCGTCCGTCCGAGCGGCCGAACCGGCGAACGACGGTTCCCGCGACCGGCCAGTCGAGCTCGCCGCGGAACGGCCGTAAAGGAAGAGCGGCCGGCTCGGCGGGAGAAGTGCCGGCGGCCAACTCGCGGAGCGTGACCTGTAATTTCTGCTGGGCCGCCTGTAGCTCGCCGGCGAGCTGCGCGTTCAGGTCGCGCCGCCGATCGATGTCGCGGATGAGTTCGTTTCGTGACTGTGCCGCGCGCGCCGCGGCGCTCTCGGCCGCTGCCGCGGCCGCGCGTGCCGCGGCCAGCTGCCCCGTGCGCTGCTCCAGCGTCACACGGGTCGAGGTCAGTTCCGCCAGCGTCCGTGCGCGCGCAGCCACGCGATCGCGATCGAATTTGGCGAGCGCGGCGACCGTCCGGGACGCTTGTCCCATGCGGCGCAGGTCCGGGGCGGAGAGCAGAAGCCTGAGATAGCGAGCCTGACCGAGCTTGTACATCTCGACGAGGCGCCCGGTCAGCTGAGGGCGCGCCGCCCGTTCCGACTGCTGCAGCGCAGCCATCCGTTCCGTGATGGCGGTCAGTTCAGTTTCCAGCTTCGCGGCGTCGCGATCGAATTGCTTCAGCTCCTCGCCCTTGAGTTGTCGTTCGAGCTCGAGTTTCCGTAGATCGCCGATGAGGGTTCGTTCCTGCGCGGCCAATCGATCGGCTTCGCGCTGTAGCGACTGCAGGCGTTCCGCCGCGCGCCGCGCGAGCGCCTCCGTGCGAGCGCGATCCGAAGGCTGCGCGCTCGCTAAGGACACAAAGGTAACAAAGGACACAAAGGCCAGAAAGGCCAGAAAGGCCACGGAGGAGCAGAGCGACGCAGATGTCCGGAACGCTGAGACAGCTAGCCCCCAGCCCCTAGTCCCGGCTGCGTCAGAACAGTGGTTTCCCATCTATCTCTGAAGGTATCGGCAGGCCGAAATACTTCAGCACTGTTGGGGCAAGGTCCATGATCGACGCTTCGCCGCCGATCGGCCGGTTCGACATCAGCGTGCCAGGGGTCGCCTTGTAGTCGTATGAGCTATGGTCGCCGGACCATTTCTTCATGTTTGGAGACACGATGCCCGGCGGAGAGCCGCCGAGTGTCGTCTGCGCGGAAACCCGGTACCCCTCGGCGAACCCGACCTGCAGCTCGGCGGCGTTCGCGACGTAGGCGCCCCTGTAGATGTCGTCCCGCTTGTAGACCGCCTCGACGATGCGTGCCTCGGTTTTGGGATCGGTCATCGTCAAGAGCCGCGCGGCCAGGTCGTCCTGCACGCTCTTCGAGTCCTCTGGCGCCACGATCCCGTCCCGCTCGCGGCCTTTGAGATTGAGATACACCTGCCCAAGGCCCATCGCGTACGCCCGGGTGCGCGTCCAGTCGACGTTCTCCCAGAAGGTGCCGCCGCCGGACGGATCGGCGGACGGCTTGCCGTCCGGCGCGTCGCCGCGCAGCGTCATGAAGCCTTCCTGTATCAGCCAGGTGTTGAGGTTTACCGACTGACGGAACGAGTGGAAGCCGTGATCCGAGACGATCAGAATCGGCGTGTCGGGTCCCACGCGGGATACGACCTCGCCGACGAAGTCGTCGCACCTGCGATACACGCGCTCGATCGCGTCGCCGAACTTTGCCGCCAGTCCCTTGTCGTACATCGGGTGCGAGGGATCGATCAGGCGCCACATCATGTGCTGCACGCGGTCGGTCGCTTCGATCACGCCGACCACCAGATCCCATTGACGCGCGTCGAGGCGTTGAAGGATCACCTGGGCGCGATCGTCGAACGCGCGATACAGGTCGTCCATGAACGCCTTTTCATCGATGCGGTCTTCGTTCAGGGGCCACGTGGCTTCGGCCCAGCCGAGCGTTCGATACGGTCCGAGCCGCTCGTACAGATCGCGGGCGAACGAGGCCGGCGCCGACATCGGCGACGGCGGACGGTCTGGATTCCAGTTGACGGGCGAGACATAGAGCTGCAGATCGGTGCCGGCGGCGATCAGGTAGAACTGCGCCATCCCGTGGATGCGCAGCAGCAGGTTGACGTGGAAGTCGAGCGGGATCCACTTGCTCCATTCGTGCTCGGCCAGTCGGATGGAGCTGCTCCCGATGTCGATGGTGGCCGACTTGCCGGAGCGGTTCCAATGGATGGTCATCGGCAGACGTACGTCCGCACGCGCTTCCAGTGCCGCGATTCTGGTTTTGACGGCTTCGGTCGTCGTGGTGGCGCGCGCCTGACGCAGCTGCTGGCCGACGATCGGATTGGACGGCCCGACGAAGTCCGTTTGCGCGACATCTCCGTCGAAGACCAGGCGGCGGACGAGACCGCCCGTTTCGCTGTCGCCTTCCTCGTAGCGGCTCACCTCCGTCCCGTAGTACGAGAACGTGCCCATCGTGCCGCGGATGTCCGGTAGCGGCAGACCGGACAGCATCTCGCCGTGCGGCACCTCTTCGGGCGGATAGGTGATCGGCACCGTGAGAATGCTGGATCGCACGCCGGCGCGACCCGTGAGCGTCCAGAATGACGTGCCGCCGCGCAACGACTTGATGATGGGACGGGCGATCGGCACGTAGTTGAACGCGAATCGCGGCGGCTCGCGCGACACCATGCCGAGGTCGGGCAGATAGGTGCTGGTGTCGCGAATCAGGAAGTCGTAGATGTTGTGCTTCCCCGGGTTGACGCCGGTGGCAAACGACGCCCACGCTGTCGGCGACTCGGGCGAGTGCGTGGTCGCAAGACGCTGCGCGCCGCCGGATGCGCGCGACAGTTTCCGGAGGTTCGGCAGCTTGCCTTCGTCCATCCATTTCTGTGCGAGGGTCGGGTCCATGCCGTCGAAGCCGAGGATGACGAGCTTCTGGCGGAACTTCTCGGGGGCGCGGCCGTATCCGCACGCCACTGCGGTGCCGAGAGAGGCGACAAGCAGCGCGCGCAGCAGAGATTTCACAGTGTGAATGCGATGCCGAAATTATAGCATTTGAAGATGAGCGGTCGCGTGTTGGGCGTGGATGTCGGCGAGCGGCGTATCGGCCTCGCGATCAGCGACGCGTCGCGGACGCTCGCGCGCCCACTGAGCACTCTCGACGTCACCGGCGCGGCGAACGCCGTCGAGCGCGTCATGAAAGCGATCGACGCGCTCGTCGCGGACGAGGACGGGCTCGAGACGATCGTGATCGGACTGCCGGCGCGCCTCGACGGATCGGCGACCGGCGCGACCCCGCGCGTGCAGGCGTTTGTCGACGCGCTGCGCGGAAGGACGACGCTGAAGATCGTCACGGCAGACGAACGCTTGACAAGTCGAGAAGCCGAAAGCCGTCTCGCGCTGAACGAGCGCGACTGGCGGAAGCGAAAACAGAAGCTCGATGCGGCTGCCGCCGCCATCATTCTGCAGGACTACTTGGACCGCCGATGAAAAAGCTGCTGTTGGGCCTCGTGCTGTTGGTGATCGGTGCGGCCGTCGCGGGCGGGTGGTTCTACCTGCGCGCGCAGACGCCGTACCGCGGGTACGAGGGCTCGGAGCAATTCGTGGAGATTCCGCCCGGCGCGAGCAGCTTTGCCATCGGCGAACGCCTGGTTGCGGGCGGCGTGGTCCGCGATCTGGCGACCTACCGCCTCACGTTGTGGCTGAGCGGCCAGGGGCGGCGGCTGAAGGCCGGTGAATACCGCTTCGATCGCGCGATGAGGCCGCTCGACGTGATCGACAAGATCGCGCGCGGCGACGCGTTCGTCGTCACGCTTACGTTTCCCGAGGGACTGACGATCGCCGAGATGGGGAAAATCTTCGAGTCGCACGGCCTGGGTCCGGCGACGGCATTCGTCGCCGCCGCCCAGGACGCCGCGCTCGTTCACGACCTCGACCCCGCCGCCAGAAATCTGGAGGGCTACCTGTTCCCGGAAACCTACGCGGTGCCGAGGAAGACCGACGCGCCCAAGCTTGTCCGCCTGATGGTGGGCCGCTTCGGGCACGTGTTCACACAGGAGTTACGGGACGCGGCCGCCGCGCGGCAACTCTCGGTGCGCCAGGCGGTCGCGCTGGCGTCCATCGTCGAGAAGGAGACCGCGAGGGCCGAGGAGCGGCCGCTGGTCGCGGCCGTGTACGTGAACAGGCTTCGCCTCCGGATGCCGCTTCAAGCCGACCCGACGGTCATTTTCGCGATTCAACAAACCGGAACCTATACCGGCAACTTGCGGCGCGACGATCTAATGGTCGATTCGCCGTACAACACCTACCGCTATCCCGGATTGCCGCCGGGGCCGATCGCGTCCCCGGGGCGTGCGTCCCTCAACGCGGCCGTCCATCCGGCGGACTCGGACGCGCTGTATTTCGTGAGCCGCAACGATGGTTCGCACGTGTTCGCGAAGACGCTCGACGAACACAATCGGAACGTGCAGCAGTATCAGGTGAAGTACTTCCGGGACCTCAAAGCCGCGAAGGCGAATGCGCAGGAGGGGCAGGATAGGCAGGAAGGGCAGGAAGGGCAGGATGGGAAAAAGCCAGGAGGGACAACAAAGGAAAAGAGGTCTGACAAACCTGGCAACGCTGGAAAGCCGGCAAAGCCCCGACGGCAGGATCGCTGACCGTTCGTCGCGCCGTCTGCTCGTCCCACCGGTCCCGCTGACTAGAGCGGTTTGGTTTCGATGTAGCGCGGCCCTTTCAGGGTCGCGTCGGTCGCGGAACTGAAAGCCCCGCAATACACGGATCTGGAAAACGCTAATCTCAGCGTTCGTTCCATTTCAGCTTCTGCCGCAGAATTTCGAAGTAGCTGCGAGTGGACGGGCGCAGCAGGCGGACCCGCCGCCTGGCGCACTGGATCTGCACTTCGTCGCCAGCCCGCAGTTCATAGCCCGCCTGGCCGTCGAATGTGACGTACAGCTCGTCGCGGTCGGTCATAAGCGGCTGCACCCGCACGAGGGACGACGCCGGAATGACGATCGGACGATTGGTCAGCATGTGCGGCGCAATCGGCGTCAAGACCAGCGCGTCGACGACCGGCTGGACAATCGGACCGCCGGCCGACAGGTTGTAGGCGGTCGATCCCGTAGGCGTGGCGACGATGAGACCGTCCGCCTTCACGCGGGTGACGAACTCCTCGCCGAGCGACACCGACAGATCGGTCATCCGCGCCCGCGCCGACTTGGTGATGACGACGTCGTTCAGCGCGAGTTGCTCGGGCAGGGGAGCGGCAGCACCCTGACGGATGGTCGTGGCGCGCAGCATCATCCGCGCCTCCACTTTCGCCCGTCCGGCCAGCGCCGCCTCGAGCGACGGGTAGAGCTCCGGCAACGTCGCCTCGGTCAGAAAGCCGAGGCTGCCGAAGTTCACGCCGAGGATCGGCACGTCGACGTCCGCGCTGGCGATGCAGCCCGCGACCGAGAGCAGCGTGCCGTCGCCGCCGAGTACGACGATCAGATCGACCTGGGTCACGAGCTCGCCTTTGTCGGCGAGCCGGCGCTTCGGATTCGGCGGCATCAGCGCCGCGGTCGCTGTCTCGAACACCGGCTGGACGCCGCGGGCCTCGAGCCACGACTCGATCTCGGCCAGGTGCGGCATCGCTTCGCGCAGGTGCGACTTGGCGACGATTCCGACGTTCATCGGTGGCATTGTGCCTTCATTCCGGCTCGCCGCGCCACGACCCCTGGTTCGCCGAAGCGCGGTCGGCGTGAAGGCGGGCGCGCTCCATGGCCTTGATGATCGCCGTGAGCGCCGCATTCACCGGACAGTCGATGCCGTGCTGTTGCCCCAGTGCGACGACCGCGCCGTTCATGAAGTCGATCTCGGTCGGCCGGCCGCGCTGCAGGTCCTGACGCATCGAGGCGATGTTGCGCGAGGTGCCGAACGTCTCGGCGATCGCGCGGACGAAATCCTCCTGAAATGACACGCCGTCGGTGGCCGCCACGCGAAGGCACTCGTCGATCACCAGCCGCTTCAGCGGGTCGAGGCGCGGGTCGGCGATGCCGCCAACTTCCGACCCGACGATCGAGGTGATTGGATTGATGACGCAGTTGAAGATCAACTTTCGCCAGATTTCGGTGTTGATGGCCGGCGACACCCGGCCGTCGAGCCCTGACGCCCTCAGGAGATCGGCGATGGCCTGGCTGTGCTGGCCCTCCTCGATCAGCGTGTATCCCGCGACCTTCAGGTCCACGACCCCTGGCTCGCTGAAGATGGCGCCGAACTGCGTGATGGCCCGCAGCACGACGCACCGGCCGGCGATGACGTCCTTGACGACCGCCTCGCTACCCAGTCCGTTCTGCACGCACAGCACGATCGTGTCGGGCTGGACGACGGCGGCAAGGGCCGCGGCTGCTCGTCGATTGTCATTGACCTTGGTCGTCAGGAGAACCAGCGTGCTGTTCGGCAGTTCACCGAGGTCCACGGCGGCGCGCACCCGGGCGGTGAACGATTCACGGCCGATCACGCGCAACCCGTCGCGCGCAATCGCGGCGACATGATCCGGTCGTCCAACGACGGTCACCGGATGGTGGGCCGACAGCTTCGCGGCGTAGATACTGCCGATGGCTCCCGCGCCAAAGACGACGACGTTCATCGCAGGTGCAGGAAGAATTCCTGGTTGCCGGTGGCGCCGGTAATCGGCGATGGCGTCATGCCGACGCGGCGGAATCCGGAGGCGCCGGCCGCGTCGGTGACGCGCGCCAGCACGGCCTCGTGGACGCTGGGATCCGTGACCAGCCCGTGTTTGCCGACTTCAGCGCGGCCGGCCTCGAATTGCGGTTTGACGAGAGCCACGACGTCGGCGCCCTTCTCCAGAAACGGTGGCAGCGACGGCAGAATCAGTCGCAGCGAGATGAATGCCACGTCGATTGTCACCACGCCGACGGCGTGCGGCACATCGTCGCTGGTGAGCGCGCGCGCGTTGACACCCTCGCGGACGATGACGCGGGCGTCGGTGCGCAGCCGCCAATCCAGCTGGCCGCGTCCGACGTCGAGCGCAATGACGCTCGCGGCGCCGCGCTGCAGCAGCACGTCGGTGAAGCCGCCGGTCGACGCGCCCACATCCAGCGCCCGGCGGCCCGACGGATCGATGTGGAAGACGTCGAGCGCGTGCGCGAGCTTGACGCCGCCCCGTCCGACATACGGATGATCGGGCGTGACCAGCGCAACACGCGCGCCCGGTCCGATCGCCGCGCCGGCCTTGTCGATCACCTGCCCATCGACCGTGACCTGCCCGGCAAGAATCAACGCACGCGCCCGCTCCCGCGACGGCGCCAGCCCGCGATCGAGCAGCACGACATCAAGCCGCGCTTTTCCCGCACCCACTCGAAGTCGCTTTCTCCCTCTGTG
>Ga0070667_100005792_pt1 | contig 10312 bp, 4 predicted proteins | sample KBSS33metaG_FD_64659 | JGI IMG/M metagenome (GOLD analysis project Ga0070667, IMG submission 64659) | Switchgrass rhizosphere microbial communities from Kellogg Biological Station, Michigan, USA - KBS S3-3 metaG | ecosystem: Host-associated > Plants > Roots > Rhizosphere > Soil ...
AGAGCTTGCGCTGGTGCTCGAGACCCTTCCGGTGCAGCGGGAGGGCCTCCGCGGCGCGCCCCTGCTTCCGCAGCGTCTCGCCGAGGCGCGCCTCGGCGTCGGTCACCTCGTAGCTGTCGGGGCCGTTGATCTCGACCAGCTTGCCGGCGACCTCGCGCTGGATCTTCTCCGCCTCGACGAGCCGGCCCTGCAGCGCGATCTGCTCGGCGCGGTTGCCTCGGGCCTGCCACGAGAACGTGTGCTTCGGCCCGAGCACCTCGTCGAAGAGGACGATGACCTCGGAGAGCGTGGCCTCGGATTCGGCGTATCGCCCGCGCCGCGAGGCCACGAGCGCGAGACCGTTGAGGCACTTGCCGACCTCGAAGTGCTTCGGCTCGATCGCGCGAAAGAGCGCCAGCGCCCGCCGGTAGTTCTCCTCGGACTCGTCGAGGCGTCCCTGGTTCAGGTAGAAGAGCGCGAGGAGCTGCAGGGTCTGTCCGACGACGCGATGATCGGGACCGAGCGCCTTGCGGCGCACCTCGAGCGATCGCAGGAACCACTTCTCGGCCTCCTCGGCCTTGCCGCGGCGATCCAGAAGGACGGCGAGGTTCACGTAGCTCTGGCCGAGGTTCGGGTGCTCCGGGCCGAGGCGCCTCTCGAGGACGGCCTGGGACGCGCGGCTGTCCGCCTCGGCCTCATCGAGACGATCGAGCTCTTCGAGGAGAATGCCGCGGTTTCGCCGGTGGATCGCGGTCTGGACGGCGTCCTCGCCGAGCTCCGCCCGGTACGTCTCGTAAACGCTGGACTCGAGCTTCTCGGCCGCCGCGACGTCGCCCTTCCAGAAGAGCACCTGCGCGTAGTCGGAGCGCACGCGGGCCGCCGCGAGGCTCTTCGCGCCGTCCCTCGCCTCGACGGTCCTGAGCGCCTCGGCGAGCTGCTTCTCGGCCTCGTCGAGCTTGCCGCGGTCCATCGTGATGGCGCCGAGGGTCGCGAGGCTGCGGCCGATCGCGCCGTCGCCCGACGGCAGGATCCTCTGACGGACCGCGAGCGACCGCCGGGCGAGGCTCTCGGCCGGCTCGAGACGGCCCAGGCTCCGATCGATGCGCGCGACCGCATCGAGAAGATCCGCCTGGACGTCCGGCTCGGACGAGAGCTCGGTGTCGAGGCGCTTGCCGGCCTGATCGAGAAGCTCGCTCGCCGGAAGGTTGCCGCCGGTCTGGTCCGGATCGGCGATCTCGAAGAGGCCGATCAAGAACTCCTTGACGGCGTCGGCGCGGCGCGCGGCGGCCGCGGCCACACGGGCGTTGGACTCGGCGCGGGCGCGCTGGCGGGCCGTGGCGACGAGACCTCCCACGAGGGAGACCGCGACGAGCACGGCGGCGGCGACGGAGAGGCGGTTGCGCCGGACGAACTTGCCGGCGCGGTAGGAGAGCGTGTCGGGGCGCGCCTTCACCGGACGGCCCTCGCGATGGCGGCGGAAGTCCCCGGCGAGCGCCGAGACGGACCCGTAGCGCCGCTCGGGCTCGCGCCGCAGCGCCATGAGCAGCACGTTGTCGAGGTCCCCGCGCAGCTGGCGCTCGATCCGCCGGCGATCGGCCTCGGCCGGCTCCGCGACCGGAATTCGGTCGAGGGGCACGTCCGCGACTCGCTGGCTGGGCCGCTCGATCGCGTCGGATGACGCGGCGGCCGCGAGCGCGGCGGGGGAACGGGGCTCACGCTTCTGCGGCAGAGTCCCGGTCAGCAGCTCGTAGGCGAGCGCGCCGAGCGCCCACACGTCGGTCGCGGCGGTGACGGGCTCCCCCAGGATCTGCTCGGGCGCGGCGTAGGCGGGCGTCAGGAGACGCAGGTCCGTGTGCGTCTCGACATCCTTTTCGCCGGCCTCGCCGGTGTCGTCGGGTCCGAGGACCTTGGCGATCCCGAAGTCGAGGAGCTTGACCTCGCCCCCCGCGGTCACCAGCACATTCGAGGGCTTCAGGTCGCGGTGCACGACGAGGCTCCGGTGCGCCTCGGCCACGGCGTCGCAGGCGTCGAGCAGGAGCCGCAGCCGCTCGGAGACCGTCGCGCGGCGCGACCGGCAGTACGCCGTGATCGGCTCGCCCTCGACGAGCTCCATGACGAAGTAGGGACGCCCGTCCTCCGTCGCGCCCCCGTCGAGCAGCCGCGCGATGTGGGGATGGGCGAGACGCGCGAGGATGCGCCGCTCGCGCGCGAACCGCGCGAGCACGTCGTCGGTCGCCATCCCGCGGCGCAGCAGCTTGATCGCGACGCGCTGCTCGAACAGGCCGTCGGCGCGCTCGGCGAGGAACACCTCACCCATTCCCCCCCGTCCGAGGCGGCGCAGGATCCGGTACGGGCCGATCCGCTCCGGCGCTTCCTCGCCGTCGTCCTGGAAGAGGCCGCCGGCGATTCCGAGCGCCCCCGCCGGCGTCTCGAGGAACCCTCCGGCTTCGGAGTCGGCCTCGAGGAGCTGCCGGACGCGCGCCGCGAGCTCCGCGTCGCCGACGCCCGTCAGCCGCGAGTCCCGTTCCGCCGCGGGCAGATCCACCAGCTCCTCGAAGAGCCCGCGGACCTGCGACCAGCGGGAGTCTCCGATCACGACGGCGCCGCGCCAGAGTCGGAGAGCTCCTCGAAGAGAAACGCGCGCGCCGCCTGCCAGTGTCGCTTGAGCGTTCGTTCGGACCGGCCGGACATTTCCGCGATCTCCTCCAGCGACAGGCCGGCGAAGAACCGCCACTCGACGAGCTGCGCGAGCTCGCCGTCGATCTCGCCGAGCTTGCTCAGGGCCTCGTCGAGCGCGACGATCTCCGCCGCGCGCTCCTCGATGGGAATCTCGACGTTTTCGAGATCCAGGGGCCGCCGTCCCGAGCCGCGGCGCTGACGCGTCCGCGAGCGCGCCTGGTCGACCAGGATCATCCGCATCGCGCGGCCGGCGAGCGAGAAGAAGTGCGACCGGTCCTTCGCCGTCCAGCCGGCTCCCTTCGAGAGCTTCAGGTAGGTCTCGTGGACGAGAGCCGTCGTCGAGAGCGTCTGCTCGGCGGGCGCCCCCCGGAGCTGGCGGCGGGCGATCGCACGGAGGTCCTCGTAAAGGATCGAGAACACGCGGTCGAGCGCCGTGCGATCCCCGGCCTCGGCGGCCCGCAGCAGTCCCGTCACCTCCTCCGGGGGCGGCTCCGGCGGTCCTTGGGGCATGGTTGGGCGCTCATTCTAGCCAACGGCGGCCCTGGCCCCCTCCGGGCGGATTCGACGAGGAGAGGGGTAACAGGAGGTTCCCATGCGCCAGGCCCGAATGCTCGCCCTCGTCGTCCTCCTCGCCTCCGCGGCTGCGGTCGGGGCCGCCGATACGTACACCGTGACCTCGACCGGCGACTCCGGCCCGGGAACCCTGCGCCAGGCCATCCTCGACGCCAACGCCCACATGGGAGCCGACACGATTGCCTTCAACATCGTCGGCTCGGGGGTCCAAACGATCGCGCTGGCCTCGGCGCTCCCGGTCGTCACCGATTCCGTGACGATCAACGGCTATTCGCAACCCGGCGCATCGGCGAACACCCGGCCGGTCGGCCAAGGGCTCGACACCGTTCTGACGATCGAGATCGTGGGAACGGGCGCGGGAAGTTGCCTCGGCGTCTCGACGAGCGACACGACCGTGAAGGGTCTCGCCGTCCACGGCTGCTCGCCGGCCATCGTCTTGAACAACGGTGCGTTCACGAACAACAAGGTCGAGGGCTGCTTCGTCGGGACCGACGCCGCAGGGACGACACGGCTGGACGGCGGATTCAGCGTTCAGGTCTCGGTGGTCGGCGAGTCGGGCGCGACCGTGGGCGGCTCGGCGCCCGCCGCCCGCAACTTGCTCTCGGCGTGCCAGGAGGGCGTTGCGCTCACCGGTGCCGGCAGCGGCCACACGGTGGAAGGCAACCTCGTCGGGCTGGCGGCGTCGGGAGACGCTCTCCTCACCCCGCCCTGCGCCGGAACCAGCTACAACGTGGTCGTCCAGGGGGGCAGCGGGCACGTCCTCAGGAACAACGTGGTGTCGGGCGGCTCGAACGGCATCAGCGTGAACGGGACGGGACATACCTTCAAAGGCAACTTCGTCGGGACCGACGTGACGGGGACCGTTCTCTTCGGGTTGGGCGAGCATGGGTTCGCGGTCAGCGGAACGAACCACGTCATCGGCGGCGCCGGACCGGGCGAGGGAAACATCGTGGCCGGCGCGAGCTTCTACAACGGCCTCGAGCTCAATGGCAGCGGCCACGTCGTCTACGGCAACTTCATCGGTACCGACCCGTCGGGCACGATCGACCTCGGGAACCTCCACGCCGGCATCGTGGGCATCGGTACCGACCTGACGATCGGGGGCGTCGGGGCGGGCGAGGGCAACACGATCGCCTTCAACTCGGCGTCCGCCTACGCCGGAGTGCTCGTCCAGGGCCAGCGCGTACGGATCCGAGGCAACCGCATCTATTCCAATCACAACGGCCTCGGCATCGACCTGTTCGTCGGCAGCCTCAGCGGCGTGACGCCCAACGATCCGGGCGACGGCGACGGCGGACCGAACGGAGCCCAGAACTATCCGATTCTGATCTCCGCGGGACCGGCCGCGGCCCAGGGATCCGGCACGCACATCACAGGCGTTCTCAACAGCACGGCTTCGACGATCTTCGAGATCGACTTCTACTCCAACCCCGCGTGCGCGAACCGCCCGCAGGAATTCCTCGAGGGCGAGGAGTACATCGGCTCGACGCAGGTCACGACGGACGGCTCGGGAGACGCGTCCTTCGACGTCACCCTGCCGGTGAGCGTCGACACCGGAGCGCGCATCGCCGCGACCGCAACCGACCCCGACGGCAACACGTCCGAGTTCTCCCAGCGGCTCGTCTTCTCGATGTCGCCGACGGGCGGCTCTCCCGCCGGTGGAACCGCCGTGAGCCTGGCCGGGATGCTCTTCGCGGACGGCGCGACCGTCACGATCGGAGCCATCCCCGCCACGGGAGTCACGGTCGTGAGCCCGACGAAGATCACCGCGACCACCCCCTCGCTGGTGGCGGGCACCCGCAACGACGTGATCGTCGCCAACCTCGACGGCACCGGCGGCGTCCTGGTCAACGGCTGGGTCGCCGACTTCCTCGACGTCGACGGCTCCCACCCCTTTCACTACTACGTCACGAAGCTCGTCGCGAATGCGATCACCGCCGGAGTGGGGGGCGGCTTCTACGGCGTCGACCTGCCCACGCTCCGTGAGCAGATGGCGGTCTTCCTCCTCAAGGCGAAGCACGGCCTCTGCTTCACCCCGCCGCCGTGCCAGGGCATCTTCGACGACGTTCCTTGTCCCGCGACCGCGCAGTTCCCCTACTCCGACTGGATCGAGGAGCTCGCGGCCGAACAGATCACCGCCGGCTGCGACGTCGGTAAGTTCTGCCCCGAGCAGCCCGTGCAGCGCGACCAGATGGCGGTCTTCCTCCTGAAGACCGAGCACGGCCACGACTATGTCCCGCCCTCCTGCACCGGCGTCTTCGCGGACGTCTCGTGCCCCGACGCGTTCGCCGTCGACTGGATCGAGCAGCTCTACGACGAACAGATCACGGGCGGCTGCCTGACCAACCCGCTGCGCTACTGCCCCACAAACGCCAACTCGCGCGGGGAAATGGCGGTGTTCCAGGTCAAGACGTTCGGACTCCCCTAGCGCCTCGCGACGGCCCCTTCTTCGCCGATTCGACGAGGAGAGGGGTAACAGGAGGTTCCCATGCGCCAGGCACGAATGCTCGCCCTCATCGTCCTCCTCGCCTCCGCGGCCGCGGTCGGGGCCGCCGACACGTACACGGTGACCTCGGCCGGCGACTCCGGCGCCGGAACGCTGCGCCAGGCGATCCTGGACGCCAACGGCCACCCCGGCGCCGACACGATCGCGTTCAACATCGCGGGATCCGGGGTCCACTCGATCGCCCCGACCTCGGCCCTTCCGGCGATCACCGACGCGGTCACGATCAACGGCTACTCGCAGACCGGCGCGCTCGCCAACACGAACCCTACCGGCCAGGGGCTGAACACGGTCCTGAAGATCGAGATCGACGGGACAAACGCCGGAGCGACTTCGTGTCTGAAAATCAAGGCGGACAACGTCACGATTCGGGGGCTCGTCGTCAACCGCTGCACGAGCCATGAGATCGACGCCAACGACCTCGGCACCACGCGCCACAACTTCGTCATCGAGGGCAGCTTCCTGGGAACCAACGCGGACGGCACCCAGGCGTTGGGACCCTACTTCACGTCGGTCAATCTCCAGAGTCAACAGGACGCGCACGTCGGCGGCACGACCCCGGCCGCCCGCAACCTCATGGCGGGTCTCAACGGCGGCGATCACATCGTCCTGAATGACACGACGGGTGCCCACATCGAGGGGAACCTCATCGGAACCGACGTCACGGGGCTGAAAAAGATCACGACCACCCACGGCGGGGTCGCCATTGGAACGGGAACTGGCAACTACATCGGAGGCACCTCGGCGGGCGCGCGCAACGTGATCACAGACGTGGTCATCCTCGGAGGCAGCGGCCTCAACCTGGCGACCGGCAACTTCGTGCAGGGCAACTTCATCGGCACCGACGTCACCGGAACGCGCGCCATCGACTGCGCCCTGGGATGCATGCGCATCGTCGATCAGAACAACACGATCGGCGGCTCCGCACCGGGCGCAGGGAACCGAATCGGCGGAGGCCACATGGCTCTCGCCGGGATTCAGGTCCAGGGCTCGGGCACGGTCATCCAGGGCAACTTCATCGGGACCGACGAGACGGGCACGCTTCGGATCCCGGTCCACGACTACGGAATCCATGTCCTCTATCTCAGCACCGGGGCCGTCCACGACATCCTGATCGGCGGCGTTGGGCCCGGAGAAGGCAACCTCATCGCCAACACCGGCGGCATCGGTGCGATCTTCGTCGAAGGCAATTCCTGCTGCACTCCCCCCACCGGGGTCACGATTCGCGGCAACTCGATCTTCGACAACCCGGGCAGCAACGCGAACAACGGCCTCGGCATCGACCTGATGGAGGGCGGCAACGGCCCGGGAGTGAACTTCAACGACGCGGGAGACGGGGACGATGGACCCAACGGATTCCAGAACTACCCGATCATCGGCTCCGTCACCTACGGCGGCTCCTCGACGACCGTGACCGGCACCTTCAACAGCACGCCCTCGTCCTCCTTCGACCTCGACTTCTACGCCAACTCCGTGTGCGCGCCCCGGCCGCAGGACCTGCCGGAGGGGAAGACGTACCTCGGGACCCTCCCGGTCACGACCAACGCGTCGGGCGACGCCACATTCAACGCGGTCCTTCCGGTGGCGGTACAGAACGGCTCGCCCATCACCGCCACCGCGACCGACTCGAGCGGCAACACGTCCGAGTTCTCGCCCCGCTTCGTGATCTCGCTGTCGCCCGCGTCGGGCCCGGGGGTGATCCCCGGCGCGGCGACGATCAAGGGTCTCGCCTTCGAGGACGGCGCGACGGTCACGGTCGGCGGCGTTCCGGCCCCGGCCGTCACGTTCGTGGACGAGAACACCCTGTCGATCTCGACTCCCATCCTGACGCCCGGCACGATCAACGACGTCTTCGTCCAGAATCCCGCCGGCGGGCTCTCGGGCGTGCTTCCCAAGGGCCGGATCGCGGACTTCCTCGACGTGAGCTCGGGCAATTCGTTCTACCCGTACGTGACCAAGCTCGTCGCCAACGGGATCACGGCGGGAGTCGGAGGCGGCAACTACGGCGTCAACCAGCCGACGCTGCGCGAGCAGATGGCCGTCTTCCTGCTCAAGTCCAAGTACGGGCTCTGTTTCACGCCGCCGCCGTGCCAGGGCATCTTCACCGACGTCCCCTGCCCCGCGACGGCGCAGTTCCCGTACTCCGACTGGATCGAGGAGCTCGCGGCCGAGCAGATCACCGCGGGCTGCGACACGGGGAAATACTGCCCGGAGCAGCCCGTGCAGCGCGATCAGATGGCCGTCTTCCTCCTGAAGAGCGAGCACGGCCACGACTACGTACCGCCCGACTGCACGGGCGTGTTCGCCGACGTGGATTGCCCGTCGCTCTTCGCGAACTGGGTCGAGCAGCTCTACACCGAACAGATCACGTCGGGCTGCCTGACGAACCCCCTGCGCTACTGCCCGGAAAACGCCAACTCGCGCGGCGAGATGGCCGTGTTCCAGGTGAGGACGTTCAGCCTTCCCTGAGACGACGCCCCGAACGAAGGAACGACGGCCGGCCTAGCCGGCCGTTTTCGCCTTCACCTTCCGCAGGCTGTGGTCCAGCGTGCGCTTGCGCACGCGAATGGCCGCGGGCGCGACCTCGACGAGCTCGTCGTCGTTGATCCACTCGATCGCCTGCTCGATGTTGAGCTCGCGCGGCGGCGTCAGCTTGATCGCCATGTCGGAGCCCGAGGCGCGCATGTTCGTCAGGTGCTTCTTCTCGCATGGCTGGATCACCATGTCGCCCTCTTTGACCTGCTCGCCGACGACCTGGCCGGCGTAGACCTTGTCGCCCGGCTTGACGAAGAAGATGCCGCGGTCGGACAGGCGGTCGAGCGCGTAGCCCGTGACGTCGCCTCCCTCCTTCGCGATCATCGCGCCCTTCGTCCGGTTGGGCAGGGGGCCGCGGTGCGGGCCGTACTGGTCGAAGAGATGGTTCATCAGGGCGGTACCCTTGGTGAGCGTCAGGAACTCGAGGCGAAAGCCGAGCAGGCCCCGCGAGGGGATGGTGAACTCGAGCCGCACGCGGTCGCCGTGCTTGCCCATGTGTTTGAGCTCGCCCTTGCGCTCACCGACCGCCGCGATCACGGCGCCCGTGAACTCCTCCGCGCAGTCGATGACCAGCTCCTCGTAGGGCTCGAGCAGCTCGCCGTTCTCGCCGCGGTGGAAGATCACCTGGGGCCTGCCCAGTGCGAACTCGTAGCTCTCGCGGCGCATGGTCTCCGCGAGGATCGCGAGTGACAGCTCGCCCCGGCCCAGCACGAGGGTCGAATCCGGCGAGCCGGTGCTCGAGAGGCGGAGCCCGACGTTCTTCTCGAGCTCCTTCTCGAGCCGCTCCGCGAGGTGCCGGCTGGTGACGTACTTGCCGGACAGGCCGGAGAACGGGGAGTCGTTGACGCGGAACTCCATCGAGAGCGTCGGCTCGTCGACGCGGATCCCGGAGAGCGGCGTCGGGTCCGTGAGATCCAGGATCGTCTGGCCGATCTCGATGTCGGGGAAACCCGACAGGACGATGATGTCGCCCGCGGAGGCCTCGGCCATCTCGACGCGGGTGATCCCCTCGAACATGTAGATCTTGCCGGCCTTGCCCTTCTCGACGATCGAGCCGTCGGGCCGCACGGCCGCCAGGTCGGTCGCGCGGGAGACCTTGCCCGAGAAGATGCGCCCGACCGCCAGCCGCCCCAGATAGTCCGAGTAGTCGATGTTCGCGACAATCATCTTGTAGGGAGCGTCGCCGACGATCGGGGCGGGGATGTGCTCGAGGATCGCGTCGAGGAGCGGCCGCAGGTCGCCCGATTTCGCCTCGGGGTCCCGAGAGACGTATCCCAGGCGGCCCGAGCCGTAGAGGACCTCGAACTCCAGATGATGCTCCTCGGTCGCCAGCGACAGGAAGAGGTCGTGAATCTCCTCCTCCACCTCGGCCGTCCGCGCGTCCGCACGGTCGATCTTGTTGATGAGCACGATCGGCCGCTTCCCGCCCTCGAGCGCCTTCTTCAGGACGAAGCGGGTCTGGGGCAGGGGCCCCTCCGACGCGTCGACGAGCAGCAGCACGCCCTCGACCATCGAGAGGATCCGCTCGACCTCCGAGCCGAAGTCCCGGTGGCCGGGCGTGTCGACGATGTTGATGATGACGTCCTTGTAGTGGACCGACGTGTTCTTGGCGAGGATCGTGATGCCCCGCTCCTTCTCGAGCTCGCCCGAGTCCATGACGAGGTCGTCCACGTGCTGGCCGACGCGGAAGGTGCCGCACTGCTTGAGCAGCGCGTCGACGAGAGTCGTCTTGCCGTGGTCGACGTGCGCCACGATTGCGATCGCGCGGCGGTCGGCCCGCGTGGCGGGAGCGGGGATGATCGTGTATGCGGCGGTCATGGCGAACAGCGGAGCCTATACCGACACGACCCCGCTTGTCAGCCGGCATAATGGCGCTCGTGGATCCCCGTGCCGCGCTCCGGCGCCACTTCGGTCACGAGGCGTTTCGCCCCGGGCAGGAGGACGTGGTGCGCGCGGCGCTCGCGGGCCGGGACCTGCTCGCCGTCATGCCGACCGGCTCGGGCAAGTCGATCGGATACCAGCTGCCCGCCCTGCTCCTCGATG
>Ga0070667_100005794_pt1 | contig 10312 bp, 9 predicted proteins | sample KBSS33metaG_FD_64659 | JGI IMG/M metagenome (GOLD analysis project Ga0070667, IMG submission 64659) | Switchgrass rhizosphere microbial communities from Kellogg Biological Station, Michigan, USA - KBS S3-3 metaG | ecosystem: Host-associated > Plants > Roots > Rhizosphere > Soil ...
AGCAGCGCCTCGTGCAGCCGATGCGAACGTACCTGGAACGCCGGCGCGAGTCCAAAGAGCAGCCCGGCTGCCATCGCGATCAGCAGCGTAAAGGCCATCACGTCCGCGTCAATGCGCACCTGTTCCAGCCGCGGAATCCCGGGCGGCGCCACGCGCAGCAATACGTCGAGCAGCCACGCGCTGACGACCAGACCGATTCCACCGCCGGCCAGCGCGAGGACCAGGCTCTCGGTGAACATCTGACGCGCGAGCCGCGCGCGATCCGCGCCAAGTGCCATCCGGATCGTGATCTCCCGCGATCGTCTGATCGCGCGCACGAGCAGGAGGCTGGCAATGTTGGCGCACGCAATCAGCAATACGCACGCGACGGCGCCGAGCAACAGCAGCAGCGCCGGTCGGATTGGTCCGACGACGGCATCTTGCAGGCTTGCCACCGACAGTTCAGTGTGGCGATTCGTGTCGGGATAGGCTCGCGCGAGCTGCGCGCCGACGGTCGCGAATGCTGCCCGCGCCTGCTCGGCGGTGACGCCGGGTTTCAACCGGCCGACGATGTTCAGAATGTTGTAGCCGCGATACGCGCCGGGAGAAATCGCGGGGTTCGGCGATTGCGTGCGCGACAGCCTGAGCGGCACCCACAGCTCGATGCCCGCGAGCGGAAATGCGAAGGCCGGCGGCATCACCCCGACAATGAGCGTCGGCACGCCGTCGAGCATCAGTTCGCGACCGATGGCGGCGGGGTCGGCTCCGAATCGCCGCTGCCACAGACCGTGCCCAATCACCGCGACACGCCTCGCGCCGGCGACATCGTCTTCGGCGAGGAACCCGCGGCCGGCGATCGGCCCGACACCGGCCACGTCGAATATCGAGGACGAGCACGCCGCCGCCAGTACTCGCTCGGGATTGCCGATCGTTCCCGTGATGGTGACATTCGGAGTCCAGTACGCAGCGAGTCTCGCCGTCGTCTCTGTCTGTTCCCGCAGATCAAAGTAGTTGGGCGGCGACATGAATTGGCGCTGCCCCGTCTCGGTGTTGCGTTGCGATACGTCGAGCAGTTCCGCTGGATGCGGATAATCGAGCGGCCGCAGCAGGACACCGTACACGAAACTGAAGATCGCGCTGTTGGCGCCCATGCCGAGGCCAAGGACTGCAAGTACTACCAGGGTGAACAGCGGCTCTCTCGCGTACCCACGAACGGCAACGCGAATGTCCTGCCAGAGGGAGCTCATTCGACGGTGTCCAGCAATGGCTGTGCCCCCGGAAGCCTGGGAAAGTGGAGGGAAGCGGCCGGACTTCCACGGCGAACACGCGTGTCGTGTCCGGTCGTGGGAATCTGGCGTCCGCTATTGCCGGCTTCCGATGACAAGGATGGAGAACGAATCCGGGATCATCGTGCCGCGGCCGGCGCGGCCGCCCGCAGGCGGTGGTGTGGGTGGCGGACCGTATTCCGCGGCAATCACGTAGATCTGATTTGTCTTCGCATCGAGCGTCAGCGTCTTTCCACCGACCTTGGTCTGGACCGTCTGGACGACTTCGAAGCTCGTCGGACTCTTTTCCTTGATGACGGTCAGCGTGCCGTCGCCCTGCGAGCTGAATGTCTCCATGGTCGCCGGATTGAAGACCGCGCCGTCCACCCCGGCGCCGATGGGCAGCGCAGCGAGGATCTTGCCCTCCGTGGTCATGATCACCATCGTCGGCGTGTTGCGGCAGCCGACGAAGAGGATCTTGTTCCTGGCGTCGAACGCCAGGCCCGCCGGCACCTTCGCCTTCTCCGAGATGTCGTAATGCGCGGTCACCTTCAACGCCCTGGTATCGACGACGGCGATGTTGTCCTTGTCTTCGATGTCGACGTAGATGAGGCCGTTGCCATCGGTGACCGCCTGTTCCGGAGCGCCGCCCAGATCCAGCGTCCCGACGACCGAGCCGTCCCTGGCGTCGATGATGGTCGCGTTCGGCGCGCTGTGGCTGAACACCCAGACGCGCTGGTTGAACGGATCGAACAGCATGCCGTCCGGATTGCCCTGGACGTCGATCGTCTTGAGCATGGCGAGCGTCTTCGTGTCCCACATCGCGACTGGCTTGCTGCTGCTGAAGCCATGGCCCGATTTCGGATCGACGGCGACGCCGCGCGCGTTGGTGTTGGGAATTTCGCCGGCCGGCTCGAGCGTGTCGAGGTTGAAGACGGTGACCCGTGCGCCCTGGCCGCTGCGCGGGATGTAGAGCCGCCGCCCGACCGCATCGGCGAAGACGTAGTCGAATCCGCCGGTTCCTCCGACTTTCGCCGTCCTGAGAATCCTGTAAGGACCGCTCGAAGCGGGCTGCGCGAAGCTGACCGACGCCGATATCCCGATTGCCGCCATCACGACAGAGATTCGTGTCATGGTCACCTCTCCTGATTCGCGCCATCCTACCGCCCTTCACATGAAGCCAGCGTAACAATGCGGAAGGCGCCGCTCGCGGCTATGATGGCGGCATGGCCGACCGCGGCAAGGCGCGGCTCGTCTACTCCACCGGACTCGGGCGGATCTGCGCCGGCTGCGGCTGGCCCGAGGCGGACTGTCAGTGCAGCCGTCAGGCCGCCACCGAGTCGGTTCCCACCCGCATCGTCGCGAAGCTCAGGATGGAAAAGAAGGGCCGCGGCGGGAAGACGGTCACGGTTGTCGACAACCTGCCGAACAACGCGGCGTTTCTGAAGGAACTCTGTCAGGATCTGAAACGCACCTGCGGAACCGGCGGCGCGGTCGCGGATGGCGCCATCGAGCTGCAGGGGGATCTTCGCGATCGCGTGCGCGCGCGGCTGACGGCTCGAGGCATGACCGTCAAAGGTTGATGTGATGCGACTTCCGATCGTGATGCTGGTCGTGATGGCGCAGGCGCCGTCCAGCCCCCAATTCGAGCTGGTCCAGCCGGAGCTGTTCGCCGCGGCGGGGGGGCAGCCCAACGCCTGGGCGGACATCGACGGCGACGGCGATCTGGATCTGTTCGTTGGATTCCAGGAAGGGAAGCCCAATCGCTTGTATCGCAACGACGGCGGAAAATTCGTGGAGATCGCGGCGGCGGCGGGGATTGCCGACCTCCCCGACACACGCGCCGCCGCGTGGGGCGATTTCGATGGCGACGGCCACGTCGATTTGTACGTCGGCTTCACACGCCGCTCGGGAACGCGCAACCGACTCTATCGCAACGATGGCGACGGCAGCCACTTCACGGACGTCGCCGCGGCCCTCGGCGTCGATGTGATGGGCGAAACGCGCCAGGTGTCGTGGATCGACTACGACAACGACGGCGACCTCGATCTGTTCGTCGCGTTCCGTGACGCGCCGAACATGCTGTTCCGCAACGACGGCGGAAAGTTCACCAGCGTCGGCAAGGAACTCGGTATCGACGATCCGCGCCGCACAGTTGGTGCGGTGTGGTTCGACTTCGACGAAGACGGAGATCTGGATCTGTTCGTGGCCAACCAGAACGGCGACGCCAATGGCCTGTTCCGCAACGACGGCGCGCGGTTTGTGGACGTGGCACGCGAGCTCGGCGTGGACGCGGCGGGTCGGCCGGAGACGTCAGGCAGCAACGGTCCCAGCGTCGCCGACGTCGATGGCGACGGCCATCTGGATCTTTTCGTTGCGGGCTATGGCGCCAACTTCCTCTACCGCAACGTTGGTCGCGGGCGGTTCGTCGAGGCCGCTGCCGAGTACGGTGTGCAGGGCGGAGACAAGGCGACGCCGTCGCGATGGGGGGACTACGACAACGACGGCCGTCTCGATCTTTATGTCTCGTCGTATGTCGATCAGCCGATCAAGGAGCGCGACTTTCTATTTCATCGCGAGAGCGGCGGCCGGTTCGTGGATGTGCTGCCGACACTGAAGCTGCCGAATGGCGCCACGCACGGCGTCCAGTGGGTGGATTTCGACAACGACGGCGATCTCGATCTGTCGCTGACCAACAACAACCCGACTGGCGCGCATCCGCTGTACAGGAATCTGCTCGAACCGGCACGCGCGAGGCAGTCGGTCGAAGTCCGGGTCGTCGACGATCGAGGCCGGGATACGCGGGCCGGGTCGGAGGTGCGCGTCTATGCTGCCGGCACGCGGCGGCTGCTCGGCGCCGGTCTCGTCGATACCGGCAGCGGCTACTGCTCGCAGAACGTGATGCCGGTGCACATCGGCCTGGGATCGGTGACGCGCGTGGACATCGAGGTGACGTCGCTGTCGAAGATGCGCCGCATCGTGACGCGGCAGGCCGGCGTCACACCCGGTCGGGGCGTATTGACAGTTCGTACGCCGGCGTTCCGTTAGAGCGATTTCGACTTCGGTAGAGCCGCGAAATCACGAAAAGCCGTACATTTTGACTTCGTGTTTTCGTGGCACGCGAATGGCTACGGCGTAGTCGAACGATCTAGAGTGCCGGGCTGCGCGACTCGAGGCCCGTCACCGACAGCAGTTCCTCGAAATCGCGCGGCAGTGGAGCTTCCACGACGACGCGTGCGCGTGTCTCGGGGTGGAGGAACGACACGCGCCGTGCGTGAAGCGCCTGCCGCGGAAACGCCCGCAACGCCTCGGCGAGCGCGCCGTCGGCCACCTTCGACCACCCCGCCTCACCATACGCGGGATCTCCGACGATCGGCCAACCGCGCGCCGCCAGATGGACGCGGATCTGATGCCGTCGTCCGGTCACGAGACGGCAACGGAGCAGCGATAGTCCGACCCGCGGCGCCGCGACGTGTGCGACCCGCTCGAACCGCGTCAGACTGGCCGCGCCGACGGCGGTCGATGCGACGATGCGCCGCCGATCGTTCCGATCGTGGCCCAGGCGAAGATCGATCGTGCCGCGGCGCGCCTTCACGTGTCCGTAGACGACAGCCAGGTAATCCTTCTCGCCATGCGTAGAGGCCGGCGTCGCCGACAGCGCGCGCTGCAGCTTCGCGTGCGCCTGCGCGCTTCGCGCGACGATGACCACTCCGGACGTGAGCTTGTCGAGCCGCCCGACAATCGACGGACGCTGTCCCGCCGGCCAGCTGCGCGCGCGACCCAGCAGCGCGTTCATCAGCGTGCCGCCCGAATGCATGAACGCCGGGTGCACGACGACACCGGCGGGCTTATTCACGGCGAGCAGACAGTCGTCTTCATAGAGCACTTCGAGCGCGATATCCTCGGCCGCCATCGCCGTTCGCGGCGGCGGCTCGGCTAATTGAACCGCGATGCGATCCCCGAACGCCGCCCGGGCGGCCACGCGGCGGACGGTCGAGCCGTTGACCGTGACCAGACCGTTTGCGATCCAGGTCTGCACGCGCGTCCGCGTCGCGTCGTCGACATCGGCGAGGTGCCGCCGCAGGACGAGATCGAGACGCCGGCCCGCGTCACCGCGATCGGCGTTGACGAGACGATTCATGTGAAGAAACGTTAACCGCAGAGCACGGAAAGCTCGCAGAGAAAAATCTCTCAGCGCTCTCCGCGTTCTCTGCGTTTAGATGTCCAAGTCCTATTCGGCGGAGCGGCGGACGCGGTGGCTCAGGTGCGCCTTGATATCGGGCCAGAACTCTTCCCACAGGTTTCCGGCCAGACGGCCGAGCAGGCCGTTCGCGCTGCGCAGCGCCGTCTGTCCAGGCGTGGTCATGCTCGGCGGCAGCCAGGCGTTCTCGATGACGTTGTTGAAGACGTTGCCGGCAAATCTTCCCCACGCCGGCTTGAGCCGGCCGTCGGCGCGCGGCGCGAGCACGACGGTCTTCACTGCGTGTGCCGCTCGCGACCGGGCGCTGCCGCGCGGTGCGCGGAGGTATCGGGGATCTTCTCCCCATAGCGCGCCGAGCCCAGCTTCGATGGTGTTGGAGATGGCGACGTCAGCCTCGCGCTCGAGATACCGCTCGCGGAACCCGAACGCCGATCGCGACCACTCGTCGGGGATGCGCCAGCTCGTCTGCCATGTGGACGCGATAACCCCGACGGCGAGGCTGCGCGGGCCGAGCATGCCTTCGACGATCCAATTGATGCGCTCCACGCCACTGATGGGTGCGGGCGCCGTTTCGACGCCGGCTGCGGGAATGCGGATGGTCTGCGCGTCGGCGGATCGCGGGACGATCCATAAGAAAGCCACAAAGCCGAGGATCGCCGTCGTGCGCGCCATCGGCCGATTCGTAGCAATTTGCGGACCGCCCGTACAATAAAGGGGTGAATCCTTCCGAGCCTGCAGCCGTTGCGCTGCCGAGTCAGGACGCGTCGACCCTCAGCGAGCTCGAGCGCGAGGTCTCGCGGCGCCGCACGTTCGCCATCATTTCGCATCCCGACGCGGGAAAGACCACGCTCACGGAAAAGTTGCTGCTGTATGCCGGGGCCATCGAGCTGGCTGGCGCCGTTCGGGGACGAAAGGCACGCCGTCACGCCACCTCGGACTGGATGGCGCTCGAGCAGGAGCGCGGCATTTCGATCACGGCCGCGGCGCTCGAGTTCGAGCTGGAAGGGCGGCGGATGTCCCTGCTGGACACCCCGGGCCATAAGGACTTCAGCGAGGACACGTATCGCGCGCTGATCGCGGCCGACAGCGTCGTGATGGTGATCGATGCCGCCAACGGTGTCGAGGATCAGACGCGCAAGCTGTTCGAGGTCTGCCGCCGCCACCGCCTGCCGATTCTGACCTTCATCAACAAGCTCGATCGGCCGTCGCGCGATCCCCTGGAACTGCTGGACGATCTCGAGAAGACGCTCGGCATCGCCGCCGCGCCAGTCAACTGGCCGATCGGCAGCGCGGAGAACTTCCGCGGCGTGTACGACATCCCGCGCAGCCACTTGCTGCTGTACGAGCGGGAAGCGCAGGGGCAGTTTCGTGCCCCGGTCGACATCTCGTCACTCGACGATCCGGCCGCCCGGGATCTCATCGGCGAGAACGTGTACGCGCATTTCCGCGAGAACCTCGACGTCATCGGCGGCGCCGGAACGCCGTACGATGCCGCCGCCTACCGCGCCGGCGGCCAGACACCGGTGTTCTTCGGCAGCGCGCTCACGAATTTCGGCCTCGAGCCGTTCCTGCGGGCGCTCGTCGAGCTCGCCCCGTCGCCGCAGCCACGTTCGAGCCATGAGGGCACCGTCGCGCCGACCGAGGAACGGTTCACCGGCTTCGTGTTCAAGATCCAGGCGAACATGGATCCACGGCATCGCGATCGTGTCGCGTTCGTGCGCGTGTGCTCCGGACGGTTCACCAAAGACATGGCGGTCCAGAACAGCCGGGTGGCCAAGCCGATTCGCGCCTCCCGCGCGTATCGCTTTTTCGGGCGCGAGCGCGAAACCATCAGCGTCGCGTATGCCGGCGACATCATCGGCCTCGTGAACCCGGGGCAGTTCGCGATTGGCGACACGCTGCATTCAGGCGCGCCGGTGCGGTTCCTCGACCTGCCGCGTTTTCCAGCCGAACACTTCGGCCGCGTGCGCCTGCAGGATCAACGGTACAAGCAGTTCGACGATGGGCTGCAGCAACTCGAGGAGGAGGGGTTGATGCAGGTGTTCTTCACGGCCGGCGGCCGGCGCGAGCCGATCGTCGGCGTGGTCGGCGCGCTGCAGTTCGACGTGATTGCGAGCCGGCTGCGCACCGAATACAGCGTGGAGGTCGTCATCGAGCCGACGTCGTACGCGGCGGCACGATGGCTCGCCGATCCGGCGCAGGCCGTGCCGTCGCTCGGCGGCGGCGCCGCGGTGGCGACCGACCGGCAGGAGAGGCGCCTGATCCTGTTCGCGTCGAAATGGGAGGTGGAGTACTTCGAGCGGCAGCACCCCGCCGTCAAGCTGCTCGAGGAGTCGCCGGTGGCAGCCTGAGCCGGCTCATCGGTAGCGCGCTCACATGATCCAGACCGCGGGCAGCGTCTCGATCGTCTCGATGTCCGCGGTATCGACCGACGGTCCGCGCTCGATCTCGTCGCGCGTCAGCCTGACGCGAATCTTCCGGTTCGGCGAGTCGATGGCGTCCACCACCTCGCGCGAGATCAGCACGGATCGACCGCCGATCCAGTTGCTGGTATCGACCACCAGGTAGCGAACGCTCCAGTCGCGCTCGTCCACGAGGAATTCGTCGACGTGGCCGATCTCACCGTCCGCCGCCAGAATGTGAAAACCGCGAATCTTGTCGATCTTGTGAAGCACAGCTGCCTCCAGGTCAGGCCGTCTTGGTTTTCTCTTCCATGATGCCGGCGGTCGCCTCGAAGCGCGCTTCCACCAGCCAGCAGATTGATGCCCACGCGAAGCCGATGATCCAGCCGCCGATGACATCCGTCGGGTAGTGAACGCCCAGGTAGACCCGGCTCACCCCCACTACGACGGTGAGCAGAACAGCGATGCCAAGGCAGTACACCTTCGTCACACGGTCTTCGGCGACGCGCATCAGGATCGCGCCGAGCGTCAGGTAGACGATGGCCGATTCCATCGCGTGACCGCTCGGGAAGCTGGTCGAGAAGACGTCGCGCAGGTGGGGGACGATCGTCGGTCGCGGCCGGTTGAAGGTGTGCTTCAGCGCGCTGTTCACCAGCTCGCCGCTGAGCCAGGTCGCGACGACGAAGAGCGCGGTCCGGTAGCGCGTCTGCAGCAGCAGGAAGCCGATGACCGCGAGCACGACGAGCGTCAGGACAGTCGGACCACCGAGCGCCGTGAGGTCGACAAGCGAGCCCTCGAGCCACGGCGGCCCCATCAGCTTCGACGGATCGTTCGGGTCTCTCAGCGCCCGCAGGATTTTCGTGTCGAACGCCTGCGTGTTGCCTTCGATCACCCCACTCGCGAGCGTCAAGAAGACGAGCAGAAGAACGCAGGCGCCCAGACCGACGAACAACCAGGTCAGCTCGTGGCGCTTCAGGTTTCCCAGCCCGAACCGCGAGGGCGACCACCGCTGCTGACTCATACCTGAGGCTAATATCAAGCGCGGTGCCAGTGACGCTCGAACCTCGACTGTGGCCGTTCTGGACGACCTCGACGATGTACGACGAATCCGTGTTCTTCATCGGAGCGAACGGTGTGTTGTCGACGGCGTCACTGCTCTTCGCACCCGAACGCGTGCTGTCGTTGCGCGACGCCACGCGCGAGACGACGTTCGAGGAAGGCCGGGACTTCGAGGTGAGGCGGCTTGAACGGACCGTGGTGCGGCTCGCCGGCTCGCGGATGCCGTGCACCGCACCTGAAGACGTGGCGTCATTGGTCTGCGCGGACGACGACGCCTTTCACCGGCGCCAGGTCGAGGTCAGCTACACGCACGTCGGCGAATGGGACAGTCTGACCCCCTGGTGCGCGGACCAGGCTGTCCCAGGCACGATTCGAAGGCTTCGAGCCGCTGAACCGGTGCGCGTCGCGCTGACCGGCGACAGCATTTCAGAGGGGTACAACGCCTCGGGCTTCATCCGGGTGCCGCCACATCAGGCCGCGTATGGCCCGCTGGTCGCGGCCGGTCTCGAACAGGCGTACGGATCGCCAATCGAGCTCCACAACTTCGCAGTCGCGGGTTGGACGTCGGACCACGGTCTCGCCGACGTCGAACGCGTCGCGTCGGTGCATCCGCAACTGGTCATCGTCGCCTACGGGATGAACGACGCCAGTTATGCCGCGCCGGCGGAGCTGGCCGGCAACGTCAGTGCCCTGATGGAGCAGGTCCGGAGGACGTCGCCGGATGCGGAATTCGTGATCGTGTCGCCGATGCTGCCGAATCCGGAGGCAGACCCTCGCGTCATGCCGCGCTTCCCGGCCTATCGCGACGCTCTCGCGCGGCTCAGTGGCCGCGGCGCGGTCCTGGCCGACGTCACGACGTTGTGGAGGCACCTCCTGGCGCGCAAGAGCTATTACGATGTCACCGGCAACGGCCTGAATCATCCCAACGACTTCGGCCATCGGTTGTACGCCCAGGTGGTTCTCGCGCAGCTCGTCGAACGTGAGCGGTTGACAGCGGCGGCCGCAAGGTAGACGCTCTCAGCATGCGCCACTTTCTTGCAGCGTCGATCGTTCTGGCGGGTCTCTCGAATCAGAGTGCCGCGCCGCCCCGCTGGCACGTGACCGCGACGGTCGCTGAAAGCTGCAGCTGCACCGTCTCGTGTCCCTGCAACTTCGGCGGCGAACCGTCAAAGAATCCCTGCGAAGGCAACCGGCTCATCGCCATCAAGGCCGGGCACTACGAGGATGTGGACCTCGCCGGCGTGTCGTTTCTGGTGACGTTCACGATGCGCAGCTGGTCGAAGATCTATGTCAGCGATACGGTGAGCGATCAGCAGATGCGCGCGGTCGAAGCGCTCCTGCCGATTGCGTTCGCCGGCTTTCACAAGGGCATGCTGTCGTTCACCAAGGCGCCGATCACGATGGAC
>Ga0070667_100005800_pt1 | contig 10305 bp, 6 predicted proteins | sample KBSS33metaG_FD_64659 | JGI IMG/M metagenome (GOLD analysis project Ga0070667, IMG submission 64659) | Switchgrass rhizosphere microbial communities from Kellogg Biological Station, Michigan, USA - KBS S3-3 metaG | ecosystem: Host-associated > Plants > Roots > Rhizosphere > Soil ...
GTCCGAAGAACGGACGCCGATTTCCCCGGACAACTGCCAGCGTTCGGCGTGGTAGCCGGCGCTGCTCACATACTCAATGGGCTGCTTGACGGTTGCATCGGGGCCTGCGATTGCGCCTTCGGCAAAATCGCCGTTGCCGGTCAGGATATTCGAAAGGGAGTAGCGGGACACTTCGACATCGGTCCACTCGATTCGATTCGCCAACCCGTTTACGCCGAAGCCCACCTCAATGCGGTTCACTACAGCGGCGACGCCGATGTCGACAGCCATCCCGTGCCCTTTGGTCGAGTGTGCGCGCACGACTTCGATGGGATTGAACGGCGCGCTGGGATTGAAAGTCAGCAACCCCTGCGAATCGGTGTCGAGGCGCAATGTCATGCCGACATCTTCGTACAAGAAGCCCCTGAGGTAGTTGTAGTTGAACGCGACGTATAATCCATCCCGATCGCTGCCGCCTTCCCGCAACTTGAAGCGGCCGCGGTAACCGCCGGTGATGGCGATCGGTAACCCCGAGCGGACTCCACCAGTAATCCTGAATTGACTATTCGGAATGTAGACGTTGTTGTCGCTGGCAAGAATCGACTTGAGCTGTTCATCGACCTCGAGCGCACCGCGAAACGGGAGGTACAAACCGCCCCCCGCGTACACGCTATGGGTCGTCCCGTCTTTCTTTTTGTATACCGGAATGGTGACGCCCCAGTTCGGCGCAACGATCCCGTATGCAACGGGCTGAGAGGTGGGGATAAACCCACGATAGGTGTTGATGTCACGATTGAGCCGGCCGTCGAGCAGGTCGTTGATGAACTCAATGCCGGTACCTGTTCCGTTGCGGTTGAAGGTGTAGTGCAGAGGTGCGGCGAGGTTCTCGACACCCCGAATCGGATCGAAACTCTCGGAATCTGGATTGTAGATGTCAAAGTTGTTCAGCACCTGAAACAGGCCGAGTGGAATCACGATCGTGGTGTGCGCGCCGTCAGGGGCCTCGATCATCCTCGATGCCAGGTTCTCGCTGCCGGTCACGCCACCCATACCAATACGGCGCGCATCGGTCATCCAATTCTGCGCGAAGGCGGTCGCGCAGTTGCTTGCAAACGTAAGTAGCAACGCGGCACACCATATGTGGAAGCGGTTGCAAGAGTGAGTCATTCGTCTCTATATTCTGGTCGCGCGTGAGCCCTGCCGGCTGTGCTGCTCGCCGCGTCGTGAAAATGGTTCAAGAGACCTACACAGGTGTATCTAAAGGAAAACTGGCCATCGGCAGAGCCGATGGCCAGTTTTCAAACCGCCGCAGTTGCGACGCCAGAGCAGTACAACACGCCGGGTGCTTACTCCTTCCAGCCTTCGGGCGGGTTACTACCGCTCGCGATCTGACGGGTCTTGTAGAGCCACTGGCCGTTCACCTTGACCCAGGTGGCGTATTCCTTTCCCTGCGTCGTCATTTTCATCGGATCGCCTACCTTATCCTGCCGGTACTCGGTGAAAATGACCTGCGAAGTAGCCGTATCGCCGTGCACGATGATCAGTGGATTGTCGATCGTGACGTTGAAAGCGGTCCTCTCACGCGGGGGTGCAGCGGCGGCCGCAGGCGCCGCACTAGCCGCAGCGGCCGCGCCGGCGGCTGAGGCTGCGTTAGCCGGAGGCGCTGCGGGAGTACGGTTGTAGGCCGACTTGATGCCTTCCTTGCCCTTGTAGTGCCTCGTGCCGAGAATCAATTCACCGTCGTCGGCATAAAAGCTCTCTTCGCTCTGCCGTTCCGCTTTGCCGAAGTTGTAGTAGTAACGCGTGATCTGATCCAGGATCAACTGGCGGTCGATCAACGACTGCGCAGTTATCTTGTCTTGCGCATGCGCCGCCGGCGCGCTTGCCAGTGCGACACAGCACAGCACCAACGCGGCCGCCCAAACGCTCGCCTGACGAATGGAACTCAGTTTCATGACCATCCCCTTTGCTTACCTAGACTGGTGTTCTATTGATCGGAAGAGGGCCTCGCCGGCCCCGCTGACTCGTACTTATAGACCGTTGTGCGCACTTGAAACAAGTCTTTAACCTGCAATCTTTAACCTGCAATCATCGGGGGAGCTGAGGTGCCTGCGGGTCCAAACTCAGGGGAGCATGGTCCGTGACATTCTGCTGCCCGTCAAGCATCATAACGTTCGCCATGGCCCGACAAGCGCGGAGCGGTTTATACGGGGTAGTGAATGGCCAACAAAACAAAATTCGCATTGGGGATTCTCGGGCTGATTGTCCTGGGCGGCATTTCGTCCGGGTGGTTCATTCTCGGCCGCGGCTTTAGCGCCAAGGACGATCCCACCGCTGTCGAGGTCTTCATCGCACGAAGAGTTCGAAGTCTGGCAACTCCAAGAGGCGACCGGGACGCCAACAATCCGGTCGCGAAATCACCTGAAGTCATTTCCGAAGCAATGGCACATTTTGCTGACCATTGCGCTTCGTGCCACGCGAATGACGGCAGCGGAGACACATCCCTTGGAAAAGGTTTGTATCCAAAGACACCGGATCTCCGTCGGGCCGCGACGCAAAATCTTACAGATGGAGAATTGTTCTACATCATTCACAACGGAATTCGCCTAACAGGAATGCCTGCGTTTGGTCAGGGTCCGCCCGATCAAGACATGGATTCCTGGAAACTCGTCCACTTCATTCGATTTCTGCCGGGCATCACCTCTGAAGAATTAGAAAAGATGAAAGAGATGAATCCTGTGAGCCGTCACGAGATGGAGGAAGAAGAGGCGATAAGAAAGTTCCTGGCAGGTGACGACAGTCAGCCTGCAATAGAAGGTCACAAGCACGATTGAGCATTAAGGAGAAGATCAAATGTCGAAAAAACTACTCGCATGTTCGTTAACGATCCTCATTGCTGCCGCCGTTGTTTTCGCGCATGGCGACGCGACTCACATTATGGGGACGGTCTCCGCCATCCAGGGCGACCACGTCACCGTGAAACTGCAAGACGGCAAGGCGCAAATGGTGATGTTTGACAAATCGACCAAGTACCTGGACGCCCAAAAGAAGCCGGCGAAGAAAGAAGACGTGAAGGTTGGCACGAAGGTCGTGATCGACGCCAAGATGGACGAGAAAATGAAGATGTTCCTGGCATCGGAAGTCAGAATCGGAATCACCGAAAACCACGCCGACCATAAGTAGTACGGCTGACCTGTCGTGACCTCGGACCGCCGGAGTGTCTAATAATGACAACTGCAGAGGATGGGTAGGGTCGGATAGACGCCTTCGCCCAGCGAAGCCGATGGTCTTTCAGCAACCGCTGGCCTCGCGGCCGTGCCATTGACGAGCCTCGGATATGGCCCGCTTCGAGCTCACGAAGCAGGCCATTCTGTGCTTTCTGCTCCTCCCTAGAAATCCAGGCGCACTTGCGCCTTAAATTGGCGCCGCTGGTCGCCTTTGGCTGAAATGTCTCCAAACGGCGATGTGCTGTTGACATTCAGCGTGGGGTTCCCGAGTAGCGGGTGGTTGAAAATATTTGTCGCATCCATACGCACCTGCACCCTCTTACCTTCTTTGATTTGGAAAGATTTGCTGATGGCGGCATCCAAAGCCCAGGCGCCTGGGAGCTCCATGGTCTTCTGACCCAATGTGCCTCGCTGTCCGGGGTGGGCGTTCTGAAGGACCACCTGATTCGTTGCGGAATCGGTGACTGCCTGGAGTGTGCAGTACGGGCGGAGTTCCGACGCAATCTGCGAGCATTGCGGGTCTGCTGTCTGCCCGAATCGAGAGCCGAAGTATTTTCCTGAGTCTCCACTCCAAACGAGATCCGAAAAAGGCTTCACCGGGAAATCACCAACAATATCCGGTACTCCGTTGGCGTATAAAGTAGTCGCTCCCACCACGCTGGCGGGCTGACCACTACTAACGTTGTAAATAAAACTCGTCTGCCAGCCTTCGATCAGACGTGCGGTCCATCCAGAAGAGTTGCCGAAGAACGGGCGGTTGGGTCCGAATGGAAGCGAGAACGTTCCATTGGCGCGGAAGTCGTGGGTACTATGAGTCGGGGCAAGGTTGTAGTCGAGGTTCCGGTCGGCCGGATTCGTGTACGTTCCCGCACTCAGTGCGAGGGACTTCGACCAGACATACGTTCCCTGAATGTTTAGAAGGCTTGACGCGCGCACCGTCGACTGGAGTTGCAGGGAGTGGTAGCTCGACTTTCCCGTATTGGTGTAGTAATTCGCCTGAGAAACCTGGGGATTGGCTGTTATCCAGTTGGAGGGGAACAAACCTGCGGGTACCACATAACCCGCTGGAATGCTGCCTCCGGTGTTGCCGCCCGGAACGTTGAATCCGGCGTTCGCGCGTTTTAGCACGGTCCCGCGTTCACCCGCGACGCCGAAGTTGACTGTTCCTGCTCCGACGCCGTTAAAAACGTTCAGCGCGTTCGCCAATGCAGCATAGGTGCCATTCGCCAGATCGCTTCGGAATGTCGAATTCAGCCGCAAATGTTGCGAGCCTCTCTGCGTCGTGCCGTTTACTGCAGCACATGTGGCGGTTGGGTTCGAGCGGTCACATCCGACAACACCCGGGTTGAGGTTCAGCCCGAGGAACATCTGATCGAACAACTCGACGTCCTCGCCGCGGCGTGTGCGCTCGATCGCATCGAACAACTTAGAGTTGTAAAACACGTTTGGCACATTGAGGTCCCAGTTGCCATCCAGCTTGAGGCCACGTGTGCCGATGTAACGCACATCCACGTTGAGAAAGGACGTCACGTCGCGCGTAACGGAAAGCGTGATGTTCTGGATGTAAGGCGTGGTGAAATTCCAGTCGAACGCAGAGATCGCCTGGTTCGGTTTCGTCAATGGAATCGGTTGTAAGGGAGCCGTCGCAGGAATAATGGGTACGAAATCCTGGAGATTCCGCAGGTCGAAGTACGCCCCGTTCAGAGGGCCCGTGGACTGCGCGAGGTTGCTGAAGCCCGGATTCAGAAAGATGCCGTTGACGAGAGCGGCAAGATTGCTGGGCTTGGCGTATGTGACCTGATAGCCGCCGCGGACGTTTGTCTTTCCTTTTCCAAACCACGGGAGCTGCCATGAGAAACCGACTGCGGGCCCGATATTGTTCCAGTCGTCCTCATAAAGGCCCCGGCTGGGTATGGGGCTGTGTGGCCCGACCAGTTCGATTTGCGTCTGGAGGCTCAAGTCCACGGGCCTGTCGGGTCGCAACCATTGATCAAAGCTCCGACCGGAAACGCCCAGCATTCCAATGCCTCCGTCCACGGGAGTGGGCGTAAGTCCATTGTGTTCGTAGGGCGAGCCGTAGAACTCGTATCGCACGCCGAGGTTCAGCGTAAACGAGGGCCGGACTCTCCAATCATCCTTGAAGAAGACAGCCCAATCGTTCTGATGAGCCCATGTCAACTTGCGCGTGTGCTCGAGAAAACCTTGCCACTGCGGATCGTGGGAATCGTAGATGTGATAGTACTGCTGTGTGCTGGCGAGCGAACCCGAGAGGAAGTAGAGCAGGCTGTTGGCAACTGTCTGGTTGTTGGCGACCAGGCCAGGCATTGCAGAATTATTCGAGAACCGCTGATTGGGATTCTGCCCCGCGCCGCCAAAGGCTTTGGGAATCGGAGCAGTGGGCGTTTCGTAACCCTTTGTATAGGCGATACGGATATCGACGCCGCCCTTGAAGGTGTGTTTCCCCTTAGACCACGTCAGCGTGTCCGCATACTGGTACAGCGGTGTGTAGTTGCCTTGCTGAGCGCAACCTGTGGAGCAAGTAAAACTTACTGTAGTCAGCGTTCCGCCTTGAGTCCCGCTGGCGGCTATTGTCGCAGGGTTATACACAATGGGAATGCCATTACTTCCATTCAGCATGAATGAAAGCGGAACCTCGCGATCGCTTTCGTTGGGCACTTCCCACGGCGCCCAGACGTAATGCTGGTTTGCGCGATATCCAAAGCGTGCTTCGTTGAGAAGCTGCGGGGTCAGGGTCGATGTGAAGTTGGCAGTGAACACTCGCGGTTTTCGCAAAGTCTTGGACAGGTAGCCATCGGGCCACTGCACTGTGGGGCCCGACACCGGAATGTAGTCGTTCGGCACTCTCTGAAAGCTGCCGTTGACTGCAATCTTATGCATTGGGTTGAACACGTGATCGATTTTCAGGTTGGCTTGATAATGGTCTGCTACGAAGCTGGTGCCGTAGGCCGTGTTCAAGTCTCCGGTCCCGTGCGCGCGGAAATCCCACTGGTGAATTGCGGTGTTCAGTCCATCGCCCCCGTCGAATATATTCGCGCGCGGCATGTGTTGCAGGTATCGCTGACTATATCCCGCGGGGTCCATCCCCGTGCGATTGCTATCCCATGGACTGTTTGTGTTCACAACGGCATCCGAGCAGTCGGGCTGCACGGGGGTATTCAGCAATGGCCCGAAGACGCTGAAATAGCGCAGCTGTCCTGTATAAGGCGTCCCGTTCGGATTGAGTGCCGGTCTTTGCGGATTACCAAAAGAGTCGACAGACTGAGTGATGGGATTCACCGTGCCAATACCGCTGGTGACCTGGTTGAGGTTGCCGTTCTGGTATCCCTCCCAATAGCGAAAGATGCCGTTCCGCGCGCAGTCGGTCAAAACAACGGGTCGCATCTGCGTGCGGTCACGCTCGAATTGCTGGTCCCACAAGAAGAAGAAAAATGTCTTGTTCTTCTTGATGGGGCCGCCCAGTGAGACCGAATATTCGTGTGTGTTCTGCCAATTGCCCTTCGCGGGAGTCCAAACGCCGCGAACGACCTGTTTGTTGTTGCTCCAGGTGTTGGCGTCCAGCGCCGAATTGCGCACGTTCCAAACAACGCTCCCGTGATACTGGTTCGTGCCAGACCGCGTGGTGATTTGCACCTGACCGTTCCCGCGTCCTGTCTCGGCATCCACCGGCGCAAGGATTACGCGGAACTCCCCTACCATGTCGGGATTGAGCAACGTCGTGGAGCCGACGCCATAGGCGTAGCGGCCTTCTTGCACGCTGAGCCCGTCACGTGTCGTGTTCACAGCGCTTGCACTGATGCCCGCGAATGTCGTCTGCGAAGAGTAAATTCCGCCACGGACGCCAGGCACCGTCCTCATCAGGTCAAGAACATTGTTCGTGACAAGCGGAAGGTCGCGGACTTTTTGCTCGGTGAGCACCTGACCAATTGTCGGTGACGATTCCGCGAGCAAAGCCGTACGGTCCGCGGATATCTCGACGGCTTGCGTCAGCTCACCAACTTCCAGGGTGAAGTTGTAACGGGCGGCGGCGCTTGCTCCGAGCTGCACATCATTGACGGCAGCAGTCCTGAAACCCGGCAACTCCGCCGTCAGGCGGTATGTTCCGGGCAGAAGACTCGGAATGTTATATGTTCCGGACTCATTTGTAATAACGGTGACGGAGACTCCCGTTTGCGTGTTGGTAGCCTTCACGGTCACTCCGGGAATGTATGCGCCGCTCGAATCCTGAACGAATCCGTTTATGGATGCATTACTGGTTTGACCAAATAGGCCAGTAGAGAACAAAGCCAACGCGGCAGCTGCTGCCAGGAGGTGTTTCATAATTTGTTTCCCCCGATGTGAATTCAGATTGTCAGAATGAAATGTTGACGGAACTATAGCTGGCACCTATTCCGCAGTTCCAACAAAAAAATTCGTCTCTACTCAGAAAGGCTGTTTTCCCGGGCGGGTCAGCTGTTGCGGCGGTACCAGAAAACGCGATCGATTCTCTCAGCGGAATGTTGGACGGCTATCACACCTATGGCCCGCAAACGAGACGCGGGCAGCTCCACGACGACATTATTTGTAATGAAGAACCCTCCCTGGCGGAGCATCGCTTCGATACCCGCAAACGCGAGCGCCTGATCAAGCGGGTCGTAGTAGACCAGCACGTTTGTCGCAATCACGAGGTCGAATGGCTGCCCGTTCCATTTGTCCGTTACGATGTTGAAATTCACCGGAGTCACATTGGCGGCAACTTGGGGGCGAATCGCAAGTCCGCGCAGTTCCACAGCGTTGACTACATGTAGGGGCTTTGGAAGTTGCACCTCCATGCCAATGCGGTCGCCGAGACTTTTCCAATAGCCGACCAAAGCCGGCGTCCACTGCGAGCCGAGATCTCTCGGGAATCGCAGGACATAGGGCGCGCCGGCTTTAGCGCGTTCGCCCATGGCTCGAATGTGATCATTCACGTGGGGGCTGATGTCGAAGGTTACTAATTCAATGTCTTCCGCACGTGAAGCGAGGCCAACGCGCGCAAGCGAGTCGATCGTTGTGAAAGGTTGCACTGTCTGCAGCGGATAAAAGTCGTAGCCAGAGTTCTTGTCCGCAAAGTCGAGTCCAGGCCCTATCACGGCTACGCGATGAATTTCGTTTGCACCCACCTGGCTCTGGCCTTTGATCGCCTCCAGGGCTTGCTCGATGGCGAAGCTCGGCAGTATAGAGGTGTCCAGGGACAGACCCCGATCTTGAAACAAGTTGGATTGCGCGACGATTCTCTCGACGACATCAGCAGCAGGGGCGGCGTCTTCCCGATCCTTGTATTGCTGCCTTTCAGCCACAACGCGGTCGACCTCGGCGTACAAATGCCGCTCCAGCCTGGCTTGTTCTTCAGCGCTGTCGAAACGATACCCCTGGCCAAGGAGCAACTGGCGGGCGAAAACAATGCGTTCATCCGTATCTGCGGAAGCAAGCGCTGAAATCAGGTCTTTGGTACGAAGCGAAATCCGACGTCGAAGAGCGTCCTGTGTTTCGGCCGGATCGAAGTACGCCCTCGGTTGCCTGGTGAATGACGTGCCAAACAGCAACCAATTCACGAGAGTATCCTGATCACCGCGAAGCAGCCGCCTACGAATGTCACGGTCGTGGCCGATCACCCATTCTTGCCAGCCCTTCTGTGATGTGGATGTGTTCGGAGCCCGCAACTCGGGCGGAAGAATGTCGGCCAGCGAAGTGAGAACGCGTTGTACGTCTGTGTATTCCGTGAGGGATCCCTGAGCAAACGTCAACAATCGAAGAAAGACGACAAAGGTGAAAGTTATTACGCACACGCGAACAACAGAGACGGCTTGCGATCGGTTGTGGGCTTGTTTGTTTGTAGTTCTTCGCATCTGTAATCTTCGGGGCGTGGAGTGGAGACTCGATCTTGCAATCGCAGGATGAGTATGTCAAATCCGGAAGAAAGAGGGTCTTCCTCGAGTCCGATGTAGAATTCCGTGCCAATGGGTTTCTGGAAACAGCCTCAACAGACGCTGGTGCGAAGAGCGATCTTCCAGATTCATCTCTGGACCGGTATCGCGATCGGGATCTACATCATTCTCATTAGCGTGACAGGGAGCCTCGTGGTGTTCCGCCGCGATCTGTCGCAATGGAAACTCGGAAACGTGCCGGCGGCGGAAGCTGTCGGGCAGAGGATGACGGAAGAGAAGATTCGCGAGTTGGCGATGCAGAAATATCCCGGGTGGGAGATTAAAGAAGTCGGGATGCCGCGTCGTCGTCTTTCGGCCGTCGAAGTAACGCTTGTTAAGGATGGACAGACGATCGGGCATCGCTTCAATCCCTACAATGGCGCGTACATGGGCGAGGCGTACCCAACTTCGGTCAGGATCATGGAATGGTTCGTGGATCTACACGACAACCTGCTGGCCGGAGAAAAAGGCCGTCAGGCCAATGCCGTCGGCGGAGGACTGCTGGTTGTTCTGTCTATCAGCGGAGTAGTGATCTGGTGGCGTGGCGCAAGCAACTGGGTGAAGGGGCTCTATTTCGCTCCGCGAAGTAGATGGAAGCGAATGAACTTCGACATCCACAGCGCACTGGGATTCTGGAGTTTGCTGATTCTTCTGCTCTGGGGAGTGACGGGTATTTACTTCGCGTTTCCCGAGCCGTTTGTCGCCATCGTGAACTACTTCGAGCCACTCGAACTGGCTCACGGATCTCGCAAAGGAGACGAATTTCTTGCCTGGATCGTCCGGATGCACTTCGGCCGTTATGGTGGAATAGGCGTCCGCATCACCTACGTATTTCTGGGACTGCTTCCAGCGGCCCTCTTCGTAACCGGCGCGATCCTGTGGTGGAACCGCGTGCTGCGGGGCTGGCTGACAAAGAACTGATCGCGATGGGTGTGCCGGAGTTCCATCACTTCTTCGAAATCGGCCTCCCAGTTGAGGACGACAGAGCTCCTCGCCAATCGTTAGAACGGCCTGGGCGTCGAATGCGCGCAAAGCGATTCTGCAATGACCTGCAGTTCGTTTTCGGAATGCTGTCCGTTATCCAGGCCAGGATGGTACTCCACGACATAGGTACCAGGTGCGTTGGCGGCGGAGCT
>Ga0070667_100005801_pt1 | contig 10304 bp, 8 predicted proteins | sample KBSS33metaG_FD_64659 | JGI IMG/M metagenome (GOLD analysis project Ga0070667, IMG submission 64659) | Switchgrass rhizosphere microbial communities from Kellogg Biological Station, Michigan, USA - KBS S3-3 metaG | ecosystem: Host-associated > Plants > Roots > Rhizosphere > Soil ...
GACCAGTTCGACACCGCACGTGCCAACGCCCGCGACCACGTCAGCTTCGGCACGGGCAGCCACGTCTGTCTCGGTGCGCCGTTGGCGCGCATGGAACTGCAGATCGGCCTGCAAGCGCTGTTCGAACGGTTCCCTCGACTGACCACTGCCGGTACGCCAACCGTGAACGACAGCACGCTCCTGCGAGGGATCAGTTATCTCCCGGTTGCCCTCGGGCCGTCAAGGGTGAGCCCGAACTGACTGCCTGACAGCACTTCGGTCACTTCCGAAGGATCACGGGGTGCCCGAGTGCGCGATTGTCGACCAGGATCGTTGCTCGGTGCTGCGGGCTGCATTCTCGGAAGTACCGTCGTTGGGCTTCGACGTAGCGCCGCATGCTCGGATCGTCTGGGTCTGGATTGCTTCCGTTCCGCGAAGCCATCCGCCGCGCAGTTTCCTCGAAAGGCACGTCGAGGAAGACCGATAAGTCCCAGCAGGCGGCGAATCGGTTGCGGTGTAAGAAGATTCCGTCGACGACGAGTACCGTCCCGGGAACAGCCGTGCACGGCGCAGGGTGGAGAATCTCGTCGGTTGCTAGGTCGTGGGCAGCGATGCGGTAATTTCGCGACCCGCCCGGTGAGAACGGGATGAGGACGTCGGTGTCGAAGCGTTGGTAGTTGTAGGAGTCCAGCCAGAATCCCTCTGGGGATTCGCGGCCGAGTCGGTAGCGCAATGCGCGGGTGTTGTGGAAGTCATCGAGAGAGATCCGTACGACGGGCCGTTGCAGTGCTCGTAGGTAGTCGGCGAGTTCGTCTGCGAAGTAGGTTTTTCCGGCTCCATCTGGTCCGTCGATCGCAACCCTTGGGCAACGGCCGTCGTCGTACTTCGGTATTCGCTCAGCGATCGAGTGCACGACGTCGAGCTGCCTTTTCCCCTGACCCGGCGCAGCCTTCAACGCAGTGCTTTCACCATCGCCAGCCCGAGCGGACCGTGGCCTTGGCCCACCACACGAAAGCCCTTGCGCTCATATAGGCGTTGGGCCGGATTGCGTACGTGCACGTTGGTGCACATCGACTCGCAGACTTGAGCCAAGTCAGCAAGAAGTGCGTCCATCAACAAACCTCCAATCCCGGAACCGCGGCGTCCCGGCGCCACTCCGATACATAACTCTGGCAGTGGTTTTCCGTTCGCATCGGTTCTCAGCGGCGGATCGCTGAAATAGGTCCACACCGCACCGACGGGATCACCGCGAATTTCTTCGGCGATGATCGGCACTACCCCTGGTGGCGGGAGCAGTTCGAGGACTTCCGCGTCATCAGAATCGGGAAGTGGCCAATCCTCGATAATGCAGGCGTGGCGCGCCATCTCGACGATGAAGGCCTCGTCACCAGCGGTCGCCGCGCGGATCCGTACTGCGGGGTCAGGAGCCATGCGCAGATTGTTGCAGCCGCTCGATGCGAGCGCATTTGGATTTTCTATCAGGTTCGTTTGCAAGAAGTCTCGATGCATTGGGTGGCGGCGACCAGTCGCTAGATGATGAGATCAGAGGATGGCCGGCGATCTCCTCGTGCACACGGAAGCTGGCGCGGTGCGCGGGCGAAGAGACGGCACGGTCGCGGTGTTTCGCGGAATGCCGTATGCGCAGCCACCCCAAGGCCCACTTCGTTTCCAGGCTCCAGTGCGCGTCTCCGCGTGGGACGGGGTTCGCGATGCCATGCGGTTCGGGCCTGCGGCTCCGCAACCGGGCACTCTCAGCGACTCGGACGGCGACCTCGGGTGGCTGACCGTCAACGTGTGGTCGCCGGATTTGGGTGCCGTGAACTTGCCCGTCATGGTGTGGATCCACGGCGGACGTTATTTGGAGGACGGCACCGCAAATCCGCACTACGACGGCACCAACCTCGCCGAGGCCGGCGTCGTGCTCGTCAGCCTGAACTACCGAGTTGGGATGGAAGGGTTCGCCTCGATCGCTGAAGCCCCCAACAATCGCGGGCTTCTCGACCAGATCGCGGCACTGCGCTGGGTGCAGGACAACATTGCAGCGTTTGGCGGAGATCCCGATAACGTCACGGTGTTCGGGCAATCGGCCGGCGCAGGCAGCGTAGCCTCGCTGATGGTCATGCCGGCGAGCGCCGGTCTGTTCCGGCGTGCGATTGCGCAGAGTCTGCCCGGAACGTTCTTCACCGAGCGACTCGCCGCGGCAGTCTCGTCGGAGATCGCTGCAATCGTCGGCACCAAGGCGACTGTTGCTGAACTGCAACACTGTTCGCCACGTTCTCTCGTAAGCGCGAGCGAAGCCCTCCTGCGGCGAATGCCGCATTTCGCGGACGAGTGGGGGCCGATGGCGCTGACCCCGACGCCATTCTCGCCCGTAGTCGACGGTGAGGTTCTCCCTGATGCGCCGTGGCATGGGTTGGCGGCGGGAGTTTCTCACCATATAGACCTGCTCGTTGGACATACCCGCGATGAGTACTCACTCTTGGGCCCCGGACGAGACGTCGCGGAGGATCAATTGACCCTCACTGAGGAATTGCTTGGGCCAGCGTCTCGATCGCCGGTGGACTATCGGGACGCGTTTCCCGATGCCTCCAGAGCGCACCTTCATGAAACCATCAACGCTGATTGGCTTTTCCGGATGCCCAGCGAACACCTCGCCGCCGCCCACCACGCGGGCGGCGGTACTGCGTGGCTATATGAGCTTGCGTGGGCGTTCAATCCAAGCGAGCGCGCCTCACACAGCCTCGACATGCTCCTGGTCTTCGGGACGCTGACTGACCGCGAGATCGCCAGTCACCCAGACGCCTACCGGACCGCCTCTCAGGAATACAACGCCATCTCTGAAACGATGCGTCGCGACTGGGTGCGATTCGCCTCCAGCGGCACACCCGGCTGGACGCCCTACACCCCACCGCGACGATGCACGCGCGTGTACGACACCGACACCGCCGATTGTCCCTATCCGGAGGAAACGTCCCGCCGACTGTGGGCCAACCACAGATTTGGGCCACTTGATATCGCGTGACAACCGTTGCCCTACATCAGGTGTCAGTTCCCGTTCACAATGCCGCGTAGGTCGCTTCGATGAGATCGACTGCACGACGATCCCCGGCGAGAGCATCGCGACGTAGGTTGGGCACGAATGCGAACGCCAGCTGATTGTCGACGTCACCGAACCCGAACGCGCCACCGGCGCCGGGATGTCCGAACGCTCCAGGTCCGGCGTTGTCGGGAAACGAGAACAGCTGAGACGGTCGCATGTACCCCAGGCCGTATCTGGAATCGAGCACCATGACGGCATCAGAACCACTGTGCCGCACGCGGATTGCATCGGTCAGGTTCTCTGGATGCAGCAGCTCGCCGGCACTCAGGCGTGCGTAGAAGTCGGCCAGTGCCCGTGCAGTGGTTATCAGCCCGCTCGCCGGCCAGCCGGCCGCCAGAACGTCGGGATGGTTGTACCGCGCGGGTGGATTGGCGGTGGCGCGGGTGAACAAGGATTGCGGATCCCGATAAGCCTCGACGAGTCGTTCAACCGTCTTAGCGGGGATCGCGGTCGTGTCCGATGCCCATTGCTGTTCGCTTGCATCGGGAAAGCCGGTTCGGGCGATGCCATCGAGCGCGGCGCTGCTGCCGCCGATCATGAGATCTCCACTGATGTGCGATCGAACGAAGTCGCCCACCGTCATCTCGGCGTTTCGGCGTACGATCTCGCCGGCCAGCCACCCGAACGTAAACGCGTGATAGCCGTGCTTAGAACCGGGTTCCCACAACGGGTGCTGACCTCCGAGCAGGCCGGCCATCAGTTCCGGATCGGCAGCCTGCTGTATCGAAACGGGGCGTTCCACGACCGGTAGGCCGGCAGCGTGTGACAGCAGATGCTCGCCCGTGGTTTCGCTTTTGCCGGCTGCGCCGTACTCGGGCCACCAACTCACCACCGGTGCTTGCAGGTCGATACTGTGGCGCTCGGCCACCATCAGCGCGGCCGTGGCGGTAACCGCCTTGGTGCACGAGAAGGTGACGCAAGCCGTGTCGCGCCGCCAGCGTCGGCCGGTACGCGTGTCAGCGACCCCGCCCCACAGATCGACCACCGGCCTGCCGTTGACCACCACAGAGACGGCCGCGCCCCAGTTCTGCCCGTCCGCGAAGCTGGCTTCGAAGACATCTCGCACAGCGGCGAACGCCGGATCGGCGCTCCCCTCCGTCAGACTTGACATAGCAACCATTAGAGCATGCAGGACGCAACAACATGGTCGGATGATGTAACGCGACCACGACCTGCGCCCGTGGCGCGTCATGGGCCCGGCTGCCTCTCCGATGCTTGGAAAGCCTTGCTGGAAAAGCACTTTCCCGCACAGGTGCGAACCGACGTGGCAACGGCCAGTTTGCGTAGCCATTCGCTTCGATCGGTTCCCACTCTCGTCGTTGTGTGCGAAGGTTTAGGGCGCACAGACGCGGTCACTACAGCACGACAGCGATTCAGTGGGGTACACGAATGCGCGCAAACACGCCGCCGGGCATACGTTTCGACACCGCCGCGGGACGATGGGTTCTTGCCGCGACAGTTCTGGGCTCCGGCATGGCTCAGCTCGACGCGACCGTGGTCAATGTTGCGTTGCCGGCGATAGGTCGCGATCTGGGCGCTCGAACCAGCGGATTGCAGTTGGTTGTGAGTGCCTATGCAGTGACGCTCGCGGCGTTGATACTGCTGTCCGGCAGCTTGGGTGACCGCGTCGGCCGCAGGCGGGTGTTCGTGGTCGGCGTGGTGTGGTTCGCAGTCGCTTCGGCGATCTGTGCGGCCGCGCCGAATCCCGAAATGCTCATCGCGGCAAGGGCTTTACAAGGTATCGGCGGTGCATTGTTGACCCCGGGCAGCCTCGCCATCATCCAGGCTACTTTCGTGCCGAGCGACCGCGGGAAGGCCATCGGCGCCTGGTCGGCCCTCGGGGGCGTCGCCGCAGCGATCGGTCCGTTGCTCGGTGGCTATCTGGTGCAGGCACTCAGTTGGCGCACCATCTTTCTCATCAACGTGCCGCTGGGCTGCCTGGTGGGCTGGCTCGCACTGCGCCATGTGCCGGAAAGTCGTGTCCCGGCGACCGGCGGCCGGCTCGACTACGCCGGAGCAACTTCGGCGACTCTGGGTCTGGCCGGTGCGACCTACGCCATTGTCGAAGGGCCCAACCGAGGCTGGAACTCGGCCGTGGTGCTGATGGCTGGGGTCCTGGGCGTCATCGCAATCGTCGCGTTTGTGCTCATCGAACGGCGCACCGCGAATCCGATGCTGCCACTGGATGTCTTCTCTTCACGGCAGTTCACCAGCGCAAACGCGGTCACCTTCGTCGTCTACGCAGCGCTGGGCGGGGTCTTCTTCTTGCTCGTCATAGTGCTGCAGACCGCGCTGGGCTACTCCCCTGTCGCAGCCGGTGCGGCGTCGCTGCCGGTGACGGTCATCATGCTTGCCCTCTCGTCGGCGTCCGGTGCTCTCGCGCAGCGCATTGGCCCACGCCTGCCGCTCACGGTAGGGCCGCTGGTCATCGCAGCCGGCATGGTGCTGATGACACGCATCGGGCCGGGCGCGTCGTACGGCACCGTCATCCTGCCCGCGGTAATCGTCTTTGGCTTGGGTCTGGCTGCCACAGTCGCACCCGTCACCGCGGCCGCTCTCGCGGCCGCCGATGAACGGCACGCGGGTGTGGCTTCCGGAGTCAACAACGCCGTCGCGCGCACCGCGGGGCTCCTCGCCGTCGCGCTGCTACCTCCCCTCGCGGGACTGACGGGGGACGCCTTCCAGTCACCGACGGCGATCACCGCCGGTTTTCACACCGCAATGCTGATCTCGGCCGGACTGGCCGCCGCCGGCGGAATACTCGCGTTCGCCACCATCTCGAATGACCTGCTCGAGGAAGCGCCGAGCGAGGAACCTCCCACCCACCACTTTCACTGCGCACTCGCCGAGGTCCCCGCCGGTGAGCGCGGCGGCCACCGCTGACACAACACGGCCGCGAATTCGTCGAGTAATCCCGATATCGGGAGAAGAATATGTATATGACGAACCAGAGCACCCTGACCGACCAGGAGAAGCAGGCCCGGCTCGACGTCAACCAGCTCAAGCAGTTGGTCGGCCTGGTGGAATACGACCCCAGCAACGATCCCTTCCCGGTAACCGGTTGGGATGCAATCGTTTTCGTGGTCGGCAATGCCACCGAGGCATCGAGCTATTTCCAATCCACGTGGGGGATGGAACTGGTGGCCTACTCCGGCCCGGAGAACGGCAACCGCGACCACAAGGCTTTCGTGCTGCGTTCCGGATCTGTGCGGTTCGTCCTGAAGGGTGCGGTGAGCCCCGACAGCCCCCTGGTGGCTCACCACGCCACCCACGGCGACGGCGTCGTCGACATCTCGCTGGAGGTGCCCGACGTCGACAAGTGCATCGCGCAGGCCAAGGCGGCGGGCGCCACCGTCCTCGAAGAGGCCGTCAACGTCTCGGACGAGCACGGCACCGTGCGAATTGCTGCCATCGCGGCCTATGGCCAGACGCGACATACGCTGGTGCAGCGCGAGGTCGACAGCACCCGCTACGACGGTCCCTACCTGCCGGGCTACCAGCCGGCCAGGAGCGGCCATGTCAAACGTGACGGTGCTCCCCCGCGCCTTTTCCAGGCGTTGGATCACGTCGTCGGCAACGTGGAACTCGGCAAGATGGACGAGTGGGTCGGCTTCTACAACCGCGTCATGGGCTTCGTGAACCTGGCCGAGTTCATCGGCGACGACATCGCCACCGACTACTCGGCGCTGATGTCGAAGGTGGTCGCCAACGGCAACCATCGCGTCAAGTTTCCACTCAACGAACCCGCGGTGGCGAAGCGCAAGTCTCAGATCGACGAGTACCTCGAGTTCTACCGCGGCCCAGGTGTTCAGCACCTTGCATTGGCCACGACCGACATCCTCAGCAGCGTCGACGAGCTCCGCAGAGCCGGCGTGCAATTCCTCTACACTCCGGACACCTACTACGAGGACCCGGAACTGCGGGCCCGCATCGGCGCGGTGCGCGTGCCGGTGGCCGAACTGCAGCGGCGCGGCATCCTGGTCGACCGCGACGAGGATGGCTACCTGCTGCAGATCTTCACCAAGCCGCTGGGCGACCGTCCGACAGTCTTCTTCGAACTCATCGAACGCCACGGCTCATTGGGTTTCGGCAAGGGCAACTTCAAGGCGCTCTTCGAGTCCATCGAACGTGAGCAGGAAAAGCGCGGGAACCTGTGATGACCGCATACCAGTCCGGCTTCGGCAACAGCTTCGAAACCGAGGCGCTGCCCGACGCGTTGCCCGTCGGCCGCAACTCTCCGCAGCAGTGCGCCTACGGCCTCTACGCCGAACAACTCAGTGGGTCACCGTTCACCGCGCCGCGCGCCGCCAACAAACGATCGTGGCTGTACCGCATCCGGCCGAGCGTGGCTCACTGGGGCAATTTCGTAGCCGTTCCCACCGAACACTGGCGCTCCGCTCCCGATGACGCTCCACCGGTTCCCATCGCCCAAATGCGCTGGAACCCCTTGCCGATGCCTGATCCGGCGGTTGAGGACACGACCTTCATCACCGGCGTCCGTACCGTCACCACCGGTGGAGACACCGGCACCCGTACCGGATTTGCTTGCAGCATCTACACCATCACGTCGTCGATGGTGGACGCCTACTTCTACAACGGTGACGCCGAAATGCTGTTCGTCCTGGAGCGTGGCAACGTTCGGTTCTGGACCGAGTTCGGCATCATCGACGCCGAGCCCTGCGAGGTCGTCGTCATTCCGCGTGGGGTGAAAATGCGTATCGAGGTGCCCGACGGTCCGGCCCGTGGCTACCTGTGCGAAAACTACGGCGGCTCGTTCACGCTGCCGGAGCGCGGCCCGATCGGCGCCAACTGCCTGGCCAATTCGCGCGACTTCCTGACGCCGGTCGCGGCCTATGAAGACCGTGACGTCCCGTCCACGTTGTATGTGAAATGGGGCGGCGCGGTGTGGCAGGCCGACGTGAACCAGTCGCCACTGGATGTCGTTGCCTGGCATGGCAATTACGCACCCTACAAGTACGACTTGCGGCGCTTCTCGCCCGTCGGCCCGGTGCTGTTCGATCATGCCGATCCGTCGATCTTCACGGTGTTGACCTCGCCGAGCGAGACACCGGGAACCGCCAACGTCGACTTCGTCTGTTTCCCTGAGCGGTGGATGGTCGCCGAGGACACCTTCCGGCCGCCCTGGTACCACATGAACGTCATGAGCGAATTCATGGGACTCGTGCGGGGTGTATACGATGCCAAGCCGAACGGCTTCGTGCCCGGCGGCGTCAGCCTGCACAACTGCATGACCCCGCATGGCCCTGACGCCAACGCATTTCAGGCTGCCAGCACCGAGGAACTCAAACCGGTGAAGCAGGAAAACACGCTGGCCTTCATGTTCGAGACCCGGTTCCCGCAGAAGGTCACCGCGTACGCCGCGAATCATCCTCAGCGACAACAGGACTATGCGGACTGCTGGCGTGGCCTGACCAAACGATTCGACCCGGGCAAACCGTGACGCCCGCACTGGATTTCACTCACGACCCGGGCCGGCGAAGTTGGGTCGCCTCCGCGGGCCCCGACAGTGCCTTTCCGCTGCAGAATCTCCCGTTCGGCGTGGTGGCCGGTCCCGGGGCCGAACCGTACGGCGTCGTGCGGATCGGCGACATGGTCCTGGATTTGAGCGGGCTGGCAGCATCGGGGTTGCTTACCGGCGAAGCGCAGGTGGCGGCCGAAGCTGCGGCCCATGGAACGCTGAACGCCTTGTTCGCCTTGGGATCCGGTCCTCGCGGGGCTCTGCGCAGAGCGCTGCATGCGCTCCTCGGCGCCGGCGCGGAACACCAGCAGGCCGTGGCCGGACTGCTCACCCCACTGTCGGCTGTCGACGTCCTGCTGCCCGCCCGCATCGGGGACTACACCGACTTCTACGTCGGCATCCATCACGCCCGCAACATCGGCGCACTGTTTCGGCCGGACGCGCCCCTGCTACCCAACTACAAATGGGTTCCGATCGGCTATCACGGGCGGGCCTCGAGCGTGCAGGTCAGCGGCGCGCCCGTCATCCGGCCGCATGGGCAACTGAAGGCTCCGGACGCACCGGCGCCCGTGCTGGCGCCTACTCACCGCCTGGATTTCGAGCTGGAGCTCGGCGTGTGGCTCGGCCCGGAAAACCGCCTCGGCACGCCGGTGGGCATCGACGATGCCGAATCCCACGTCGCCGGCTACTGCCTGCTCAACGACTGGTCAGCGCGCGACGTGCAAGCCTGGGAGTACCAGCCCCTCGGACCCTTCCTCGCCAAGAGTTTCGGCACCACGGTCTCGCCGTGGGTGATCACTCCAGAAGCGCTGGCGCCGTTCCGGATTCCGTTCGAGCGCCCCGACCATGACCCCGTTCCCCTGCGCTACCTCGACAGCCCCCGGCACCGCGCAGGCAGCGGCCTCGACATCGAGCTGGAGGTCCGACTCAGCACCGCGCGGATGCGCGCAGACGGCGACGCACCAACCCGGATATCCCGCTCGTCGAGTCGTCACATGTACTGGACCGTCGCGCAGCTCGTCACACACCACACCAGCAACGGCTGCAACCTGCAGCCCGGCGACCTGCTCGGCAGTGGCACCCTCTCCGGCCCCGACGCGGGCTCCGAAGGCAGCCTGTTGGAGCTCAGCCATGGCGGCACCGCCCCGATCACGCTGCCCAACGGCGAAACTCGCACGTTCCTCGAAGACGGTGACGAAGTCACGCTGGCGGCCCGGGCTCATCGCCCCGGCGCGGCCACCATCGGATTCGGCGAGTGCGTCGGCGTCGTCGAACCGGCGATCAACTACCCGTGACCTGAGCCGCGTCGTGGACCAGGCGCTGCACCATGTTGTCGTCGACGTCGGCGAAGAATGCACCGACGACATCTTCGATCTCCGTGAATCCCCTCGCGCAGAAGAGGATCGGTTGATAGTGCGTGATGTCGTAGGTCTGCACACCCATCCGGGCAATGTTCAGCCGTCGCAGATCAGCCACATCGATCTGCTGGATCTCCCCGAATGACGACAGCAGGCCGGCGCCATAGGCGCGGACCTGGCCATGCTGACGGACCACACCGAACTCCAGGGAGAACCAGAAGACTTTTGAGATGAACTCAAGGGCCTCAGTGGTTTTCACGCGCTGCGCCGCCTGCCCGGCAAGCCGATACAGCGCCGCGAAACGGTCATGAGCGAGACAGTTGCCGTGGCCGACCACCTCGTGGATCAAGTCGGGCTCGGGCGTATAAAGAGGCACGGAATGGTGCCG
>Ga0070667_100005805_pt1 | contig 10301 bp, 10 predicted proteins | sample KBSS33metaG_FD_64659 | JGI IMG/M metagenome (GOLD analysis project Ga0070667, IMG submission 64659) | Switchgrass rhizosphere microbial communities from Kellogg Biological Station, Michigan, USA - KBS S3-3 metaG | ecosystem: Host-associated > Plants > Roots > Rhizosphere > Soil ...
CCTTTCATCTGACCTGTTGAGGGGAAACCCCGTCTGAGGGGGGAAGCGGCGTCAGCCGCAGTGCGAGTACTTGCTCTTCCAGGAGCTCGTGCCGATCGAGCCGCCCCAGATCACGCACTTGCTGCCGGCCGCGGCCTTCACCGGACCCGCGTACCACGTGAAGCTGCCCTTGTCGGTCTTGGCCTTGGCGCCCTTGACCTGCAGCGTCGCCGACATGCTCGTCTTGGAGCCCTTCTTCGGCTTCACCGTGATCACGCAGTTCTGCTTGTTGCTCTTGTTGTAGCCCAGGTAGATCGTCGCCGACTTGCCCAGGGCGTGCTTGTCGATCTGCTTGAAGCCGCTGCCGCAGATCTTCTCGACGGTGCTCGTCGAGCCGCCGCCACCGCAGTTGTGCGAGGTCAGCGTCTTACCGGGCCGCGGGGCCGGGTAGGAGAAGCGCTTGCCGTCGAAGTACGCGGCGACCGGCGGGTACTGGCCGTTCCTGCGCACCTCGTAGTGCAGGTGCGAGGTGATGTTGTTGCCCGGCCGCGAGGTGTGGCCGACGGCGCCGATCTTCTGACCGGCCTTCACGGTCTGGCCCACCTTGACCGAGCGGTACCTCATGTGGGCGTACCAGGTCTGGTAGCCGCCGGAGTGCTGGATGACGACGTGGTTGCCGTACCCGCTCTGGTTGACGTGGTGGGTCGAACGGATGACCTTGCCGGCCGCCGCGGCGACCACGGTGCGGCCCTCGTCCACGTTGGACAGGTCGGGGCCCTGGTTCCAGTCGATCTCGTACTTGGTGTGCGCGCTGCTGGCGACGGTGTCACCGCGCCACTTCTGGCCGCACGGGAACGGGAGGCGGAACATCGGCATGGCCGCGGCGGAGGCGTTCTGCGCGGCGACCGGGGACGCCTTCTTCGGCGCGGAGTCGCCGCCGGAGGCCAGGGCGACACCGCCTGCGACAAGGCCGGTCGCCAGTACGACACCGCCGGTCGCCAGGACCGCCTTGGCCTTGCGGCTGCTCAATCTATGGCTGCTCACTCGCATCGTCCTTCACTGTTGCGCGGGATGCGGATGTGATCATCGCGCATGGACGATGCCGAAGGGAACTGGAACGCAGGATCTCCCCGGACAAGACGTTCTGGACAACTCGTTGGACAAAATCCGCGCAGGTCAGGACGTGGGCGTGGGACTCACCGGCAGTTGGGCGCCCTGCTTCTTCTGCGGCTTCAGCGAGCCGGCCAGAACGGCCAGTTCCTGGTACGAGGCGGTCCCGGTCACCACGAGCGAGACGCCGTCGGGCAGCGTACGGGCGAGCGAGTTGGCCTTCTTGTCCTTGCGGTAATAGGTGTCCCAGGTCACGCCGTTCACCTGCATGGTGCCGTTCGGCTTGCGGTTGTTGGTCATCCGCGGGACGTAGCCGGAGGCCTTCTCGTTGCTCTGCTCGAGCGCCGCGTACTCCTTGCTCGGCGTCACGAACCCGAGGTGCCACGAGACCGCGCCCTTGCCACCGGTGTCCAGCCCGTGCACCCGCGAGCTCGTCGCCCGCCAGGTGGGCGGCAGCCCCTCGGGGGCCCACACGGTGTACGGCGCGTCCTGCACCATCGCCCATTGCTGGCTGGCGTAGTCGACGGTCGGGAGCAGGTTCTTGTGGCTGCGCGGCGTGATCAGGTAGATCAGCCCGACCAGCAGCAGACACGCCGCCATTGCCATCGCGAACCCGCCCAGCCCCGAGGTCAGCCGCTTGTAGACCCCCGGGCTGACCTCCACGACCCCCCGTCCGCCCTGCCCCGCAGGAGCCGGCGCCGCGGCGGCCTCACCGACCGCTGCCCCGGCCGATCCGGAAGCAGCGGCAGCGTCACCGGACGCGGCCCCGGCATCGCCGGATTCGGCGGCGGCCTGGCCGGGCTCGCTCGTGGCGGTCTCACCGGCGGGCTGGTCGGGGGCTGCCTCGCCGGCCGGAGCCCCGCCAGGTGCGGCCTCGTCGGTGGTGGAAGGGGTCGTGTCGCTCACGCTTCCAGCATCCCGCACGGTCAGCTCTGCTCCGTACCGGGGTTCCTGATCGTGCCGACGATGGCCATGATGTCGGCGGCCAGGCGGCGCGAGGCCTCCTCGTCGTCGCTCAGCGAGACCTCCGAGACGGCCCCGGCCATGGCGCCGGTCAGGACCACGACGAGGGCCTCGTCCACGCCGCCGTCGGCGGTGTGGAAGAGGGCGGCGTTGCGGCGGGCCCATTTGTTGAGGCGCTGGCGCATGACGCGGTCGAAGCCGGGCGGGCCGTCGCCGGAGATGAAGAGCCGGGCCACGTCGCGTTCGGCCAGGCAGCCGTTCAGGTACGCGCCCGCCCCCGCGATGAACTGCCGCATCGGGTCGGTCTCCCCCGCCTCGCGTACGGAGTTGATCGCCTCGCGGGTGCGCTCCTGCTGGCGGACCTGGAACTCCTCGAACAGCGTGAGGTAGAGGTCGGCCTTGCCGTTGAAGTGGTGATAGAGGCTGCCGACGCTGGCACCGGCCTTGGCCACGATGTCGGTGACGGCGGCCTGGGCGAAGCCGGCCTCGCAGAACACGTCCCGTGCCGCGGCCAGGAGCGCGCCCCGGGTGGCGGCGCCCCGGTCAGAGGTCGCCCGGGCGGGCGCGTCGGCCTGCTCGGCCACCCCACCGGACGGAAGGTCGATGTCGCTGCTCATGACCAAGGAGATTACGCCCTCCTGTGCCACGGGAACGATCCCTTCCCCTGCGTGGCCGCCAAAACACGTCCCGCAGTGAGCGCCGTAACCCATCTGGTCTGGTCCAATTTGGAGGCCGGGGCCTGTCCCACGGAGAATTCCAGCATCTGCCTATCGAAGGGGCTGCCTCGCATGTCCGACGAATCCACGGTCTCCTCGCCGCTCGCCACCGAGCCCGCTGCGCCGGACCGCAACCTGGCGATGGAACTGGTCAGGGTGACCGAGGCCGCCGCGATGGCCGCCGCCAGGTGGGTGGGGCGCGGCGACAAGAACGGCGCCGACGGCGCTGCGGTCAACGCCATGCGCCAGCTGATCAACACGGTCTCCATGCAGGGTGTGGTGGTCATCGGCGAGGGCGAGAAGGACCACGCACCGATGCTCTACAACGGCGAGGAGGTCGGCGACGGCAGCGGCGCCGAGTGCGACGTCGCGGTCGACCCGGTCGACGGGACCCGCCTCACCGCGCTCGGCATGAACAACGCGATCGCCGTCCTGTCGGTGGCCCCGCGCGGATCGATGTTCGACCCGTCCGCGGTCTTCTACATGGAGAAGCTGGTCACCGGGCCCGAGGCGGCCGACGTGGTCGACATCGAGCGGCCGATCGCCGACAACATCGCGGCGATCGCGCGGGCCAAGGGCTCCACGGCGAACGACGTGACCGTGGTCATCCTGGACCGGCCCCGGCACGAGGGCATCGTCAAGGAGATCCGCGAGACCGGCGCCCGGATCAAGTTCATCCTGGACGGCGACGTGGCGGGCGCGATCATGGCGGCGCGCGAGGGCACGGGCGTGGACCTGCTGGTCGGCATCGGCGGTACGCCCGAGGGCATCATCGCCGCCTGCGCGATCAAGGCCCTGGGCGGCGTCATCCAGGGCCGGCTCTGGCCGCAGGACGACGCCGAGCGCCAGAAGGCGATCGACGCCGGGCACGAGCTCGGCCGGGTACTGACCACCGACGACCTGGTGACCTCCGACGACGTGTTCTTCGCGGCGACCGGCATCACCGACGGCGAGCTGGTCGACGGCGTCCGCTACAGCAAGGGCACCGCGTTCACCCACTCGCTGGTCATGCGCTCGCGCAGCGGCACGATCCGCAACATCTCCAGCGAGCACAAGCTGAACAAGCTCCGCGCCTACAGCGCGATCAACTTCGACACCGCGGTCTGAAAGCGGTCTGAACGAAGCGGTCCGAAACACGCCGATCTTGCTCTCAGCGCCCCCGCAGGCACCGGAAAGGGCGCTCAGAGCAAGATCGGCGAGTGGGTCAGGTACGGCGGAGGCGGCCTCGGACGCGGTCGCGGAAGGTCTGCCTGGGCGCCCGGGCCTTGACCGAGCCGAAGATCATGGTGCCGCTGACCTCGACGGTCGGGCCCTCGTCGGCCGGGCGGGTGCGCAGGTCACGGGTGCAGAGCACCGTACGGCCCGTGACGTCCACCCGGACGCCCTCGGGAACGATCAGCCGGATGCGGCCGCCCAGCACCATCGAGTCGAGGACGACGTGGCGGCGCTGAAGGACGGCCTCGCGCAGGTCGAGCTCCACCGTTCCGAACAACGCGATCAGCGGCAGCTTCACCGGGACCACCCAGCGGCCCTCCCGGCGCGTGCGGCCGAACAGGATCGAGATCGGGCGGTCGTCGACCAGGATCGGCTGGGCCTCTTCGGGGCTGAGGTCGGTGGTGAGGCCGGTCAGCTCGCCCAGGGTGCGGGCGGCGTAGGCCTGTGAGGTGCGCTCGGAGTGCTCCTCCATGGTGATCCGGCCGTCGGCGAGTGCCTCGCCGAGCACGCTGACGACGCGCTCACGGTCGGCGTCGGAGGCGCGCAGGTCCCGTACGCGGGGTTGGTCCACGTACCAAAGAGTAGCCGCGGTCCGCGGTGATCGCCCGGCCGGAAAATCAGTGTGGTTTGTCCGACTCGGCACCTAGGGTGACGGCATGGCGGTGCAACGGTCGCGAACCCTGCCGCTGGAAGGCCCGCCCGAGAGAACCTCGGCGATCCGGCTCCAGCGCGTCGTCAAGCGGTTCGGCGGCCTGACCGCCGTCGACGGCCTGGATCTGGAGGTGCCCACCGGGATCTGCCTGGGCCTGCTGGGCCCGAACGGCGCGGGCAAGTCGACCACGATGAAGCTGCTCACGGCGCAGGCGATCGCCGACGAGGGCGAGATCCAGGTGCTGGGCTTCCCGATCCCGCGCGAGTCCAAGCGCGCGCGGGCCGCGATGGGAGTCGTACCGCAGCAGGACAACATGGACGAGGAGCTCACCGCCCGGGAGAACCTCGAGGTCTTCGCCCACCTGTACCGGGTGCCGCGCAAGGAACGGCGGGCCGCGGTCGACGCCGCGCTCGAGCTCGCCCACCTCACCGACCGGCAGTTCACCAAGGTCGACGACCTGTCCGGCGGGATGCGGCGGCGGCTGCTGATCGCCCGCGGGCTGGTGCACCGCCCCGCGCTCGTGCTGCTGGACGAGCCGACGGTCGGCCTGGACCCGCAGGTGCGGGCCGAGCTGTGGGGGTTGATCGACGGGCTGCGCGCGGGCGGCACGACCGTGCTGATGTCCACGCACTACATCGAGGAGGCCGAACGGCTCGCCGACGACTGCGCGCTGATGTCGCACGGCAAGGTGATCGCGCGCGGCGGGCCGGCCGAGCTGGTCGCCGAGTACGCGGGTGAACGGGTGGTCGAGCACTACGGCCCGCCCGAACGCCTGGAGCTGGTCGAACGGCTGGCCAGGGAGGCCGGGCTGCCCACCCGCCGCACCGGCCCCTCGGTGTCGGTGCTCAAGGCCGAGACGATCTCGCCCTCGCTGGCCGACGAGCTCGGTCCCGACGGGGTCCACCGGGCCGCCAACCTCGAGGACGTGTTCGTCATCCTGACCGGGGAGCGGGTCGAATGACGGGGAAGCGGGTCGAATGACCGGGAAGCGATCGCGCGAGCAGGGAGCCCGTCGCGTGTGCGGGGAGCGGGTCGTATGACCGTCACCGACGTGAGAGGCCAGGCCGGAGCGCCGCGACTGCGGCGGTTCGAGCTGGCGGCGCTGAAGGGGATCTGGCGCCACGAGTTCGCCCTCTACAAGCGCTACTGGAAGTCCTCGTCGTTCGCGTCGATGTTCGAGCCGACGTTCATGATGCTGGCGTTCGGCTACGGGATGGGCTCGCTGGTGGCGGCGATCGGCCACTACCGCTACCTGGACTTCGTCGGCACCGGCATGGTCGGCACGGCGGCGCTGTTCACCTCGGTCTTCCCCGGGATGTTCAACGGCTACATCCGGCGGGTCTTCCAGCACACCTACGACGCCGTGCTGGCCGCGCCGGTGGACGTGCACGAGCTGGTGACGGGCGAGGCGCTCTGGATCGCGGGCCGCTCGGCGATCTACTCGGGCTCGCCGATGGTGGTGGCGATGGCGTTCGGCCTGGATCCCTCGTTCGGGATGCTGCTGGTGCCGTTCATCGCGTTCTTCACGGCGCTCGGGTTCGCGCTCTTCGGCATGTGGGCGTCGGCGGTGGTGCCGTCGATCAACTCGTTCGACTACGTCATCACCGGTGTCGTGACCCCGTTGTTCCTGATCGCGGGCACGTTCTTCCCCATCAGCTCACTTCCGGGCTGGGTCCACACCGTGGCATGGCTGAACCCGCTCTACCATTGCGTCGAGCTGGTCCGGCACGCCGTCTTCGGGCTGCACCCGGCGGCCGATCTGGGCCATCTCGCCGGTCTGCTGGCGTTCGCGTCGCTGATGTGGATCATTGCCGTACGGGGCATGAGCCGCCGGCTGATCGGCTGAGCGGGACATCTCGCGTCGGGAGAGACCCAGGTCACGTTTGACCGGCGGGGTCCGGCGTCCCTACCCTGACGCGAAACTTCTTCATGTTCAGCAGCCCAGAGAGGTGGATGCCACATGGCCGAGGGCATCACCACGCGGGACCGCCAGGCGCGGTCCGGCACGTACGCCGCCTTCGCGATCCAGGGGCTGTGCTTCGCCTCGCTGGTGACGCAGGTCCCCAAGATCCAGGACACCCACCACCTCAGCGACGGCACGCTCTCCCTGGTGCTGCTGATGGTCCCGGTGATCGCCGGCGTCGGCAGCGTGCTCTCGGGCGCGCTGTTCGCCCGCGTCGGCAGCGGCCCGGTGCTGCGGGTCGCCCAGCCGCTCGTCTGCGCGACGATCATCCTGGTCGGGCTGACCGGCGACAACGACCCGGCGCTCTACGCGAGCGTGGCGCTGTTCGGCCTGTTCGTCGGTGCGGTCGACGCCTCCATGAACGCCCAGGCCGTCGCCGTCGAGCGCCGGTACGGCGTCAGCCTGATCACCGGCTTCTACGCCGTGTGGAGCGTCGCGGGCATCCTCGGCGGCCTCTGGGCCTCCCTGGCCAACAAGCTGGACCTGTCGCTGCTCACCGGCTTCGCGATCGCCGCCTGCGCGGGCATCATCGCCTCTCTGGCGTCCGGCCATCTGGTCTACCGCAAGGGCGAGGAGAGCGCCGGGGCGCCGAGCGCCGCCGAGCTGAAGGCCGCCGGGCGCAGCGTCCCGTGGAAGCCGATCCTGGTCGTGGGCGCGGCCATGGCGACCTTCTACCTCGCCGACGCCGCGATCTCCAGCTACGGCACCAAGTACCTCGAGGACGAGCTGAGCAGCGCCGACTGGGTCGGCCCGCTCGGCTACGTCGCGTACCAGGTCGCGATGGTCTTCAGCCGCACCGTCGCCGACTTCGGCGTCCGCCGCTCCGGCGCCGTCCAGGTGGTCCGGATCGGCTCGGTCGTCGGCCTGGTCGGCATGATCGGGGTCGTGGCGGCGCCGAACGCGTGGGTGGCCATCCCGGCGTTCGCCGTCGCGGGCCTCGGCCTCAGCGTCGTCGCGCCGATCTCCTACACCGCGGCCGGCCGCGTCGACCCCACCGGCCTCGGCGTCGCGGTGGCCCGGGTGAACGTCTTCAACTACGTGGGCTTCGTGCTGGGCGCCGCGGTGGTCGGCGCGATCGCGCCGGTCAGCGACTCCAACGGCCTGCGCCTGGCGTTCATCGTCCCGACGGTGCTGATCGTGCTGATCTACGCGACCGCCAAGGGCTTCAACCCCAAGCCGGTGCCGGGCGCCCGTACGGACGCCCCGGTAGCCGAACGCCCCACGGTGTAACCGCGGGGCTCCACCCCTAACCGAGCACCCGAACGCGCTGTCAGGCCTCCTCTAGGGCGCTGACGGCGCGTTCGCCTTCTGCCAGGGCCTGCTCGGGTGTCAGGTCACTGATGGCCGCCGCGAGCGCGACCTCGGCCGCGTCGGCCGCCGCGCGGGCCGTGACCGCGTGTTCCTGGGCCCGGTCGATGTCCCCCAGGCCCACGCAGTCGAAGGCCACCTGTGCGTCGTGAACCGCCATCTTGAGCTGGCGGGCTGCTTCTTCCAGACTCATACGTCGCCTCCTCCACTTGGGAGGGCTTCCTACCCCTGGGCCTCGCCTGTAATCACGTCTCCCAGCAGTTCGGCCGCGCGGGCCAGACGGCTCTCACCCAGCCGCGCGTAACCCAGGACGAGCGCCGGAGAGGCCTCCTTCGCACGGTCGTGTGACCACATGTGGGAAGCACCGGCCACCGAGAGCCCTACCCGTGCGGCGGCCGCGACAACGGCCCCTTCGTTGGTCTCAGGAGGCAGTTCGACGTAAAGGTGAATGCCCGCGGACACGCCGCGCACGGTGACCCCTGGGATGTGGTCGCGCAGGGCCTCGACCAAGGCGTCCCGGCGGGAACGGTACGTGCGCCGCATCATGCGCAGGTGCCGGTCGTACGCCCCGGTGGAGATGAAATGCGCCAGCGCGTGCTGCTCCAGCACGGGCCCGCCCAGGTCGCTCTGGGCCCGTACCGTTCGGAGCCGGTCGGCCAGCTTGGACGGCGCCAGCGCCCAGCCGAGGCGCAGGGCCGGGGCGAGGGCCTTGCTCACCGAGCCGAGCAGCACGACGCGGTCGGGGTCGATGCCCTGCAGGCACCCCACCGGCTCGCGGTCGTAGCGGAACTCGGCGTCGTAGTCGTCCTCGATGATCAGACCGTCCACGTCCCGGGCCCAGGCGACCAGCTCGGCGCGGCGGGACGGCGACAGCACCACCCCGGTCGGGTACTGGTGGGCGGGCGTCACGAGGACCGCGCGCGCCTCGGTACGGGCGAGCGCGGCCACGTCGATGCCGTGCTCGTCCACCGGCACCGGCGCCAGCCGGACTCCGGTGGCGTCCAGCATGGGGAGCTGCCGGGCGCTCGTCGGGTCCTCCACCGCCAGGACGCGGTGGCCGTCGGAGGCCAGCAGCCGCACCACCGAGGACAGCCCGTGCGCCACCCCGTTCATGATCATGACGCGCTCGGGGTCGGCGTGCGCGGCGCGGACCCGGCCCAGATAGCCGGCGAGCTCGGCGCGCAGGGCCGGGGCGCCGCCGGGGTCGGGGTAGTCCAGTTCGTCGTTCGGCAGCTCGCGCAGGGACGCGCGCACCGAGGTCATCCAGCGCTCGCGCGGGAACGCCGACAGGTCGGGGCCACCGGGGAACAGGTCGTAGGCGAACGCACCGTCCGGTGGCTCCGGTGACGGCTCGGCGGCGGTCTCGGGGGGCCAGACCGCGGGCCGCGCCGGTGGCGGGGCCTCGGGCCGGGCCAAGGGCGCCACCCGCGTCCCGTCGCCACGGCGGGCGACCAGGAAGCCCTCGGCGATCAGTTGCTCGTACGCGGTGACCACGACCCCGCGGGACACATCCAGATCCCGGGCGAGATCGCGGCTCGACGGCAGGCGGGTCCCGGCGGTCAGCCGGCCCGTCCGGATGGCGGCGCGGAAGCCCGCGGCGATCTGCGCCGCGAGGCGCCCCGCGGCGCGGTCGAGGGGGAGGTGCAAATCCGTCACACCTAGAACAGCGTCGCGAGGGCTACCTAATGTCACCTTCAACTAGATTGGACCTTGGCCGTGAACGGCCATTGGCCCTGTCACCTGGACCAACGCGCTTCTAGCGTGCTGGACATGACCTTGAACTCACGGCCGCCGGCGCGCGGCATGATCGGTGCCGCGGCGGCCATGTCGTGCGTCGGCTCGCTCACGGCGGTGTCGGCGACCATCGCCGACTACCCGGTATTCGGCGGACAGGCCGTCCGCTACGCGATCGCGGCCGTCATCCTGCTCGCGGTGGCACGGCTCGCCGAGCGCCGGTCGGGGCGCCCCGCGCCGCGGCTCACGCTCCGTGATCTTCTCTTCCTCACCGCGCTCGCCGGGACGGGGCTGGCCGCGTTCAACGTGTGCATCGTCTTCGCCACCCGGGACACCAGCCCGGCCACCATCGGCACGGTGATCGCCACGGTCCCGATCGCGCTCGCCGTCGTCGCTCCCCTGCTGGATCGGCGCCGCCCGGCCCCGATCGTGGTCGTGTCGGCGTGCGTGGTGGCCTCCGGCGCCGCGCTGGCGAACGGTCTGGGCAGCGGCACCCCGCGCGGCCTGCTGCTGTCGCTCGGGGCGCTGGCCGGTGAGATGGGCTTCTCGCTGCTGGCGGTCCCGGTGCTGCCCAGGCTCGGCCCGCTGCGGGTCTCGGCCTACTCGGCGGCGCTCGCGGTCCCCATGCTGGCGCTGACCGGCCTGGTGACCGACGGGACGT
>Ga0070667_100005809_pt1 | contig 10296 bp, 11 predicted proteins | sample KBSS33metaG_FD_64659 | JGI IMG/M metagenome (GOLD analysis project Ga0070667, IMG submission 64659) | Switchgrass rhizosphere microbial communities from Kellogg Biological Station, Michigan, USA - KBS S3-3 metaG | ecosystem: Host-associated > Plants > Roots > Rhizosphere > Soil ...
CGTTCGCGCAGCGCCGCCAGCAACCTGCTGCGGCTGCTGAATCTGGCGGAGCCCGCCCAAGCCATGCTGATGGCCGGCGACATCGACATGGGCCATGCCCGGGCGCTGCTGTCGCTCGACAAGGGCACGCAGATCACCGCGGCCAACCAGATCGCGGCCAAGAAGATGTCGGTGCGCGAAGCCGAGGCGCTGGTGAAGAAGCTGGCGGCCGAGTTCAGCCTCACGCCTTCGCCGCGGCGCGGCAACGCCGAGAAGTCGCGCGACCTGCTGCGGGTCGAGGAGGAACTGGCCGACCTGCTGGCGGCCGAGGTCGACGTCCGCATCAAGAAGCGCACCCGGCGCGGCGGCAAGGTGGAGGAGAGCGGCGAACTCGCGATCCACTTCGGTTCGCTCGACGCGCTCAACGGCCTCATCGACCGCATCCGCCAAACGGCCTAGGTCGCCGTCCCGCGTCCCCTGCTTCTGGTTGAATTGATTTCAACCAGTTACCCGTCCTATGCTCCCGCTACAACTTTTAAATCAAAAGTTCTAAGAGGGGAATCACATGGGACAACTCGGAACGCCATGGGCCGCGATGGCCGCGGCCGTGATGCTGCTCGCGGGCTGCGAAACCACCGACATGCAGATGGGCAGCCAGAGCGCCAAGACGGTGGCCACCGGCAGCGCTGCGGGCAGTGCCAGCGCCAACACCAGCGGCGCGCTCGAGAAGTGCGCCTCGCCGCTGGGCACGGTGTCGCTGATCGAGAACCAGTCGGCCGGCTGGTACACGATCCTGCGCAACGAGTACAAGCTGCCGCCCACCTCCAACCTGCTGCGGCTGCTGATCCAGCAGTCCAACTGCTTCGTGGTGGTCGAGCGCGGTGCGGCCGGCATGAACGCCATGTCGCGCGAGCGCCAGCTGTCGCAATCCGGCGAGATGCGCCAGGGCAGCAACTTCGGCGCCGGCCAGATGGTCGCTTCCGACTACGGCATGTCGCCCGAGATCGTCTTCAGCAACCAGAACGCGGGCGGCATGGGCGGCGCGCTGGGCGGCCTGGTCGGCGGGCGCTACAGCGGCGTGCTGTCCGCGGTGGGCGGCAGCATGCAGACCAAGGAAGCCAGCGCGATGCTGACCCTGATCGACAACCGCTCGGGAGTGCAGGTCGCGGCCTCGGAGGGCAGCGCCTCGAAGACCGACTTCGGCGCCTTCGGCTCGGTCTTCGGCGGCAGCGCCGGCGGCGCGCTCGGCGGCTACACCAACACGGCCCAGGGCAAGGTGATCAGCGCCGCCTTCATGGACGCCTTCAACCAGATGGTCATCTCGCTGCGCAACTACAAGGCGCAGACGGTGCAGGGCCAGGGCCTGGGCGGCGGCGGCCGGCTCGGCGTGGACGGCGCGGCGCCACCGTCGCAGACCTCGGCGCCGCAACCGCCTGCACGCAAGAAGTGAGCGGCCGGGGGGCGAGTCACAAGCTGAAGATCTTGCCCGGATTCATGATGTTCTTCGGGTCGAGCGCGCGCTTGATGGTGCGCATCATGTCGATCGCCCCGGCGCCTGCCTCGGTCACCAGGAAGTCCATCTTGTGCAGGCCGACGCCGTGCTCGCCGGTGCAGGTGCCCTCGAGCGCCAGGGCGCGCGAGACCAGCGCGTGGTTGAGCTTCTCGGCGGTCACGCGCTCCTCGGGCAGGTTGGGGTCGAGCAGGTAGCCGAAGTGGAAGTTGCCGTCGCCGACATGGCCGACCAGGAAGTAGGGGATGCCGCTGGCATCGGCCTCGGCCACCGACTCCAGCAGGCAGTCGGCCAGCCGGGAGATCGGCACGCAGGTGTCGGTCGAGATCACGCGGCAGCCGGGGCGTGACTGCACCGCCGCGAAATAGCTGTTGTGGCGCGCGGTCCAGAGCCGGGTGCGTTCCTCGGGCGTGCTGGCCCACTCGAAGGCCTTGCCGCCGTGGCCGCTGGCCAGCTCCTGCACCGTCTCGGCCTGTTCCTTGACGCCGGCCGGCGAGCCGTGGAACTCCATCAGCAGCATCGGCTCCTCGCGCAGGCCGAGCTTGGCGTAGGCGTTCACCATGCGCACCGTGTTGACGTCGATCAGCTCGACCCGCGCGATCGGCACGCCCAGCTGGATGATCTCGATGGTGGTGCGCACCGCCGCCTCGATGCTCGGGAACGAGCAGATCGCCGCCGACACCGCCTCGGGCAGCGGGTAGATCCGCAGCGTGACCTCGGTGATCACGCCCAGGGTGCCCTCGCTGCCGACGATGAGGCGCGTGAGGTCGTAGCCGGCCGAGGACTTCTTGGCCCGGGTGCCGGTGCGGATCACCTCGCCGCTGGCCGTGACCACCTCGAGCGCCAGCACGTTCTCGCGCATGGTGCCGTAGCGGACTGCGTTGGTGCCGCTGGCGCGGGTGGCCGCCATGCCGCCGATCGAGGCATCGGCGCCCGGGTCGATCGGAAAGAACAGGCCCGTGCTCTTGATCTCGTCGTTGAGCTGCTTGCGCGTGACGCCGGGCTGCACGGTCACCGTGAGGTCGTCGGCGTTGATCGACAGCACGCGGTTCATGCGGCTGACGTCGATGCTGATGCCGCCCTGCACCGCCAGCAGATGGCCTTCGAGGGAGGAGCCGACGCCGAAGGGGATGACCGGCACGCTGTGCGCGCTGGCGAGCGCCACGGCGTCGGCCACGTCCTGCGTGCTCTCGGCGAAGACCACCGCCGAGGGCGGCGGCGCGTCGAAGGAGGATTCGTCGCGGCCGTGCTGCGTGCGCACCGCCAGCGCGGTCGAGCAGCGCTCGCCGAAACGGGCCTTCAGCGACTCGATGAGGGCGTCGGGCACCGCGCGCAGCGCGATCTCGGGCGTGAGATGGGAGGGGGCGGTGGGCGCATTCATCGGGGCGGTCTCCTGAAGGGTCTAACATTCTACGAACCGCTTCCTCAACCCGCACCAGAGACCACACCCATGGGCAACCGCCTGACACAGATCGCGACGCGCACCGGCGACGACGGCAGCACCGGCCTCGGCGACAACACCCGCGTCCCCAAGGACCACCTGCGCGTGCAGGCGATGGGCGACGTCGACGAGCTCAATTCGCAGATCGGCGTACTGCTGTGCGAGCCGATGCCGGCCGCGGTGCGCGAACTGCTGATCGACATCCAGCACCAGCTGTTCAACCTCGGCGGCGAGCTGTCGATGCCGGGCTACACGCTGCTCAAGGCCGAAGCCCTGCTGCAGCTCGACAATGCGCTGGCCGAGCACAATGCGGCCCTGCCGCGGCTGGCCGAATTCATCCTGCCCGCCGGCACCCGCGCCGCCTCGCTGGCCCATGTCTGCCGCACCGTGGCCCGGCGCGCCGAACGCGCGGTGGTGGCGCTGGGCGCACAGGAGGATGTCAATGCCGCGCTGCGCCACTATCTCAACCGCCTGAGCGACCTGCTGTTCGTGCTCGCGCGGGTACTCAACCGGGTCGATGGCGGCGACGACGTCTACTGGAAGAGCGAACGGATGGCGCGGGCCGCGGCCGAGCCCCAGGATTGAATTCGAGACGCAAAAGGAGATTCGAGCCCATGTCCCCGACGAGCAAAACCCGCCCGCGCATCGCAGGCGCCGCCCTGGCCTTGCTGGGCGCCATCGCGGTCCTGCCCCTGTGCGCGCAAGGCGCCGAGAGCAAGGTGCTCAACGGCATCGAACGCGGCAGCGACGCCGCGGGCCGCGGCATCGAGCGCGGCGCCCATGCGACCCGGCAAGGCGTCGACCACACGGCCGAGCGCGCCAGCGCGCCGGTGCGCCGCTGGGGCGAGGCCCTGGGCCGCAAGATCACGCCCGCCGGCAGCCGCAAGCCGGCGGCGCCGGCGGTCGGGCCGCAAGGCACCGCGCCCTGAAACGGCGCCGCCGCCGGGGCATGGTGCCCGGCGCGGCTTTACCTTGCTTCACGTGGCGCGTACATGCGGCGCGCATGCGCGACACCTGCGACTTCCACACTGGACTCCTCATCAACGCAGAAGGAGTTCCGACAATGATCAAGTCCAAGAGCATGGCCGCAGCCGCCGCAGCGCTCGCGATGTGCATGGCGGGAAGCGCCTTCGCGCAGGATCATCGCTTCGATCGCGGACCCGAGCGCAATGACCGGGCACAGCCCGGCTATCGCGCCGACGCCCGTCCCGACTACCGCCCCGACGCCCGAAGCGCCTACCGTCCGGGTCCGGACCGATTCGACCATCGCGCCTATGCGAATCCGCACGCCGAATGGCGCCGCGGCGGGCGCATGCCGAGCGAATACCGGAGCCGCCAGTACGTCGTGAACGACTGGCGCGGGCACCGCCTGCAGCCGCCGCCGCGCGGTTACCAGTGGATGGGAGTGGGTGGCGACTTCGTGCTGGCCGCCGTGGCGACCGGGCTGATCGCCCAGATCGTCATCGGCCAGTGACCGGGTTCAGGCGGTCGGCGTGAGCTGGGCGCAGACATTGCGCCCGGTGATCGTGAGCCGCAGCCCGCCGCCGTGCCATTCGAGCCAGTTGAGTCGCACGTAGGCATCGATGTCGTTGTCGTCGATCCGGTCTGCCTGGTGGTTCTGCAGATGGTCGACCGTGGCGGGCAGGGCCTGCCGCAGCCGCTCGCGCGCTGCGGCCTCGTTGGCGGCCCGTTCCGAAATGCGCGTCTGAGAATTCGATGCCATGCTGGTTCGTTCCAATCGCTGAGGAATCGCACCAATGTACGCTTCCTGCGGCGCCAGTCACGGACCTATTTCTCGATATTGCGCAGGACAATCACGGATTTCGCCCGGTAGCGCCTGCTACTTCTTCGGCTGCAGCAGCTTGCTGACCTCGTCGACGTTGGAGCGGATGCGATCGCGCACCACCTCGAAGGCGTCGGCCTGCGACTTGGCCGCCATTTCGGACAGCTCGCGGATGTCGTCCAGCGCCTGCTTGAAGGCCGCCTTGCCCATGGCGTCGAGCTTGGCGAAGCCCTCGCGCGGGTCCTTGCCCGACAGCCCCTTCATGGTCCCCTGCCATTCCTCGATCGAGGACTTGAGCATCTCGGTCTGGCGCTGCACCACGGCCTGCAGTCCCTCGTAGGACTTCTCGTTGGCCTTGACCAGTGCCTGCAGGTCCTTGCGCCCGCTCTCGACGATCGCCCCCGCGGCACCCGCCAGCGGCAGGTTCTGCAGTCGCTCGGCCATGCCCTTGAGCGGCTTGACGAAGGCTTCCTGGACGTCGGCCGGCGTGGGGATGCCGGTCGAATGCGTCTTCTTCGCGGCGGTGGTGCTCGACTTGCTGGTGGCCATGTGCGGTGTCTCCAGATTTGAGGTTGGGGTCGCCACGATACGCCCAGAAGGGCGTTTCATGAAAGCCCTTCGCTCACTTGACCAGCTTGAGCGTGCCCTTCATCAGCGCGGAATGGCCGGGAAACGAGCAGAAGAACGTGTAGCTGCCGTCGGTGGCCAGCTTGGCCGGGGCGAAGCTCACGCTGTCGCTCTCGCCGCCGCCGATGATCTTCGTGTGGGCCACCACGCGGGCGTCGCCGGCCTTGACGTAGTTCTGGGGCAGGCCGGCGGCCACGCCGTCGGCGGCGACCGCCTGCACGTCGGCGGTCTTCGCCAGCACCCAGTTGTGGCCCATGGCCTGCTTGGGCATCTTGCCGCTGTGCTTGAGCTTGACCGTGAACTCCTTGCAGGACTGGCTGACCTCGATGGCGGGCTTGTTGAACTGCATCGCGTCGTTGCCTTCGATCTCGACCGTGCAGTCGGCGGCGAAGGCAGGGATGCAGGCGAAGGACAGCACGGCGAGGGCGGCGAGACGGTGGCGAAGCATGGGGAAGGTCCTTCAGAAGAAAAAAGATGGGCGCGCGCAACGGTGCGCGTCGACAGCCCGATTGTGATGACTTGCCGCCGAGCACCCGTGACCTGGATCAAGGACGCGCGACGAGTGCTTGCCGACACTCCGTGGCGGTGCCGGTCACGTGGACCGGCCGTCACTGAAAAAGAAAGAAATCATGGGAGTTCTCCTTACGCGCGCCATCCTCGGCGCGTCCCTCGGCGTCATGTGCAGCCTGCCCGCAGCGGCCCAGGAAAGCCAGGGCAACTGGCTGATCCGCGCCCGCGCCGTGCGCCTCGACATGGCCAACAAGTCCGATCCGATCCCGGCGCTGGCGGTTCCGCGCGACGCGATCACGGTCAACGACAAGACCATTCCCGAAGTCGACATCAGCTACTTCTTCACGCCCAACATCGCCGCCGAGCTGGTGCTGACCGTGCCGCAGAAGCAGACCGTGACGGTCGCGCAGAGCGCGCTGGGCGGCCCGGTCGACATCGGTACCTTCAAGCACCTGCCGCCGACCCTGATGCTGCAATACCACTTCATGCCCGAGGCGACGGTGCGTCCCTATGTCGGCGCCGGCCTGAACTACACGCGCATCAGCTCGGTCAAGCTGGCGGTGCCCACGGTGGGGCCCCTCCAGCTCGAGAACAGCAGCTTCGGCCTCGCCATCGGCGCCGGCGTCGACATCGCGATCGCCAAGAACTGGTTCCTGAACTTCGACGTCAAGAAGGTACAGATCAGCTCCGACGTGACCCAGTGGGGCCGGAAGCTGTCGACCGTGAAGCTCGACCCCTGGCTGTTCGGCGTCGGGGTCGGCTACCGGTTCTAGGCCAGGACCGGACCGCAGCGACGGCCTTTGATCCACGTCAATTCGCGCCGCGCCGCGCCCGCTAGGCTCGGGGCATGGAAGCCGTGCTATCCCTCGCCCCTGGCTTGCCTGCCGCTTCGCAGCCGGCCTGGTCGCTGCTCGACGATCCGGCGGAATGGCCGGGCTTCGGGCGTGCGCTCGAGCCGGGCGATGCCGCGGGGCGGTGGGAGTCGCAGGTCGTGGTCGAGGGCATGCACTGCGCGGCCTGCGCCTTCACGGTCGAGGCGGCGCTGATGCAGGTGCCGGGCGTGGTCTCGGCCGAAGTCAACGCGGCCAGCCGGCGCGCCCGGGTGGTCTGGGCGGCCGCCAGCGTCAAGCCCTCGCGCTGGTTCGAGGCCTGCGCCGCCGCCGGCTACCGGCTGGTGCCGGCCGGCGACATGCTGGCGAGCGCGCGGCGCGCGCGCGAATCGCGGCTCGCGCTCTGGCGCTGGCTGGTGGCCGGCTTCTGCATGATGCAGGTCATGATGTACGCCTACCCGGTCTACATCGCCCGACCCGGCGACATGTCGAGCGATGCCGCGCAGCTGCTGCGCTGGGCCTCGTGGGTGCTGACGCTGCCGGTCGTGCTGTTCTCCTGCAGCCCGTTCTTTCGCAGCGCCTGGCGCGACCTGCGGCAGCGCCGCATCGGCATGGACCTGCCGGTGGCGCTCGGCATGGCGATCACCTTCGTCGTCAGCACCGCGGCCACCTTCGATCCCGAGGGGCCGCTGGGCCACGCGCTCTACTTCGATTCGCTGACCATGTTCGTGTTCTTCCTGCTGACCGGCCGCTGGCTCGAGTCGCGGCTGCGCGAGCGCACCGCCGGGGCGCTCGATGCCCTGATGAACCGGCTGCCCGACAGCGTGCTGCGGCGCGGGGCCGACGGCGACTTCGAGCGCGTCGCGGTGCGGCGGCTGGCCGTCGGCGACATCCTGCGCGTGCTGCCTGGCGAGGCCTTCCCGGCCGATGGCCGCGTGGTCGTGGGCGACACCTCGGCCGACGAGGCGCTGATCACCGGCGAGTCGCGGCCGGTCGCGCGACCCTGCGGTGCCCGGGTGCTGGCCGGCAGCCACAACGTCGGCGCGGTGGTCGAGGTGCGGGTCGAAGCGCTCGGGCCCGACACCCGGTTCGCCCAGATCGTCGCCCTGATGGAGAACGCCTCGCTGCAGAAGCCGCGGCTCGCGCGCCTGGCCGATCGCGCGGCGCGCCCCTTCCTGCTCGCGGTGCTGGTGGCGGCAGCCGGGGCCGCCGCCTGGTGGTGGCAGGCGGACCCGGGCAAGGCGTTGATGGTCGCGGTGGCGGTGCTGATCGTGACCTGTCCCTGCGCGCTGTCGCTGGCCACGCCGGCGGCGATGCTGGCGAGCGCCGGCGCGCTGGCGCGCGGCGGCGTGCTGGTGCGCAACCTGCAGGCGCTGGAGTCGTTGGCGGCGGTCGACACCGTGGTGTTCGACAAGACCGGCACGCTGACGCGCGACACGCCGCGGCTGGACCGGGTCTACAGCCGCCAGGGCGTGCGGCCGGGCGATGCGGTGGAACTCGCGGCCGCGCTGGCGGCGCAGTCGCTGCACCCGGCGTCGCGGGCGCTGGTGCAGGCCTGGAACGACCAGCACCGGCTGGCGCCGGACTGGGTCCCGGTGCAGCTCGCCGAGCATGCCGGAGCGGGGCTGGAGGGCACGCTGAGCCGCGGCGGCGGCGGCGCCGGGCGGCGCCTGCGCCTCGGCTCGGCCGCGTTCTGCGGCGTCGCGCCGCTGGCCGTGCAGGCGGCGCAGGTCCACCTGAGCGACGACCAGGGCTGGGTCGCGAGCTTCGTGCTGGCGGAGGATCTGCGCGCGGACGCCGCGGCCACGGTGGCGGCGCTGGAGGCGCAAGGCCACGCCGTATGGCTGCTGTCGGGCGACAGCGGCGCCGCGGCGCGCGAGGTGGCGCAGCGCGCCGGCATCGCGCTGGTGCTCGGCGACTGCACGCCCGAGGACAAGCTGGCCCGCCTGAAGGACCTGCAGGCCCAGGGCCGCGCGGTCGCGATGGTGGGCGATGGCCTCAACGACGGACCGGTGCTGGCGCATGCCCATGCCTCGTTCGCGTTCGGCCGCGCGGTGCCGCTGGCACGCGCCAACGCCGACTTCGTGGTCCTCGGCGCTGCGCTCGACGTCATCCCCGGCGCCATCGCGCAGGCGCGGCGCACCCTGCGGGTGGTGCGGCAGAACCTCTGGTGGGCGGCCGGCTACAACGCGGTCTGCGTGCCGCTGGCGATCGCCGGCTGGCTGCCGCCGTGGCTCGCCGGGCTGGGCATGGCCGCGAGCTCGCTGGCCGTGGTGCTCAACGCGGCGCGGCTGGCCGGGCGGCCGCTGCGCGCAGGGGCGGCCTGATGGACATCCTGTTCCTGCTGATCCCGTTCTCGGTGGTGCTGGTGCTGTTCATCCTCGCCGGCCTCTGGTGGGCGGTGGACCGTGGCCAATTCGACGACGTCGAGGGCGAAGGCGAGCGCATTTTGCGCAACGATTGATTTGCGTCAAGCCGGTCGGAAGTCGGCAACGGGACACTGGGCCGGTTACATACAACAAGGCACTGCGATGAATGCTCCGAATTCTTCCGCGCCGGTCTACAGCGACACGGTGGTGCGGCAATTCGCTCTCATGTCGGTCGTGTGGGGGGTGGTGGGCATGCTGGTGGGGGTGGTCATCGCCTCGCAGCTGGCCTGGCCCGATCTCAACTTCGGCATCCCCTGGCTCAGCTACGGGCGCTTGCGCCCGCTGCACACCAACGCGGTGATCTTCGCCTTCGGCGGTTGCGCGCTCATGGCCACCAGCTTCCACGTCGTGCAGCGCACCTGCCAGGTCCGGCTGTTCGCGCCGGCGCTGGCGTCGTTCGTGTTCTGGGGCTGGCAGGCGGTGATCGTGGCGGCGGCCATCAGCCTGCCGCTGGGCTACACCAGCGGCAAGGAATACGCCGAGCTCGAGTGGCCGATCGACATCCTGATCGCGCTCGTCTGGGTGGCCTACGCGATCGTCTTCTTCGGCACCATCGGCGTGCGCAAGGTGCGCCACATCTATGTCGCCAACTGGTTCTACGGCGCCTTCATCATCGCCGTGGCGCTGCTGCACATCGTCAACAGCGCGGCCATCCCGGCCGGCGCGATGAAGAGCTACTCGGCCTACGCCGGCGTGCAGGACGCGATGGTGCAGTGGTGGTACGGCCACAACGCGGTCGGCTTCTTCCTGACCGCCGGCTTCCTCGGGATGATGTACTACTACGTGCCCAAGCAGGCGGGGCGCCCGGTGTATTCGTACCGGCTGTCGATCGTGCACTTCTGGGCCCTGATCTTCACCTACATGTGGGCCGGCCCGCACCACCTGCACTACACGGCGCTGCCCGACTGGACCCAGTCGATCGGCATGGTGTTCTCGCTGATCCTGCTGGCGCCGAGCTGGGGCGGCATGATCAATGGCGTGATGACGCTGTCGGGCGCCTGGCACAAGCTGCGCACCGACCCGATCCTGCGCTTCCTGATCGTCTCGCTGTCGTTCTACGGCATGTCGACCTTCGAGGGTCCGATGATGTCGATCAAGACCGTCAACGCGCTCTCGCATTACACGGACTGGACCGTCGGCCACGTGCACTCGGGCGCGCTCGGCTGGGTCGGCCTGATCTCGATGGG
>Ga0070667_100005811_pt1 | contig 10293 bp, 12 predicted proteins | sample KBSS33metaG_FD_64659 | JGI IMG/M metagenome (GOLD analysis project Ga0070667, IMG submission 64659) | Switchgrass rhizosphere microbial communities from Kellogg Biological Station, Michigan, USA - KBS S3-3 metaG | ecosystem: Host-associated > Plants > Roots > Rhizosphere > Soil ...
GAAGCCCCCTGCGCGCACCCCGATAGCGGGACAGAGCCCCCCTTGGGCCGGGCCTATACGCGCGCTTGCCGCCTGCCTCAAGCGCCTCTAGGGGAATTTTTGACGGCCACGCACCGCTTTGTGCGCCGGGTCGATGCAAATCGCGCCAGCGGATCGCTCATTGATCGCTCTAGGGGAATGGGTCTCGATGCAGGAAGAAGAAGTGCTCGCCGAATTCCGCGCCAGCAAGGCGCTGCTGGAAGGGCACTTTCTGCTCTCCTCCGGCCGGCACAGCGCGCACTATCTTCAGTGTGCCCGCGTCCTCATGAATCCGGCGCGCGCGGGACGCCTGGCGGTGGCGCTGGCGGCCAAGCTGCCGCACGACGTGCGAAAGGCGATCACCAAGGTCGTCTCGCCAGCGATGGGCGGCGTGATCATCGGGCAGGAGATGGGCCGCGCGCTGCAGGTCGACGCGATGTTCGTCGAGCGCCCCACCGGGACGTTCGAACTGCGCCGCGGCTTCGCGCTGGAACCCGAGGACAAAGTGCTGATGGTCGAGGACGTGGTCACCACCGGCCTCTCCAGCCGCGAGGCGATCAAGGCGATCGAGGAGACCGGCGCGACAGTGATCGCCGCCGCCTCGCTCGTCGATCGTTCGGGTGGATCGGTAGAACTGGGCGTGCCGTTCTTCCCCCTCGTCGCGCTCAACTTCCCGACGTACGCCGCGGACGAGCTGCCGCCCGAGCTCGCCGCCAAGCCAGCGATCAAGCCGGGCAGCCGCGCGCAGTGACTAGCTGTGAGGTGCGCCTTCGGCATCCGTCGAAGGCTTGCGGCACCGGCCCGCTCCCCCGCCCGGCCACCCAATCAGGGTATTCTTTTGGGTGGCCGGGCGGGGGAGCGGGCCGGTGCCGCTCAACAATCAAGGGCCGGTAAAGTCAACCATGACCCATGCATCCCGTCGCCTGCGCCTGGGCGTCAACATCGACCACGTCGCGACGATCCGCAATGCGCGCGGCGGCGACCATCCCGATCCGGCGCGCGCCGCGCAAGTCGTCGCCCGCGCCGGGGGTGACGGCATCACCGTGCACTTGCGCGAGGATCGTCGCCACATCCGCGACGACGACCTTGCCCGGGTCTTCGATGCCACCGGCCTGCCGATCAACCTCGAGATGGCAGCGACCGACGAGATGCTGGAGATCGCGCTGCGCCATCGCCCGCACGCCGCCTGCATCGTCCCCGAACGGCGCGAGGAGCGTACCACCGAAGGCGGGCTCGACGCCGCCGGGCAGCACAACCGGCTCGCCCCGATCGTCGGCCGCCTGCGCGACGCGGGCGTGCGCGTCAGCCTGTTCATCGCCCCCGAGCCGCGCCAGATCGAGGCTGCGATGACGCTGGATGCGCCCGTCGTCGAGTTCCACACCGGCGAATACGCGCACGCGCACAGCGAGCAGGTCGCCCACGAGCTGCGCCGCATCGTCGACATGGCCGCGCTGGCCGCCAAGAACGGCATCGAGCCGCATGCCGGCCACGGCCTCACTTACGAGAACGTCCAGCCGATCGCTGCCATCCCACAGCTGGCGGAACTCAACATCGGCCACTACCTCATCGGCGAGGCCATCTTCATCGGCCTGGAAGCGAGCGTGAAGAAGATGCGGGCGCTGATGGACGACGTGCGGTGAAAAGCGTTTCATCAGGTACGCCTGCGACATCCGTCGAAGGCTTGCGACACCGGCCCGCTCCGGCATCCGGTCGCTCATGGAGTAATCCTGATCGGGTGGCTATATGGGGAAGCGGGCCGGTGCTGCACGAAACGCGCGGATGCGCGTTTCGCACGAGCAGGCCTTTGGTATGATCATCGGCCTTGGCTCCGACTTGTGCAACATCGAGCGCATCCAGTCTTCGCTCGACCGCTTCGGCGATCGCTTCCTGCAGCGCGTGTTCACTGAGGTTGAGCAGGCCAAGGCGGCGCGGCGGCCGCACACGGTGGCGGGCACGCTGGCCAAGCGCTTCGCGGCCAAGGAGGCGTTCTCCAAGGCCGTCGGCACCGGGTTCAAGGCCGGCGTGTTCATGAAGGACATCGGCGTCGTCAACGCCAAGTCGGGCGCGCCGACGCTGGCGCTCACCGGCGGCGCAAAGGCCCGGCTCGATGCGCTTACCCCCGAAGGCCACGAAGTCCTGGTTCACCTGACGCTCACCGACGACCACCCATGGGCGCAGGCCTTCGTCATCCTCGAAGCCCGCCCGCTCCCCCTGCCCTGAACGAGAACGCCCCCCAGCATGAGCGACGCCGCCGTCGAGACACCGCGCGATGATTCCACCGCCGCCAGCAAGCCGGCGCCGCGCACCAGCTGGCTGCAGGAACTGCGGGGGCTGACGGTGATGCTGCTGGGCGTGCTGGCGTTCCACTCGTTCGTCGCCAAGCCCTTCTACATCCCTTCGATCTCGATGATGCCGGGACTGCTGGTGGGGGACCGACTGGTCGTCTCCAAGTATCCCTATGGCTGGAACTGGTCGTCGCTGAGCTTTCACCTGCTGCCGCGCGGCGGCTGGCGGCTGTTCGAGCACACGCCCGAGTACGGCGACGTAGTCATCGTCGTGCCGCGCAACCGCAAGGAGGACTTGATCAAGCGCGTCGTCGCGCGTCCGGGTGATCGCATCGCCGTGGTCGACGGCCGCATCCGCCTCAACGGCCGTTTCATCCCGCGTACGATCGAGCCGCCGGTGCAGATCGCCGCGGACGATTCGCTCACTTGCGAGGGCCAGGAGCCCGGCCATTGCTACGACGGCTTCGAGGCCTACCGCACTCGCCTGCCGAGCGGACGCGATGTCTACGAGCTGCCGACCTACCGTGAAACCCTGCCCAACGGCGCGAGTTATCAGGTCATCGACTACACGACCCAGTCGCTCGACAACTACAGGGAGGTGAGGGTGCCCGAAGGTCACGTATTCCTGATGGGTGACGACCGCGACCGGTCGGCCGACAGTCGCGCGCCGTTTTCCGACTACGGCGGCGTCCCCAGCGGCGGGCTTGGCGGCCCGGTGCCGATTTCCGACATCGGCGGCCGGGCGGAGTTCATAACCTTCTCGCTCGACGGCACCCAGAGCTGGAATCCGCTCACCTGGTGGAGCGCGCTCCGCGCAGGCCGGACGTTCAAGAGCCTGCGCCCCGCGATCACGCAATCCGCGCAGGCCGGCCGCCGGTGACGGACGACGACGCCGAGCCCGAAGTCGGCCCCTCCGTCAAGGCGGGCCCGACCGACATTTCCGACCCGTTGATCCGTCACGAGGCGCGCAAGGCTTTCGTGTGGATCGGCATGGTGGCGCTGTTTGCGCTGCTGGTGCTGCTGTCGCAGTCGCTGCTGGTGATCTTCGGCGGCGTGGTATTCGCCGCGCTGATCGATGGCGGCGCCCGTATGATCGCCCGCGTACTACCGATTCCGCGCGGCTGGCGCGTGGCGCTGGTCATGTTTACCGCGCTCGCCTTCGTGCTGTGGCTGGGCAAGTTCGCCGGCAGCCAGATCACCCAGCAGGCTGCCGAGCTGCCGCAGACGATCGAAAGCCAGTTCCATCGCGCCTTGGGCTGGCTGCAGTCGCACGGCGTCGAAGTGCGCGTGCGCGACGTGCGCTCGATGGCGCAGGAGGCGATGGGCGGACTGAGCCAGGTGACGGCAGCCGTGGGTGGCCTGATCGGCGGCGTCACCACGCTGTTCATCATCCTGGTGCTGGGCATCTACTTCGCACTGGAGCCCCGCCTCTACCGCCGCGGCGTCGGCTGGATGCTGCCGGTGGACCGCCGCGACCATTTCGAAGCGACCGCCCAATCGATGGGCAGGGCGCTGCGCCGGTTGCTGTTCGGCCGCGTCATCGGCATGTTCGTCGAAGGCGCGTTCACCTGGATCATGCTCCAGCTCTACGGCGTGCCGATGGCGGCGTTGCTGGGCCTGATCACCGGCTTGCTGGCTTTCCTGCCCAACATCGGCGCGCCGATCTCCGGCGCGATCATGGTGCTGGTCGGCTTCTCGGTGACTGCCGAAACCGGAGTCTACACGATCTTCGTGTACGCCCTGATCCACCTGATCGACGGCTACCTGATCGTCCCTTACATCGCCCGCAAGACGGTGGACCTGCCGCCGGCGCTGGTGATCGCGGCGCAGTTGATCATGGGCGTGCTGTTCGGACTGCTGGGCCTCGCCCTCGCCGATCCATTGGTAGCGATGATCAAGATCTGGCTCGAGCGCGAAGCAGCGCGTAACGAGGCCGAGCCCGGCACCGGCCTGGAACGGGCGCGGAAGGTCTGACGATTTGGCGCGCAAGTTTCTCTACGTCATCGCCGGTATCGTGGTGCTGGTCTTCGCGGCGCTGCTCGCGCTGCGGATCTGGTCCGAGGAACTGAGCGAATGGGCCTTCGTGCCCAACGGCGCCTTCGCTGCGCCCGATGCGCTCGACCCGCGGGTGTGGGAGCGGCCGGACATGTGGGTCTCCCGGCCCGACATCCGCAACGATCCGGTGCACTGGCTACCGCCTGGCGTGGCGAAGCCGGCTGCATCGCTGCCGGTCTCGGTGTTCTTCGTCCACCCCACCAGCTACATCGGCAAGACCGCGTGGAACGCTCGGCTCGACGAGGCGGACACCCGCAACCGCGCTGACCTGTTCGTGCAGGGCATGGCGAGCCCGTTCAATGAAGCGTCACAGCTGTGGGCGCCACGCTATCGCCAGGCAGCGGTTGGCGCCTTCCTCACCGGCAAGCCCGAAGCCGAAAAGGCAATCGACGTTGCCTATGGTGACGTGCTCGCCGCCTTCGACTTGTTCGTGAAGCGCGCGCCGGCCGATCAACCGATCGTCCTGGCAGGCCACAGCCAGGGCGCGTTCCTGCTGCGCCGGCTGCTGCGCGACCGGGTGGCCGGAACCCCGCTCGCGAACCGCATTGTGGCTGCCTACGTGATTGGCTGGCCGGTCTCGCTTGCGCACGACCTGCCGCGGATGGGCCTGGCCGCCTGCCATGGGCCGACTGACACCGGCTGCGTGGTCAGCTGGCTCTCGGTCGCCGATCCGGCCGACACGACGATGCTGGTGCGCGCCTATGGCCGGCGCACCGGGCTCGACGGGCGTTCGGTCGCCGACAGCCCCTTCCTGTGCACCAACCCGCTGACCGGCCGTGCCGACGCTGCTGCCGCTCCCGCCTCAGCGAACATGGGCACGCTCGTGCCGCATCTGCCGGACGGCAAGGCAACTGGGCAGACATCCGCGCAGGCTAGCGGCGAGCTGGCCAAGGGCGTGGTGTCGGCGGCCTGCGGCCCCGACCACTTCCTGCACATCGGCCCGCCTCCGCAACTGGAGATGGGGCCTTACGTGCTTCCCGGGAACAACTACCACCTCTATGACGTGCCGCTGTTCTGGGCCAACCTGCGGTCCGATTTCGAGAGGCGCGTGGGGGCATGGCAGACGAGGCACTGATCACCACCGGCGCGCTCGCGTTTCGCGATGCGCTGCCATCGGCGGGCGGGGCGCTGATGGGCCTGGACCTCGGCACGCAAACGATCGGAACGGCCTTCTGCGACGCCGGCTGGCGCTTCGCCACGCCGGGCAAGACGATCAAGCGCGGCAAGTTCGGCGGGGACAAGGCTCTTCTCGAAACGCTGATCCGCGAGCGCACGATCTGCGGCATCGTCATCGGCCTGCCGCTCAACATGGACGGCAGTGCCGGCCCACGCGCACAATCGAGCCGCGCCTATGCGCGCAACCTCGCCGTTCTCGGCCTGCCGATCCTGCTGTGGGACGAGCGCTGGTCCACGGCCGGAGCGGAGCGCGACCTCATCGCCCAGGATATGAGCCGTGCCCGCCGCGCCGAGCGCATCGATTCGGCCGCAGCCGCCGTCATCCTCCAGGGCGCGATCGACGCGCTGGCTGGAAGCATATTCTAGAGTACTAGCTCTATACCCGAGGATTGCGCAGCGCCATTTCGCGCCGAAGTCGGGCGGCGGTCGCAACGAGCGGGCCGCCGGACACCTCCGCCTCGCGCCAGACGGAATCGCGTGCTTCGGCATCGCCCGCCGTGCTGGCGAGCGCACGCCACGCCGCAATGCGCATCCGGTCGCTGGGATGGTGCCGGCCAAACCGCGCAGCCAGCTCCTTCGCTTCCTCGCTGCCGAGCGCCACGGCGATGCGCAGGAAGGCTTCGCTTGGCCCCCGTTCGAGGACGCGGGCGATCGTCCCCGCCTCCGTGTCGAACACATAGTGGTCCAACCAGCCCTGAACCGGGTGGCTGTGCGCCAGCGTGAGCGAGACGGACAGCGACTGCGGCGGGTGCTGGCAATGAATGTCGCGGCTGGCGCGATAGTGGACGAGGCGTCCCTGCTCGTGGGTCGAGCGACCCAGTGCGCGCAGTTGCACCGGCTCGCCGCGCCAGCCTACCACCGTCTCGTAGTCGTACTCGTAATCGTCCACGCTGCAGCCGGGGCCAAAGTAGCCCAGCGTGAGGAAATCGTGGTTGTGGTCATGCGCGACGCCATAGCCGAACGCTGCCGAACCGCTCGCGCGCAGCATCGCCTCCTGCTGGGACGGCCACAGATGCGCGGTGATGGTGAAATGGCCGCGGCCAGGCGGCGCCAGCACGACACGGTGCAGGTTCCGCACATCGACCGCCAGTGTCCCGTTGCCGCTGTTGTTGCGCCCGGCGAGCAGGTCGATCAACCGATCGCCGAGAAAGCTGCGATTGTTCCCCAACCGCGCGAGCCAGTTGGCCGCATGCGAAACGCTCTCTTCCTCGGCGGGATCGAAGCCCCAGACGCTCAGCGCTTCATTGCACTGCTCCAACGACGCCTCGGTCGGGTCACGCACGGGAATCAGGCGTGCCATGCACCACCTTCCCTGCCCGATGATGCTCGCAGCGCGCGCGCGGGACTGGAGAGCGGGTCATCGCCGGCCTCGGCGATCTGCGCGAGCAGCGCACGCCCCATTTCCCCGTCGAGCATGCCGACCTGGCGCAAAGCCTGCCAGCGCAGAGTATCAGCCGCCCCATCATCGCGGACGATCTCGACCAGGGCCGGCACCGCGTCGTGTCGCTCCATTCCGCCAAGCAGCGTCGCCACCAGCTCGGCGCGCGAGTCCGCGGGCGACGCAGCAGAGCGGTGCACCAGCGCGCCATCGGGCAGGCTGTGTTCCTGCAACGGGCCGACATGCGGCAGTGCGCGTTCGAGCCGGAGCACGACCATCGCGCCGTCGACGCGGCGCATGTGCAGCGCCTCGCGCGGGCCGTAACGATGGAAAACCGATCCGGGCCCGAGGGAGACCAGCGCGGAGTGCAGCATCGCCCGCCCGTCCGCGCCGTCGCGCCTGACGATGTGCTCGGCCTCGGCCGAGCCGGCAAGCACCCGCAGCCAGCTCTCGTGCGCGGGAAAGCGAGCCGTCCGCGCCGCCGGCGCGAGCGCGAGCGCTCCTCCGTCAATCGCTGCAAGCGTCAGTCTGGCGGTGCCCGATTGCGCCAGGATCAGCGCAGGCGCCATGTCGCGGCGACCATGGGCCACCGGGACCTGCCCGAGCGGATGGGCGTCCAGCCCGGCGACAACGGCGGACACCATGCGCCCCACGAAGATCAGTGCCCGATCGCTTTCGCCGTCGAACAGTCCGGCCAGGGCGTCGCAACGCTCCAGCGGCGCTCCCTTCCCGAAACGCTTGATCGCGGCCAATACCGGCGCCACCGCCGGTTCGGCACGACACGTCTTCAGCACGCGCGCAAGAGCTTGCTGGATGCTTCGCCATTCCCGGTCGTCATGGCGCAGCCGCGCCAGGCTTTCCCGCAGTTCCATCAGCTCGGGATCAACGCGATAGCGAAAACGGCCAAAGACAGGGCAGAAGTCCTGCGTCGAGATCATCGTCCGCGTCGCGACGTGCTTCGTCGCGACGACTTCCGAAGATGCCCGTCAACTGCTCCAGGTCTGGCAATTCGACGCGGTCAAGCCGCTGCGACTCGCACGAGAGCGCGTTAGGTTCCATCGGTGTCCCTCATTGCCGACTGCTGTTCCGTACCCGGCGCTGCCACGCCTGCCTCAACGCGCCTGCCAATTTCAATTAAAAACTTGAAATATGCGACGGACCGAAGACCTGAAAGGAAATCCTTACCATCTCGCCGGCGATCGCATACAAGATCGTGGTTAACGAACAATACACCACGTATCGCTTCTCACAAGCTTGTCGATCGCTAGTGCATTCAAATGTCTGCCTTTGCCGTCCGCAGCACGACGATCATTCCAGTTCCGTCCGGCATCGCTGCTCCGGCAGCCAGCGCGATCCTGACAGCGTCGGCGCGGGCGCGCTCGAGGATTGTCGTCGGCACCTCCGGCTCGTACCCGATCACGTCCGCCGAACCGAGCGCGCGAGCTTCTCGAATCGTCAGTTCGTCGGGATCACCGCAGCGCAATGCGATCTCCATCCGGGTAGCAGGCGGATGAGCGGCTCCGGCAAGCCAGGCTTCCACGGCATCCGGCACCGACGGCGTTAGCGGATCGAGCGCGCCGCCCGGCGCCAGGGCGTCGTCGAGCGCCCGGCGGCGCTCGCCCGCATCCGGAAAGCGAGCGCGCAAAGCACCCCGCGCCGCATGGAGCGCCTTCGCCAAAGAGCCGATGCCTGGCGGCAGCAACTGCTCCAGGCGCAGTCGCAACTGCTTGGCTAGTCCCGCCGAGGCCCCGCTCGTCCCGATCGCGATCAGCACCGGCGAGCGGTCGAGCAGCGAGGGCACGGTGAAGTCGCACAAGGACGGCCGGTCGACCACGTTGACCAGCAGGCCGGCGCAGCGTGCCCGCAAGGCATCGGCTTCGGCCGCGCCGTCGTCCTCGTGCGCGACGAAGGCCAGCCGCGCTCCGCGATCGATGCCCAGCTGCAGGTCTTCGACGACCTCGCCCCCTGCCCGCTCCACCAGCCGACGCTTGGCCGCCGCCGCCTCGCCACAGCCGAGGACGATGACGGGCTGGCGGGCAATGCGGTGGAACAGGGGCATGCTATCGATCATGCTACGACCCTAGAGCGGCGACGCGCGGGGTTGAACAACGAAAAAGGGCGGCCACGCAGGACCGCCCTTCCGTGCCTCGCTCTTGGGAACGATCAGCCTTCGCTGATGGTGGCCTTGACGATCTTGCCCGGCTCGCGCGGCGGCTCGCCCTTGGGCAGCGCGTCGACGTTGTCCATGCCTTCCACGACCTGCCCCCAGACGGTGTACTGGTTGTCGAGGAAACGGGCATCGTCGAAGCAGATGAAGAACTGGCTGTTGGCCGAGTGCGGCGCGCTGGTGCGCGCCATCGAGCACACGCCGCGCACGTGCGGCTCGGCGTTGAACTCGGCCTTGAGGTCCGGCTTGCTCGAGCCGCCCATGCCGGTGCCGTTGGGGCAGCCGCCCTGCGCCATGAAGCCAGGGATCACGCGGTGGAACTTGACGCCGTCATAGAAGCCCTCGCCGGCGAGCTCCTTGATCCGCTCGACGTGACCGGGGGCAAGGTCGGGGCGCAGCTTGATCTTGACGTCGCCGGTCTCACCATTGCCGGTGTCGAGCGTGAGTGTCAGAAATTCGTCGGCCATTGGCATTCTCCATGTTGTCGGCCACCTCCCCGATTCAATCGGAGGATGGCGGCGCCGGCTTGGCGCTCGATATAGGCGGTGCGCCGGCAATGTCACGCCGCTAGAGCGCGACGGCGGCATCGCCCGGCGCTGTTGCAATTGCGAAATAGGCGCGTAGACCGTCGCGCATGAGCGACGCCGACCTCAAGGACCACCCGCCAGCGGAAGAGGCCGACGCGGCACTCGCTGGCGCGCGGCCAGACGCCGGGATCGCCGACGAGCAGGACACTCACGACGAGGACAATCGGCTCAAGTCCGACTTCGTGCGGAGCGTCAAGGACGCGCTGCGCGAGGAGGATTTCGAGCGCGTCTACAACCTCGTCGAGCGCCTCCACCCGGCCGACATCGCAGACCTGTTCGAACTGGTCGACGAGGACGAGCGCATGCCGCTCGCCCGCTCGATCAACGACCTCATGGGCGTCGAGGTCATCGCCGAGCTCAACGACTGGGTGCGCGAGCTGCTGGTCGAGGCGCTGCCCGCCGGCGTCGTCGCCGACATCGCCGAGCAGCTCGATACCGATGACGCGGTCGCGATGCTCGAGGACCTCGACGAGGAGGACCAGCAGGCCGTCCTCGCCGAGATGGAGCCGGAAGACCGCGCCGCGATCGAATCGGCGCTCTCCTATCCCGAGGAATCGGCCGGCCGCATGATGAGCCGCGACTATGTCGCGGTGCCCGATACCATGACCGTGGGCGACCTCATCGACT
>Ga0070667_100005819_pt1 | contig 10283 bp, 5 predicted proteins | sample KBSS33metaG_FD_64659 | JGI IMG/M metagenome (GOLD analysis project Ga0070667, IMG submission 64659) | Switchgrass rhizosphere microbial communities from Kellogg Biological Station, Michigan, USA - KBS S3-3 metaG | ecosystem: Host-associated > Plants > Roots > Rhizosphere > Soil ...
CTACGGCAGCGTGGACGCGACGCCGCTGTTCGTCATGCTGGCCGGCGCGTACTTCGATCGAACCGGAGATCGCGAGTTCCTGATCCGGCTGTGGCCGCACGTGGTGCGGGCGCTCGCCTGGATTGACGAATGCGGCGACCGCGACGGCGACGAGTTTGTGGAGTACGCGCGCCACTCGCCAACCGGGCTCGTCCACCAGGGATGGAAGGACTCGCAGGATTCCGTGTTTCACGCCGACGGCTCACTGGCAGAGCCGCCGATCGCGTTGTGCGAAGTGCAGGCGTACGTCTACGACGCGCGCCGCCGCGCCGCTGCGCTCGCGGACGCGCTGGGCGATGGCGCGCGCGCCACGGCGCTGCGCGACAGCGCGGAGCGGTTGCGGCGAGCGTTCGAGGATCGCTTCTGGCTCGACGATCTCGGAACCTATGCGCTCGCGCTCGACGGACACAAGAAACCCTGCGCGGTCCGAAGCTCGAACGCCGGGCACTGCCTGTTCGGCGGGATTGCATCGCCGGAACGCGCGCGGCGAGTCGCCGAGCAGCTGGTCGGGCCGGAAATGTTTTCGGGATGGGGCATCCGCACCATTGCGTCGACGGAGCCGAGATACAACCCGATGTCGTATCACAACGGTTCGGTGTGGCCGCACGACAACGGCATCGTCGCGGCCGGGCTGTCGCGATATGGGTTCGACGATCTGATCGGGGCGCCGTTCTCAGCGCTCTTCGAGGCGAGCCTTTCGATGGACGCGCATCGGCTGCCGGAGCTGTTCTGCGGCTTTCATCGCCGGCCGGGCGAAGGGCCGACGTTATATCCGGTGGCGTGCTCGCCGCAGGCATGGTCGTCAGGGGTGGTCTTCGGTCTGCTTCAGGCCTGCCTGCGGCTGTCGGTCGATGTGCCGGCGCGGAGGCTCTCGATCGAGCGCGCGATGCTGCCGCCGTTTCTCTATTCACTCCGGCTCGAGAACCTGGATCTCTCGCTCGGCACGGTCGACCTGCTGTTCGAGCGGCATCCGCTCGACGTGAGCGTCACCGTCCTGCGAAGGCAGGGCGACTTCGAGGTTCGTGTGGTGAAGTGATCGGCGGTCTTCGTCACCCGCCAACGCGTGCACGATTCGCGTCGAACCGGCTGTTCAATTGCTTCATGAATTCTTGAAAAGCTGGATCGGATGTGAGCGGTTGCATCAGCGGATCCTTGGCGAACCACGGGTAACACGGAAACCCTTCCGCCGCCGCGCGCGTCAGCCAACGTCGAGCCTCGGCAAGATCTCCAACCTGCGCGAACGTCACCCCGAGACCGTAGGCGACGTGGTGATCCATGTATGTGCCGGCAAGCACGTCGGTGATGAGCGCCCGCGCCTTCACGTGCTCGTTTCTTGCGGCGAGGTAGCTGGCCAGGGTAGCCTGGGCGCGTCGTCGGGCCTGCGCGCTCTTGCTGGCGGCGACCACCGTCAGAATCTCTTCCCCCTCGGTCTTCTTCCCTTGGTAGTACAACGCCTGCGCCAGATAGGTGCTGGCGCTTTCGCTGATGGTCGACCCCTGCGCGCTTCGGAGTGACGACTCCGCTTCTGCGAACTGGCCACCGAGCAGCGCCGTCGTGCCGAGCAACCGCAATGGCTCGCTACCACTCACCGGGTTGTTTTCCAGGCCCAGCCGGATTTCGGCGCGCGCGCGATCGAACAATCCGAAATGGTAAAACGCCGCCGCCCGATAAAAATGCGGCATCTCGAGACTCGGGTTGAGTGCGAGTGCGCGGTCGCTCTCGTTGATCGCCAGATCCCAGTCGAACTCGTTGTAGCGGGCCACCGCGGCTCTGGCCTCGTGCGCTTCCGCCAGATTTGGATCCAGCGCCAGCGCAGCCGCGGATTCTTTTTGCGAGCGCTCGACCCAGTCTTGCTGGTCCGGCTCCGGCGCAAACCTGATGCGCATCTGAGCGGACGCGGACGCCAGGCCGGCGTGCGCCAGGGCGTCACGCGGATCGATCGCAACCGCCTTTTCGAAACTGGTGACCGCATAGCGCGTGCTCTCTGACGTGTTCTGCACCAGCGCGGCGCGACCCCGGATGTAGAGCTCGAACGCCTCGGTGTTCCTCGGTTGCGGGCGGGTGAGCCGATCGCGATCGGCGGTCGACATGCGAATCGGCAATGCCGCGGCCACTTGCGCGGCGATGCTGTCCTGTAGCGTCAGGAGATCCTTGCGGTCGATGTCGTAGTGATCGCCCCAAAGGGAGGTGTCGTCCGCGGCACGCACGAGTTGAACGCTGACGCGCAGCAGCGCCCCGGTCGGCTGCAGCGTGCCGGTCAGGATGTATTCCGCCGCCAGCGTCTTTGCCGCTTCGCGCGGACTGACGGCTTGCCCCACGAATCTGAAGATCGCATTGGTCGGGCGGACACGCACCTGACTCGCCCTGGCGAGCTTGTTGATGATCGCGTCGGGAATCCCGATCTCGAGAAACTTCAGGTCGTCTCGAGGCGCAAGGCTTTGAAACGGCAGGACGGCGATCGACGCCAGCTGCGAGTCGCGCGCGACAGCGGGCGTGCCAGTTCGAGTGGCCAGCCAGAGCCCGGCGATTCCCAGAGCTGCGACGATGGCCGTGCCCGCCATCCAACCGGCGCTCCGCGCACCGACCCGAGCGGTTGCTGCTCGACCTGCGGTGGACGCTGGCGACGCCTGCAGCGCAAGCATCAGGTCCCGCGCCGATGGCCAGCGTTCCCGCGGATCCTTCGCGAGACAGCGTCCGACGACCCCCTCGAGCCAGGACGGCGCGAGCGGCTGCAGCGCGGTGAGTCGCGTGGGCTCGCGGTCGAGGATCGCGACCATCAGCCCGGCGTGGCTGTCGGCTTCGAAGGCTTTGCGACCCGTCAGCATCTCGAACAGCACGGCGCCGAAGGCAAAAATGTCTGTGCGCGCGTCCGTGTCCTTGCCTTCAATCTGCTCAGGCGCCATGTACTGCATCGTCCCGAGAATCGTCCCCGGTGTCGTCAGTTCCCGCGCTCCGCCCGCCCATCCCGAGTGTTGCTTCGCGAGGCCGAAGTCGAGGAGCTTGGTGTCGGCCGTCGGAGACGCGCCGCTGCGGGGGACCAGGAAGACGTTGGCGGGCTTCAGATCGCGATGGATGACGCCGGCGCTGTGTGCCTTGTCGAGCGCCGACGCGATCTGCATCGCATAGCGGAGCGCTTCGTCGAGAGGGAGCGGTCCGCGGGCGAGCCGGGCCGCCAGCGTTTCGCCTTCGAGGAGCTCCATGACCAGGTACTGCACCGTGAGGGGAGGCTGGGCGCCGGGAGCGCCGCTGTTCGGGCTCGCCACGGTCGCTTCGCCGACGTCGTGGAGCACGCAGATATGCGGATGGTTCAGGCCGGCGATCGCGCGGCCTTCACGATCGAACCGATCGCGCGCCTGTTGATCGTTGGCGACGTGCGACGGCAGGACTTTGATCGCGACCGTCCGATCGAGCCGCGGATCGCGCGCCTTGTAGACCTCGCCCATGCCGCCGCTGCCGACCCGGACGGACAGCAGATAGGGACCGATGCGCTGGCCTTCGAGCGATCGCACGGCAATCGTCTCGTCGAGCATCGGTGCCAGCGGCGTCTCGAGAAAAGCGTCGGCCTTTCGATGGGACTCGAGCAGGCGCTCGACGTGCTGGCGGAGTTCCTCACGGCCGCCGCACGCGTCAGCCAGATAGCGTCGGCGCTCTGACTCAGGCAGCGTGAGCGCATGCTCGAACACCGCCCGCGCGCGCGGCCAATCGTCCGGGCGGATTGACATAATCGAGGGCAGGCCATTCTAATCCAGCAGCTTCGGCGAGGCAGGCCTTTCAAAAGCGCGGGACCATCGCCGGCGGTGGGGTCGATCTGATGTAGTGTCCGGCGGCCAGATCGTCGAACGTGCCGCCGAAATAGCTGCTGTTCCAGTACGCCTTCCCCGCGATCTCGGTGGCAACCACTTTCGCTTGCTCGTCCGTCCAGCCGAAGACGACGATGCGCGTGCCCTTGTCGGTGAGTGGAAGCCGGCCGTCGTCGTTGGCGGCGGCCGCTTCTCCTTTCTGAATATTGACGGCCCCGGCGACGGTTGCCCTCGCGTATTCCGCCGGCGTCCGCGCGTCGACGAAGACCGCCGTGTGATCGCCCTTGTAGATGTAGTCGAAACCGGGCAGGTCGGTCTGGGCGGTGTGGCTCAATGCTCGCCACACCGACATCCCGAGCTGATACCTCCGTACCTGTGTATACCCGAAGGCCACGAGCTGTTCCGACGTCCGCTTGCTCTTGCCGCACGACGGACCATTGCAATAGAGGATCATTCGGGTGCTTCGATCGGGATAGAGCCTGGAAATGCGTTGCACTTCGAGCTCGGACACGTTGGTCGTGCCTGGGATGTGCGCGATCGCGTACTCTTTCGCGCTTCGGACATCGAAGACCGGCTCGCTCTTTGCCGCCAGAATCGCCACCAGCTCCTCGGTCGTGATTTCCGGCGTCGCCTGATTCGGCTCCTCGAGCGTCGTCTGATACACGCTCGGCCGCGGCCGCGACTGAGCGGCCGGCCGGATGTGCGCTCCATACGCGAGCGCCACGCACAAGCAGCCGGTGACCAGGTGTGCTCGACGCATCGTTCACCGCCCCAGGTTCAGCCGCGCGCTCAGCATGGCGCGCCGCGGGTTGATGAACACGTTCGGCTGTCCGAACGTCGCGCTAAAACGGTTGTCCGTCACCAGTCCTTCTTCCGCGGTGTCGTTGAGCAGATTCAGCACATCCATCAGCAGTTCGACGCGTCCGGCGTTGCCGAATCGAAGCGTTCTCGACACGCGGAAGTCGAGCAGCGACTGCGACGACAGCCGGCGCGACCCTGGTGCCTCGAGCAGAATGCGCCGGCTGCCCTGCGCGCCGAGCGTGACTTGTGTGGTCGCGGCCCACGGCTTGCCGCTGAAGTACCGGAAATTGCCGGCCAGAACGAAGCCGGTCCTCGGCAAGTCGACACTGCCCATGACCCGAAACATGTGCGGCCGATCGTTGGCCAGGCGGCCGCGCGCGTTCGTGAGATCGTTCGGATCCCGCCCGAACACGCCGGAAGAGGTGAGCGTGCTCAGTTGTTCAGCCGCTGCCGTCGTTCCGCTGGACACCTGCAGTCCTTCCGCCCGCGAGAACGTATACGAGCCGAACGCCTGCCATCCACGGGACGGTCGCTTCTCGATCGTCGTCACGAGGCCGTTGTAGGTCAGCGAGTAGTCCGCGGGATTGGTCAATTGGAAGCGGCGAGCCGAGGCGGCGTTGACCAGCACGAGCACTGGTAGGCTGCTGCCGTCCGCCAGCGTCCGCGTTTCCTGCCGATACTGACCGCCAACTTCCGACCACCCGATGAAGTTGCTGCCCTGCTTGTGGACGTATGCCACGGCGACGCCCAGGCGGCGGCCGAGTTCGCGATCCACGCCGACGGAGTACTCATCGGAGTGCGGAGCGCGAATCTGAGAGTCGAGCTGGAGCTGGACTTTCGGATCGACGACCGATACGAGCGTTGTGTATCCGCCGGTGGCGGCGTCGAAGGCTCGCGTAGTGATCGGCGACACACCGGTATGAAACGACCCGAACTCGCCGGTCAGCACGCCCTGACTGAATCTCCCGTAACTTGCTCGCAACATCGTGCGGCCGTCGGCGCTGAGCTTCGTGGCGAGGCCGAGCCGCGGCGACACGATGTTCCACGTATACAGCGACCCGAGACCGGTGATCATCGTGTCGGTTTCCCGCCCTTGTTGATCGAGTGCGGGCAGATCCTGACTGATGGCGCGGCTGTGGTCGAAGCGCAGTCCGAGATTCAGCGTCAGCCGATCGCCAAATGTGATCGCATCACTCGCGAACGCCGACGAGGTGAGCGAGAGGCCGCCGTCGGGGAACGGCTCGCGGGTAATCGACTGAAACGGCCTGGTGTTGCTGTCGATGAACCCGACACCTGCCGGAAGGACGGTGGAGTGGCGATGCTCGCCCCGCTCGAACGACCCGCCAACCTTCCATTCGTGGTCGCCGCGCGCGAGCCCGGTCCGGTAGTGAGTGAGAGTGGCCTTGGTCGTCGTGCGCAGATAATGCCGCTCGCCGAAAACCTCCGGAGCGCCCGTCCTGATGCCCGTCACGTTGTCCAGATGGCTCGCTGTCGTCAGAACGCCGGTGCTCGGCGGGCGCTTCTCAGAGACGACGAATCGTCCCACCCGCACATCCCACACCGTGTTGGACGACAACGTGTGCGTGAGATGTCCGAAGGTGATCGCCGGTACGGACGCCTGGTTCCGTGTGGTCGCTTCAAACGGCGTCGCCGTCGTGGGCGGCGGTGGATTGACCCATGACTCCTGGTGGAGGCTCTGGAGCAACTGCAGACCTGGTGTGATCCTCCACGTGAGCTTCGCGAATCCCTTGTCCTGCTCGTAGGTCCTTGGCAACTTCGGGTCGACTCCGGGCTGGCTGTCGTAGTCGCGTACGTACTGATACCCGCCGAAGAACCACAGCCGATCACGCACGGCTGGTCCACCGGCATTCGTCGTGAAGTCGCGGTACTTGATGCGCGTGTACCCGCTGGTCGGTTGACTGCCACCTGTGACGGCGCGCACCACCGGCTGGCTCGTCATGCTGACCGGTTGTCCGTAGTACGAAGCGTCGTACAGCAATCTCTCGCTCCCTTGTCGCGTGATGACATTGATCACCGCGCCCTGCAGGTTGCCGAATTCGGCGGACGCGCCGACGGACTGGACCTGGACTTCCTGAATGAAGTCGATGCCCGGCTCGGACCGCGCGACGCCGCTGCACGGGCACGTGAAGTTGGTCCCGTCGATGAGAAACTGATTCTCGTTGACGCTCGAACCGAGCGCCGACACACTGGTCGCCGACACGGTGGTCGTCGTGCCGCTCGCCGACGTCGGCGAGATTCCTGGGGCGGTCCGGATCAGGTCGAACATGCTGAACCGTCCGGTTGGAATCGTTCTGAGGTCCTCGGACCTCAATCGCGTCTCGAGTCCGCTTCCCCGAGCCTCGATGCGCGAGCCGGCGCCCTGCACCGTCAGCGATTCGGCGATCCCCGCCAGCTTCAACACCGCGTTTCGCTCGATGGTCGCGCCCGCGCCAATGCTGATGTCGTCCTCGTGATATGTCGCAAATCCCGCCATCTCGATCTCGAGCGCATACGACCCTGGCGGCAACGCGGGGAATCGCAGCTGTCCCTTCTCGTTGGTTGTCGTCCTCAGCTCGCGCCCGATCAGGGCCGGCGAGGCGATGCGGACAAGAGCACCCGGCAGGACGCCGCCATCTGCGTCCTTGACGCTGCCGATGAGCGACCCGGTCAGCCCCTGGGCATCCGCGACACGAGCGAGCGCGACGCATGTCATTGACACGAACAGGCATGCGACCCGTAATGTGGCGCACGACTTGGACATAACCCGCTCCTTCTGGTCCCGCCGGCGGAGCCGCGCCCATCGCGGTCCTCGTCATCGGGGGGGCGGCCCGTGCGGGCCGGTCAGGAGCAAAGGCGCAAACGAGCGGGGTTTTCCATCACGGTCGCCTGGAAAGGACCGTAGTATTCGGGTTTCAGATGCCGCAGCGCGGACCGGAACAGGATGTGACGGCGCTGCTGCACCAATGGCAGCAGGGCGATGCGAGCGCCCTCGAGCGTCTGTTGCCGATCGTGTACGACGAGCTGCGGCGGGTGGCTCGCGCCCGGCTGCGCGCTGAGCGCCCGGGACACACGCTCCAAGCCACAGCGCTCGTACACGAGGCATACCTCCGCCTTACGGGCCCGGCCGGCGCCTCGCCCCAGACCCGGACCCAGCTCTTCGCCATGGCCGCAAGGCTGATGCGCGAGATCCTCGTCGATCACGCCCGGAAGAAGTACGCGCGAAAGCGCGGCGGCGACATCACGATCGTGCCGCTCGACGCGGCGTTCCCGGAACCGCGGGAGTCGCCCATCGACGTGCTGGCGCTGGACGAGGCGCTCACGGAACTGACCGCGCTCGACCCGCGCCTGTGCCGCATCGTGGAACTGAAGTTCTTCGCCGGCCTGACCATCGGCGAAACCGCGACCGCGCTCGATGTCTCGACCGCGACGGTCGAACGCGACTGGACCGTCGCCAAGGCCTGGCTCCACCAGCGGCTGTCGCTTTCGTAAACCCTGCAAACTTCGGGAGGCCGGATTCCGTCAAAGCAATTACCCAGAGCGTCTGGGTAATATTTGACGCGATGTCCATGCTGCCCAAGACCCAGAGCGCACTCCTCTATGGCGCGCTAGATGCCTTGATTCTCAAGACGTTAGCGAGGGGACCGCGGCACGGCTACGCGATCGCGAGATCGATCGAGGACACGAGCGGCGACGCCGTGCTCGTGGAAGAAGGGTCCCTGTACCCGGCCCTCTACCGCCTGGAACGCCGCGGCTGGGTTGAAGCCGAGTGGGGCACCTCCGAGCTTGGCCGGCGCGCCAAGCTGTACCGCCTGACCGACGCCGGCCGCGAGCAACTCGCCGCGGAGATGCTCACCTGGAAGCGGTTCGCCGCCGGCGTCTCGAAAGTCCTGTTCTCCACATGAAGCGTTCGCTCCGGTCGTGGTTGTGGCGCATCCCGATCGACCAGGAGGTCGACGAAGAGCTCGCCTTGCACATCGAGATGCGGACGCGCGAGCTGGTCGACCGTGGCATGGACCCGAAAGCCGCCCACGAGGCCGCGATCGCTCGACTCGGCGACCTCGCGAGCCTCAAACGTACGATGACGGACCTTGGCAGAAAGCGAGATCGTGAAATGCGCCTCATCATCTGGCTCGAAGAGTTCCGCGACGATTTGAAGGTCGCCTTTCGCCAGCTCAAGAGCTCGCCGGCCTTCACCCTCGTTGCGACGTTGACGCTCGCGCTCGGCATCGGCGCCAACAGCGCGATCTTCGCGCTCGTAGACGCCACGCTGCTGCGACCGCTGCCGTACCGCGTACCCGATCGCCTCGTCACGATCTGGGAACACAGCGCGAAGACGGCGCGGGGCTACGTATCGCCGCTCAACATGCTCGACTGGAACACCCGCAGCCGCACGTTCGAGAAGATTGCCGGCTTCACGCCCAGTGTCGGTCAGATGGTGATGGCCGGCGCTGACGGCAACGCTGAAACGGTGACGCGGCAGTGGGTCACGGCCGGAGTCTTCGACGTCCTCGGCGTCACGGCGATCGCCGGCCGCACGTTTTCGGCTGACGACGAGGCGAAGCGCCCGAACGTCGTCGTCATGAGCGAGCCGTTCTGGCGCACGCGTTACAACGCCGATCCGTCGGTGATTGGACGCGAGATTCGCCTCGACGGATCGCTATGGACAGTGATTGGCGTTCTTCCCAAGGATTTTCAACTGCTGGGGCAGACCAGCCTGTGGGCCATGAGGCCGCTGGTCAATCTGCCTCCGAGGGCCCGCGGCTTCTATGCGTTCCAGGTCGTCGGGCGTTTGAAGCCTGGCGTCTCGATCGCGGCCGCCGAGACGGATCTGGCCGCCGTCGCGGAAGGCCTTGCCCGTGAATTCCCCCAGACGAACAAGGGCCGCGGCGTGGCGCTCGAAGGCATGCACGATTCGCTGATCGGCAGCGATCTGAGGCTCACGTCGATGTTGTTTCTCGGCGTCGTCGGGTTCGTGCTCCTCATCTGCTGCGCGAATGTCGCCAATCTGCTGCTCGCGCGTGCCACTGTGCGCACACGCGAGCTGGCCGTCCGATCGGCGCTCGGCGCCGGGCGGCGCCGAATCATCCGGCAGCTGTTGACCGAAAGCGTCGTGCTTTCACTGTTGGGCGGCGCGATCGGGATTGGCGTTGGCGCGGCCATCCTGAGCGTGGCGCCTTCGCTCATTCCGAGGGGTCTGCTGCCGGCCACCGTCACGCTCGCGTTCGACATGCGCGTCATCGGCTTCTGTGCCGTCGCCGCGCTGGTCGTGGGGCTGGTGTTCGGCGTGATGCCGGCGTGGAAAGCAACGGACTTCTCGTCGGCGCAGGTCATCACCTCCGACAGCCGTACCACGACGGGCGGTGGCACGCTTCGCGGACTTCTCGTCATCGGCGAGGTGGCGACGGCGGTTCTGCTGCTGTTCGGCGCGGGCCTGTTGCTCCGGACGCTGATCGCCGTCGACGCGTTCGACCGGGGCTTTCGTGCTGACAGCGTGCTGTCGATGCTCGTCGATCCGCTGGGCTCGAAGTACCCGACTCCGCAATCGCTGCAGCAGTTCTTCGATCAGGTCGAGGCTGAGATTGCTGCCGTTCCTGGAGTCGCCGGCGTCGCATGGGCCAGCGACCTGCCGCTCGACTTCTTCGA
>Ga0070667_100005821_pt1 | contig 10282 bp, 6 predicted proteins | sample KBSS33metaG_FD_64659 | JGI IMG/M metagenome (GOLD analysis project Ga0070667, IMG submission 64659) | Switchgrass rhizosphere microbial communities from Kellogg Biological Station, Michigan, USA - KBS S3-3 metaG | ecosystem: Host-associated > Plants > Roots > Rhizosphere > Soil ...
CCATGCATTCCGAGTCGGCGTTTGGCGGCGCCAACGCGCGCAGCCTCGTGTCGTCCCGCGCCTCCGGGATGCGCTGGGCAATCTGATCGATGATGCGCCAACCGTCCCCGCCCACCACGAAGGCCCGCCCCGCCCGCATACGCATGGCTTCGAGCAGTGCGACATCGGGTTTGCCATCGTCGGGGGTGGGCCTAGCCTGGCTCAGCAGCGCGGCCGCAGTTTTGCTGTTCAGGACCGCGCGTTCGAGATTGCGCACGCTGCGGCCACCCTCGTCATCGGCCCGCTCCCATAGGATCTCGTTCAGTGTCACCGTCGTCTCTACGGGATTCTTCGTCTTCTCGTTGCCGACAAACATGAGGAAGCGCAGATTGGCATCGAAAGCAATCTCCGGCTCGAGGAACTTCGGGATCTTCATCAGGACCTGAGTCGAGTGACAATCGACGACGACCCCTTCCTGCCTCTGCCCTTCCCGCTTGACGTTTGCCGAGTGCAGCTCGATTTCTTCGCGCTCAAGGCTGCCGCGCGACGCGTCGGGCACGAAGATGTTTCGGCTAAGCGCCGGGTCGCGCGGATTGAACGCACTGAACAACTGCCCCACCATTGGGTCACTGCCATTGCTGCGTTCGATGATGCACGGGACACCGCTCTCCTGTTTGGCCATGGGAATTGCGTCATCGCTTGGTATGGACTGCGGCAATGCCGCCTTCCATACGGCCGCCTCCAGCAGTTGCCGCAAGCTCCCGTTCACCACCGGTTCCGCGCCGGCGCCGACCTGTTCGACGAACTCGGCCGCGGCACCAACGAATGGCATCGCGGGAAACCATTTCAACACGTAGCGGTTGACACGCTGAAGCTCGCTGTCGCCACGACGTCCGCGGTAGATCAGGGCAGCCGAATCGACCAATTGGCGCAAGGCAGGGGCCTCGGAGCCGACGTCGGGCTGGCCGAGGCGCAACGCTGTCGCATTGGCCACGCTGCCCGCCTTGAACAGCAACGAGGTGCGCCCTATGACGGGGCCCTCTACGAGGATGCCGTACAACCCCATCGGCACGAGCAGCAAGAAGGCCACTGCCAGCAGCTGCCGGTTGCGCCGCCGCCGGACCACGCGGCCCTGCCGCTCCTGCTGCCGACCAGACGAATTCCCCAAGAAGCTGTCGATATCGCCCTGGCCATTGCCGTTGCCACCAAGCACGCCCAGATGTACCAAGGCCGGGGTCGCCTCCAAACGGCGAAACCACCCGGCACGCTCCTCGCCGTTGGCCAGCGTGGCTTCGATGGCGGCATTGCGGGCACGCCGCAAGTCGCTGCCCTCCAGCAGCAATTCTTCGGTTCGGCCCTTACGCTTCCAGTCGTCGCACTTGCGCAGCAGCTCGACAAACGCAGCGAAGCGTTCGGCCTCGTCATCGATGACCTTGCGCAGCCGCGCCCAGCCGCGGATCATCGACTCGTGTGAGACCTTCAGCGTAATGCGCTGCGGGTCATCGTCATCCCAGTACAGGTAGTCGACCTCGCCCAGGAAGCCATTGCCGACCAATGCCTTGAGCTCGCTGCGCGTGGCCTGTGGGCCGAGCAGGCGCGTGCAGTCATCGACGTTGACCCGCTGCTGCGAATACATGCCGGTGTTGGGATTCTTCACGGCGAGCCTGCGCAACAGGATGTCCAGCACACCGCGCTGTGCGTCGTTGTGCCGTTGGTATGCGGCCTCGGCCCAGTGCTCCAGACTCGCGCGCAGCACGTTCACTTCGTCGCTTACCGGAAGCGCCAGCCCCCCCGGAAGCGCACTGACAGCCACGGCAAGATCGCCAGGTTCTACGCGATCGGGAAGGTCGAGCCGCGGCGCTACGCGTTCGGCCGCAGCCTGCCAGAGCCGCGCCAGCACATGCTGCAGGAGCGGCAGGTGATCCGGGTCGTCGCTGATCGACTTTACGTCCTTCAGCAGGCGCTCGATCACGGTGACATTGAACTGCACCTCGTCCGGCAGTCTCGCTGCGTCATCCTCCGCGAGTCTGCGCAAACGCAAAAGCCTCTCAGCTGGCTGGGTGATGGCCTCGCGCAGTTCGGAATCATCCAGGCGCCGCACCAGGTACGAAGCCTTGTTGATCGCGTCGGGCAGCTCTAGGAAGCTCGCGCAATCGTTCAAATGCTCGCTGCGCATCGTCAGCACGACGTAACAACGCGGATTCGGACTAAAAAAATGATCGATCACACGCTCCGCGAGCAGCCGCGCGTCCTCGACATTGCGCGTGGTCGGATGGAACAGCTCTTCGAACTGGTCGATAACGAACAGGAAGCGGGCGTCCTGCGGTCTTAGTCCCGGCGGCACTGCCAGCTCGTCGGTGTACAGATCGACGAGATTCGAGAAGCCCAGTTCTTCACGCAACCGGGCGGCGATCTCCTGCAGTCGCATTTCGTCCTTCGCGATCGAGCCGCGCGAGCAAAGCAGAGCCGCGAACTTGCGCGCCAGGCGCGTAATCGGGGTGTTCAAACGCTGCGCCTGATCGCCCGGTGAGGCGTTGGTTCCCGGCGTGCAGACCATCGGCACCCAAAAGTCACCCGCACCGGGAATGCCGAAGCTGCGCAGTTCGGGCACCACGCCGGCCAGGATCAGCGACGACTTCCCGGACCCCGAGCCGCCGATGACCGCGACGAACTGCGTTTCGCGCAGCCGCGCGAGTACTTCGCGCACCTGCCGTTCGCGGCCGAAGAGAAGGATCTCCTCATAGTCGAGGAACGGCCGCAGGCCAGGATAGGGCGCGGTGGGCACGCGTGTCGCGCCAACATCGCTCGCCGCGTCCGACTCGACCGCAGTCATGAAACCGATACCGCCATTGCAGCGCCACGGGCGGACAGCCTCTTCATGCTGCGCTCGAGTATCTGATTCAGGAACCTGTGCAGGCGGTCGGCCTCGGACGGATAGATGTCGATCTTCGGCGAATCGGCGTCTTGGAAACGCAGCACGCTCCACAGTCTGGCCTCGACCTTGGCGCCGGGGTCAGGCTGCTGCGGCACCAGGTAGGCGACAAAGCGTGGCGGTGGATCGCGCGGCCACTTGCCCTCGATCTTCTTGATCTGAGCGCGCAACGAGACTTCCGGCTTCTGTCCCCACAGCAACACCACGCCGTCGGCGTCGTCGAGCCGCTCTTCGTCAATCTTCTGCAAGGGCAGACCTAGGGCCTCGAGGCAAAGCGGCGGTACGCGCGGCGCGCCGGCCGCCTGCACCAGCTCATCCCATTTCGATTTGATCCGTTCGCCCAGGTCCTGCCACAGATCGGTGTCGTGCTGATTGCTTTCAATGTAGATATTCACGCGCTCGCCCGCTTGCGCTTGCAGTGGCGGCTCGGCAGGCGCCGCAGGCGCGGGCGCAAAGCGCGCGCGCAACGCCTCGGGGGTGAGCGCTTGGGCCTCGATCGAAGCCACCAGTTCGCAATGGCCCTTGCCCGGCAGAGCGTCGACGATCACGTCGCGCAGGTCCAGCCATACCAGCCCATCGGCAGGCCGACCCTTTTCGAGCCAGGCATCGCGCTGCGCTGAGAGATGTCCCCCGGGAGAGAACTTGAAGGGCTTGAGGTGCTGTCCGCCGGTGCCGAATGGCAGGACCAGCGTCGCGGCCGCGTCGAATTCCTCGAAATCGCCGTCCAGCGAATTGGCCCCGAGCTCCTCGACCGGCAGGCCGCTGGCGCGCAAGTGCCTGGCCAGCATGCGAGCCGGCTCGGCTAGCTCCGGCGACGGCACGCCGAACAGCAGCTGTCGGGGGGCCTCTGACTTCGCGAGGACAACGGATTGTGGCGTGGGCAGCGCGTCGCCATGCATCGGCGGTCGCCTGACGTCATCCTTGACGGCGCTCTCGAACGCATCGAGCAGCTTGATGAGCTGCCCGTCGAAGCGCTCGGACAGACCGCCGTGGTCGAGCCGCAAGTGTACAGGCTCGTCGACGTCGTCTTCGCGAAAGAACGGGATCCACAGCTGGTTGGGCAAGGTCAAGCGGCTCCAGTCCGGCCGGGCCACGATGTCGTCCATCGCGCTCTTGGACAGCGCCACCACGTACAGCCGTTGCCTGAGTCCTTCAGCGCCAAACGTCTGCTTGAAGTATTCGAGTTCCTGTAGGCACCAATCGGACTCGGTGTAAGCGTTGAACACGACGATGATCATCGCGTAGGAGTTGGCGACGTTGTGCAGCAGTGCATCCGGCAGCGAGCCGTATACCGGGCCATTCCGGCCGCTGAGATGCAGGTCCTGCAATTGCCGCACGCCAATGCGTCCCAAGCGGTTCTGGAGCCGCGTCCTGAGCAGGTTGCTGAACTGACTGATCCATCCATCAGTGGCCTCGTCGTCGGCATGCGCATAGCTGATGAATGCGCTGTACTTGCATTCGTTGAAGGATTTCATGCCATCTCCGGTCCAGGAAGATTGCAAACTCCGGTCGCGTACGCGCCCTCGATATGTGCCGCCGCGGTCCGCTCGCGTTCGAGACGGTCAAGCACAATATCGAACGGGCGCTGGATCATGCTGCGGCAGTAGAGCGTTTCGGTGCTCGCGAGGTCACCGTTCTCGAACCACTTGTTGGCCGGCGCACCGCCGCCACAGTAGGCGAAGTATGAACACTGGCGCTCGCAGGCCTCAACACCCGCTGACACGGCCGACCAGAGGCGCTGCATGTGTTGGGATTGCAATGCCTCGACGTAGCTACCGTCTGTGACATTGCCCAATATGAAATCGCCGAACTCGTCCGACCGATGGCCGAGCAGCTCAGGCGAGAAAGTGCTGAAGTCGCCACTCCAGGTCACCGAGATCAGCGCCAGGGGCATCACCTGGGCGTTGTCCGGCCAGTGCCGGCCGCGCCACGCATATTGTGGCAAGGGCTGGGCGACGAGTTGCCAGGCGCTGGCCAGTTCGCGCACCACTACGCGGCCATCGCTGACAATCGAGCGCTGCAGCAGTCGCTGCAGGAAAGCCGCGTGGGCCGTCTCGCGGCCGACGAGGCTGGAATGGGCGTGCTTGCCTTCGGCCTCGTCGAAATTGCAGCCGACGTCGTGAATGCCGTTGTCGAGAAAGAAATCGAAGAACGCGTCGGCGTGCGCCAGCGTATCACGTGTCACCACCGCGATGGCGTGAAACGCGATGTCATGCTCGCGCAATTGCTGCAGGCCCTGCATGACTCGCGCATGCGTGCCTCTGCCCCTACGTGTGCGGCGGTGCAGGTCATGCAACTCGGCTGGCCCGTCGATGCTGACGCCGATGCGCACCGCGTGCTGCTTGAACAGTTCGCACCAGGTCGGATCGATCAGCGTGGCGTTGGTCTGTATCGCGTGCGTCACCCGCGAGTCGGGACCGAGCACTCTGCGGACGATCTCGAACGCCTGGCGGTAATAATCGACCGGCACGGCCAGCGGTTCACCGGCGTGCCAGACCACCGTCAACTCTGCGCCGGCGAGGCCATCGTCAAGCAGCCGCTGTGCTGCCAGACGCACCGTTTCCATCGACATGCGCTGCGTGGCGTTACGGTCCGGCAAGTAGCAGTAGTCGCAATCGATGTTGCAGAACGGCGTTGGCTGAAGGATCAGCAAACGCGCACTCGGTGCCGGGGTGATGCCGACCCTGCTCAACGGGTGCGCCTGCCTTGCTGAATCGATGCGAGGCCGAAACCAGCGAATTGGAAACTTAGCGGATGCGGCCATGGGATTGACCCCAGCGGGCTCGGCGCTCATGTCGACAAAAAAGCCCGCGCACGGACTTTAGCCGTTGCGCCAGTTGGCCCAATTGCTCCAGTTCGGCCAGTTGTTCCATTTGCCCGCCTGCGCGATGAGCGCGGGTGGAGCAGAGTCGGCAGCATTCGCCCGCGTCAGTTGACGGCGCATGTCGGCGACCCGGGCTTCGAGTGCGGTGCGCTCGGGCAAGGCCGTCGCGTCGGCTTGCGTTGCGACGCCGAGGGCACCAGCCGCACCGAGCATCGCCAGCAGGCGACGTACGATTGTTTGCCTGAGTCCTGGGACCATTTCGTCCATGCGCGTCTCCCGAGCCTGCTGTTACATCATAGCAACCCAGCAAATTATCGACGTTGACCGTCGCGTGCCGTGTGTTCGTTCCAGCGATGCGCGGGACGATGTCGGCGGCGCAAACTGGCTTCACGGGCATCGCCCTCCGCCGAATGGTCGATGCGCAACGCTACGGCAGGCGGTGTGGCCGAAGCGTGACGTGGCGAAACTCAGAACTGTGTACCGCCCATTCAACGGCTTTGCAAGCGAAAATTCCCGGCCGTCCTGCCCAGCAGGCAACGATGTCTCGATACGACTCGACCGTGGGAATGGTGGTACGGGCGCGGCCCCCTGATCGATCGCTGCGGCGATCGCGGCTTTATCGGGTAGCGGCGCCTCGGGGTGCCCCCACGTTCTGTGGGAACCTCGGTGCGAACCAACTTCCTGCGAACCTTCCGGATCATCTAGGTACGTTAAGGAATCGGCGAAGGATATTCGGTTGCTACTGGCAAACCATTGCGGCTTGCGCACTTGCCATTCGCTGATAGCGCCACGTGTGTGCGTGGAGTTCAGCGACGTCTGCGCGGGGTGACGACTTGATATGCGTCGATAGTGGGGAGGCGCTCTTCCTTATGCGGAGGTCCGCATCGGTCCTATCGGCGGCGACGCGGGGCGTGAGGCCCGTGCCGGCCAAAGGCCCCGCTAAGCCGGGCGCAGTGGTCGAACCAGTCGACGAGCCCATTGCGATCCTGCAGGGCCACCAATGCGCCGCCAACTAGCGACTGTAGGCGAGGAAGACTGTGTCTCTTGTAGTCCCTCAGGCGATCGGACGGCAGATCGTCGATGGACGTCAAGTCGAACTGACCTTCGAAGTCGTAGGCGATCGGTTTGAGCGTGCCGGTCTCGGTGATGACCAGCGGATTGACGAGTTCGGCCAGTGCCCGGTCTTCGTAGCGCAGATCCTGGCAGCTACCTAACAGACAAGTATAGTCATCGCGTTGCTGCCACAGACCCTGCGCCGGTGCCAGGTCGCAATGCATGCGAACATCGGCCAGGTACCGGGGACGACGGCGGTCGCATCGTCGTCGAGGGACCGCCGCTGGTTGTCGCTCAGTCGAAGACCAGCAGAACCGCACCGTATTTGCAGGCGATGTTCTGATGGGGAAATGCTGAAAGCAAGTGCCGGCATCGACGTCGTTCATGTCCCCCATAAGGGTGCAGCAGACGCCACGAAGGATCTGGTCGCGGTATGTCCGCGCCGGGGGAGCTGCCGCCGCGAGGCGCAAGGTGATGCTCGCCGCGGCGGCCGTACCGAACCCACATCTCGACGCTGAAGGCCATTGCGACCATCCTGCGTGCCCCGGTACCGTTCGAGTGCGAGACGCGTTGGGCGCCTTAACAAGAGTGCTGCGTCAGACATTCGCAAGGCGGCTCGCCTCGTCCTCGATGCTCTTGCGGAGTTCCATGAGTCTCACGGCATAGTGCAGCTCAGCCTCTTCGGCAGGCGTCGCCGGGACCCACGGCTGCACGTTCGTAGGTTTGCCATGGTCGTTCATGGATACAAAGACGATGACGCAGTGGGTCGTCCTGTCGAACGACTGGTCCTTTAGGTCGCCGGCACGCACGTCGACGGCAACGTGCATGCTGGTCCTGCCCGTATAGATGATCCGCGCGTGCACTTCAACGAGGCTGCCGACGAGAACGGGCTTGTAGAAGCGGATTCCGCCGACGTAGACGGTCACGCAATAACGCCCGCTCCAGCCCACGGCGCAGGCATAGCCGGCCTGGTCGATCCAGCGCATGACGGTTCCGCCGTGCACCTTGCCGCCGAAGTTGACGTCCGCAGGCTGCGCAAGGAAGCGCAAGGTCACTTCACGTTGTTTGGCGGTCATGACGGCTCGTCTCCCTATTTACACGCATCGTCGCGAACTCGAGGGACCGTCGTATGATCCGCCGCATTCGGATGGGACATAGACCGCCCGTCGCGCGTCCATCTGCACCAATCAGCGCTCATCGACGAATTCTCCTTGCCGCTATGGCTTCGCCGCAATCGCCTGCTGCCATTGCCGCACGAATGCCAATCGCCGGCTTTGATCGGGAAAGGCGGAAAGTAGATCCGGCCCCAGCGGAATCGGCCGCACGCTTTGCCCGAGCGCCTTCGTTATTGCGGCCGCGGAATTGGCGCCCTCGACGTCGCTGCGCAGCGATGCCAGGTCGGCACGATTGGCCAGCACCGACTGCCCGCGCCGGGACAGCAGATAGTCGACCCACAGCCTCGCCGCGTTGGGATTGGCCGCCTTCTTGCCGATGAGCATGACGCGCGTCACGACAAGTGTGTAGTCGCGCGGCTGCACGTAGCCGATCGACGAATCTTTTTTCCCTTCGATATACGCATAGGAGCCGAGGGCGTTGTATCCGAAGAGCGCCTCGCCCTTGGCGACGCGCGCAATGATCGCTTCGGTTGTCGGCACGAGCTGGGCGCTCACGCCGCCCAATGACTTGATCAGCGGCAGGTAGTCCGCCGACGCCCGCGCGTCCTGGGTAGCCAGCAGGAAACCCAGCGCGGACCTTTCGATGTTGTACGTCACGACCTTGCCGGCGAAGCGCTCGCGCTTTTCGGTGAGCAGCCGCGTAAGGTCGGCGCGCGTCTGCGGAATTTCGTCGGCGGCGAGCATGCGTCTGTTGTAGACGAACACGACCGGTTCGAACGTCGTTCCGAAGGCGACGTTCTTCCACAACGCCCACGCCGGGAGCCCATTGCTTTCAGGCGAATCGTATTCCTGCGCCTGCCCGGCGTTCGCCAGTCGGAATTGCAGATCCATCGCGGAGCTCCACAGGACATCGGCGGTCGAGGGACTGGCGAGCAGGTCGCTCAGGTAGACGTTGTAGAGATCGTTGCTGTTCATGTCCTGGTAGCGGACTTCGATGCGCGGGTACAGGGCCTGGAAGTCGTCGATGAGCGGAGCGGCCACGCTGATGTCCGTCGTCGAATGGATGACGATCTGCCCTTCCAGCTCCGCCGCGGCGATGACGGCGGCGTATTGCGGCGGATAGCCCGGCGGTACTTGTCCTTTGGCCGGAAACCGGATGATGTCCTGCGCCGCCGCGTGGACAGACATGGCGGCAAACGCCGCGCACACCAGCGTCGCGCGGAAGAAGGGGCGAGCTCGCAGCATGCCGCAGCAATACGCGAGCGACGACCGCAATTGCCTGATCGAGTGGATCATCAGACGCTCCCGTCGTGCTCAATTCATGCGTGTTAGCGCGATCAGCACCAGTGTCACGGTGATCGCGCCGCCGATGCGGGTGGCGATCTGGGCGAAGGGCATCAGCTGCATGCGGTTCGCCGCGGTGAGGATGGCGACGTCGCCGGTCCCGCCCTGGCCGCTGTGGCAGGCGTTGATGATCGCGGTCTCGATCGGGTACATCTTGAGGAAGCGTCCGACGACGAACCCCGTTCCCATCAGCGTCACGACCGTGGAGATGATGGTGATGAGCGTCGGCAGCGTGAAAGCGGCCATCAGCTTGTCCCAAGGCGTGAGCGCTACGCCGATTGCGAACAGCAGCGGGTAAGTCACGGCCGTCGAGAAGAATTTATAGACCACGAACGCGCCCTGTTCCAGTTGCGGCGACACGGCCCGGCTCAGCTTGATGACAACGGCGATGAACAGCATCGCCACAGGAGCCGGAAGCCCGAACAGCCGCTGACAAATGATCCCCAGCACATAGAGCGTGACGGCAGTTACACCGGCGGCCGCGATGTGCGTGACATCCATGTGTCCGGTGATTTCCTCCTGGTGCGGATCCATCTTGTCGTCTTCGCCGGGTTGCAGCCGGCCCTCTCCGGTAAGTTGCGGATAGCGCTTGCCCACATAGTTCAGCGTGCCCGAGAGCACGATGGCGGTGAGGCTTCCCAACATCACCGGCGGTAGTACGGTCGCGAACAGCTCGCCCTGGTCCTGATGAAGGATCTCGGCATAGCCTACGGATAGCGGAATGGCACCTTCCCCGACGCCGCCCGCCATGATGGGAATGACGATGAAGAAAAATGTGTGGTGGGTGCCGAGCCCCAACGCGGTGCCGACCAGCGTCCCGACGATCATTGCCGCAATCGAGCCGACGGCGAGCGGGATGAAGATCTTGAGAAAGCCCTTGATGAGCACGTTGCGATCCATGCTGAGAATACTGCCCACGATGATCGAGGCGATGAACAGATACAGGAAGTTCGATGACTTGGTGAACTCGGTCGTCATCTTGACGAGCTGCTCCGGCAGCACCTTGTAATACACCAGGGCCGAGGGAATGAACGT
>Ga0070667_100005830_pt1 | contig 10276 bp, 9 predicted proteins | sample KBSS33metaG_FD_64659 | JGI IMG/M metagenome (GOLD analysis project Ga0070667, IMG submission 64659) | Switchgrass rhizosphere microbial communities from Kellogg Biological Station, Michigan, USA - KBS S3-3 metaG | ecosystem: Host-associated > Plants > Roots > Rhizosphere > Soil ...
TGGCGAGCGGGCTCTGCACCGCCGCGTACAGCGACTTGCCGTCCGGGCTGATCGTCAGGCCCTCGAAGCCGCGGTTGTAGGCGCGGGAGTACAGGATGCCGGGCAGCGTCGCCTTGATCGGGTACGTCGCGCCCTTGCCCTCCCAGCCCTGCGGAACGTAGCGCTCGATCACGCGGCCGCGCCGGTCCAGGTGCAGCAGCGACGGGCCGTACTCCTCGGCCACCCAGAACTCGCCGTTCCCGGTGCGCACCAGGCCCTCGGAGTCGATGCCGTCCGGGTTGTAGGACAGCTTGGTCTTGCCGTCGACGCTGTACGGGGCGTCCTCACGGCCGTCGATGTTCGGCAGCCCGGTGACCGGCCTGCCCTTGGCGTTGGTGATCGGCAGCGACCGCAGGATCTTGATCGAGCCCTTGCGGACCTTGATCTTCAGGATGGTCGGGTCGAAGGTCGCGACCGGGAAGGTCGTGCGCTCCTCTCCGTCCACGGTGACGGTGCCGTTCGGACCGCGGTCGGTGATCGCCCAGAACTCGTCGGCCGGCGCGCCCGGCTCGTGGAACAGGTCGCTGCCGGCGCCGCCGAGGGCCACGCCCCGGTCGTCGGCGATGCTGCCGGGCAGCAGCTTGTTCTGGTACTGCGCGAGGGGGATGCGCGGCAGTGTCCCGCCGCTCTCCTTGTCGTGCCCGCCGCCGTGCGAGGGGGCGGCGGCGAACGAGGGCTGAGCGAGCGTCAGGGCGGCGCCGACGGCGATCGCGGCGATCCCGGCCCTGCGGAGGAATGTGTGATCGGTCACGCCGGGACCGTACGAGGGACAGATGTCCGGAGGGTGATCCAGAGGTGAACCCCCAGGTGAAACGGCCTTCGGAGTGAGGCGTCTCACTCCGTGCGCGGCAGGTGACCCGCAGCGGCCGGTTCCTCTTACACGGCTCTTATCCGGGTAGCGGCATGCTGTGCCGTAACGATTTCGTATCAGACGGGGGTAGTGGTGAGCGCAGGCGCGATGGCGTGGACGCCTCCGACGTGGGAGGAGATCGTCAGCGAGCACTCCACAAGGGTGTTCCGGCTGGCGTATCGGCTGACCGGCAACCGGCACGACGCAGAAGACCTGACCCAGGACGTCTTCGTCCGGGTCTTCAAATCCCTGTCCTCCTACAGCCCCGGCACGTTCGAGGGCTGGCTCCACCGGATCACCACCAACCTCTTCCTGGACCGTGCCCGCCGCAAGCAGCGCATCCGCTTCGACGCGCTCGCCGACGACGCGGCCGAACGCCTCCAGGGGCGCGAGCTCAGCCCGGCCCAGGCCTACGACGAGCGTCACCTCGACGCCGACATCCAGGCCGCGCTGGACGCCCTCGCCCCCGAATACCGGGCCGCGGTCGTGCTCTGCGACATCGAGGGCCTGACCTACGAGGAGATCGCCGCGTCGCTGGGCGTCAAGCTCGGCACCGTCCGGTCGCGCATCCACCGGGGCCGCGCCCAGCTGCGCACCGCCCTGGAGCACCGCCGCCCGGCCGAGACCGTGGAGACGACCGACGCCGAGGAGCGGCGCCCGTCCGACACCGGTCCGCTGCCGGTCGGCTGAGGTCCCCGGCCTGGGAGAACGGTCCGGCGTGACGATCGTCACCGTGACCGGTAAGTGAGCGCGGCTTACGCACGCGCCGTGGACATCGTCTTCGAACGACGCGGCGATGGCCCTCCCCTGGTCCTGCTGCATGGAATCGGCAGTGTTCATGCTTTCCCGGCTCGCCCCCATGGGCGACGACCCGGCGCTGACCGCCAAGGTCCTCTTGGAAGGCAGCGCCCATCCGCTGCTCGGCAGTACGGCCGAGACAGCGGAGGGCGAAAGGGCGTCCGCCTAGCCGAGCTTCTGCTTGACCAGGTCGATCGTCCACGGCTGGTCGGTCGTGTGCGGGTCGCCGAGGTGCCAGTTGACGGCCGGGGTGATCTGGCCGCCCTGGACCGCGTACAGCTGCCCGGTGATCGTGCAGTCGGCGCTCGCCAGGTAGGCCACCAGCGGGGAGATCTCGGCGGGGCTGTAGACGTCGAGCTTGCCCTCTTCGGTGGGCTTCTTCATCAGCTCGCCGACGAAGCCGGGCGTCGCCTCGGTGAGGCGGGTGCGGGCGGCCGGGGCGATGGCGTTGACGCGAACGCCGTACCGGCCGAGCTCCTGCGCGGCGACCAGGGTCATCGCGGCGATCCCGGCCTTGGCGGCGCCGTAGTTGACCTGCCCGGGGTTGGGCAGGAACGTGCCGGACGCCGAGGCGGTGTTGATGACCGAGGCGTTCACCTGCTCGCCCGCCTTGGACTTGGTCTTCCAGTACTCGGCCGCGTGCCGCAGCACGCTGAAGTGGCCCTTCAGGTGAACGTGGATGACCGCGTCCCACTCGGCCTCGTCCATCTGCGCGATGAACCGGTCCCGCAGGATGCCCGCGTTGTTGACCACGACGTCGAGCGAGCCGAACTCCTCGACGGCCTGCTTCACCAGGTTGTCGGCGCCCGCGAAGCTCGCCACGTCGTCGGTGCTGGCGACCGCCTGGCCGCCCGCGGCGACGATCTCGTCGGCGACCTGCTTGGCGGGCCCGGCGTCGGATCCGGTGCCGTCGCCCGCGCCGCCCAGGTCGTTCACCACGACCTTGGCGCCCTCGGCGGCGAACAGCAGCGCGTGCTCGCGGCCGATGCCGCGTCCGGCGCCGGTGATGACCGCCACGCGTCCGTCCAGTGCTCCCATGCTCAGGCTCCGATCTCGGCGAGGCCGTCCTTGATGACCACGTCACCGCTGCTGGAGGTGGACTCGAAGGCGAACGTCCCGTCGCCCTTGTCCCAGATGCGGGTGGTGACGTCCTGGCCGGGGAGAACGGGCTTGGAGAAGCGGACCGCCAGGCGCTTCAGGCGCGTCGGGTCGCCGCCCGCGGCCTCCTGGATCACCGCGCGCGAGGTGAACGCCATCGTGCACAGGCCGTGGGCGATGATGCCCGGCAGACCCATCTGCTTGGCGAACTCCTCGTCCAGGTGGATCGGCATCGGGTCGCCGGAGGCCTCGGAGTAGCGGAAGGTCTGGTCGTCGTCGACGTGCTGGACGACCTCGGCCACCGGGGCGGCGGCGCGCACGGCCTCGTCGAGCGTGTGGCCCGGGGCGTGCTCGCCGACGGTCTCGCCGGCCTGGAAGCCGCGGAAGAACGAGACCATCCACTGCTCGTTGACCAGGTCACCGCCCTCGGTGCGGGTCTCCAGCTTGAGCGAGACGGTCGTGCCGGACGACTTGGAGGCGTACCCGGTCACCTTGGCGCGCGACACCAGCGTCTGGCCCGCCGTGATCGGCCGGTGGAAGACCATGTCCTGCTCGCCGTGCACGACGAACGGGATCAGGCTGTCGGGCACGACCTTGAACAGCGGGTCGATCATGCCCTGGAACACCGGGACGATGGCGAAGACCGGCGGCGCCAGCTCGCCGGACAGGTAGCGCGGGTTGTCGTCATTGGTCGCCTTGGCGTAGGCGATCGTCCGGTCCTGCTCGACCTTGAAGTCGAACGGGGCGCTCCAGACCCCCAGGTTGTCCGGGTTCATCGTCGGGTCGCTCATACGGGGGTTCCTCCAGCCGGGGGGTGGGAAGTTAGAAACATACATTCCTGACTGTTTCTTTTTCTAGAGGGAGTGGTCAGGCCCACACGCTCTTGGCCCAGCGGTAGTCGGCCTTGCCCGCGGGCGACCGCTTCACCTCGTCCACGACCCGGATGTCGCGCGGCACCTTGTAGCCGGCGAGCGTCGTGCGGCAGTGCGCGACCAGCTCGTCCACCAGGCCCTCACCGGCGGCGGCGTCCTCGGAGGCGTCCTCGGCGAGCGAGACGACCGCGGCGACCCGCGAGCCGAGCCGCTGGTCGGAGACCCCCACCACGAGGGCGTCGTAGATGGCCGGATGCGACTTCAGCGTCGCCTCGACCTCCTCCACGAAGACCTTCTCGCCGCCGGTGTTGATGACCAGCGAACCGCGGCCGAGCAGCACGATCGCGCCGTCGGCGTCCATCCGCGCCATGTCGCCCTGCAGCGCCCAGCGGGTGCCGTCGTCGCCGGTGACGAACGTCTTGGCGGTCTTGGCCTCGTCGTTCCAGTAGCCGAGCGGGATGCGGCCCTTGCGCGCCACCACCCCGATCTCGTCGGAGCCCTTCTCGATCACGCGCAGCGCCGCGTCCAGCACGGCCACGTCGTCGCCGCGCGGCATGAAGCGCGGTGCGCCGTCGTCGCCGGGCTCGATCGCCTGGCTGAACGCGCCGGTCTCCGAGCCGCCGAACGCGTCGAGGATCGTCAGCATCGAGGGGATCGCCTCGTGCAGCCGCGCCTTGACGTCCCCCGAGGTGACCGAGCCTCCCGTCGCGATGACCAGCACCGAGGACAGGTCGTAGGTCCCGGGGCTCGCCGCCAGCAGGTCGGCGATCGGCCGCGCCATCGCGTCGCCGACCAGCAGCAGCACCTGCGCCTTCTCGGCCGCGGCGACCTCCAGCACCTTGTCCGCAGAGAACCTGCGTTCGGTCCACAGCACGACGGTCGACCCGGAGGTGAGGCCCGACCAGGCCACCCACATGCCGGCGCCGTGCATCAGCGGCGCGCAGATGAGCATCGCCAGGCCGCCGGCCATCGCCTTCTCGCCGAGCTCCTCCGGCGTCTGGACCGGGTCGCCGAGCAGGTTCCCGCCGCCCATCGCCGAGATGAAGATGTCCTCGCAGCGCCACATGACGCCCTTGGGCATCCCGGTCGTGCCGCCGGTGTAGAGCAGGTAGAGGTCGTCGCTGGAACGGTCGGCGAAGTCGCGCTCGCCCGACACCTTCGCCACCGCGTCCTCATAGGACACCGCGCCCGGAACGTCCTCGTCCGAGCCGTCCTCGATCACGACCGTGTGCCGCAGGTCGGCCAGCTTCTCGCGGGCGTCACCGAGGCGGGCGATGAGGGAGCGCTCCCCGACCAGCGCGACCGAGCTGGAGTCCGCGATCACGTATGCCAGCTCGTCGGCGGTGTAGCGGTAGTTGACGTTCACCGGGACGGCGCGGATCTTCCACGCGGCGATCTGGGTCTCCAGCCACTCGGCCCGGTTGTAGGACAGGATCGAGACGTGATCCCCGCCACGCACCCCGGCCTCGGCCAGATGGTGGGCGATCCGGTTGGCCCGTTCGTCCAGCTCCCGATAGGTCAGCCTGACCTCTCCCGCGACCAGGGCGAGTTTGTCGGGCACCGCGTCGGCGACGACTTCGAACAGGTCGGCGAGGTTGAAGCTGCGGGTCATCCGTCCTCCGGTGATAGAGCGGCTCGGACAAAAACATACATTCTTGACTGTTTCTTAGACAGGCCCTAGCGTCGCGCGTATGAGCATCAGGACCTTTGTCGTCGGCGTCGGCATGACCAAGTTCGAGAAGCCGGGCAGCAAGGAATGGGACTACCCGGACATGGCCCGCGAGGCCGGCACCAAGGCCCTCGAGGACGCCGGGGTCTCCTACGAGAAGATCCAGCAGGCCTACGTCGGCTATGTCTACGGCGAGTCGACCTCCGGCCAGCGCGCCGTCTACGAGCTGGGCATCACCGGCATCCCGGTGATCAACGTGAACAACAACTGTTCCACCGGCTCGACCGCGCTCTTCCTGGCCCGCCAGGCCGTGAAGTCCGGCACGGTCGACTGCGCCCTCGCCCTCGGCTTCGAGAAGATGCAGAAGGGCTCGCTCGGCTCCACCTACGAGGACCGCGAGCAGCCGATGCTCAACCACCTCAAGGAGCTCTTCCCGCTCTACGAGTGGCAAGGCGAGCCGATCGCCCCGTACATGTTCGGCGCCGCGGGCCGTGAGCACATGGAGAAGTACGGCACGACGCCCGAGCAGTTCGCCAAGATCGGCTGGAAGAACCACAAGCACTCGGTGAACAACCCGTACGCCCAGTTCCAGGACGAGTACAGCCTGGACGACATCAAGGCGGCCCGGGTGGTCTACGACCCGCTCACCAAGCTCCAGTGCTCGCCCACCTCCGACGGCTCCGGCGCCGCCGTCATCGCCAGCGAGCGCTTCGTCGACGAGCACGACCTCTGGGACCGCGCCGTGGAGATCGCGGGCCAGTCCATGGTCACCGACACCAAGGACACCTTCACCGACAAGAGTGCCATCACCCTCGTCGGCGCCAAGATGTCCAAGCTCGCCGCCCAGCAGGCCTACGAGGAGGCCGGCCTGGGCGCCTCCGACGTCCAGGTGGTCGAGCTGCACGACTGCTTCTCCACCAACGAGCTCCTCACCTACGAGGCGCTCGGCCTGGCCGCCGAGGGCGAGGGCGGCAAGCTCGTCGACAGCGGCGACAACACCTACGGCGGCCGCTGGGTCGTGAACCCCTCCGGCGGCCTCATCTCCAAGGGCCACCCGCTCGGCGCGACCGGCCTCGCCCAGTGCTCCGAGCTCACCTGGCAGCTGCGCGGCCAGGCCGGCAAGCGCCAGGTGGAGAACGTCACCGGCGCCCTCCAGCACAACATCGGCCTCGGCGGCGCCGCCGTCGTCACCGTCTACAAGCCCGCGCGCTGACACAAGCCCGCGCGCCGACACTGCGCCGATCTCGCTCTCAGCGGGCGTCTTCCCGGCCGGAAGGCCCGCTGAGAGCAAGGTCGGCGTTGTCCTCACGCCTCGAGGTGACGCTCGGCGATCATCAGCAGCCGGGTCTTGGTCCGGAGCCAGCGCTCCTGCGCCCGTTCGGGGGTCGTCGGGTGAACGAACTGGAGCATGCGCAGCCCGCGGATGCTCTCCAGCATCAGGTAGATGTCGCCGCGGACCTCGGGGTCGTCGACGCGGTCGCCCAGCAGGGCCCGGCCGACCTCCAGGATTCCCGCGGTGACCGTCCGTTCCAGCGAGGCCACGTGCTCCCGCAGGTCGGGATCGGTCCGCGCGGCGATCCACAGCTCCATCGAGGCCTCGAACAAGGGCCCCTGGTAGACCGCCCAGACCCGGTCGAGCGCCTCCCCGAGGCCGTCCCCGGAGGCCTTCAGCCGCTCGAGGTCCTGCTCGATGAACTGGGCGGCGCGTTTGCGGGCCAGATGCTCGACAGCGGCCAGGACCAGGTCGTTCTTGGTCGGGAAGTGGTGCACCTGCGCGCCCCGCGACACCCCGGCCCGCTCGACGACGCGGGTCGTCGTCGTGCCGTGGTAGCCGTACTCGACCAGGCAGTCGATCGTCGCGTCGAGCAGGGCGCGCCGGGTCGCGGCGGTGCGTTCCTCCTGCGTGCGCCTGATCTGGGTCGGGGCCATGAGCGCAGTCTAGCCAGGAAACAAACAGTACGCGCTGTATGTACTTTCTTCTCCCCCGGCATTTGACACTGCTTGAAGTCTCAACTAATCTCTCCCGTGTTGGTTGAAACTTCAAGAACTAGCACTGGAGCCCCGCAATGAGCCTCGCCACCGTCGCCCAGGACCTGACCGTCGGCACCTGGAACATCGACCCCGCGCACACGGAGATCACCTTCAGCATCCGTCATCTCATGACCAAGGTACGCGGCAGCTTCACCGAGTTCTCCGGCGCCGTCCAGGTCGCCGAGGACCCCGCCGCCTCGACCGCCACGGCCGAGATCCAGATGGCGTCCGTCGACACCCGCAACGCCGACCGCAACGCCCACATCCGGACCGCCGACGTCCTGGACGTCGAGAACCACCCGGTGATGACCTTCAACACCAAGGGCGTCCGCGCCGAGGGCTCGGACTACTTCGTCGACGGCGACCTCACCATCAAGGGCATCACCAAGCCGGTCACCCTCGAGGTCGAGTTCCACGGCATTGGCCAGGACCCGTGGGGCGGCACCCGCGCCGGCTTCTCCGCCACCACCACGATCAACCGCAAGGACTGGGGCATCGAGTTCAACGTCCCGCTGGGCGGCGACAAGGCCCTGCTCGGCGACAAGGTCGACATCCAGCTCGAGGTCCAGGCCGTCCGCGCCTGACCCGGAGCACCACAGCACTACCCCGCGACCCGCGAAGAAGGGCCGTCCACACCCTGTGGACGGCCCTTCGCGCGTCCGAGGTCAGAGCGGGAGGCGGAGGACGAACCTGGCGCCCTGGGGGGCGTCCTCGATGTCGAGGACGCCGCCGTGCGCCTGGGCGATCTCGCGGGCGATGGCCAGACCCAGGCCCGTGCCGCCGGCGCCCCGGCTGCGGGCGCTGTCGAGGCGCGTGAAGCGCTCGAAGACCCGCTGGCGGTCCTCGGGTGCGATGCCCACGCCGTCGTCGGAGACGGCCAGGAGGGCCTGGGCGCCGTCGGAGGAGACCTCGATGTCGATCGCCGACTCGGCGTAGCGTTCGGCGTTGTCCAGAAGGTTGCCCAGCAGCCGGACCAGCTGCATGCGCACGCCGCGGATCACCACGCCGGGCGCGAGGTGGGTGCGGATCTCCATTTCCGAGGAGCGTTGGCCGGTCTCGGCGGCGACCAGCTCGGCGAGGTCGATCTCCTCCTGGGCGACCGAGCCGCCGGTGCCGATGCGGGCCAGCAGGAGCAGGTCGGTGACGATCGACTCCAGCCGGTCGGTGTCGCGCAGGGCCGAGGTCAGCACCGAGCCGAGATCGGTGTCCTCGGGGTGCATGGAGGCGTCCTCGAGGTTGGCGCGCAGTCCCGCGATCGGGGTGCGCAGCTCGTGCGAGGCGTCGGAGGCGAACTGGCGCTGGCGCTCGACGGCGCTCTCCAGCCGGTCCAGCGTCTGGTTGGCCGTACGGGCCAGCTCGGCGATCTCGTCCTCGCCGGACGGCTGCGGCACGCGGCGGCTGAGGTCGCTGCCGCTGATCTCGGCGAGCTGTGCGCGGATGGCCTCGACCGGGCGCAGCGTGCGGCCGACGATGCGCCAGGTCACCCAGGCCGCGAGGGCCGACAGCGCCAGGACGGCGGCGGCGAGCAGGAACTCCAGCAGCCCGGAGACCAGGAAGCCGGGGAGGGGCTTGGCGGCCAGGACGACGACCGAGTCGGGGGCGGTGGTGACCCGGATGGCCTCCACCAGGTAGCAGCCGCCCTCGGGGCCGTCGCAGTCGACGTGGTCCTGCACGCGTTCGTTGCGGGACGGCCAGATGGAGCTGACCGGCGCGCGGCCGGCGGCCGACGGCGTGGAGTCCAGCACGTGCGCGCCGGGGGCGACGACCTGGATGAGTATGCGGCCGCCCGAGTCGTCGGGGATGGGGCTGGCGAGCGTTCCGTCGCGGACGCTGGCGCTGGTGCGGCGGGCGGCCAGCTGCGTCTCCTGGAGCAGGCGCGCCTCGGTGCCGTTGCGCACAGCGAGGTCGATGCCGACGGCGACCGCGCCGAAGGCCACGGCCGCGAGCACCGTGGCGACCAGCGTGTCCCGCCCCCGAATCGACCGGGGCCGCAGCCGCATCTGTCCCCCTGTTCGTGTGCCGTTCCGAACGACCATCACAGAGTGTCACGATCCAGAGGCCGCCCGCTCGGGGCACGACACAAGGTACCGGCAGGTAACGGCAGCATGTCGCGCCCGTCTCCCGGGCAACGGTCCGGCCGAAACTCGACCCGGGGGTTTCGCCCGCGCTCGCGCTGGACATCCGTTTCGTGACAGCTCGTCCGGATACACGCGGAGGCGGACACGTGGGCAAGGATGTGGCGGCCTTCACCATCAGCGGTGAGGACCGCCGCCGTTACAGGAACAAGGTGCTGCGTTGCCTCGACGTACTGGAGCGGATGCTCGGCGAGTCACAGTTCGACTTCGAACGGCCTCACATCGGACTTGAGGTCGAGCTCAACCTGGTGGACTCCCTCGGCGACCCGCTGATGCGCAACGCCGACGTGCTGAAGGCCATCGCCGACCCGGCCTGGGCGACCGAGCTGGGCCAGTTCAACCTGGAGATCAACATTCCCCCGCGCGAGCTCGGCGGCGAGGGCACCGGCGAGCTGGAACAGGAGGTCCGTGACCACCTCAACAAGGCCGAGCACGCGGCCCGCGGGGTCGGCGCCTCGCTGGTGATGATCGGCATACTGCCGACGCTGCGCCGGTCCGACATCGGCGAGGAGGCGCTGTCGCCGAACGCGCGCTACCGGCTCCTGAACGACCAGATCTTCGCCGCCCGCGGCGAGGAGCTCCACATCGACATCGGCGGCCTGGAGCCGCTGTCCATGCACGCCGACTGCATCCTCCCCGAGGCGGCGTGCACCAGCGTGCAGTTCCACCTTCAGGTGAGCCCCGAGCGCTTCGGCGCGCACTGGAACGCCGCCCAGGCGATCGCCGGGTTCCAGCTCGCGATCTGGGCCAACTCGCCGTTCTTCTTCGGTCGCGAGCTGTGGCG
>Ga0070667_100005839_pt1 | contig 10266 bp, 7 predicted proteins | sample KBSS33metaG_FD_64659 | JGI IMG/M metagenome (GOLD analysis project Ga0070667, IMG submission 64659) | Switchgrass rhizosphere microbial communities from Kellogg Biological Station, Michigan, USA - KBS S3-3 metaG | ecosystem: Host-associated > Plants > Roots > Rhizosphere > Soil ...
ATCGCCAGCAAAACGACGATGGTGCGGGGAAGCCACTCGGGCGCTCCGAACATTGGCAGCACTGTCCCGGCCACTTGCACGACCAGCCATGCACCGACGAGATACAGTCCCGCCGCGCGGATGACGTTGCGCCGCTTCAGCTCGGCGAAGAAATTTCCGGAGTTCATCGAGACTTAGGATTTCGCCAGCTTTCTTAAAATACTGCGCGCGAGGTTCTCGTTGATTTCGTTGTGTCGAGGAACCGGCTGACAAACCTTTGTCGTCGGGTTCTGATACCAATCGTGTTTTCCGCCGTGCCGGATCAGGATCGCGCCCTGCTCTTCGATTTTTTTGACCAACTCGCGCCGCTTCACGCCAGCTCGAGTTCAGAATGCTGGCGCACGTTTGGGATAACGCCTGTAGATAAATCCTTGTAAAGATCAAGGAGATGTCCCTTGAGATCTTCCAGTGACGTCCCCTGGGTCATATAATCCGGATATTGATCGAGATATCCGAGCCACATCTCGCCATCTTGCCAGTAGGTAAATCCGGCTGCTGCCATTTATCGCAGTCTAGTCATAGCCACGAATACGGTCAATTCGCGGGAAATCTGCCGTGACTTTGTAAACATTGCGCCGCTTCAGCTCGGTGAAGAGGTTGCGCGGGTTCATCCTTCTTCTACTTGACGGGCTCCTTTGGCGCGAGGGAGGCAACAGGCGACGGCAACCTTGTAAACGTTGCGCCGCTTCAGTTCGGCAAAGAAAGACACTTTGCGTTCGCTCATAGCGGCGTTGGCAAACCTACCTTCTCAACCATGATTTTGTAGCGGGGATCGCTGCGCAAACCGCGCATCAGCGGATCGATCAAGAGACTGAGCAGTCCGGTATCATGATTATCGTAGGAAATTTGCAACCACTCGAAGGCCTTGTCCGTTTCGCCGCGCCAAGCGTAAACCTCAGCAATCTGGTACGCCAGCAAGTTTCTGTCATTGGCGACCATGTCGGCCAACGCCGCGTCCGCGGCCGCTCGATCCCCTCGCGCGTAATATGCAAGCGCGAGTTCGAAACGATGATAGCCTCCGTTAGGCTCAAGTTGTGCTTCCCGTAGAGCCGTCTCCCCGTCACCACGCAGGACTGCCCCCACGACTTGCCACCGGTGGCTGCCTGCGCCGGCCGGTTGCAGTTCTGCAGACTTCCGCGCCTCGGCATCGGCCTCATCGAGTTTTCCTTCGGCCAGCAAGATGCGGGCGAGATTCCCTCGCGCTAAAAAGGCGAGCGGGTCAACTTCAATTGCCTGGCGAGCCAGTTTCTCGGCTTCTGCTAGTTGATATACGTAGATCAAGACGCGAGCCAGCAGATCGTTCGCGGTCGGATTTGCTGGCGCGAGCTCTCTTGCGCGCTTCAGTTCGGCAAGGCCTTCCGCAAATTTCCGCTCGGAAAAAAAACGAACCCAACCCAAAGCCGCATGCGCCTCGGCGAGATTAGGCCCAACCGCGACCGCCTCCTCGGCGTCCCTTTTTGCCGCAGCCCAGGCCTCCTTCTTATGCTCGGGATTCAAATCGCCGATGAAGGTCCAGGCTTCAGCGCGCTCCGCATAAGCCAGGGCGTAATCAGGATCAATTCGAATCGCCTCATCGAAGAAGCTGATCGCCTTGCGATAATCTTCCACATTTCGCCGTGCGAAATAAAAATGGCCCTGTAGATACGCGTTGTGCGCGTCTGCATTTTGCGTCGACGCACTTGCGGCGGGCGCATCTTTAGTGCCGAGCAATGTCAGCTCGAGTGATGCAGCAACAGCCTGGGCGATTTCGGTTTGAACTGCGAAGATGTCCTTGAGTTCACGATCGAAGATCCGGGACCACAGTTCCGTTCCATCCGCGGCGTTAATCAGTTCGGCAACGATTCGCACCTTGCTCCCTTGTTTTCGCACAGTGCCTTCCAGAAGCGTGCTCACTCCCAGTTTTTCCCCAATCGTTTTGGGTTCCTCCTTCCTATCCTTGAAACGAAAGGAAGAGCTCCGACCGATGACCTTGAGGTTCCTGATTTGACCCAAAGCTGCGATCAGTTCTTCCGACAGCCCGTCGGAAAAATATTCGTCTCCTGGATCACCGCTCTCGTTAAGCAGTGGTAGCACCGCGATTGATTTCTGTGGAGCTATAGCCGCCGCGCTCTGCCGAGGCGTCGGGTGGCCGCCCGCCGTATAGCGTCCTATGAAAAATAATCCTACGGACAAGGCAGCTCCAATCAAAGCGACATAGATCCAAGTTCGATTTTTCGAACCGCTTCCCGGAGGAAGCTGGACATCTTCCGTGCGTTTGAGTCCTTCTGGCGTGAGCTCAAATGCCCACGCAATGACGAGCGCAATCGGAAATCCGATCGCCACGAGAAGGATGATCAGTCGAATTGCCCAGTTCGGAATTTCGAGGAATGGAAAAACTTGGGTCGCAACCTGAACCAAAAGCCAACCGACGACCGCGTAAGCAATCGCCACTTTGTAAACATTGCGCCGCTTCAGTTCGGAGAAGAAACTCATATTCACTCCGCGAACCCCATCTTCTTCACCAGCGCCGCGAAACGCGGATCATCGTGCAGGGTCGCGAGCGTCGGATCATAACGCAGGCGCGACATTCCCGAATCGTGTTGGTCGTAGGCGCGATCGAGCCATTCGAAGGCGTGGTCCTTTTCACCACGCCAGGCGTAGACGGTTGCCACCTGAAAGGCCGATCCGGCCGTGTATTTCGTCTTCAGCGTGTCTAGCGCTTGTTCCGATTCCGATGCGTGACCGAGAGTGTGTTCGACCATCGCAGTCCCGGTCAGTCTGAAGGGCTCGTCCGTGGCACGGAAATGGGCGAGCGCACTTTCGATCTTGCCTTCCTTTAAGTCGAGATAGCCCACGAGATAGTTAGGCCATCTTGCTCCGGGATTGATGTCGAAGGCGTGCTTCCACGCCAAACGCGCATCCGAGTCCTTGCCGGAGGCGAAAAGGAGCAGGCCAAGGTTGTGCCAGATATCGATAGACAACGGATCAATCACGGTTGCCTTGCGAGCCATTTCAATCGCTTCCGTCTGATGTCCATTGAAGAACAAATTACGGGAGTAGAAGGACAACAACTCGGCATTGTCGGGATCCATCGCCAGGGCTCGTTTGAAATCTGCCGCCGCACCTTGCCAATCCCATACGCGACTATAGCGAAGGAATCCACGACGGCCGTAGCCCGAGGCCAGGTCCGGGGCGAGCGCGATCGCCTTTTCGACTGTGGCAAACGCTTGTTTGATTTCCTCTGCACGCTGCGGCGGGCTGTTGGCAATGTCCGCACCCTGGGCTTGGGCGAACGCGAGCGCCACGTAAGCGTTGGCGTAGTTTGGATCGAGTGCGATCGCTTTCTGGAATTCCTCCGCCGCGAGTTGAGCCGCCTCCAGGCGGTCTTGTCGAGAGATATTAATCCCACGCAGGTAGTGTTCGTAGGCTTCGGCATTGACGGTGCGCTGCGTTTTCGGCAGCTGCGTTGGTAACAGCTTCACCTTGAGCGCGGCAACGACATCACCGGCGATCTCGTCCTGGACTTTGAAGATGTCGGTCATCTGGCGCTCGTAAGTTTGCGACCAGAGATTCGAACTGTCGGAAGTACGGACCAACTGTGCGGTGATGCGCAACGTATTGGCGGATTTGCGCACGCTGCCCTCGAGCACGTTGCCCACGTTGAGCGCCTTGGCAATCGTCGCGACGTCGACCTCTTTGCCCTTGAACGAAAACGACGAAGTGCGCGCAATCACGCGCAACTGTGGAATCTGCGCCAACTGGTTCAATAATTCTTCGGACAGTCCATCGGAGAAGTAGTCCTGCTCCTTGTCGGAACTCATGTTGACGAAAGGCAGCACGGCGATCGACTTGGAAGAGACTTCACTTGCGCCGCTCTGCTTGCCCGGCGCTGTAATGCGTCCGAGAAAAAACAAACCGAGCGACATCGCACCGGCGATGATGACCACAAAAATCCAGGCGCGATGACGCGGCCGTTGCGCAGCCGCGGCAAGATCGACATCTTCCGTGCGCTTGATTCCTTCCGGGGTAAGCTCGAAAGCCCATGCAATTATCAGCGCTACAGGAAACCCGAGCGCTGTCAGGAGAATGACCAGCCGAATCGCCCAGCTCGGAATGTCGAGGAACGGAAAAACCTGCGTGGCGACTTGAATCAAGAGCCAGCCTACGACGGCGTATCCGACAGCAACCTTGTAAACGTTGCGCCGCTTCAGCTCGGTAAAGAAAGAAGGTTTCTTGTTCATCGTTCTCGCGGAGCCGGCAATTGGACGCCGAGTTTTTGACACAAGGCGACGAAGCGCGGGTCCTCCCGGTATTCGGACAAAAAAGGTGTTATCGCCAGCTGGGTCAGACCCGAGTCGTGGGTTGCATAGGCATTGTCGAGCCATCGAAACATCTCATCCGGTTCTTTGCGAAGTGCGTGGATGACGGCAATCTGGTAGGCGCCGTTGCTCGCGTATTTGGAGGAAAAATTCCTAAGTGCGGTATCAGCCGCGACGCGATCGGGTTGGGTCTGCTGGACCAGAGCGAGCGCGTATTCGCGCCAAAAGTCATCCGGCTCGAGTTGGGCCTCCTGCAAACCCGCCGTCGGATTCTTCTGCAGGATATCGAGCAGGGCGAGATAAGTGTGAAAACGCGCCGCGTGCGGCTGGATCTCGAGGCCTTTGCGGAACATTTCCTCCGCGTCTTGGTACCGACCGGCAATCACGGCCAGCCTGCCCAGGTTATACCACAGCGTAGTCACAAGCGGGTCTAACAAAAGCGCCTCCCGGCAAGTCTGCTCCGCTTCGGCCAACCGGCCCTGGGCCCCGAGTGAATAACTCAATGCGTTCTTTGCGCCAGCGTCGCCGGGCGCTAATTCCAGCGCACGGCGGAACTCCTTTTCCGCGGCCCGGAAATCAAGCTCCGGGGTCATCGACACCCAACCAATCGCCTTTCGCACTTCGACCAGGTCGGGCGCAAGAGAGGCAGCTTTTTCCGCGGCGACGCGAGCTTCCTCGTACGCTTTCTCGGTATCGGCGGTCGCGAAGCTTGCACCGTATTGGCGCCATGCCTGAGATAGTTTGGCATAGGCGAGGGCATAGTTGGGATCCAGGCGCACCGCTTCCTGCGCAAAGCTGATGGCCTTTTGAATGCTTTCGGCCGTCTGCTGTTGGAAATAAAAATCAGACTGCAGGATGGCGTTATGCGCTGCTGGGTTTTGATTCGACGGCACTGCATCCGAGCGGGCCTTTTCGCCTAGCAATTTTACCTTCATTTGCTCTGCAACCGACTTGGCGATCTCTTCCTGGACGGCGAACACGTCTCTTAATTCGCGATCGTAGGTCTCCGACCAGATCGAACGTCCGTCGGCCGCGTTGATTAACTCCGCGACGATCCGGACGCGGTCGCCCTGTTTCCGAACACTGCCTTCAATCAAATGGGCGACGCCGAGTTTTTGCCCGATGGCGCCGCTGTCAGCCGATTTTCCCTTGAATAGAAAAGACGAACTGCGCCCGATGACTTTGAGATCCGGAATCTTGGCCAGGACAGCGATCAGCTCTTCGGAAAGCCCATCGGAAAAATACTCGTTGGAGGGATCACCGCTGGTGTTGACCAACGGCAGGACCGCAACGCTTTTGGTGGAAATAGTGGAGGCAATCGATGCGACGGAGCTGGTCGTCGTGGTCAGGATTTTGGAGCGGAGCAGCTGAAAAGCGAACAACGCGACCGCAACCACGGCGAGCACCATCGTCAGGCCAACGATTCTTCGTCCGGTTCGCGGAGCGATGGATTTACTCGGATCGACTTCGGATTCACGCTTGATTCCTTCCGACGTAATCTCGAACGCCCACGAGAAGATCAAGGCGATGGGAAAGCCAAGCACGAGAACGGCGACGAACACCTTCATGACCCAAGGTGGCGCCTCGAAAGTCGGAAATAGAATCGAGGCTGCCTGAACCAACAGCCACGACACCACCGCGTACGCGACTGCAACTTTGTAAACGTTGCGCCGCTTCAGTTCGGCGAAGAAGTTGCGAGGATTCAAGGACGCTTCTCCTCATAGAGTTTTCGGAACGCGGGATCGGCGCGCAACGGGTCCCACGTCGGATCGAGCCTTAGGAGGGCGGGCGTAATAGGCGTGCCGTAAAGCGAGCTGCCACCCGAATAGGGCACTTCCAAGAGCGTCGCGAGAATTGAAACTGCCCCAGTGTTTTCGCCGACGATCGTACGAACTAATGCCAGATTCTCATTCAAGCCAGGGCTGCTCGCTCCATATTGAGCGCTTGGCTTAAGCGCGATGGCACGCTCCGCCTCCTTCAGGGCCGAGTTCTTATCGCCGAGCAAGGCATAGGCTTGAGAAAGACATGTCGCGGCGAAATCGTTGTCTGGTTGATTTTTGCAGATCGGCTCCAGCGTTTTGCGCGCTTGTTCCGCCGTAACTTTTGCGCCCGCGCTGTCTCCAGCCACGCGCTGGGCGAAAGCCAAAAACACAGTAAAAGCGCCTTTTTCCAGCTCGGCACCAAAGTGGTATTGTGTGACTCGCGCCTTTAGCAACCGGACGGCCTCGCTCAGTTTCCGTTCAAGTCTTAGCTGGGTGACCTTGGCTCCAAAGACAAAGAGTGAAGGATTCTCGGCGTTCACCTCGCTTAACAGTTTTGCCGCTTCTTCCAGGTTACCCTGACCGTGGTAAATGCCGGCCTTAAATGCCATCAGACCTGAATCGTTAGGCTGGATATCGAGTGCTCGATCACACAACTTTAGCGCCGCGCCAAATTTCCGAAGATCGGAGTAATTCGACGCCGCTCCGATGAGCAACTCGATGTTACGCGGATCCAGGGCGAGAGCTTGCTCGTAGTAGCCAACGGTTTCATCCCAATGCCCCTGCCGCCGAGCAATCCAGGCGAGCGAAGCAGGGACCTCGCTGCTGCCGGGCAACATTTTGCCAACCATCCGATAGGTGGTCTTAGCGAGTTCATAATCACGCAGGACCACAACTTGGTAAGTCGCCAGCGCCATCAGAGTTTCGGGCGAGTGTGGCTGAAGTTTCTGCGCCATGTCCAACGCTCGCTTGGCCGCATCGCGACGGGCATCGGTGGGATCGTTGGGAGAGTTATACAAATCGAAATCGGCACGGGAAAGTCTGCTCCAGGCAAGCGCAAAAGCAGGGTCGAGCTGGACCGCTTGTTCGTAGAAACCGACCGCCGTTTCCATGGCATAAACGGAGTGCAGTAGTTGTCCTTCAGCTGCCAGGCCACGCAGATAGGCATCGTAAGCCTCGGGATTGTTTGTCGGTTTAACTGCCAATGCTTGTTCCTCGCCTCCGGTCAACTTTGCTTGCAACGATTCCGCGATGGATTTCGCGATCTCGCTTTCGACGCCAAAGACGTCGATCAACTTGCGGTCGTAGGTATCCGCCCACAGATGTGCGTCCGTTTGCGCGTTGATCAACTGCACGTTCACGCGCACCTGGTCGCCCGCTTTTTGCACACTCCCTTCAAGAATGTGCGCCACTCCAAGTTGCTTTGCGATTTCGGAGAGATTGCCCGGTTTACTCTGATATTGCTGCGTCGACGTGCGTGAAATCACTTTTAGGTCGGCGATCTTCGCTAACCGGGTCATGATTTCATCCTGGATTCCCGTCGCGAAGTACGCATTCGCTTTGTCGTCACTAAGATTTTCGAACGGCAATACCGCAATCGATTTGTTCGGAGTCGACGACTCGGTTTTGCTTCCGGCGCTATAAAGACCAACAAAAAATAGTCCGACCGAAAGGAGGACGGAGACAATCACGATGTAAATCCAAGCGTGAGACTTCGTCCGTGTTTGCGCTGCAAGATCGACATCTTCCGTGCGCTTGATTCCTTCCGGCGTGAGCTCAAATGCCCACGCGATGACGAGCGCGATTGGAAATCCAATGATGATTGCGAGCACGATTAATCTGAGGGCCCAATTCGGAATTTCAAAGATTGGGAAAACCTGTGTCGTCACTTGGACCAGCAGCCAACCAACGACCGCATAGGCAACCGCGACCTTGTAAACGTTGCGCCGCTTCAGCTCCGAGAAAAAGTTCCTCGGATTCATGGCTGCGCGTTCGCGAGCTTTTGAAACCGTGGATCCCTACGCACGGGGTCCCAAAATGGATCCAGCCGCAGCAGGGCTGGAGTTAGCGATTCGCTGCCCGGGACAGAGAGAGCATTTTGTAACAAGGGCAAAGCGCGGTCAAAATCACCGAGCGTTGTGTAGGCCCGGGCGATCGCTTCCTCTTCACGTAGAAATCCCCACTTATCTTTGCCGATTTGCTGGCGAATCTCGGCCGCGATTTTCTCCACCTCGTTGCGATCGCCCAGATTTGCCGCTGCGTTTATCAAGTTGTTGAGGACCAGGAATCCATTGTCTCCCTCGGAAAGAAGAACTTTGAGAATGCGGGCCGATTCCACGTACAATGGCTGTGCCTTATCTCGCTCCCCCTTTAGTTGATAGACATCTGCAAGAGTAGCGTTGCCTGCGGCGATGAACAGTGATTGGGGTGTCGTGTTAGTCGCAGCCCCTTGCGATAATGCGCTGGCAGCTTGATCGAAACGGCGTTGGAAAATGAGCAGCGTCACCACCAGACCACCGCCACGATCCAGCGGACCGAATTTCACGTCCTTGATTGTGGACCACGCGGTGCTGAGATCGCCTTGGGCAAGATAGGTTTCTGATTTATGGCCAATGATCTCGGCATCGTTAACCGAAATTGCCAGCGCGCGATCGAACATGGCTTGCGCTTCGTCGAACCGGCGCAGGCCGCGATAGCTTCGTCCCAGATTTGCCCAAATATCCTGGTTCAATGGGTCCAGGTTCGCGGCGGCCAATAACGACGAGATCGACTCCTCCACCTTGCCTTGCCGGCGCTGGGTCAGACCGATAAAAAGCCGGGCGTTTGCGTCGTTGGGCGCGGCTTCTTTGAACAAATTCAGTTCCACCAGCGCCCGATCGTAGTCGCGTAAACAATAGTAATAAAAAATTCCCATTGCCGCGTGGGCTTCGGATGAGTTCGGGCTGAGACGGGCTGTGGTCTCGGCCGCTTCCCGGGCGCGGGCGAGCTGCTTATGAGTGTGGTCTGGAAAGAAATATTGCTGCGACTCGGCCAGAGCAAGCAACGCCCAGGCTTGCAGAAAATTGGGATCTAGTTTCACTGCACGACGACTCAAATCCAGCAACTTTTCCTGGCTCTCCTCGTTTTGCTCGCGAGTCAACGCCAGCGCTTGCAAGTAAGCCTCGTAAGCCTGTGGATTTTTCGTGCCCCCCGCCGCGATCTCCTGTTTCTCGCGCCCGGTCAACTTCGCTTCCAACATGCTGGCGATTTTCTGCGCGATATCGCTCTCGACCTGGAAAAGATCGACAAGTTTGCGATCGTAGGTCTCGCCCCATAGGTGCGTATCGTTCAAAGCATTGATCAACTGCACCGTGACGCGGACCTGATCGGCGGCTCTTTGCACGCTGCCTTCCAGAACCGTTCCCACGCCCAGTTGCTCCGCCACTTCACGCAGATTCTCTGGCGCGGTCTTGTATTTCTGCGTCGAGGTTCGCGAGATTACTTTCAAATCCGCGATCTTCGACAAGCGCGCCAGGATTTCGTCCTGAATTCCTTCGGCGAAATAGGCGTTGGCTTTGTCTTCGCTCAAGCTTTGAAATGGCAGGACGGCGATGGATTTCTCCACCGCGCCATTCTTCAGCTTCGGTGCGGTGTAGCGTCCGAGAAAAAAGATGCCTATCGAAAGCGCCGCGCCGACCAGAACAATGTAAATCCACGCGCCGCCGTGGAAATGCTTTTGCCCAGGACTAACATCTTCCGTGCGCTTGATTCCTTCCGGCGTTAGCTCGAACGCCCACGCGATGACGAGCGCGATAGGAAAGCCGGCGGCAATGATCGCGACAAAGATCTTCATCACCCAGCCGGGCGCTTCGAAGGTGGGAAAGAGGATTGATCCGGCCTGGATCAGCAGCCATGCGATGACCGCGTACGCGACTGCAACTTTGTAAACGTTACGCCGTTTCAGCTCACCGAAGAAGTTCTTCGGATTCACGGACTTGCTTGTGCCACATAGTTCGATCCCGAACAAGGCCAAGGATTATCCGATGAACCTTTTGCTGAACCGAAGCGGCTTGAAAATCCACCCTGTGTTGTCGCCGACCTTCCAGCGAACGACCGGCTCGAACTCGCGCAGCTCACCAGCCAATGATCGAAGTGACGCGAACGACGAAAAAATCTTTTGCGCGTAACGC
>Ga0070667_100005840_pt1 | contig 10266 bp, 4 predicted proteins | sample KBSS33metaG_FD_64659 | JGI IMG/M metagenome (GOLD analysis project Ga0070667, IMG submission 64659) | Switchgrass rhizosphere microbial communities from Kellogg Biological Station, Michigan, USA - KBS S3-3 metaG | ecosystem: Host-associated > Plants > Roots > Rhizosphere > Soil ...
GCTGAGGTGGCGCATGATGATAAGCCTGGTCGCTATCGTACTCATGTGCTTGCCGCTGCTCGTCACTTATATCAACTGCTTATTCCGGCCGTACTGGCGCTCGGGGCTGGCGGCTGGATAGTACTGCATATGTATGGTGTACAATATGCTGCAAATGGCTACGTACCACTCCTCTTATTGTGTGCTGCTAGCTTGTTTGTCGGACTTAACTGGCTAGGCGATGCGTGGCTCAACATTCAGAAACTGAGTGTAGCCTATTTTGCCATGAATGCCTTAAACGCACTTGCGGTTGTTGGTGCGGTGTATATATTTGCAGGCCGCGGTTTGGTTGGTGTTGCCGGTGGCTGGTTAGTGGGCCAAGTTTTCTCTGCCCTGGTATATGTGGCGCTATTTGCCCGTCCTCAGCTGCGAGGTGTGCGGGCTAAAATGCGTGCATACACCTCGTAAGTTTTTGCTGCAATACTCGCCCAGTTTAGCGTTTCGGCATAGGCGCGCGAAGCCTTGCTCATTTCAGCGCGCTGCTGCTTGCTTGTAAGTACTTTTTGAAGGGCGTGCAGTAGCGCGTCCGGTTCTGCGGGGCCATACAATACCCCAACGTTGGCAGGTATATCTCTCATAGCCCCAATTTTTGGTGCAACTAGCGGTTTACCGAATGTCGCGGCAAGGATGGCGGAGCCGCTGGTGGTGATGTTTTTAAACGGCATGCACGAAATATCTGCGGCTGAAAAATAATTAGACACCTCAATATCAGGGATAGATTTGTTTATAAATAAAATGTACTTGTTTTTTCGGGCAGCCTTTGCGATAGTCTTGGCCAGCCCAGCGTCCTGGCACTCCCCTGCGATAATAAGTCGCACGTTAGGACGCTGGAGCTGCTCAAACGCCTGCAATAAATTTTCTACACCCTTATATTTGCGGATAAGGCCAAAGAATAAAATTGCAGTGTCGTTAGGCTGAATGCCGAGCTTCGCACGGGCCTGCGTGCGGGTGAGGTTTGTTGGGTATACACCGTCATAATTGCCGTGTGGAATTACTACCGTTTTTTTGTCGGCTGAAATTCCTAGGCTGGCCAGTTCAATAGTTGCCTCCTTCGAGTGTACGATCACGGTGCTTGCAACCCCTGCTAAGTATTGGGTAATGCGCCGCCCGTACGCGTCGCGGCCTTCGTGCGGCAAAACATTATGCGCTGTCCACACTATCTTTAATCCTAGCAACCGTGTGGTCTTCAGTACCAACATAGTTTGCATGAATGAGAGCCAGCGGAATACAGCGCCATAGTCCGGCAATTCTAAGAAGTATAGCCAGTGTATGTGTACCAATTTCGTGCCAGCCAGGCGTGCGGCAATCATTTTACTTACAGTAAGCGGAGCGGCAATAAGCGCGGCGTATCCTGTTGGCGGATCAAAATAAGTAACTTGGACAGGGTCCATAGCCTTGTTTGTGTAAAGCAACTGCTGGTAGGGGTTGCCGCTGGCCCGAGGTAGAACGAGTACCTTCATTATTTTTACTTATAGATGGTTGCGCCACCACCACTGTAGATGACGTCTTTGTAGTTATTTACGAAAGCTGCGGGATACGTAAAACTAGCTGCGGTGTCATTGTACTTATTGTACGCAGTACCAGTTTCGGCATTTACTGCGGAACGGTATACGTAGAACCCGGGTTCAATGCGTCCTGGTAGAACGCTGGGGACGACCACATGGGCGGACATACGCGGAGCGTAGGCGGATGCGTTGAGGCGTGTATAGCGATCGAAATTTATGGCGGTGGCTGGATTTTTGGCGCTTTCTAACCACTGGATGGCGCGTACGTCAGCGTCGGTTGTGTAGTAACGGTTGTAAGTCTCATTATTGCTAGAGAGATTGATGTCGCCTGCCCCGAAGCCTACTTGGTTAACAAGGCCGGTTGTTGCGGCGCCATAAGCAATAATCAACGTGCTTGCAACAGGAAGCAGGAACCGGGCGTAACGTTTGCCCAGTGCGGCTTGCACGCCAAGAACTGGTGCGGCCGCTAGAACAACAATCAACTGTTGGTACAGGCGGTCCAGATTGTATTTGTCGGAGATAAAAGGCACAACAGTCAGCGCCAGCAACATTCCTGTGGCAGTTAGTGCAACTGCGCCAAATTCTAGTGTTAGGTCTCCGCGCCAGGCTGCCAAAATCACCACTGCAATACCAACTATAAATGCCAGTTTTATCAAGGCAGGCACACCAACACGTGAGCCAAGCAACACTAGTTTGCCGAAGGCGTTAGTCGCCGCCACTCCCTTTTCCTTCACTGGTTGAGTCGGATACTGTTTGTAAATATCTTGAGAATAAGCGTGCGCATTTAAGTTTTGTTTCTCAAGTTTGCTCACTGAGAAGTCGCCGGTGCCACTGTGCTTGCCCGAAACAGTGTTGTTTACAAACGTGCTGCGTCCGCCATGGAAGAAAGCGCTCTTAAGGCTATCTCCATCGGTAAGGTGCTGCACGCCAGATGCAACCTTATGCGTGATGCTGCCCGTGGCATTAGATAATTGTGAGTACCACATAAAGCCAAACAGCATAAGAAACGCTATGATAAGCGGCCGCAATGTAAGGCTAAACCCTGTCTCGTCGGCTCGCGCACGAGCTTGCAGCTGTTTCCAAATTCTTGGTGTCGCAAATGTCACCAAGAAAGCGCTAGCCAATAGGCCGAGGCCCACAATAGAAGTCGAGTAGTGTGATACTACCATACACGCACCAAACACCACTAACAGGAATTTGCGGAGGTTCTTAGAAAATGCATCCACCATAGCCACTACAAACAATAGTCCAAAAAAGACAAAGGCCACTTCTTGTCGGATAAGCGCTGGGAACTGCAATACGTACTGAAGTTGCAGAGTAAAGAACAAGGCTGCGACCAACGCTAACTTACGTGGTAAATTAGCGAGGCTGCGCGCAATCTTATACACCAGAACGGGAACGATGCTGGCAAACAGCTGCATTGCGAGTTTAAAAACATACTCCGCAGGAATATGCAGTAGATGCGTTAAGATTGTCGGCAGTACGGTAATACTCAAGCAGGCATTGTAGGTGTTGTGCACGGCATTTGGCTGCCAAATCCCATCGTTTAATACAGTACTGAATACCTGAAACTCTTGGTGTATATCGTAGCCAATAAGGTGATTACTGCGTAATGCAACACTCAATAGTAACGCGGCGCTGGCAGCCCAAAGGTTGCTGGTAATTTCACTGCCGAGCAGACTCCGTCGTGAAGCCAACAAGTATACTTGCCATGCTAAAACCGCAACCAGCGTACCGATAGCCAGTGCGCCGCCTGCGCCGTTGTTTAGCCGTTCGGCGCCAAAAGCAGCGGCAATCGGGAATATGAGAGGCATCCATGTACGCCACGTGGTGGTAATACTGGTGACGCCAGGCATCGCGGTGCTGTCACTACGCATCCATGCGCTCGCCAGTAGTATGGCCTCCACAATATAGAACGTGGCTAGTACCGGCGTGCTGCGTAATGTTTGCAAGTTAAAAATTAGCCCTACGAGGTTTAATAGCCACCCGCCAAACAGCAGCCCAGCCAAGCTTAACCCCACACTCAAGCTTACCCACTCCATTAATCGCAGAGCACGGCGTCGCTTACATTGCGCCAGCAGCAAGCCGCCAAATACCACGCCTACATTTACAAAATGCAGCATGATGGCGAGCGGCGTATCTTGAAGAATAAACTGAGCAAGCAGCGAAGCGCCAAATATGCCAGTCATCCAGGTTAGGAGAGTTCGCCCCTGTCGACCAGCACGCCTAGCCTGCTTTAAACGAATGACGCTGCCAATTTTAGCGTTAATAGTTGCGGCGACTGCGTGCCACGAATGGCCGCCTTCAATGTAGCTCAAGGCTTTTTGCTCTAGTTCGCGGCGGCGCGGCTCATCCTGCAGCAAGGCGATTATTTTAGCGGCTAAGTCTTGTGCATTTTCTGGCTGAGCAGATACTACAACTCCGTTGAAGTGATCGCTCAAACCTGCCATGTCGCTTACTATCACGGGGCGGCCGCAGGCTAAATATTCGTACACCTTAAAAGGCGAGTTCATGCCTGCGCGTTCTCGGGTGTAATACGCCAAACAAACGTCGCACGAATTTAAGAAAGCGGGAACTTCGCCGTGGTCGATACGTCCCAAGAACTCAACATTTTTCTGCAAGCCTGAATCGCGCACCATACGCTGTAGTTCTGGTAGTTGTTCGCCGTTGCCCGCAATAATAAGTTTAGCGTTGGGTAGTTTGGCGGCCACGGCCTGCATAGCCTCGACGGCATACGTCATGCCCTCCCACGGGGTGAGGTGGCCAATAAACCCAATGCGCAGCTCGTTACCGGTGCGGGTAACATTGAGTGGGCGCATAATGTCAGTGTTGATGCCATTTTCAACAACTGTTACCTGGCGCGCGGGCATGCCGTATTTACCGGTAAGGTACTTTTTAAGTCCTTGCGTAACAGTAAAGATATGCGCGGCCTGCCGGTAGGCTGCCCCTTCAATAAATCGGAACAAGCGCACGCGCTTCCATAAACCGCGCAGCGGCAAGCGACTGTCGGCGAGCACCTCATCTTCAATAATGCCGTTCGTTTCGATAAATAATGCCGCACCCGTTATCTTGCTAACAATAGTTGGCGCAAACATAAACGCCTCTTGTCGGGCATAAATAATAGCGTTATTTTTGCGTACAAACTGATATAACGCCGGTATAAGTTTTAGTTGGTAGAGTACTGGCGCCAAGGGGCGCAGTATCTCTGGCAGGTGTACCTGTTGGAACGTGAACGGCGCACTGCCTGCGTTTAGCAAGCTGGGTGCAAACAATGTTACCCGGCGGCCGTTAGTCTGTAGGTTTTGGCTCACCTCAAACACGTGGATGGATGGCGCTAGACTGTTGTCGATAGCGAAATTGGCAGCATATGCTACCGGCCGAGTTGTGGTGCGAGTATAGTGCTGGGCAGTTTGCTCGGCCACGATATCCCAGGTAAGGCTGGTGGTTACGCGGCGGCGACCGTTAGTTGCCAAACGCTTCAGTACACTTGGCGAGTCTAGTGCTTTTATGATGCTGTTTGCCAACGATTGTGGTTTATGTGGCGGCACCAACATACCATCCTCGCCGTCGGTAATTAAACTGCCGAGCGCACCAATGTTGGCGGCGATAATGGGTGTTTTAGAAGCCCAGGCCTCCGGAAATACCGTGGGAAAGGCATCGTTGGTTGTAGTTGGGTAGGCTATCAATAAGGCGCTCGACTTAATGAGCTTGTATTTATCGTCGCCCTGTACGAAGCCGTGGAATATAACTTGTTTACTAATGCCTAGCTCGGCTGCTCGCGCTTCGTACTGGCTACGGCCGTTGCCGTCACCCAAAACGTGCAGCTCAACGGTAGGTTGTTTTTTGTGCACTAGGCGTATGGCTTGCAATGTTTCATCCAGGCCTTTCCAGGCATGAGTACGGTCTAGGCTGCCTACAAAAATCAGGCGGTTGTGGTGGCGTTTTATTGTTTTTTTAGGGATGATTGCCGGATCAATGGCATTATGAATCACTTCGGTTTTGTGTTGCACTTGCTTTGGCAAGTTTTCCTTCACGTAGCTTGATACCGCCACCACACTGGTCGCACGCTTAAAAGTTTTCTTTTGGATTTGTTCTACGACTCGCGTTAGCAGTTGCATAGGCAGCGGGCCTTCTTTGCGCAATGTCGCGGCATGGTATGTGAGCGTCGTGGGGATTTTGCCCGCGGCGCGAATTGCCATGTCGGCCAGGCCCGGCACCGGCGCGTGGGTGTTAATGATGTCTGGCTGCTCATCGCGGATAATTCTCTTCAACTGCCAATACCACAGGGGGTTAATTGGTGTGTTCGACACGACGCGCCAAATGGGGATCCGGATAACCCGCAAACCTTCAACGAGATCTTCATGCCTACCTTTGCCTAAGTGGTTAGAGGTGACAACAAACACATCAAATCCAGAAGCGCGCAGGTTTTTAGCCAATTCCAGCGCGTAGTTTTCCAGGCCGCCAATTTTTGGCGCGAAGTATGGCGTAACTAGCATTACTTTCATGCGGCTCATTGCGCAGTCCTTGTTATCCAGTAACTAATTGACTGATGTGGCTGGCTCAAGCTCACCACAATTTTGCTGTGCGCCCCCATGTCAGTTGGATTTACGGTGATGGTAATAGTTTTACTTAGGCCTGCTGATAGCGTGACGCTGCCGCTTTTTAGGTCGTAGATGTTGTCGCTTTTTTCGTTGGTTTGCGTGACTGCGTAGGTGTAGGTTCGTCGTTGTCCTTCATTATTGTGAATGGTGAACGACACGCGTTGTACTACGCTAGGTGTATATTTCTTTGGCAAGTTCTGAGAATTCGCAAACGACAATCCGGTAAAATGCTGCGCTTGAGGCAAAAGATTGAGGCGGGTCAGCTGACGAACGGTAAAAGGCGCTCCAACCGATAAAAGAAATGCGGTCATTATAAGAAAAGCTAAGGCAAGACGCTTGGAGCGCTGACGACGCAGTTGTTGGTTGCTGCGGGGAGCGGTGCTGTTATTTTTTGACACAAACGAAAGCCTTGACTTAGAAACGATTTGATTACATTATCGCACAAAAATGCTACGAAGTCTAGTATTTTAATCTGTTTTATGTCGTAATTTGTATTTTTTATGACCAATATATTGTGTGGTTATTGCAGCTGTACGAACATGCTCGTGCCCGCAGTGCCGCTTGCTCCGGCCGTGCCGGTACCAACTCCGGCGGCGCCGCTTCCGCCAGCAAGATTAACGGTTCCGTTGTTTATTGCCGGGTTCACGGTAAACACGAAAACGCCGCCCCCTCCTCCGCCCCCGCCCCCTCCGCAGTTACCAAGGGTAGGTGCAAAACCATTTCCGCCTCGAACAGTAAGCGCTGCGCCCGAGTTATTCACAAAACTGCGGGCAAATATAATAATGAGCGCCCCGCCGGACCCGCCAGCGCCGCCCTTGTTAACGCCATCACCGCCACCTCCGGAGCCACCCGACCCGCCACTAATCACAAATGTCGAGGCGGCAAAGCCGACAGACCCCGTTAAGCAAGCTTGGGCGTTACGCAGCATCCAGTTAACCAACGAGCGCGGATTCTGTTGAGCGCCACCCGCGCCGCCCGACCCGGATCCCCCTGCCCCGCCACGGCCCACGCCAAAACCGCCCACATTGCCTTGGCTGCCAGCACCGGTATTCCCGGCGCCGCCCAGCTGTCCACCGCCGAGAGCACTTTGGGTGGTTGCGGGCGTTGCTGCTGAGCTGGTGGCGTCGTTGCCATTCGCATCTACCGTGCCGTTATTAGTAACGATGCCAGTGCTAAAAATGCGGAAACTGCTACAGCGCAGCGTAATTCCGGGTTGAATGGTTAAAGAAGTGGTGAGCGCATCGCGTGTCATGGTGTATACGCTTGCACTCAGCGACGCCCATTGTACGGTGGTTGTGCCGTCTAGTGTAACGGCGCCGTCACTGCCGTCGCCAAACGCGCCCAAGCTAAACGTACCGGCCGCAGCATTGGTGTTCACCCATTTGCCTGCACTGGCGTTGTACGCCAGAGTTTGCCCGTCGGTCACGTTATTCAGCTGTATGTCGGCCAGCGCGGCCAGATTGTTTATAGGGTTTCGCACAGCGCCGTTGGCGCGGATCGCGTTTGTTAATAGTACTGAATCCGACGAAATGTCGCCCAGCATGACATAGCCGCTCTGCGCATAGGTGGTAAAACGGATGTCGTTTTTATCTGAGCCGCTATTTATGCGCAGCGCATACCCCTGGTTGCCGACTAAATTGCCCGATTGATATCCCTGATACGCCGTAAAATCTACAATGCAGTTCGATGTATTCACTAATTCAACGCCAGCATATTGCCCGGCGGTGTTGCCACTGCCGTAATTGTTACTATCCGCCACGCAAGCTTGCAAAATGCTGCCATTATTATTGTGCAAATAAAAACCTTGAGCGAAATTATTTTGAGCTGTACAACTGCTAAGCAGAGCATAGGCGAATGAATTTTCTATGCGAAAACCTGCACCCCGCGCGGCATTTATTTTGCCGCTATCCCATGATTTGCAGTTGCTAAGCATTATGTCGCCGTTATCTAAGTAGAACCCCTCCAGCCCGGCGTTCTCGGAGCTACAATTAGTCATGAAGGTATCGTACGTGGTGTTAAAACTATTGCCCCAGCAGCCAGAAACGTACACATTTTCGAAGCGCATTTCACTGCGGCCACTGGCGTTTATGCCGTCGTCGTGGCAGTAGCGGATGCGTACATTTTTGACATGTTGGTGAGTGTCGAACCAGGCGTCGTTCGTAGCGTTGGCATTTGCCGGGTTGGTATTGAACTTTATGCCGTGCGATGTTGCTGACTGCCCGCTACGGTTGCCATCTAGAGTTACGTCCCACACGCCCACAAATTCGCCATTTGCGTCGATGCCGTCGGCGCTCACGTGATTGGAGATCATGCTGCGGTTAGCGTTGCTGTTAAGTGTAAGAACAGTGGCGAACATGCCCGCCCCTTGTAAAATGACGCCATTATATAAGAACAAGCCGGTAATGCGCGTTTGCCCGCGCGGGATGTACACGATGCCGCCTCCACCGCCTGTGGTGGCGCCGCTGCTAAAGGCGGCGTTAATGGCGGCTTGAATGGCGGTGGTGTCGTCGGTGCTGCCATCCATTTTGGCGCCATAGTCGCGCACGTCGAACACTATTTGGCGCTGCGACCATTGCTCCCAATATACCGAGCCCACGCCGCCGCTAAATGTGCTACCCGCGGTATGTGCGCCTTTACAGCGCCAACTGGCACCGTCGCGCGAAACAATATCGTTCACATTGTAGGTGGTGCCTGCCGTCCAGGCGCCCCGTGCGATTACACCAGATTTCAACGTGCCGTCTTCGTTGTGCGAAACCAGCAGAAAATCGTTGAGGAGTGCTCCCCATGTATTATTGTCGGCGCCTGGAACCGGAAGTCTGGACATACTTAATAAACCCCTCCTGTTGGCGGGCCTTTAACGTTAGCGCTGCGTAAGGATAGAGAATGTTACATCCAAAATGCAAGCAATAAAAATAAAAGGCCACAAGTGTTTGTGGTTGTACTATTTACTTCAATGTAGTGGAATACGCGAAATGTTAGATGTTACTAGCTGATTTACCTTTTCGGGACCACCGTTAGGGCCACCCGAACAAAAAGCTCACGACTAAACGTGAGTAATTGCTCCCCTTTCCTCTTATGGTTTATGAAATTCTATTATACAGGTTTATGCGTGAATGTGAGAAATATCACATTAAGTCAATAAATCTTCTTCAAAGCTTTCTATGCCAGAGAGGTCGTCGGTATAGCCGGAAATATCCGGTAAATCTAAGTTTGTAATTCGCTGCCACACTACTTCAGCGAGCTGTTTGGCGTGGGCGTATTCGGCGTCATTGAGCGTAAGATGTAATTCGTGGATGCGGCCGTCTTCGTCGGGTTCTACAAATTCTAAATATGCGTCGGTAACAGTGTAGCTGCCGTAGGTGTGCGAACCTTCAATAAGTGCCTTGTACAAATACAGTTGCTGGCGGTATTTGTGCAGTTTAATTTTGCGCGCCCATTTGCTGGTGCCCTGGCCCGTTTTGTAATCGACAATTTGGATGGTTTTTTGGGCGGGGTCGATGATCATTTTGTCTATCTTGCCGCTGAGGTGAGCCTTGCCAATAAACACGCCTTCGTTGCGGAAGTTATATTCGGCTACGACGTTGGGCGTTATGGTGGCGCCACGTTGCTGTAAGTAGGCGGCGAGCGCATCTTTGCCGCGATCTAAAAATAGCTTGGCGTCATGTGCGTTCAAACGTTGTTTATCTAAGCGAGTTTCGTACGCGGCAAACAACTGCGCTTCGCTCGGTACGGCACCACCGTTTTGTTTTACGGTGTTGTGCAGCCATTCCAGTGTTTCGTGTATGGCGTTGCCGTATTGCATTTGCGGACTGGGCGCCTGCGGGAAACGTAAAATAGTGCGGAGGAAAAATGCCTGCGGGCCGCAGTTGGCCACATCCAAGAAATCGTTGACGTGAGTGGGGCTAAGCTGGAAATCGCGCAAGCGGTCGGCCAGCAGCGCGCGCATGTCTGGGTGTTGCAATGCTTCTTCGTGGCGGCGGCTCCAATAAGCGGCCAGCTCGGTGGTGGGCGCTGGCCTGCTGTCTTCGGCGGGTTTTACTACCTGGCTGCCTTCGGGTAGCAGCGGCGAGTGTACCACATGTTGCTCGTCTGGTGATTCGTCTAAAAATTTGAGGCGCGTC
>Ga0070667_100005848_pt1 | contig 10259 bp, 6 predicted proteins | sample KBSS33metaG_FD_64659 | JGI IMG/M metagenome (GOLD analysis project Ga0070667, IMG submission 64659) | Switchgrass rhizosphere microbial communities from Kellogg Biological Station, Michigan, USA - KBS S3-3 metaG | ecosystem: Host-associated > Plants > Roots > Rhizosphere > Soil ...
CTCGCCGGCACGCAGATCACGGTGAACAGCGTCTTGCCCGGCCCCACCAAGTCTCGGGGTGTCGACGACTTCGTGGGCGCCTTGGCCAAGGCCGAGAACAAGACATTCGAGGCCTTCGAGAAGGAGTTCTTCGAGAAGGCTCGCCCCACTTCGTTGATCAGGCGATTCGAGACGACGACCGAGATCGCGTCGATGGTCACTTACATCGCGAGCCCGCTGTCGTCTGGTACGACGGGTGCTGCACTCAGAGTCGATGGCGGATGCACGAAGAGCGTCGTGTGAGCCGCGTGCTCGACTTGAGCGATGAGGCGGCTCTGACCAAGACCCGGATCCAACATGAATCCTGAGAGCCTCGACGGTCGCCAGCGCGCCTCGCCCGATCGTCTGCGCGAGTTCGCGACCGCCATCTACGAACGTTGCGGCATGCCGCACGACGACGCTCATTTGTGCGCCGACACCCTGGTGCAGGCCGACCTCTGGGGCCACCAGTCGCATGGGGTGCTGCGGCTGTCGTGGTACGCGGCCCGTCTGCGCGCCGGCGTATGCCAGCCGATCGCCCGGCCCGAGACGATCATCGACGCGGGAGCCATCGCGGTGATCGATGGCCATGATGCGATGGGTCAGGTGCTGACGGCCTACGCCGCGAAGGAAGCGATTCGGCGCGCCAAGCAGCATGGGGTCGGGGTCGTCGCGCTGCGCAACTCGAACCACTTCGGGACCGCGCTGTACTACACGCTGATGGCCGCGCGAGAGAACTGTGTCGCGTTCCTCTCGACGAACGCGAGCCCCGCGATGGCACCGTGGGGTGGTCGCAAGAAGGCGGTCGGAACCAACCCGTGGTCGTGGGCCAGTCCCGGAGGCAGTCACGCGCCGATGGTGCTTGACATCGCCAACACCGGCGTGGCGCGCGGAAAGATCTATCTTGCCAAGGAGAAGGGTTTGCCGATTCCGCCGGGTTGGGCCATCGACGCGGAAGGCGCACCGACGACCGACGCCGCCGCGGCCATCGAGGGGGTGATCTTGCCGATGGCACAGCACAAGGGTTATGCCATCGCCGTATTGATGGACATGCTGTCCGGTGTGTTGACCGGCAGCGGCTTCGGGACCGGCGTTCACGGGCCGTATCAGTTCGACAAGCGCAGCGAAGCAGGTCAGCTGATGATCGTGCTCGACATCGAGAAATTTCAGCCGATCGCCGAGTTCAACGCGCGCATGGATCAGTTGATCGCGGAGCTCAAGTCTGTGCCGCTGGCCAAGGATGTCTCCGAGATTTTCTATCCGGGTGAAATCGAAGCGCGAAACGATGCAGCAAATCGGCGCGACGGCCTGCTGTTGCCGGACAAGGTCTTAAGCGAGTTGCGAGACATGGCGATCGAAGCAGGCTTGCAATCTCCGGAGAGCTGATCAAGTCAGGGTCATGGCCAGTCAGCCATCGGGCCATCGGCCCCGCGTCGAACTACGCTTCGTCGGCGCGGAACGAGTCAGTCGCGATCCTCAGTCGACGCAACTTGTCATACAAGGTCTGCTTGGGCAGTCCCATGGCCTTGGCGGCGGCGGCCACGTCACCATGCTGGCGGCGCAGTTCGTCGGCGATCACGGCGCGTTCGAACTGTTCGACCTTCTCCCGAAAACTGCTGGGCATGTCGGCCTCGCCGGATTCCGTCGTCATGCGGTCACCCAGCATGCCCAGAACGAAACGATCGGCGACATTGCGAAGTTCGCGCACGTTGCCGGGCCACGCATGGCTCATCAGATCGGCGAGTTGCGCGCTGTTGAGCAGCGGCGCGGTGCGCTCGTAGCGCGTCGCCGCCTGCAGCGTGAAGTGCTCGAAAAGCATCGGAATGTCTTCGCGCCGTTCGCGCAGTGGCGGCAGTTCGATGAAGGTCACGCCGATGCGGTAGTAGAGATCGGCACGGAACTTGTGCTTGTCGCTGAGTACCTTCAGATCGTCCTTGGATGCCGCGATCACGCGGCAATCGATGGGCACCGGCTTGTTGCTGCCTAGCCGTTCAATGGAACGCTCTTGCAGGGCCCGCAGGAGCTTGATCTGCACCGCCATTGGCATGCTCTCGATCTCGTCGAGAAAGAGCGTGCCGTGTTGCGCGTGTTCGAACTTGCCGACGCGCGCCCGCGTGGCACCGGTGAAGGACCCGACCTCGTGGCCGAACAACTCGCTTTCGGCCAGGGCCTCCGACAGGCCGCCGCAGTTCAAGGGGACGAAGTTGCAGCGGCGTCGCTCGCTGTGGTCGTGCAGGCAGCGCGCCACCAGTTCCTTGCCGGTTCCGGTCTCGCCGTAGATCACCACATCGGCCGACGTTGATGCAAGCGTGAGCAGGTTGCGGCGCAGGCGCTCCATCTGCTGCGAACGCCCGATCAGCGAGGCCTGGATGCCGTGCCAGCTTTCCAGCTGGTCGCGCAGGCTCTGCACCTGCAGGGTCAGCCGCCGATTCTCCGCGGCGCGGCGCACCACCGCGACAAGCTGCTCGGATGGAAACGGCTTGGCGATGAAGTCGTAAGCGCCTTCGCGCATCGCCCGCACCGCCATCGCGATGTCGCCGTGGCCTGTGACGAGGATCACCGGCAAGTTGGCATCGATGGACTTGACGCGGCGCTGCCACTCGGTGCCACTCATGCCGGGCAACTTGACATCGCACAGCACCACGGCGGGCACGCCCGCCACGATGCACGATTCGGCCTCCTCGACCGTGGCGAACGCATCGACGCTGAAGCCCGCCAGTTCGAGCGCTTGTGCGCTGCCCAGACGCACATCGGGTTCGTCTTCGACAAAGATGACACGAATGGCGGTAGCGTCGCTCAAGTCGAAGTTCCCCCGCTGGTCGCCGCGAGCGGCAGGTCGATCACGAACAGCGCGCCGCCGGCCTCGAGGTTTGTCGCCTTCAGCGTGCCGCCGAATTCGCGCGCGATGTGGGCCGAGATCATCAGGCCCAGGCCCAGCCCCGAACCTGCCGGCTTGGTGGTGGTGAAGGGCTCGAACAGGCGCGGCAGAATATCGGCCCGAATACCCGGCCCGGAGTCGCGGACCTCGATGATGCAGCGCCCGTCGCGCGCATTTGCGTCGACCTGCACGCGGCGCACGCTGGAGGTGGCCATCGCGTCAACGGCGTTGCCGAGCAGGTTCGCGAGCACCTGCTCCAGTCGAGCCTCTTCGGCCAGTGCCGCCAGGTCCGATGGCTGGACTTGCACCTGAAGTTCCACGCCCTGCTCGCGCAGGCGCTGCGACACGACGAACTGCGCATTCGCGATCGCGGGCTGGATCGACACCGGCACGCATGGGGCCTGGGTCTTGTGCGCAAAGGCCTTGAGTTGGACCGTCAGGCGCCCGAGCCGGTCCACGAGATAGGCGATGCGTTGCAGATTGCCGCGCGCATCGGGCAGCCGATGCTGGTCGAGCAGCACGCAGGCATTGTCAGAGAGCGTTCGCAACGCGCCCAGCGGCTGGTTGAGTTCATGCACCATACCGGCCGACATCTGGCCGAGCGCGGCCATCTTGCCGGCATGCACCAGCTCGTTCTGCATGGTTCGCAGGTTCGCCTCGATGGTCTTGCGCGCCTCGATTTCGACGGCCAGCAAGGCATTCGCGCCGCTCAGTTCGGCAGTGCGCGCCAGGACCTTCGACTCGAGGCTGTCGTGCGCGGCCTGCAGGGCGGCTCGGTTGGCAAGCTTGTGATGCAGTGCGCGCTGCCATTGCGCCACGACGGTCGCCAGCAGCACCAACACCGCCGTGCCCAGCGCAGCGGTGACGGCCACGTTGCGTGCCCCGGCGCGCAGCGGAGCGGCCTCGTCGAGGACGATCATGTGCCAGCCGGTTTCCTTCAACGAGCGCTGCGTCATCAGATAGTCGGTGTCGCCCAGGCGCACAAACGTCGCTTCGTCGCCCGGCCCCTGCTCGACGCGCCAGTCCAGCGGCTCCAGGGTGGCCGCGCCGTAGGGGCGCGTCGTGGCGATTTCCGCGATGACGAGCGGCGTCAAGGGCGCGACGGGCCTGAACTTCCACTCTGCGCGCGAAGACAGGATCACCACCCCCCGCTCATCGATCAACAGCACCGCGCCGGGAAGCTTCTTCCAGGACGGCTCCAGGTCTTCGAGGTTGACCTTGACGATGGCCACGCCGCTGCGCCGACCCTGGTGACTCAAGCCATAGGACAGGTAGTAGCCAGCCTGCTTGCTGGTGACGCCGACGCCGTAGAAACGGCCGTGTCCGTGCGCCAGCGCCTCCTGCACATACGGTCGAAATGAGAGGTCGGTGCCGATCGGCGTGCTGGACTCGTTCCAATCGGACGCTGCCACGCCGACGCCGCCGCGATCCAGCAAATACAAGGTCGAAGACCCGGCCGTGGCACTGATCCCCTGCAACCAACGATTCAGTTCGTCGCGCAGGCGCATGTCGCCCGGCGCATCGAGCAACGAGAAGACGCCCGGCGTGCGCTCGAGAAGCGAAGGCAAGTACTCGAAACGCGCCAGGTTGCTTTCCAGCCCCGCGCCGACCATGTCCAGGCGGTGCAGGGCCGCTTCGCGCAAATGGTCCAAGGCCGAGCGCCTGGCCACGGAATGGCCGATCAGCGCCGCTGCGGCGATGATCGCCAGCGCCGCGAACCAGCCCAGCGCGCGTCTCACGGACGCTTTGACACCGCGTCGCGGCATTCTTCATGTCTCCTCGATTCGGCCTGATCGAGTGTGGCACGAAGCATGGCCCCCGCGAGATGCGCCGAAGGCTGCCTCAGGCGACGAACCTGCACTGCGACGCCGGTTTGCGTGTGTCCATGTTGCGGCCTCGGTTCAGGTGGTCGTCGATCTCGGCGGCGCAACCGAGCATGCGCGGGTACAGAAAGATCGTGAACGCCGCCGTCTCGAGCGCGCTGCCCGAGAACTGCCCGGCACGGTAAGGTTGCCACAGCATTTTCAGAAGCAGCGCGGCGATGACCGCGTCGATGTTCACGCAGTACACGTTGCGCGAGACGCCGGCGTCATACAAGCCCTGCACCAACGTGCGATAGAACTCGTGGAACACGTTGTACTCACCACGCTTGGCGAGCAGCTCGCGGATGAACACCTCACGCGGGTCGACGTTGACCGGCTTGTCCTTGAACACCGGGTGATTCACGCCGGGAATCTTCCGGACATCCAGGCTACCCACTGTCTTCTTCGACGACTTGTAAGTGGCGTACGACTTGACGTAGCGCTGCGCGAGCGCATCGAGGTCGATGCCGTGATGCGGGTCGCCGGGGTCTTGCAGCCCGGTGTCCTTGAACTGGTCGATCAGGAACGCGATGCCCTCGAAGCCGTTGCCGCCGTGCGCGAAGCCAGTGTGCGAAAGAAAGCCGATCAGGCCCTTGTTCAACTGCACGCGCCCCGGATCTTCGGGACCGTCGGCCGCAACCGCGCCCTTCGCGCCCTGCGCCGAAATCGTGCCCGGTCCGTTCGACAACAGCAGCCCGACGAGCAGTTGGAACGAGAACAGGTCGCCGGCTCCGGGCTGCAACCCGAACAGCGCGGCGAAGGCCACCTCGCTGATCGGCGTGCGCTGCAGGATGTCGTCCGTCGCGATGCCGCGGAAGCTGTCGGCGCCGTGCTGGTCCGCCGGCACCGAGGCACCGATCAGCACCCCGAACAACTGCATCCACCACGGCAGGCTTTCGGCCGTCAGGCGCGAGATGCGCTTGCGCATCAGCGGGCCCCACGCCAGAGTGGTGGTCACGGCCGCGAGCACCGCGTCGGCGCTGGTGTGGCCGGGCAAGCCTTTGAGATGGCGGACGAACACCGACTTGACGCCACGCGCCTCCAGTCCCGCGAGCATCGCCAGCGCACGCGCGTCAGGCGCCGGGCAACTGAAAGCGCTGGCGTCTGCGATCCGTACATTGCTGGCGTCGAAACTCTCGTCGAGGGCATCGCTCAGGCCGGCCGCGGCAAACGCATCGACCAGCTGGCGCACCGCCTCGCGCGCCTTCACCTGGCCGCGCGGGCCGACGATGCTGGCCGCGGCGGCGAGCACCGTGTTCGGCGCATTGCCGGCTTCTCTCGCGGCCTGCGCCGCCGCCAGTGCCGGCTGGCCGTGCAGGTTCAGCGACGCGCCGATCGCAACGTTGATCAGCGCCTTGTCATTCGGCCCGCCCAGTTCGTGCAGGAGGGACAGGCTGACGTTCGCCTCCAGCGGGCACTGTGCCGCTGCCAGCATCGAGACGCCGTGCAGGCTGGTGAGCTGCGAGATCGTGTCCATCTGCGACGCGCCCGACGCGTCCTTCATCGACTGGCGCGGCGGCACCGCACCGATCTGCTGGTTCAGCGCCGCGATCTGTTCGTTGTACGGCTCGGCTGCTGCCACCACGGGCAGGTCGAGTGCCTGTGGCAGGGTGAGGCCGCGATGGCTGGAGAACCAGCTCTTCAACGCCAGGCTGCCTTCGGGTTCGAAGTCGGGGCGGCAGGCGTTTTCGCGCATCACCGCGGTCAACGCAGCAGGAATGTGCGCGATGTTGGTGACGAGCGCACCCTTCGCCGAGACGACCGGGTTCTCGGGCGTGAACGCACTGGCCACGCCGAACTTGTCGAGGAACCATTGCTCCTTCGACGCCGCATCGTCGGCCCCGCCCGCCATCGCGCCGGCATGCCCGACCGCGCGCGTCAGCTTGGCCTTCCAGCGGCCGACCACGCAGGCGACGACGGGCTTGGTGAAGTTGGCGTCGAGTTCGTAGTAGCCGCCCGGTTCGACATACAGCACCGCCGCCTTGCTGCGCGCATCGTTGGCGAGCGCGAACGCGAACTCGGGCGCGGCGAACTGGATGTAGACGTCCTTGCCGCTCGAGATCGCGGTCGTCGTGCCCCAGCCGGCCATGCGCAGATAGGTCGCGATCGTGGTCGTGAAGTTGCCGGAATTCGAGAACAGTGCGATCGAGCCGCGGCGTAGCGCTTCGTGCGGATGGTCGCCACCGAGCGCGCCGCCGATGCGCACCTGGTTCCAGGTGTCGGCCACCCCCAGGCTGTTGCCGCCGAAGATGTCGACACCGTTGGCCTGGCCCATCGCGCGGATCTCACGCGAATCGCTCACCGCGAGCTTCTCGGTGACGATGAAGATCTTCTTCAGCTCGGGGTTCACGCGGATCAGTTCGGCCACGCCGTCGCGCGCGGCCGACGGCGGCAGATAGATCACGCCGCAGTTGAAGCGGTGCCCGTCGTTCAATCCTTCGAGCACGCTGTTGTAGACCGGCACTTTTCCCAGCGGCGTCTCGAGGGCCTGACCGCGCTTGCCCGGCGCGGTGCCGAACACCACGTTGCCACCCGAGTAGGCGTGCCCCACCGGGGTGACCTCGCTCGACTCGCCACCCAGGATGTTGAGCACGCAGACACGGTCATCGCGCGTCGCCACCTGGCCGAGCGAACTGACGCCGACGAAATACTTGAAATCACCCACACCTTGCTTGTACATGGCTGTCTCCTCAGGCCGCTTGTCTGGTGGTGATGCCCATCCGCGCGGCCACCTGCTCGCGCCCGCCGGTCTTCATCCATTCGTCCGCCGCCTTTGCGTACAGGACCACCTCGCTCATGTCCGAGTCGAAGCCGAAGAAGTTGTACGGCACACCCAACGCGTCCAGCGTGTCGCGCATCGCGCCCATGCCGCGCACCAGGTTCGGCCCGCCCCTGCCGATCACCACGTACAGGGGCGTCGGCCCATTCCTGCTGAAGTGCTCGCGCAGCGCATCGGCCATTGCGCGGAAGGTCTCGAAGATGTCGGTGTTGTTCGACTTGCCGCCGATGATGAAGAGCACGTTGGATTGCTTGATCCAGTGCTTGAAGCAAATGCGCGCGACCTCCTTCATCTTTTCGTACGGCGGGTTGCCGCCGAAGTCCGACGAGATGATTGCGTCGTCGCCCAGCATCTGCGTCACCAGCGAGTTGGCACCGCCGCCGAAGGTGGGTGCGAGGATCGTGCCCTTGCTGTTGATGACGTACACGTCGCTCTGGCCCTGGTAGGTGCGCAGCTGGTTGATCTCCTGTTCAAAGTCGGAGTAGTCGACGGCGAACAGATCGGCGGGCAGATTCAGACGTTGCCAGCGCGGATCGTCGCGGTCGAAGCCGCACTTGAAGTCGCACGCAACCGGCGTGAGTCGGCCGGCCTTGTCTTCGCGCATGCGGATCGGATTCAGCTCCAGCGTGGTCATGCCGAAGTCGTGGTACAGCTCCCAGAGCTTGGGCAAGTGTTGAACCAGCGGCGAGATGATCTCTTTCGGCGCGCCCAGGGTCGACAGGGCGTTGGCGACCACAAAGGCCTTCAAGCCCGTCAGCGGGTCGAACGGAATCTGCACGATCTGTGTCTTGTCGAGCTCCTCGATGTCCATGCCGCCGTGGTGCGTGAGTGTCATCGTCGGCGCGCGGAAGTGGGTTGAATCTGTGATCGAAAAGTAGACCTCGTGCTCGGCTGGGACGCCGGCCTCGAAGGTCACGCCGTTGGATTTCGACACCGTGTTGCCGACCCGGTGCTCGGCGAAGTACAGGCGCTCCTTCTCGGCCAGCGCAGCCTTCAGGTCCCGGGCCTTGCCGATCAGCCCGGCCTTCCCTTTCTTGCCGACGCCGCCCTTGAAGACCGGCTTGACAAACACCAGTCCATGCTTGGCGAGCAGCGCGCGGATCTGGCTTTCGCTCGCGTCGGGGCCGAGCACTTCGGGTGTGGGAAACCCGACGAACTGGAGCAGCCGCGCTCCGTGCAGCATTCCGGTGACTTGCATGTTGACCTCGTGGGAAAGTGGAGTTGGTGACGCTGTGGGAAGATTCGCGCCGGAAGCGGGCAGCCCCTAGGAAATGCGCGACAGGACCATCAGCACGATCGTCACAGTGATGGCCCCGCCGATGCGGGTCGCGATCTGGGCGAATGGCATCAGCGTCATGCGGTTGGCCGCCGTCAGGATGGCGACGTCGCCGGTCCCGCCCTGCCCGCTGTGGCAGGCGTTCACGATCGCCGTTTCGATGGGGTACATCTTCAACCAGTGCCCCACCAGGCCACCCGTGGCCATCAGCGTCGCCACGGTCGAGACGATCGTGATGAGGGTGGGCAGATTGAAGGCGGCCACCAGCTTGTCCCACGGTGTCAACGACACCCCGATGGCAAACAACAAGGGGTAGGTGACGGCGGTGGAGAAGAACTTGTAGACGACGAAGGCGCCTTCCTGCAACTGCGGCGAGACAGCCTGCGTGAGCTTCACGAGGACCGCGATGAACAGCATCGCGACCGGCGCGGGCAGGCCGAAGAGGCGATAGCACATGATCCCCACGATGTAGAGCGTCACGGCGGTGACGCCCGCCGCGGCGATGTGGGCCACGTCCATGTTCCCGGCGATCTCTTCCTTGGTCGTGTCCATGTCGTCGTGCTCGCCGGGCTGCAAGCGCCCCTCGCCGGTGAAGCGAGGGTGCCGCTTGCCGACGAAGTTCAGGGTGCCCGCGAAGATGATCGCGGTCAGGCTGCCCAGCATGACCGGCGGCAGCACGGTTGCGAACAGGGCACCCTGGTCCTGATGCAGGATCTCGGCGTAGCCGATCGACAGCGGGATGGCGCCTTCGCCGACACCGCCGGCCATGATCGGCACGACGATGAAGAAGAAGGTGTGGTACGCACCCAGGCCCAGCGCCGTGCCGACGGCGGTGCCCACGGCGCCGGCCGCCAGCGTGCCGATGGCCAGCGGCACGAAGATCTTCAGGAAGCCCTTGATCAGGACCTGCCGATCCATGCTCAGGATGCTGCCCACGATGATGGACGCGATGAACAGGTAGAGAAAATTGGTGGACTTGGTGAAGTCGGTCGTGACCTTCACGATCTGTTCCGGCAGCACCTTGTAGTACACGAGCGCGGAAGGGATGAAGGTCGCGAAGATGGCTGCGGCACCGATGTTGCGGATGATCGGAAGCCGCTTGCCGATCTCGGCCAGCGTGAAGCCGAAGAAGGCGAACATGACGATGGCCACCGAGATCTCGTTCGGCAGCTTGCCGGTGCCGACCAGGCCGGCGATCAGGGCGCCGGCAAGCACGTAGACCGGCAACGGGAAGATGCCGATGCGCAGTTCCATCAGCTTCCACCACCCTTGGGGCCAGAAGCCCGGCTTCACGGTCTGATGGGGCGGTGAGACCGCGGTGGCCGTTGTCTTCATCGATGTCTCCTTGGGCTGGGCGGCATGTCGCCATGGCCAGACCGATGGTTTTTGTGGTGTGGACATCAGCAACCGGTGTGCCAACGGGTTGCCGCGCTGCGCGACGCCGTC